>Ga0209972_10004064_pt1 | contig 11196 bp, 13 predicted proteins | sample NOAtaG_7_FD_187302 | JGI IMG/M metagenome (GOLD analysis project Ga0209972, IMG submission 187302) | Freshwater lake microbial communities from Lake Erie, under a cyanobacterial bloom - NOAA_Erie_Diel1S_2200h metaG (SPAdes) (version 2) | ecosystem: Environmental > Aquatic > Freshwater > Lake ...
TCAATCGCATGGCGGTGAACCACGGGGGTTGTCCATCATTTCGACATCAAAAAAACAAAGGAAGTTCTTTGGAATTCATCACAGAATCTCTGCGGAGAATTAAAGAATTGAGAATTGAGTTGGCTTCTATTACGCAGAGTTGTCAAGACGAGTAACTCTGCGAAGAAATGAGATGGATCTTTCTCTTTTCGCCCGAGTCCCCGAAGCTTGTGACTTGCGCGAGAAGAAGGGGCAACCAAGAGAAGCCCGTTCTTGTGCTTTAGTTGGAACTACTTGTAAACAAACAATTCGAGCAAAATTATTAATAGCAACACCGCTGGTATCACTACTTTTGAATTCGCCCTGCGGTTTACTCCAAAAACCATAGAGTAGAATATGCTAGCTGGAATTACAATCCCTGCGATAACATAAAAAGATTTTGTTAAAAATTTTCCGTAGTCAGAATGATCTAGAAATTCACTGGTATCAGGGCTACTATACAAGCCTCTAAAAACAATATAAACAAAACTGAATACGAAGAACATGGAAAATGACCTAAGAATTATTCCAATTTTCATAATCAACCCTCCGCTTTTAGTGTCCATTTAAATATTTTGTTTATTGTCCAAGAATTAAAGGGCACTGAATAACCAAGCCGACCTCCAACCCAGAGTTCATTTTGCCGCAGAGTCCGAGGCGAGACTATGCGGAGAATTAATGCCGCTTTCATTTATATAGCACGTAAATAATAGACCCCAGGCACCCAATAACAGAATAAAAAATCAATCCATAAAAATAAGCATCTGGAGGGTTTTGTTCAAAGACTTCAGATATGGAATACTTACGCATTGTAAAAAGCCATATAACAAATGTCCCTGTTATTACTAGTACTATTCTGGCCATACTTATTTTATTTGATCGAACCTTTATTCACCCTCGCTGGAGCGCGTTTGCAACGCGTGCCTTCTACTCTATTTTGCCTACCTCTAAGTACCTTTTTGCTAGAAACTTGCCGGCTCCATAAATCGGCACTTCGGCTTTGGGTTATCGCATATAATTCGATTGACAAATTAAGAAAAAATGTGAATGCCATAACATCGATTAAAAGGCAATTAAATTCACATCTAGCGGTTCAGATCTATAACCTACCAGATTGCTAGCTAACTTTCAAGGTGGGACGAACTCAATTCAACAGGCTTAGCACAGCAAAAAAATGCAACACACTGCCGCCTAACACAAACACATGCCATACGCTATGATTATACTTCACTTGGTTTCTGATAAAGAAAATAGTGCCGATCGTATAAGAGATCCCTCCTGCTATCAGAAACAAAAAACCATTGAAAGGCATTGCCTTATACAACGGTTGGATAGCCACCAGGATCACCCACCCCATCAAAATATACAACACCGTTGATAGCTTAATTCGCTTGCCAACCGAGATCGCTTTTAACACAGCCCCCAGAATGGCGCAACTCCAAACAACTCCCAACACTGTCCACCCTATCCAGCCCCTTAGCGCAGTCAAACAGAAAGGAGTGTATGTTCCAGCAATCAATAAATAGATTGAAATGTGATCAAACTTATGAAATACCCTTTTGGCTTTAGCATGAGTAAGGCTATGATAAAGTGTGGATGCAAAATAGAGAAGCACAAGTGTTGCGCCAAAAATGGAAAAGCTAACAATATGCCAAACACTTCCGTGAATGGCGGCCATTACAATCAAAACTACCAATGCTGCAACGGCCAACAGTGCACCTATTCCATGAGTGATCGCATTTGCGATTTCTTCACCAGTGGAAACCGTACGATTATGCATGTAGTTAGCCATTCAGTACAACTTTCAAGAAATATCCACTGCCCGTCCATTTTCCCAGATAAGCCCAAAATGCTGGCCGTGTTTTTTTACCCAACTTTTGTCTGTTGCAAAATCAAAAAGCTCTATCATTCCTTTGGCAGATAGTTCCTTCAGTTCGGTATCAGATAATCCTCGCACGCTGATATAACCACCTTCTGCAAAATGAAACTGTGCAGATGAGCCACTCCCCTTTTTCAACCAACCCAAAATCATCTGCAAACGGATACCAATCTGTTGGTTGAGCTCCATTGCCAACTCAATTGTTCCATTGATATTCTTGATCTGTCCATCATTATTAAAATCATCATTTCGCAATATGCGCACAGGGTTTATGTGTATTTCACCGGCATATCGATTGATCATGGTCTTGTCGTTTACTACTAAAGACCTAATTTGTTGGCGATCCAATAGGAAGACCCGCACACAGTTCCGGACAACACCGCTCCCCAGATCATGTCAACAACTACAACCTTTAGTGGCCAATCTTTAAGAGTCGCCAAATTGGTTAAGTCATAAGTAGCGTAGGTGATCAATCCAAAAAGTGCGCCTCTACTAAGTGCGAACATCAAATCCTTCTTCTCAAGTGCCGGCTCAATCACGAACAAAACTACTCCCACTAAAAAAAGCAAATAAAAAATGATGGCAGCCGTCCAGTTCACATCCGGCTTCATCAGAAAACCAATTTGATTCTTGTAAAAATTTTTCGCCAACAGACCCAACCAGATCATATCGACCATAAAAAAGATAGGAAGGGCAATCAAATATAGCTTTATAAACAAGCGCATATTGTTTAGAGATAATCCTTAAAAACTAAGAGTTAATCCAATTCCGTTTCCAGTCATTGAAAACTCCAATTTGCTTCTATCCCAAATTGAACTTGTTTGCAATCCACCGTTAAAAGTATTTACTGCCTGTTTCGCTTTTTTATTAAAACTCTGGGCTATTGGAATAGAAACAACAATTAATCCTGCCCCTATTCCAGCCAACGCCCAGTTTGGTTTTCCACCACCTAATGCTGTCCCTAACGGCCATCCTACCATAAATCCACCAACACCACCAATAATGGTTGCTAGTGTATTATTTGAGCGTGCGGATTTAATTTGCTGATAAGCCTGGTCATTTGGTTTCATCATATCGACAAGCTGACCAATACTTAATCTTTTGTCGTCTTGGTAAAACTGGTAACCACCAAATACTTTTTTCATTGAAATCGAATCAGTTGAAACTTGTCCATAGGTAAATGAATAAGCAACCGAAAGAAAAAGTACTGTAACCGCATTTTTTTTCATTTCCAATTAAATTTTATATCAAAGGTTTTGACAAAGTTTTTGTCTCATTCCAAGATTGGTTATTTTTTAAAGTTCAAATTTTCGATGACGGTGCCAATACTCTCGGATCTCTCATTAATTTCCTCAACTTTTAGCTTAACATATTTAATCAGAATTTTTCTTCCTCCTCTTTCTTTGGTTCGGCCTTTTTTGGAGGACCTGCATCAGCTGATTTCTTTTTCAAAAATCCAAACACTCCCTTTTTCTTTTTAACAGCCTGAGGAGCGTCTGGCACTGCCCCGGTTGAGTCGATAGGTTGATCAACTAGTTTCACTTTATCTTTAACAGGCATCTTCGCCTTCTTATCTTTTTTCTTGAACAGGTTCTTAAAGAAACCACCTTTCTTTGCAGACTTCTTGGATGCTCCGGCTTCTTCCTTTGCTCCTTCTAACGCAATGCGCACGTCTGGCAACACGAGAATTTTCCTAAAGTACCACATGTAGTTTTCTTGATCTACATTGAATTTTTCCTTCTCAATCGAAATCACATAGGTACTATCTTTTTCTTCCTGCTTATCTGCATTAGCATGGGAAGACAAGGTATCTGTAATGCTCCGTGCTGCACTATCCAATGCTTTCTTTATATCAACTGAGTCTGTCGGCTTTTTGGGATATACTGGTTTCATTTCGATCGTCTGAAGTGCCCGCAAGGCTTTCTTATACGTTTTTTTCGGCACAAGCAAATAGCGAGTTTTTTTGGTTTTTCTTTCTTTTGGTAACGCTGGCCCAGGCAGCACGACACTCTTTTCCCAGGTAGAATCGTTGGCGGGCAGTGTTAATGTTTTACTATTAGATGCTAACACTTCGCGCGCCTGGCTTTTGTTGGCATTGTAATAAACAAATGCTTCCTTTTGTGAGGATTTGTCAAAAATAAAGGCGCTTTGGTAGGCAGGGCATATCTTCTTTTGGGTATTGCAGCCAAAAAGCAACCCGCAGCAAGCAAAAATGAAAACAATTACCGCCCTAGACATTAAAAAAGGGTTAACCTAATTAACAAAACTAATTAATTAACCGAAGTAATCCGAAGAATGTAAGAAATGTAACCAGAACGTAAATTATTGATAATCAAATCATAACGCCTCTAAGGCTTTCTGCTGGCTTTTGGTGAGACTCGAGGCTACCAAATTGTAAGAATCATCGATCCATTCCTTCACCTTCTTATCCGGGACACTTCCATCCATGAGGACAGTATTCCAGTGCTTTTTACTCATATGATACCCAGGTAATACACTGGCGTATTCTTCCCGCAATTGAGCAGCCTTCTCCGGTTCACATTTCAAATTGATGCTTTCAAACAAATCCACATCTGCGAGCGCAAACATTTTGCCCATCACCTTGTAGACAAGAGTATTGTTATCAAAAGGAAATTCCTCGGTCACTCCTTTCTTCGCCAGGCAGTAGCTTTGAAAAGAGGCAAGGTTCATAATAGTCGCTTTAGCACGAGATAAAGTACACCAATCAAAAAAATAGCAATTGAAATTTTGTTAACGCCATGCATCATCTTGATGTTGATGTTTGAAGGCCGGTTGGGATCTTTCTTCCGGAAAAAGTAGCCACCTACTTCTCCTAACGAAAAGAATTCTTTGAAACCGTTTCTTTTAGCATCTTTCCCCTCCTCTGTGTTTTCCATAGTCATAACCTTTTAATGAAGCCTAATTAGTTGGCATGTCAATCCAGTCACCCCCATCTCGAATCAAATTAATGAGTTCGTCCACTGCCTGTGGCGTTGGAACATTCTTCTTCACTACTTCTTTTCCCTTGTACAAAGTAATGCGGCCAGGCCCAGATCCTACGTAGCCATAATCTGCATCAGCCATTTCACCAGGGCCATTGACGATACAACCCATAATACCAATCTTCACACCCTTCAAGTGGCTGGTTCGAGCTCTTATTTTGGCAGTCGTTTCCTGCAGGTCGAATAATGTTCTCCCACAAGATGGGCAGGAAATGTATTCAGTCTTTGAAATGCGGGTACGGGTCGCTTGCAGAATATTAAATGCAGTTTCGTTGACGAGTTTGTCTGACCCACAATTCTCGGCAGCAATGAAAACGCCATCTCCTAGTCCGTCTATCAATAACCCTCCGATGTCGGTGCCCGAATAAATTTGTAGTTGATCAGCCTTTAGATCGCGATAAGCACGCCCGATGACGACCGGAACTCGACAATCTCTTTCGATAAGCTCAACGAATAATCTCCGTTGCTCTGCCATGCCATGGGGGTGGTAGGTATCGATCAACAACACAACTGTAGTGTCGGTTTTGATCTTTTTTACAAATTCAAGAGAAACATCTGCCAGGCAAGCATAAATGAAGTTAAGCTGATTCGATTTCTCGACTCCGGCCAGATAATCTTTAGCCAAAATAAAAGGATAAGATCGATCCCTTTCCTTGTAGTCAAGCCAAGTCTTGTGCGCGTAAATAATGCCCAATGTCCCGGGGATATCAAAATCTACTGATTTGTCATTTACAAATACATAGTCACAAGCAATGTCTGCGATATTCCACTTATCAAGAGGCACTGAATAATGATAGCCTAATGCAAAGAATGATGCGGGAGTAATCTTTTCTCTAAGCGACAAGTCGGCAATAACGCGAGGCACCTGGTGTCCACCAAAATTCAAAACCTCGTTCGTGACACGTCTGGTATAAGCAAACGGATTAATTGGGTAGTCAACCATTTCCGGAATCGCAATGTTTGAACTCCGTTCATTGTAACGACTTACTAACGTCTGCGCGACAGGTACTTCGGCCTCTGGTTCTTCCGTTAATGATACTCGCACCGTATCGCCAAGCCCGTCTTCTAGCAAAGTGCCGATACCTACTGAAGATTTTATTCTGCCGTCTTCTCCATCGCCTGCCTCTGTAACACCAAGATGAAGTGGGTAGGGTTGAAAACCTTCTTCATCCAGTTTCTGCACCAACAGCCGATAGGCTTGCACCATCACCTGCGGATTACTTGACTTCATTGATAAAACAATATTATAGAAATTCTGGTCTTCACAGACTCTCAAAAATTCGAGAGCTGATTCCACCATGCCGAGTGGAGTATCGCCATAGCGGCTCATAATTCGATCGGATAAAGAACCATGGTTAGTTCCTATTCGCATAGCGGTTCCATACTCCTTACAGATCTTTACCAGTGGTGTAAATTTCTGTCGAATTCGATCAAGCTCTGCCTGGTAGGCTACATCTGTATACTCGATTTCTTCAAATCTTTTTTTATCAGCATAGTTTCCCGGATTGATTCTCACTTTCTCGACCAACCTTGCAGCCAACTCGGCTGCATTGGGAGTAAAATGAATATCAGCGATGAGCGGCACCGTATAGCCACGGCTCCGCAGTTCTTTCTTTATCACTTCCAGGTTTTGAGCTTCTTTGAGACTGGGCGCTGTGATTCGAACATATTCACACCCTGCATCCACCATCCGTATCACCTGCTCCACTGATCCCTTAGTGTCCATGGTGTCGACTGTGGTCATTGATTGTACGCGGATTGGATTTCCTCCACCCGATGGAACGTCTCCGATGTTCACCACGCGGGTCTTTCTGCGACTGTAACTAACTAAACTATTGCAGTACTGCTTTACTTGAGAAATGTGTGTATTCACTTAATGCTAATTTCTACAAAGTTAACCGTTTGCCCTCCAATTTGTTCAACGAAAAAACCACTAAATATCGCCCAATTGTGGTCTAATAATGATCTCTTCAACCACGCTCCGTTCCGATAAAGAATAGGCGGAAAAAACCGTCTCGGCCACATCCTCAGCCCGCATAAATCGGTCCTCGGGCAAATCTACTCCATCCCAGCTGGCTGTTCGGGTAGCGCCTGGCAGCACAGCGGTAACACGAACGTTAAATTCCTTAAGCTCCTCTCTGAGCACTTTTGAAAAACCCAATAATGCAAATTTTGAGATGGCATAGGAGCCTCCATTTGGATAAGCCTTGATACTGGCTATTGAACACATATTAAAAACATGCCCCCTTCTGATTTCTTTCATAGCGGGTACAATCGAGCGGGATAGGTGATAGGCACTATACACGTTACTTTCCACCATCCGTTCAAGGGCTCCATCTTCCTCATCCAGCAGGGAACCTGGGATAAAAAAACCAGCATTATTGACTAACACATCCACCGGCTGTTGAATACTCTTTACAAAATCGCCAAAAGCAACAACTTGGGCTTTAACCGACATGTCAGCCACATAGGTGTGAACCTTAACGGAGTATTTAGTTTCCAAATCATGCTTCATATCCGCTAGGTCATTTTCCTTTCGGGCGCAGGTCACTACGTCAAAGCCTACCTGTGCAAACCTTTTTATCACGGCTCTGCCAATGCCTTTCGTACCACCGGTAAGTGCTAATAATTTGTTCATAGGAATATTTATCTTTGAGCAAGATAGTATATCAAGTCAATTAGATGAAGGAATTTGGCCGTTACGTTTTGTTTCTTGAATCGCTGGTAGTGAGAAGAGAAACATTCATCACCTACTACCGATTGGTGATGGAGGAATGTGTGCAAATTGGTGTGAAGTCAATTTCACTATTCGTATTGGTCTCTACCTTTATGGGTGCCGTAACGACCGTTCAGACGGCTTTTAACTTAGTTACACCACTTGTACCGCGATTTGTCATCTCACAAGTAGTTCGGGAAATGACCGTGCTAGAACTAGCACCCACGATCATGGCAATTATTTTTGCCGGCAAAATTGGTTCAAGTATGGCTGGTGGATTGGGTACCATGCGCATCACTGAACAAATTGATGCGTTGGAAGTAATGGGTATCAATTCATCCTCGTACCTGGTTCTACCGAAGATTGTCGCTTCCATGCTTATGTATCCAATGCTTGTGATTTTTGCTGGGGTATGCTCCATGTTAGGCGGCTATTTGGTAGGAACCCTCACGGGGATAATGACTCCCACGGAATACATCATGGGCATTCGATCTGTTTTTAATCAATACACCATCACTTTTGCATTGACAAAATCTATCGTTTTCGCATTTCTCATTTCTTCCATTTCGTGCTTTAAAGGATACTTTACACATGGGGGTGCTTTGGAAGTGGGCATAGCCAGCACCGAAGCCGTTACCTCTAGTGTAATAGCTGTTTTGTTAGCAGATTATTTTTTGGCAAACCTTCTGCTTTAATACATGATCAAAATAAAAAATATCAATAAGTCTTTCAATGGCAAGATCGTGCTCAACAAAATCAATGGTGAATTTGACAAAGGAAAAACAAATTTGATCATTGGGTCTAGTGGCACCGGAAAAAGTGTGCTACTGAAATGCATTGTTGGTTTGTTACAACCAGACGATGGAAATGTGTTTTATGATCTGAGGAATTTTACCGAAGCCGACAAAGAAGTAAAGTCAGAAATCAGAAGAGAGATTGGAATGCTTTTTCAAGGAAGCGCGTTGTTCGATTCAAAAAATGTAGAACAAAACGTTATGTTCCCATTGGAGATTTTAACGAAAATGCCGCAAGACGAAAAACTTGACCGTGTTAACTTCTGTCTAAAGCGGGTGGGGCTTGAAAACGTAAACAAGAAAATGGCTTCCGAAATCAGCGGAGGGATGAAAAAAAGAGTGGGTATCGCCCGCGCGATCGTGAACAACCCTAACTACCTATTCTGTGACGAACCAAATTCAGGCCTCGACCCACAAACGTCCATTCTTATTGATGAACTAATCCTGGAAATCACTCACGAGTTTAATATTACCACCATTGTCGTAACTCATGATATGAATTCCGTTCTTGGAATTGGGGAGAAAATCATGTTCCTCTATAAAGGCGAAAAATTATGGGAAGGATCTAATGACGACATCACACACTCAGGTGTAAAAGAATTGGACGACTTTGTTTTTATTAACAAGGTTATGAAAAGCCTGAAGGGAAAATAAAACAAAAAAAGCTACTTGACTGACAACGTGATCGTAAATGTTGTCCCCACACCAAGTTGAGAAGTGAAAGAAATTGTACCGCCCAATTGCCCAATTCCCTGTTTCGCAATTGCCAGTCCAAGTCCCGACCCTGCCTTTTTTGTACTAAAGAATGGCACAAAAACTCGGTCTTTAATTTCTTCACTCATTCCGATTCCATCGTCTTCTATTCGAATGATAGTCTGGCTATTTTCCCGCGACACAATTACATTGACTTGAACCAATCGATCTTCTCTTCCCGACTGGAGACCGTTCAAAATAAGATTGGATAGGATTCGATTCATCAATGGAACATCTGTCATTACAAAAATGGGACCTACATCCATTCTTAAACTAACTTTGCCTGAAGAATAGCTGGCATACAAACCAACTACATTTTCAACAATGGCTGTTAGATCTCTACGCTCCAACAAAGGCATAGGCATCTTGGCAAACGTACTAAATGAGGTGGCGATCTGATTCAATATCTCAACTTGCTCGAGCAACATTAAAATGGTCTTCTTTCGATCACCATCCCCCTGAACAGTTACCTGCATTTGTTGTAACGCAAGTTTCATCGGTGTTAACGGGTTCTTTATTTCATGAGCTACTTGCTGAGCCATCTCACGCCAGGCACTTTCCTTCTGGGTGCGAGTCAGTTGTACCCTGCTCGATTCCAGATTTCGAACCATTTGGTTGTATTCGTTAACCATTAGACCAATTTCATCATCGGCTTTCCACTCCAACTGATGATTAACACCCAGCGTGGTAACGCGCAACGTTTTGGTGATAAAAGCCAACGGAAAAGTCAGCCATTTCACAGCGTAATAAGATAGGAGTGAAAACAAAATGAATACCCCCACAAACACGATCAGTATGTTCGATAACACACTCGCTTCGTTTTTGTCAATTTGATCAGCCGATTTGAAAAAGGGCAGATTTAAAATGGCCAACAAATGGCCGGTGGTCGGTTCGCGGATCGCCAGGTAAGAATTACTAAATCTAAGTAGCCCAATTTCTTCCGGGTTGACCAAATAATTCTCTTCATCATTGGCCAGTCTATGCCAAGCGGCTGGATTCATGAAATTCGATAACAACTGATTATTAAATATTTCTGATTGGCTGGAAGCCTCAAGAATTCCTTGAGCCGAGTAAACGTTGACATCTATGTCAAATGACTTCGACAACTCTGATAAACGCAACTCCAGCAATCGCTTGCCTTCCAGTGAGTCAGCTGAAAGCTGCAGAAAAGGAGCTATTCCGACCGACAACTGTTGAGCTCGGTCTTGTAGTTCTTTTTCAATCTTACGCTCGTTTGAATTGCTGACTAACCGAAGTGTCACTGCCGAAACAACTATCAATGGGAGAATGAAGGCCAAATAAACATAGAGCTGAATCTTGGTTGAATAATTAAGTTTAACACCCTTCCAATAACTATGTATTGCGTAAGCCAACATCCAACATAAAATCAACAGAAGGCCGATCAAAAAATGAAACGCAATATTCGCTAGTGTCCCTCTGAATGGGTAGGAGGCCGAACTGACAACGGCTATTTCGCCAGCGTCTCCTTCTATCGCATCATGGATAAATCCATCGAGTAAAAGACCCTCGCTAAAGACATCGCTAGAATTCAACCATTCCTTACGGAAAGATCTACGATAATTGAATGAGCCAAAACTATTAACGAGTTGTCCATTATCAAAAAACGCAAAGCTAAAATCTCGTGCGGATACAAACTGTGAAAACCGATTATCAACGAGAAGTTCTGGGTAGACGTTCTGTGGGAGAATATTTTTCAATGAGAGATCCAACACTACAAAACCAACGAGACTATTCTGTTTAACGACTTTTGCTACACCTAAATATCGCCTCGCGGACGAGCCGCTTGTCCCGGCCAGTTTAAAAACACCACCGTATTCCGTTTTTACAGAACCTGACTGAATAGCCTCAAGCGAAGCAGACAAAGTACCCGCAGTTGCGTTGCCTATCCCCTCGCCTAGCGAGTTAAACAGAAAAATATCGGTAGCATAACGATCAAAATAGGAACTGAGGTAGACTTGCTGCACCCGTTGACGCACTACTTTTTTTGGCAACAATGGATTTGCGAATCGAGAA
>Ga0209972_10004069_pt1 | contig 11185 bp, 8 predicted proteins | sample NOAtaG_7_FD_187302 | JGI IMG/M metagenome (GOLD analysis project Ga0209972, IMG submission 187302) | Freshwater lake microbial communities from Lake Erie, under a cyanobacterial bloom - NOAA_Erie_Diel1S_2200h metaG (SPAdes) (version 2) | ecosystem: Environmental > Aquatic > Freshwater > Lake ...
GGGGCATTTATATGAGTGCAGGAAAAGCCATATACGGGATTTTGTCGGCCAATGCAGGGGTTTCCGCTTTGGTCTCTACCCGCATTTACCCGGATATTGCAACGCAAGACACTGCCTTTCCTTTTGTGGCGTACCAAATCGAAGGCACTGCACCGAGCGACACAAAGGACGGGGTTTCAAAGCTCGATATGGTAGATTTTGCCGTAATGGCATACGCCAAAACATACACAAGTGCCCAGGATATTGCTGCTGCGTGCCGCACAGCGTTAGATCGCTATTCGGGCACAGTTAACGGCATTTCGGTAGATAGCATTATTTTTAAAGACCAGCAATCGGGGCAAATGAATGCCGACGAACACGTATTTGCGGTAATGCAGGCTTACTCACTTAGGCAAAAGCGGTAGGGATGGGATATTTTAGTCAGCTCGAGGGGATGGGTGGCAGACGAAATGGCATGTACATGACCAACCGTCGGCAGCTTGAAGCGGCATTGCAGGGGTACGTTGGCAGTTTCGACAACCCTGCAAATATAAAGCTGGTTTTGCGCGGCGGGGCTGCTGCTGTTGCAAGACTGGCACGAAAAGAAAATTACCCACGAAGCCAATATGATGATCGCGAATACGGAGAAAGCTACCATTATGCGTATATGGGAAGTGGTACAAACCGACGGAAAGTGCGCATATATAAAGGCAATTTGCTGCGATCTACTAAATACTATTTTACGCGTCGTAACGACTACGAAGTGGGGCCAAGGGTATTGCGCAAAAGCCTAAACGCATACGGTAAAGGAGTAAACGACGCATCCGGCTATTATGCTTCGATGATTTTTGGCAAAGCCTGGAAATATCGGCAATACATCTTAGAGCCGTTATTAGAAAAACCACAAGTATTGGAAATTATTAAAAAAGACTTTGAGCGACAACATAACCGACTGCAAAGACGATACAGCTTATGATAATCGAAATTCTTATCCCGTACGAGCAATGGCAGCCTGGCAATTTGGTAGATGCTGAAATAAACTACGCAAATGCCTTAATCGCGTTGCAGGTGGCACGAAAACACGAAAGCCAGGAAAGGATTGATCCGATACCGCAAAAAGAAAAACAGCAGGAGCCGCAAAAGATAGAAGTGAACAACTTTTACGGGGCTCCGGTGAATAGCAAAAAACCAAAGATTAACCGAACTCTTAAATAAAAAAAAATGGCAACTACTGGTATAGTAAATGGAACTGACCTCCGCATCTATATGGGCGGCGTTGCAATTGGGCATGCAACTTCTTGTACACTCGACTTAACGCGGGAAACGAGGGAAACACTTACGAAAGATGCACCTGGTGGCGGGTGGGCAACTACTGAGGTAGGGAGGAAATCTGCAACGCTTTCAACAGACGGTTTGTTTTCGTTCGATACGGCAAACAAAAAGTTTTCCGAGATGTTCACAGCGTTCGATAACGGGACGCTGCTATTGCTGAAATTCGCAACCTCGGAAACTGGCGATACCTACTGGCAGGGTAGCGGGTACATCACCGCGCTGAACCTGAACACACCAGTTGAGGATAACTCCTCTTTCTCTGCAACTTTCACCGTGAATGGTGCTGTTACGCAGGGCACAAATTCGTAAAAACAAAACGCAATGCAATACGCAGAAATAACGTCTAACAACAAGGTTTTTCCGGTGAAATTTGGCATGGCAGCCCTTTCGGAGTTTCTTGATTCCGAAGGGCTGTCCCTCGCCGAAATGGACGCAATAGGCCAAAACCTTACTTTATCGCGTGCAATTAAATTGGTGCATATCGGTTTAAAGCATGGAGCCAGGGTATCAGGAAAAGCATTCGAAAACACATTTGAGGATACGTGCGATTTACTGGATGCCGATTCAGAGCTGATGAACAAAGTCTTGCAGGTATTTCAGGATCAGATGCCACAGCCGGAAAAGGGAAACGCGAAAAGCCCGCAAAAGCGGGCGAAATAGCGGAACTTACCTTTGATAGCCTAATTACGGACTATTGCGGCAATGCAGGCAGGAGCTTGCAGGAATTTTACTACGCTTCTTATCGCGAGGTGTACGCAGTGTTAAAAGGCCACCGGGCAAGCATCCGGGCACAAGAGGTGAACGACTGGGAGCGCACGCGGCTTCAAACTTTACTGCTTTTGCAGGTGAAAATGAAAAAAGGGGTAAAACTAAAGCCCACCGATATTTTGAAACTCCCCTGGGATGCCGAAACACATGAAAAGAAAACTCCCGACGTGCAAGCAAAGAAAGCAATTTGGGATAAATGGGATTCGGAAATTGCGGCGCAATACGGCACAAGTTTAGAAGAGGTACAAAAATTGCAGAATGGCGAATAGGTTAAACGTAGCCCTTTTACTGGATTCTACCGTTTTTCGGCGGCAGATGCGGCTTGTGCTAAACGACTTGGAAGGGTTTGGCAGAAGGCTCGAAGAGGTTGGACAGGGGCTAACGGCGCGCCTGTCAATCCCTTTGGGTCTTGTAGGGGGAGCAGCGGTGCAGGCTTTTTTGCAATTCGATAAGCTGGAAAAAGGCTTGCAGGTATTTTCGTCAAGTGCCGAAGAAGCTGAAAAGCAGATGCAGGCATTAAACCAGGTGGTATTAGATAGCCGTACCACAATCGGTTTTCAGGATGCCGTACAAGGTTCTTTGCGCCTTCAATCTATCGGATTTTCGGCAGATCAAGCGCGGGAAGCATTGCGACAGTTGGCAATTGCTACAACTGCATCTGGTAAGAGTTCGGAGGATTTAGGCGAGGTTACAAATCAGCTTTCGCAAATTATCGGTCGTGGTCAAGTATTGCAGCAGGATATACGGGTTATCCTGGATAGGCTCCCTATCCTTTCCAAAATATTTAAAGAGACATTTGGCGGGGTAAACGCCGAGGCCATACGCAACAGCACTAAAAACGTTGGTGATTTTGCGGCTAAACTCTTTACCGCAATACAGCAAAGCGAAGAACTGCAAAAAGTACAAGGCAGCGCGGCTAAATCGGTAGAGACTTTTAAAGAAAGTACGCAGTTAGCTGCGGCGGCGTTGGGCAAAAGCGTTTTTGAATCGCTAAAATTAGACGAGGTACTTAGTCTGCTTTCGCAAGGCATAAATCGTTTAGTGGAAGGCTTTCAAAATCTTTCACCAGAAACGCAGCGCACAGTTGCAACTTTTGGTGTTTTGGCCATAACCATTGGGCCGCTACTTATAACGATCGGCGCACTTGCAAAAACATTACCCTTACTCGTTACAGGCTTTACGGCGTTAGGCGCACCTGGTCTCGCGGCAATTGCTGTTTTTGGCGGACTGCTTTTCGCGGTACAGGACTTGACGGATGAATTTGGAAATATATCCGATGCTTTTGCTTTTGTAGAAGCAAAATTGGCGCAATTGGCCGCTTATTGGAAACAAGTTTTTGCGGGACTTAGCCGAGAAAGCAGCAAAAACATCAGGGCAATAAAAGCTACCATAACTGGCGATTTTGTTGGAACGGCTCGAATACTGTCGGAATATGGCCTGGATTTAGAAAGGGCGCAAAAAGAAGGCAACCAAGCCTTTGAGAAATCACTAAAAGCTTATGGGCTTCGACAAGGTAAATTTTTAGCGGAGCAGGAGCAAATTGTACAAAAATCGCAGGACTTTGATTTTACCAGCTTAATTGACGCGTTTAAAAATCAGCTACAAGGCGATCCGCTTTTAGATGCTTTAGGTGGCGGCAAACAAAGCAAGGAGGCGGAAAAAGAAGCAAATAAAATTGCTATCGCTATTTCTAACGTAAATTCTGCGGTAGCAAAATTTGCGCAAAACGCTAAGCTGCCAAATACTTTGCTTTCAGGGCTTTCTGATGTTTTTGTTTTAACACCGGAAATCAACAAACAAAAAGATGCTTGGATTGAGTACCAGCGGGAATTGACCAGGGTAAATGTTTCTGCTGAATTTTTTGGAGAAAATCCATTGGCTGCACAACTCGAAGTAACAAAAACAGCCTTAGCGGCGGCAATCGAACAGGGAGATTTGTATAGCGATGTAGTGCGCAAATTGGCAGATGAATACGACAGACTAACAAATTCGATTAGAGAAAACGAAGACGCTGCAAAGAAAAAGGCTGAAATAGATAGACTTACAGCCGAATACCAGCAATACGTAAACGCAGGGTTTTCGACCGGATCGCAGCTTATAGAGCAGTATGGCCTATCGTTGCAAACCGTACTTAAAGCGATCGGAAAAGCAGCATTGCAAGGAGCCGCTGATTTTGCAAGAGCTGAAACCATAAAGGCAATATCCGCATGGATAGCGGATTCTTTCGGCAAACTTGGTATCCTTGGAGCCGCTGTTGCCGCCGCCGGAGGAGCGGTTGTTGGTGGTATTTTTTCCGCTGCAATTAATAGAATCCAAGCTCCAAGACTTGCACAGGGCGGCTTTGTTACCTCCCAGACCTTAGCAGTTATCGGCGATAACCCCTCCGGCAAAGAAGCCGTGATCCCGTTCGAGCGGATGGGGGAATTTTTAAACATGTTCCAGCCACAAGGAAGCTATATTGCAGAAACCAGGATTTCCGGGGAAGACTTGTTGATATTGGTTAACCGTGCTGAAAAGCGCACAAACCGATACAGGTAATGGGACTACGCTTGCAAGGGGTTTTTTATTCGGAAAGAGATAATCAGTTTGCAATAAATATTTACGATTCGAACTGGACAAATCCGGCAATTGAAATGCGCGCTTCTGCTTTTACTATCGAATACCAGGGCGACGGCGAAGGCGTAGCAAGTCCGGTAATCGGCAGCCAGGCAAAGTTAGGGCTAATAGTTGATAGCCAGGATTTACAGGATTTTATAGACGACCTTGTAACGACAGAGGAAGGCGATATTGTGATGAACGTGCAATACAGCGACCTTAACGGCATTTACTGTAATTGGACTGGATATATTTTGGCGGATTTGGTAAGCATACCAGATTTGCCTTTGGACTTGGGGTACATTGCAAGTATCACCGCAACAGATGGATTAGGGGTGCTAAAGGGCATTGAGTATAGGCCGTTGGGAGGGCCATACATAGGCTTTAGCACTTTTACCGAAATCATTTTAAAGTGCTTGAACAAACTAACGGGCTTTGACGGCATTATAGACGGCTTCGACGCTAATTACAAGTTTTTGCGCGTCGTATGTAACTGGCACGAAGATAGCTATACCTATGCAAGTACCATCAACCCGCTATCAAGGGCGCGAGTATCGGAGAACGCGTTTTATTGGGTAGACAGCAAGGGCAATTACCGATACCGGAGCTGTTACGACGTGCTTAGCGATATCGCAAAGGCATGGCGAGCGCGGATGTTTTTCTCTGGCACTTCTTTTTATTTTGTACAGGCAAACGAAATGATTTCCCCGACCTCGAAAACGGTTTTTGCTATAACGAAAACCGGAAGTGAGACGGTAGAGACAGCACAGAATTTTACCAGAACCAACGACCCGTCGAACAATAACGGCAAAGATTTAATACGACTGAGCGGCGGAACCTTTTCGCACTTTGCCCCGATAGGAAAATTGACGGTGGATTACTTGCACGTACAAGCGCGGAATATCCTTTCTGGGCAGTTTTTTACACAAAACACATCGGCATATACAGATTTTGGCTTTGTTACCGAAATAGGACAAGGCATTACCCTGGCTTTTGCAAGTACACTAAAATACAGCGTAGATCGCAACCCTTTTACCGGGGTGGCGTATTTTATCCAATTTCGGCTAAAAATGCAGGTCGGTGGCAATGCGCACTTAAAAGGTGGCGTAGGAGCAACGGAGTGGACTTCGGACGCAAATGACTGGTATTACCTGACAGCCGAAAGGATAGATCAGGAAATGGCGACGGTCGTTAGCCGGATTGAATTTGTCACCCCTCCCCTTCCGATAAACACGACCGGGCAAGTGCTTTTCAATTTCCAAGCATACAAAGCGTTTGACGAATTAGGAAATGAGCTTACTTTGCTGACAAGCGGCGGCGAGGTTACGTATTCTTTCGTACTTGGGCCATCGTATTTGGAGGTGCTGCAAACAGGTAATTTTGACGGACAAAGCGACACGTACAGATATGCGGCAGAAAACAATAAAAACGCAAGTAAGGATGTAAAAATTGAGGTAAAAATAGGCGACGGGCCATCGCAGGTTTCTCCTGGGGCGGTACAAGTGATGAACAATTCTGCCACATGGGTACAGTCCGATAATTGGCGCGTTGGCAATTCTGGCGCATACCGAGAAATGGGCAAACTTTTGACGTACGAAACGATGAGGACACAGGTTTTACCTATGCAGATTTTGTCAAGCTCGCCATTTGTTAACAATGCAAGCGCGGCACGTTTTTATCTACCGCACCACGTTATTTCCTACGCTTCGGCTTATTGGCTATTTTTAGGCGGGAGCTTTGACTTTTATCGCGAAATTTCAACAATAGACCTGGCGCGCTTGCAAAGCGATACTGATTTCACCGAACTTGCAAGGGAATTGATACTTGAAGATGAAAAAGACGTAAACAGCACCGCACGGTCTTCTTTGCGATCCGGGGGAATAGGCTATCCAATTGCTGCTCCTTCTACCTTACCCGGCATACGTGCGGTAAATGTTTTTAAGCAGGAATTTTTGGATATGTATTCGGCAGTGCTGACCATTACCCGCAATTCGGGCGTTTTACCTGCCAACGAAGCACAGATACAAGTTTACCAAAACCAAGGTCTTTTAATAGATTTGCAATGGGCAAAAACTGGCACGGGGGAAATTACGATAGATGCGGCAACGCATTACGACAGCGCAAACTATACGGTAATATTTAGTTATATCGAGTAGCATGGATGGTTTTAAGAAGATCGTTTTGCTTTTGACGTTATTTGCGTTTTCCGCCGGGGCTGCCTACGGGCAGTTCCCGGCCACCGGGAACAAGTCGCGCCTGGGCTACCAGACCACGGGCGACGGCCTGATCTACCGGGGCACGATCGCGGATACGGTAACGGTGAAGCCCGCCGCACTTGCTAATGCGTACTTTCTCCTGGATACGGTCAACGCCGTACTGTATCGCTATATAAAAACAAAACAGGGATGGCAGCGCGTGGATGGCGGCGCGGCGCAACAGCTTGGCGTTGGCGCGGATGGAGGTAACGGCGCAACGCTGTACCTCAGTGATACCGACGAAGGCGGCACAAGCGCAACGGTGGTCGTAGATAACGCAACGGCGGCGCGCCTCCCCTGGGATGGTAACGCAGTTATTGGAATACTTACCGTAACGACCATAACGCACGCCGTAACAATCACGGGCACGGGGCTTGTTAGCGTTACGGAAGTTGCGGCGGCGCAGGATGGGCAAATATTTTTAGATGTAACGATCCCTGCCGGACACGTTGACTATGCAATGTTAAGCCAGGCGGTAAAGGATAGCATTGCCCTTGGTGGCACGGGGGAAACGGATTTGAGCTTTGCAGGCACGGTAAGCCCGGTCACGTTGCGCAGCAGCACGGGGGATAGCGTTGCTTTTGTTGCGGGTGATTACATAACGCTTGCGGCAACGGATAGCACGATGACCATAAACAGCGTAACAAACCTAAGCGTAACGCAGGGCGCAAGCGGGGAAACCTCGGTCGTGGTGGACAACTTAACGGACGTGCGCCTTCCCTGGGATGGAAACGCCGTGGTGGGCGTTGTCGAAAGCGGGTCGCAAACAACGATATTTTTAACGGTAAACGGTCAGCAGGTGCAATTTGACCCGATACCGAACGGGGATAAGGGTGATATAATCGTAAGCGATGCAGGTGCGGTGATGATGATAGATACGGCGGTAGTTGACTGGGATAATTTAACGCAGGCACTAAAGGATAGCATACTATTGGCAGCCGGGGGCTTTGAACTTCCAACCGACAGCATAACTTTTAACAACAACGAGACCGACCCGGATAGCCTGGAGCTGCAATACAACTACGATAAAGGTAGTTTAGTGTATGGGGCGAACCACGGCGTAGAAATACCCATCCTCCCCGGGCACTGGTACGTCAAAAACGATACCAGTGTAACCATCACAAAGGGCACGGTCGTGCGGGCAACGGGCACGGTCGTGCGGGCAACGGGCACGGTCGGGGCTTCAGGGCGCATATTGGTAAAACACATGATCGCAAATGGCACGATTGATGCGATGTATTTGATGGGTATTGCGGCGCACGATATTGCACCTGGAGAGGATGGATATATTATGTGGCAGGGCAAAATACGAAAGCTCAACACGGATAATTACAACGCAGGCGCGGTACTGTATGCTGATGCTTTGTACCCTGGCGAGCTGACCGAAACTGAACCGACCGGGTCTAATTTAAAATTGCCCATTGCATTTGTGGTCAATAAAAGCGCAACACAGGGCGTCTTGGCAGTGCGGGTGACAACGGGGGCTTATTTGCGGGATTTGCACGATGCAAGCACCCAGGGCGCAAAAGCGGGCAGCGTGCCTTATATGGCTTCTTCGTCATTATTAACGTTGGATACGACATTTAGGGTGGATGTTGCGAATGGTAATTTTTCATGGGGGGATAAATCTATTTTAACCGGAAGTGATAATATTATTTTAGGTAATTACGCTAATATCAAAACAAATACTGGTGTATCAAACATAATTTTAGGTAGAGATGCAGGAGGACAAAATATGCAATTTGGTTCTCTCAATATTATCATAGGACAAGGATCGGCTTTTGCCCTAACTAACGGTGATCAAAATATTGTATTAGGCTCATTTAGTGCAACTGACATAACAACCGGAAGTAATAATATTATTATAGGTCATAGTACAAGATTGCTAAATCCAAACAACAACAATCAGCTTAACATTGGGAATACCATTTTTGCAACTGGCATGGATAGCACAAATTTAGCTATCCCGCGCAACGGCAAAGTTGGCATCTTAAAAAACAACCCCGCCGCATCCTTGCACGTTGGCGGCAAAGTGCGCATTGACACACTAAGCAGCACCCCGGGCGCGCTGATCGCGTTGGGCACAGATAGCACCATTGCCAGGCTTGACCCGGCTACCTATCCGACCGTCACCGAATTAAGCTATGTAAAGGGCGTGACTTCATCGGTGCAGACGCAGCTAAATACTAAGCTAAACGCGACGGATACGGCTTCTTTGAGCAACCGTATCAATCTAAAGCTCAATATATCCGATACCAGTGCTATGTTATCTACCTATATAAATACGGTGGATACCTCGGCTATGCTATCCCCGTATCTAAAAAAGCAAGACACCATCAGCTTATCTAACCGTATCAATCTAAGGCTCAATATATCAGATACGACTGCTATGCTATCTACCTATATAAATGCGGTGGATACCTCAGCTATGCTATTGCCATATCTAAAGAAACAGGACACTATATCGCTATCCAATAGGATAAACACTAAGCTAAACGCGACGGATACGGCTTCTTTAAGCAACCGTATCAATCTAAAGCTCAATATATCCGATACCAGTGCTATGTTATCTACCTATATAAATACGGTGGATACCTCGGCTATGCTTTTACCTTACCTAAAGAAACAGGATACAATTAGCCTCAGCAACCGAATAAACGCCAAGCTGGACACAACGGATAACAGTGTAAAAACAAAGCACATTACCAACGGCGCGGTGACTTCGGCAAAGCTGGCAGACGGGGCGGCGGGTCTGGCAAAGTTGGGAGGGGTAAAATACATTACCGTTGATAGCGTTAGTCGGGACATTAGTGCAGAGCTGGATACTTTTTCGCAGATAATCGTTTACTTGTTCATTGACAGCCTTTCGACCGGATACGATACAATTACCTTGCCAACGCCAAGCGCGACGCATGCCGGGAAAATTGTCGAGTTGTATTCAGATGATTTGCAGAATGGAGGGCCGCCATCTATGCTGGTCAAATCGAGTACTAACGGCATACGCCTTAAAGATGGTTTTAATAAACCACAGGATTTCACTATTACAGATATATATGTTGGTGATACACAATTATTATATGTAAAATTTGTCTGCATGCCGCACCCTCGTACAGGCAACTATCAATGGGTCGGTATAAGTCATTTCGGAGTCTATTAAAAAAAACGCACACTATGAAACGCATATTATTTTCTTTATTATCCCTCCTCCCCGTCCTGGCATATTCGCAGACGGCAAAGGATACGGTAAACGTGCTAAGCGATGCGGAGATCGCAGCCGGCACGGCAGCCGATACGGTAAAGATTTACTACATCCAGGGCGGCTCCTGGAAGAAAAGCCGCATGGACAGCATTGCAAAGTACACGCGGGTAAAGTTGGTCGGCGACAAAGGCGACATCACCGTCTCGGGCACATTCGGCGAGACCTGGAGCATAGATGCGGGCGCGGTGACGTGGGAAGATTTGTCGCAGGCCGTGAAAGACTCAATCGGCGCGGGTGGCGGTGGCGGCGGAGGCTCGGGCACGGTGACAAGCATCAGCGCGGGCAACGGGATAAGCCTTAGCCCCTCCCCTATCACCACAACGGGCACGGTGAGCGCGGATACGTCGGTCTTGGCATCGAAGACGTGGGCTAATAATGCTTTGTCGCTAAAGCTCAATTCGGCGGATACGGCTTCGCTTTCTAACAGGATCAATTTGAAGCTGAATATTAGTGATACGTCCGCAATGCTGGCCAACTACATAAATGTAGTAGATACCTCGGCGATGCTTTCTCCCTATCTGAAAAAGCAGGATACAATCAGCTTATCTAACCGCATCAATTTGAAGCTGAACATATCGGACACATCTGTATTTGCCCGCGATTTTGAGTTGGCGGCAAAGTTGAATATTTCGGACACGGCGGCAATGCTGACTAACTATATTAACGCAGTGGACACGGCTGCCATGCTTTCAACTTATGTAAATTTTGCTGATACGGCCACAATGCTATCTACCTACATAAATGCAAGCGACACTGCTGCCATGCTGTTAACCTACATCAACGCAGCCGATACGGCTGCCATGCTTAGCACATACGCAAAAATCGGAAGCGGCGGGGTAACAGACGGCGACAAAGGCGATATAACCGTAAGCAATAGCGGCGCAACGTGGACAATAGACAACGCGGCGGTCACGGGGGCAAAGACTAACTTTGCAGGGCGCGCCGGAGATGCGACAAGGCTACTCGGCGCGCAAAGCGACGGCACAACGGATACAGT
>Ga0209972_10004072_pt1 | contig 11179 bp, 20 predicted proteins | sample NOAtaG_7_FD_187302 | JGI IMG/M metagenome (GOLD analysis project Ga0209972, IMG submission 187302) | Freshwater lake microbial communities from Lake Erie, under a cyanobacterial bloom - NOAA_Erie_Diel1S_2200h metaG (SPAdes) (version 2) | ecosystem: Environmental > Aquatic > Freshwater > Lake ...
TTCGTAAGAAGACCGCCATCCCTTGGATATGGGGATGCGTATTAGAGCACTGATGCTACGAACTGATAACAAAGTAGCGGACTATCCCAGTCTCAGGGATATAGACCTTGTATTCACCAAACATTAATCATATGCGAATTGAAAGAGAAGACATCCGACTCATCCACCCCCATAAGTACTGGGGTTTCAAATGTGGTCAGCGAGTAAGGTTCGGGGACGAGAACTTTATATTCCTTGGATACAAGGACAAGACCGAATGTGTAATCGCTAAATGGGACGGCGAAAAAGTAGTCGCCCCTCTTAATCAAATTATAAGATAATGAAACCAACCGAAATCAGGGCCATTGCCGATTCCCACATCAGAGCAAGGCGGGATGGCTCTTTCGATGACATCCCAGTCAAGTCGCCTGACGAACTGAAGCAGAAGCTAAAGGAAGGCAAGACCTTCTCTACCCTTCTGAACTACATCGAGACAAGGTACGTATCCGTAACCTCCCTTATATTGGCCGGCGCATTCAACCACGAGACCGATGCCTATAAAAGGGGAATTTATAAAGGCTTTAAAACACTAATGTATGAGAGAACTGCTAAAGCGAATCATGGAGCATGACTTTTACTACCGAATGAGCGACGACCACCGCCGCTACGAAGAGGGGCTTGAGACTGACCAAGCCCTCACCGACGAGATCAAGAAACACCAACTACCATCACTGCTCGGGTACTTGGATATTTTAAGGAGCGAAATTATTAACAGACACAAACAATAACCTATGAATGAAAATGCCTTCAGCAAGAAGTCCAGTATCAAAGTTAGAAAAACTATGACTGGCCCACTCCACGACTCAGTTGGATTCTCCCGAACCGATGGCCCTATCATGCCTCTCGATGAGCAACTGGCCGACATGGTCAGGAATGGCTACAATGTAGAGCGCACTAAGAATGGAATCATCATCACAAAAATAGTCTCATGAGGATAGAAAAGATTGGGCTGAACACCGATGGTAGTAGAATCAGGACCAAGGTATACGACGTAGAGAAGAAGCAACTGCTCGGGGTATTCGAATCTCGGGCGGATGCTTCTCGCTTTACTGGGGTCTCTGTCAGCACCATCACTGGCCACGTAAGACGAAAATCAAGATCGACAAACAATAAGTTAAACCGCATACTATGCTTCAGATAAGCCTATTTGATCAAGTACTCGAGATGATCAGACGAAGAGCACCCTTCACGTTGTATCCGTTCTTTATCGGGAACTACCAACCCAAGGGTCAGGTGGTACACACCATCGATGAATCCGACGTCGGTCAGCTAGGCTATATCCTGCAATGGTGGGCGAAGCTAGCGATCTATGGTAACAAAACTATTTCATTTAACCCTACACCTAAAGGAATAGAAATCATTTATGAAAACAACCTATCCGCCGGAGCCACTCGAGATGAACGACTGGTTTAAGCACATCTACAAACTTTTAATCACACCCTATGACAAAAAAACAGGCAGCAACGCGTGTCTTCTTGCACATAAACGAAGAATTGAGCAAGATCGAAGACAACAACTTAAGAGTGAAAAGACTCAAGCTATTAAACGAAGAGCTCTGTGAAGCCGTTCTTGAACTTATAAACAAATACGAATGCAAATCTATAATGAACTCTGCGACATCGGTGTCGAACTATTCAAGATCGACCTCAGAAAGACCAAGCATCGGGACTCTGATATAGTAAACCTTCGCTATGCCTATGCCCACATCCTGCTCACTAGGTTCGGTCTGAACACAGTTCAGGTAGGGAAGGCGATGAACAAGGACCACTCCACGATCGTATACTACCGCAAGCTACACCGCGGAAGGTACAAGTCAGACGAAGAGTACGAGCGCACCTACGACATGATCGTCTCAAAGCTAGATAGGATCAAACCTCAGGAGATGGATGAGATTATCTCGGTCATAAAAATAATTGGCCAGTAAAACATTCCCGGGTAGAGCTATTATTAAAAGGGGTTTTGGTCTTAGTTCGAAACACCCGGGATCACTCAGGTAGCTTAAAGTAAAGCGCTCACCAAGGTGAGAGATGCGGGGGCAGGACCCGCCCTGAGTGCAAAATATTAACACATGATAACACACGAGTCAAACGTACTGAACGTAAACATCCCTAACCTAAAGCTAAAGGTTAGGCGGAGCTGGCTGACAAAGAACGAGGCAGATAAAGAAGTGTATGACAACTGCTATGCCTTCGCTATTCAAAGCATCAGTGGTAAGATCCTGACGTTCCACATTATGACGGACTACGGGATGCTCAGAAGTAGGGTCCCTATCTCGGAACTATTCTACCACGAACCGACCGCCGACATCCCCAGTGACTTCAAGCAACTATGGGATTGCTTTAGTGAGAACGTAAGCGCCATTGAGTACATGTATCTAGCGGAGAAGAGGTGCAAGGTTATCCTCAAGGACAAGACTTCTGTTTGGGCCACCTATCTATTCACCGTGGATTGGTTTAACAATTCGTACTCAGACGAGCCGACGGATTATAAGTGCGGTCACGTTCTACTGGCGGATGATGGGTACCTACTTTGCCAACCCAACAATCGGATCTATTGGAAGGACTCTAACTTCATTACAAACAAGTTCCCAGTTGATCCCAAAGAGTTCAAGGTAGACACATCGCTTGAGTGCGTGGAGTCGGAGAGTGACAGGTGGGTGAGCGCTAACGGAGATTGTTACTACTACGATATAGAAGAAGTGGATGGTGGTGTGCAGAAATGACGTGCTGAAAATAAACAATTAGGTGTACTTTTACAAAAACTATTACAATGAGAATCACTTTTTATCAGCGGGATAACACCATCTATTCGAGGGTTTGCCACAAGACAGAGATGATCCGGATAACTACCGGAATCCGGGTACCGAAGCACGTTAAGTTCCTCCCGACCCGGGAACGATTCAAGGGAGACACCCCTGACGTACCAGAGATGAACGCAGATCTGGACCGCCAGCGGGCAATCATCAGCGACCTGTTCGCCAAGCACGGATCGCTAGAGATCGTAAAGAAATATTATTCCCAACCGATGTTCCATGTACAGAGCGACGAGCCTACGTTCAAGTTCGCCCAGCTATGCAACAAGTATATTGATGGTATTACTAATGGCGCCATCACCACCAAAGCGAAGACCAAGTTCCGAATCTCCTCGATCAGGACCTATCAGTTTGCTACTACCACCTACTGGCGGTTCGTGGCAAAGAACAAAGACATCGACCTCAGGGACTACGATCTATCCGGAAAAGAGCTAGCGCAGAAAAGAGAGATAGCGGATAATATGTCCAAGCACTTTGACAAGTTCGTTGCTTACATGATAGACAACGATTTTAAAATCAATACACGTGCCGACGTGATGACGATCATCATGGTTATACTCGCCTACTGGGAGCGGGACCTGTTCCTCACCCTGCCCAAACCCAACAGGGTAGCGGGTTACGAGACGCCCATCATCACCCTGCCAACTGATTTTGCCAAGGCGCTGGTGCTGGACAGCCACAAGAAGTACGACAAGATGAGCGATGAGATGAAGTTTCTTTGGGAGATATCCGCCACGATGCTGGTCACCTCCTTCCGTATCTCGGATGCCTTGTCACTTTCCAAGGGTGATATCTCGTTTGTAAATGGCGAGGCTTTCCTGATCAAGGATAATCTCAAGACCGGGACGGAGACCACCACCCCTCTTCCTAGGGCACTGGCAGAGCGCTACGCCCATAACATCAACCACTACGGAGATGTGTATACGCCTGTTGTAAGCGCAATGAGAATCGTCAGAAGGAGCTTTAAGGAGTTCTTCGCCCAGTATCCGGAGATGCACGAGCTGGTCACATACAAAAGAGCTGACATTATCGGGCGCAAGGTAGCGGTCACGCAGAAGTACTACGAGCTGGTCCACCCCCACATGCTGCGCAAGACTGCGGTCACTATGCTGATCGCTAACGGCGTATCGATAGACCACGTAAGGTTTATCACCGGGCATAAGTCAGACTCCATCAACCGCTACATCGGATGGGTGGACAAGACTTATAAGACAGAGGTTAAGCAATACTATAACAAAGTCTACAATGAAGACACTACGAAAGCGTGACATCACCTTACTGCTACTATTCTTTAGTTGGATGGTAGCCGCTCTGATCGACTCCCTATTGTAAACAATAGCCCTGCTTCGGTGGGGCTTTTTAAAATCCAATAATATGCAAGGACAAACATTCAGACTAGAGAACAAATGGTGGGTGCGTTTCCCCAAGGACGTACCCTATGGCGGTGGCATGATCGTCAGCCGCACTGCTTGGGTGCCTATCAAAAGTGAAGTCTACAATTTTAAAGACGGAGACTGGGTAGACTTTGATCTAGACAAACGAGTCGCAGGTTCGACACTATCCGGTCCCGTGTACGAGGAATTCGCCATCATAAACAAAGCACTATGAAGATAAGAGTAGCGCTGCAAGACCCGGTCATCATATACCAAGACGACGAGATGCTAGGATCGGTAAGCTATGAGACGTTCTGCTTAAAGGTTCTTTCCCCCCGATCTTTCCGGAGGCTGGAGCGCAACCCTGATCTGAATGTATTTGACGTCAGGCGGATTGATCTAGAACAAGCACTAGCCGGGCACAATTATCATCTATCATATTACAATAGTAATTATTGATTTATTACAACTAATGTGCAAATCTTTGTTGAAAACTATTGATTATCTATAATAGAGTGTTTCTATCTTAGACAGATATGAAGTATGATTTTTCCAAAGATGTCATGGTGATAGACGGGAACGAGTACCCGCTAAAACCATACCGACACTGGCTCATGCAAAACCACGAGCGGCTGGTCACTAGTCATTTCATTAAGGCTCTGACCATAGGCGGCAAGACAAAGTTCTACTACGACTGGCAGGCTATCTACTTTCTATCCGCTGAATACGAATTTGTTAAAGACTATTTAAATACTATACAATGAGTTTTATCCACACCCTATCCCAGAAACTACGGCAACCCATACCCTACCAATGGCGGGTTCAAAGCCGAAACAAAGACAAGACCAAAGCATTCTGTTCAGCCTACATCGATGCACGACAAGTGATGGATGTGCTTGACACACACTGCCAATGGCAATCAGACTTTAAAGAGATCGATGGTTTCATATTCGCCGGCATCGGAATCACTGACGACAATGGACAAACGCATTGGCGTTGGGACTGCGGTGCTCGTGTAGAGAACGACGAGAAGGACCAGATGTATGAGCAGGCAGGTAAGTCTGCAGCCTCTGATGCCTTCAAGCGTGCCGCCGTTCAGTGGGGGATCGGGAGATTCCTCTACGACCTAGAGATGGTCACCGTTAAATGCGATCAGTACGGCAATCCTGTTGACGACAGAGGAGAGCGCATATGGGATTTAACCAAACACATAAACACAAAGGGGAAGCCACAAGCTAAGGCGCCTCAGGAGCCTGTAAAGGCGAATCCCAGTCCTGAGGTCCCTGAATCCCCCGAGCCGCAAGCATTGCAGCCAAAGCAATTCGATGCGATGGTGAAGGCAATCAGTGAAGGCAAGATAGCAGAAGTAGAAGCAGCCCTTCCAAAGTACAAACTCAACCTCGCTCAAAAAACTACCCTAACAAAACTATTGAAAGATGCAAAAGCTAATTAAAACCAAAACCGATAAGCTATCAGAAAGCGACTGGCAAAAATTACGCCAGTCGTTTGTTTCTCGGGGCATGGTTGGTGGTTCAGATGCCGGCACACTGCTGGGGTGGAACAAGTGGAAGTCACCGCTTAATCTATTCTATCAGTCTATCGGTGTTGACCTACTCCCCACAAAGATGAACAGGCAGATGGCGTTCGGCAAGATGCTTGAAGACACCATTGCAAACATGTGGCAGTATTGGGATGGCGAGCAAAACTTTATCAAAAACATTGCCACTAAAACAAAGGTGCGAAAGTTCAGAAAGGTTAAAGCCATCATCGAGAACCCAGACTACCCAATGCTGTTCGCCAACTTAGATGGGGAGATCACGCACCACCCTGTGTTCGGTAAGAAGAAAGGAATCCTAGAGATTAAGAACGTAGGCAAGATGACCGTCGACTCCTATATCGATGGCGTTCCCCCGAACTATATCGCTCAGATGAATCACTACATGCTGGTCACTGGCCACAAGTACGCAGAGATCTGTATGCAGATAGATGGTCAGGACATGCTAGTCAAAACATTTGAAGCAGACGCTGACATTCAACAGGCGATACTACAAAAGGCAACAGAGCACCAGATGCGTGTGCTGTCGGCTCGGGAGGCCATCATGGAAGCAGGCGCCTCAGATAAAGAAGAGATCTACGGTATTGCCGCACAGTTCGAACCAGACGCTGATAACTCTGAAGACTTCAATGCCTTCATCTCTGTCAAGCATAAGGACCGGGAGAACGACATCACTATCCACGGCGGTAGCGAACAATCCGAATGGGCCGCCCAGTATGTATTATACAATAATACAATCAAGCTGGCGGAGAGTGAAAAGCTTCTCTACGGCAACAAGCTCAAGCAGTATATGGAGCAGCACGGCGGTGCTCAGGTAATGGAGCTGCCCGATGGAAAAATCACTTGGAGAAAAAATTTTCTAGTAAAACTAAACAATCAATAATGGTAAGACTAAATCAATTAGAAGGCTGTATGAAACCACAATTTATTTGGGACCGGTCTTCTGCAAAAATCCTACAGACATCTGAGACTTATGAAGGCGCCAAGGACCTAGGGCGTATGATCTTCGTCGGCATCGCAGACATGCACGGCTTCGATCAATCCTCTGTTCAAGACTACCTAGACATGTCCTATGACTCGCACCGAAACAAGATTCAGCAGTTCCGTGCTAACCTTAGGGAGGCGAATCGCAGGGTAAAAGAGGGGACAGTCTACATGATAGACGATCCTATCAAGAAGTTCTACATGAAGCTGTGCCTAACACTGAACTCAATCAAATTCAACTACCGGCAAAATTCTTATTTAAAGCTAACCCAGTATGATTAAAGGGAAAGTTCTTGAGGTGAGCGAGAAGAAGTCGTTCAGCAACGGAGATAAGGATTACTCCTACAGAAATATTCTGTTTGATATCGGCGACAACAAGATGCTATATGTAACCCTATGGGGTAACGTAACCCCTCCAGAGCTCGGGAGCGTGGTACTGTTCAGCATCGAAGTAACCTCAGAGAGAAACAGAAAAGACCCATCACTATTCTTTCATAAGATAAAACTAAAGCACTATGAAAATTACGATCGAGCACTATTCCAACAAGTTCAAATGGGAGAACGAGTACGGGATACATGGGAAGGAGACGCCGGCTGGTAACCTAGACGAGTCATCGCTAGAACAAGTCGTAGAAGTATTTGCCGCACTGCTAGTAGCAGCTGGGTTTAATCTCCAAAACATTAAAGACACCATGTATGAATACGGACGCTCAGAATTTCCTCAAGAGGTTTAGCACCAAGAAGGATGCGCTTACTGCCCTGAGTCTGCTGGTCAGCTACGATGAGAAGTTCGAATCTATAAAAGAACAGATCGAGCAGCACGAGGATGAGGGCCTAGCACAGCGAGTCATGGACTACTTCAACGAGGTGTATGGTAAGAACTATCAAAACACCGAGAAGATACAGTCTATCATCCGCCAAATGCCAAAGGTCAGCTTCGAGCAGTTCCAGTCTATCATCTTGCACAAGCAGGAGACGTGGGGTAAGGACGATAAGATGAAGCCCTACCTCAGACCGGCGACACTCTTTGGCAGCAAGCAAAAGTTCATAACATATTTAGAAGACGCAACTGATTTCTGGATACAAAAACAAAAAAGACAATGACCGAAAAAAGAAAAGAACTCCACCTAAAGTACGACCAACTAGAAGACAAGAGAGAAGAATTGATCCAGCAGCTGCAACGCTACTACGATCGAGCAGACGTCACCAAGAAAAAGATTTACGAGATAGAACAAAAGATTAAGTCAGTAGCAAAAGAAATAAAAAATGTTTGAAAAACTCCAACGCTATGGCATTAACATCAGGCCCGGATCACGTGGGGACGTGAAGACAAAATGCCCAAAGTGTTCTGACTCCCGCAAGCACAAGCAGGACCCATGCCTGTCCGTGAATGTCGAGGAAGGAGTATGGAATTGCCACAACTGCGGTTGGTCCGGAACTGTCAAGGTTAAGAAAGAATACACCAAGCCTGTTGAAGAACACAAGGTTTTATCACAGCCAGTGATAGACTGGTTTGCAGGTCGGGGGATTACAAATCAAACCCTGCTGCGCTATAAGGTAACCGAGTCTGTTCAATACATGGGTGATGGTGAATCAAGATGCATCAACTTTAATTACTACCTAAATGGCGAACTGGTTAACATCAAGTATAGAGATAGCCAGAAGAGGTTTAAGCTTGTCTCTGGCGCTATGCTTAGCCTGTATGGGATTGACGTTTCAAGCGATAACTCTGATACTGAACTCATCATTACAGAAGGCGAGATTGATACGCTATCGTTTTATGAGGCTGGCATCAAGACTGCGGTCAGTGTCCCGAACGGGGCGAGTAAAGGTAACCAAAAGCTTGAGTGGTTGGAGGAGATGCTGCCATTCCTTGAAGGCCGCAAGATCTATCTGGCAACGGATACAGACGAGGCTGGCATCGGTCTTCGCAACGAGCTGGCCCGCAGACTGGGTAAGTCGAACTGCTGGATTGTTAACATGCCGGAGAAGGACGCCAACGACACGCTTCTCAAACACGGAAAGGAAAGGCTTGTGGAATGTTACAACAACGCAGAGCCATTCCCTGTGGATGGGATCGACGTGGTCAGCGAGAGCGACATCATCGGACTGTGGGAACAGGGATACCCAGAGGGATTCGACACAGGCTGGGACAATATGGATGAGCACTTTGTCTGGCACCCCGGTATGGTCACACTCATCACCGGCATCCCCGGACACGGTAAAACAACGTGGCTAAAGAATCTGCTGGTCAGGCTGGCGGACAGACACGGATGGTCGTACCTGTTGTACTCTGCTGAGGAAGCCAATGCCACCTTCGCTATGACCGACCTAATATCAATTAGAACCGGAAAGTCATTCTTCAATGCGCCCAATACAGTACGCATATCCAAAGAAGAGGTTGCGTCTGGCACGCCATTTCTGAACGAGCACTTCAAGTACTACAAGCTCAGCGAGGATGGTACTATCGAGGCGATCATGAAGAAGGCAGAAGAGATGGTGCGCCGCTATGGGATCAGGGGTCTTGTGATCGATAACATGAGTACAGTTGAGCGACAGATAGCCGGCTCGGGGGATAACAGGCACAACCAGATAGGCAACATGATGCGAGATCTCAGAGCATTCGCCCGTGAACAGGGCATCCACATCTGGCTAGTAGCCCACCCCAAGAAGTTAACCAAGGTCAAGCAGGCTGTATACGAAGTGCCGACTGGGTATGACGTAGGCGACAGCTCCCACTACTATAACGCCCCCGATGTAGGCATCACGGTGTATAGAAACAGGGAGACCAAGCAGACGGAGATACACTTTTGGAAGATCAGGTTCCGCTTCTCTGGTCAGGAAGCGATAGACTATTTCACCTACGACATCTCTAATTCAAGATACATACCTACTCAACCAATAAACGATGGCAAGGACAAAACGAAGTTCATCCACCAGCCGGTCGACTACAACAAGTTCATCCAAGCAGGAACTGTATAGTGGTCACTATGTGCCAAACCGTGGGGGCTATCTGAAAGTCTGGAGTCTGGAAGAGGACGGGGAGAACTTGGTAGAGCTGGCGAAAGAAGAGGATATAGTACCTGACCAAGAGATCTTTTATATGCAGGACAGGTGGAAGTCTAACAAGTTTTACAAGACCGCCTTCCATCATAAGGTTGAATGGGACACGATAGTGGAATTGGTAAAAGCTAAAATGATATACAAAAAGTATGGAAAATCAAATAACAAACCAAGTACTGCAGGTGATACAAAACCACAACCGGTGCTCAGCGTCGGGGATAGCTCAGATCCTAAACGTGAAAACAGTAACAGTCCTACGCTCTTTAATTGATCTAATTAAAGCCAAGCGCGTAAGGAAGCGATGTTTGGTTGACGACGGACATGTCAACACGTATGAGATTAAAAGACCAATGTTCGCCCAATTGAAGCTATATGGCGAGGATTAATACAAAATCAACAATCATGGAAAACAGAATTGAAGAGTGGATGGACATCCCAGATTGCGGTGGACTCTATCAGGCAAGCAGTCTGGGTAGAATTAAAAGTCTTAGATATGGTAAGGATAAGATCCTAAAGGCCAGCAGGAATAATAATGGGTACCTAAAGGTTAACATTTGGCAGAACAAGAAATCAATCACTAAATACGTGCATCGCCTTGTCGCCGCTGCGTTCTTCGGCGCTATTCCAAATGATATGACTGTCAACCACAAAGACTTCAATAAGGAGAACAACTCCATCGAAAACCTTGAGGTGGTCACGTATAGCTACAACTTGCTTCATGCGTTGAGAAACAACAGAAGAAAAGAGTATGATAGAAGTGGTGAAAAAAACGGTAGATCAAAACTGACAGAGCACGAAGTGGATTACATAAGGGGATTACACATTTCGGTATCCGATATGGCTAAGATGATGGGAGTTTCTAGGGCTGTTATCTACTCAATCCGTAATTATAAAACTTGGAAGCATGTCTAAGATTAACGCAAGAGTCAAAGGTCATTCATACGAGCTACAGATTCGTGACCTATTTAAAAGTCTGGGTTGGGATAAATGTGTCAGCTCTAGATCTGAATCAAAGAACAAAGACGATCAAGGTATCGACCTCTGTTATACCGATCCATTCAACGTGCAGTGTAAAGCAGTAGAGAATCTCGGAAGTCTGCATAAGGTTTTATCTGAGATGCCACAAGACACCAACTATAATCTTGTGTTCCATAAGAAGAACCGCCAAGGTACGATAGTCGCCATGAGTATTGAGGACTTCAAAGAGATCATCGAAATGCTAACCCAAAACAAAATAATATGACCATCACCACCAGCCTTGAAAAACACAAAGACTATATCCTGTTCCCGGTTATAGTCATCGTCTACTGTCAAAGTCACAAAGAGTTTACACTAGAGTTCGGATTAATCAAA
>Ga0209972_10004077_pt1 | contig 11169 bp, 6 predicted proteins | sample NOAtaG_7_FD_187302 | JGI IMG/M metagenome (GOLD analysis project Ga0209972, IMG submission 187302) | Freshwater lake microbial communities from Lake Erie, under a cyanobacterial bloom - NOAA_Erie_Diel1S_2200h metaG (SPAdes) (version 2) | ecosystem: Environmental > Aquatic > Freshwater > Lake ...
AACTGATCGGCCGATGGGCGTTTGCGCGCCGTATCGGGGTCCATGCCGTTAATTAGCTCGACACGGAGCAACGACAGGTAGCGTTCGTTCTCTTTGGGTGGCCGTACTTGACCGACAACCTTGTCACCCGTGCGCAAGGCAAATCGACGAATTTGCGACTGTGACACATACACGTCATTGGGACTTGCCAGCATGCGCTCACCACGCAAAAAGCCGAAACCCTCTTGGACGATATCGAGAATACCTTCACTGGTGATACTGGTGTTGGTGTTCTCCTCGGCAGCGGGCGGTGTGCTCATCAAGGCCTTGATGATGTCCTGCTTTTTCATTTGAGGGGTGACAACGATGCCGCTGCTTTTGGCCATGTCGCGCAGCTCTTGGATCGTCAACCCTTCGAATTCAACGGGGAGCACAGGGCGAGGATCGGTTGAGACGGGCGTAGTGGCCGCTGGCGTTACCGGAATTGAACGCACTGCTGCTTGTTTGGGCGTCTCATATTCAACTTCGGTACTAGTGAGCACGGGAGTGGGCTCTGGAGCGGGGACAGGGGCATTGGATCCGGCATTTGGCAGTTTGCTACGAATGCGTGGCACACTGAACTCCTTAAAATGATATATTGCGAAACGTCGCCGTTGTACACAATGTTTATCTGCACTTGGACCAATTGCGGTGTCTTCAGCTTTTACAGAGGCTCCAACATGTGTGCAGGGCGCACGTGAGGTGTCGCAGATGAGCTGAGGGTGCCGTATACGTGGCTCAAGAGCATACGGAAGGGAACAAATAAACGATTACACGAAAAAAGTGTACTTGCATATTATAGCACTAATTGTGGCTAATACAATCCTGAATTATGCAAAAAATGTGGATTTCCCCCATCTTTTACATGAGAAAGTAGGACAACATGGCTTGATTATATATGTGTACACTGTGTCATGGTGTCTATATTTGGAACAATCATCTTTTTATTCAATGATTTGCGATTGTACATTGAAGAATTAAATTGAATTGATGTGTAGTAGCATATACATAATTTTCATGATGCATAGAGGTGCCGTGTTATGACCTATTCACCACGTGTATTGATGATTGTGCATGACCCAATAGTTGATGATCGTGGAACGCGGTTACATCACCATATGCGATGGCATAATCCATATGCATTGGCCACACAATATGTGTCTGACATTGCCGTGGCGAGTCATGGTCGGGTGCAGTATCAAATCATAAAAACCATTGATGCACCGTGGTTTCCACCCAAGGTTGATGGCTTTCGCTATGATGCACACACTTATCTGCAGGGCTGGCAGCGCCGCGCCATGCATCATCCTGATGGTCTTGATTATCGGGCGCGACTGGCGCAGTTCAGTTTGATTGCGCGTCATGCTGCCGGCGAATTCGACGAAGTGTGGGTCTTTTCGTTTCCATATGCCGGTGAGTACGAGTCCATCATGATTGGCCCACAGGCAATTTGGTGCAATGCACCGCCATTGATTGTGCCTGAGGCATCAAGGAACTTTGTGATGATGGGGTTTAATTTTGAGCGTGATGTGGGATGTATGCTCGAGAACTTTGGCCATCGGGTGGAGTCAATGATGCAGGCTGTCTATCAGCGCACACCGCATACGCATAACTACTGGCGTGACTTTAGTCAATACGATGTGATTGCGCCACGCCAAGCTGGCTGTGGCAATGTGCATTTTGCGCCGAACAGTCGGCATGATTATGACTGGGGGCATCATGCGCAGGTATTGTCGTATTGTGATCGCTGGCGTGACTTCCCCCATACCATGGATGCACCACCGCGGGTCGTTGACTGTCGTGAGTGGGGTAATGGTGATATGCGGGCTCATCATATTTGGTGGCTCCAGCACCTGCCGAGATACACAGGAGTCGTTGATGGTGTCTGGGGGGATTGGTGGCACTACTGCATGACGGATGATTGGCTCCGTGAATAACAATCACCTGTTGCATGCGAACCGCATGCAACAGGTGACGAGTGCGCGGGTAATGAGTGCTTATCGGCCAAGCAAATTCACGCGGGCGCTCATGCCAGCGCGTAGATTGGTGGTGTCATCCAAGTCGATGTGGATCGTATACGACCGTACATTGCCCACAATGTTGGCGATGGGCGAGATGAAGGTAACGGTCCCCTCGAACTGTTGACCTGCGAGTGCATCAACACTGACCGTAACGCGTTGATCGAGACTCACATTAGCGATATCAGCATCGCTGATTTGCACCTCAACGCGGAGACTCGTCGTATCGACGACACGAATAACCGGGCGCCCAGCTGGATTTGCGGCGTCGCCGGCATTGATGTCGACGAGAGCGATGACACCATTAAATGGTGCCCGAATCTCGGCACGATTGCGATTAAGTTTCGCCAGCGTTACGGCAGCCTCGGCTTGCGCCACACCTGCTTGGGCTTGCAAGCGCTGGGTGTCGATGCGATTGACGCTTGCCTGGGCTCCTGCTACGGCCGCCTCAAGTGCAGCCCGGTCTTTGCCGGTAGGACTGGTCAACCGCTCGAGTGCAAGTTCGGCTTGTGAGACTTGGAACTCGGCAGTTGCGACGCCCACAGTCTCGGCTTGTTTGGCCTGATCAGAGCCAATTTCGGCATTGCGGAACGAAATCTTGGCCGCGTCGCGTCGCGACATTGATACCTCGTAGGCAACCTGATAGCGCTTGATAGCCTGGTCGCCGAGCTTGTTTTCGCGGCCACGTATGGTTGGCATCGCTGGGTCAGTGCCGTTCTCGAGAATCCACTCCCAGTTGTATCGATCGAAGTCGAATTGTGACTGGGCTTGTGCAAGATTCTGATTGGCCAAATCAAGTTGGATTTGCGCTTGTGTTTTGGCAAGTGACAAGCGGTCTTTGGTGCTTTGCAGGTTGTACTGCGCCGTCTGCAAATTCAACTTGGCGGCACGCACGTCAGCGCTGGTGCTATCCGGCTTGGTCGCATCCAGCGCAGCTTGGGCCTGGGCAAGTTGTGCGCGTGCAGCAATGGCATCGGCTCCGTTGCTCTGGAGCGCTGCGAGTGTCGCTTTGGCGCTGGCCAAGTTGGCCTCGGCTTGGACAACTTGTTGGTCGTAGAGGGTTGTATCAAGAATGGCGATGATGTCGTCCTTCTTGACTTGTTGCCCCTCAGTGACGCGTACCTCGGCGACAGTGCCCGTGACCAAAAAGTTAAGCTGGCTATCATTCCGCGTGGTAATCTCGCCGGTTCCACTGACAAGTGCGGCAGCAATTGCACTGGTGTCGGTCGTTGTGGTTGGGAGCAAACTGCCGAGATCGAGACTCGGTTGTGGTGTAGCAACGATGGTATTTGCGGTACCGGCCACAGGTGTAACCTGTGGTGTGACCTGGGCCGTTGTGCTACAGGCCATCAATCCTGTGGCAATCCCACTTACCAATAAGGTGCGGATAAATTTGTTTCGCATACGTACTAACACTTCCTTTGTGTGCCGGGGGCGTAAGTCCCCCGGCATGACTCTCTGTACATTACTCTTGATTGCGTCCTGGTGCGCGATTGGGCAATCCGGCTGCGATTGTCTGCGCAGGGCTGTCACTTTCTTCGTTCTCGTCATTGCGGCGCAATCGATTCGTCAGTGATTCGAGCAGACTATAGGCCGCAGGGACAACAAACAAGGTGAGCAACATCGACGTCGTCAAACCGCCTATCAACACGGTTGCTAATCCACGACGGAACTCGCCACCTTGGCCGGTGCCGAAGATGTGGATGCCCATGGCTACGGGCAAGGCACCGGCGATAATCGCAAAGGTCGTCATCAAGATTGGGCGCAGACGTACCGCACCTGCTACACGGAGCGCTTCGTGCTTTTCGAGACCAGCTTTGCGCAGACGATTGGTGAAATCCACCAACAAAATAGAGTTTTTGGTCACCAAACCGAGCAACATGATGAGACCGATCATGCCCGTGATGTCGAGATCGGTGTTGGTCAAAATCAACCCGATAAACGCACCAATGAAGCTAAATGGCATGGCCAACATGATGACGAACGGCTGTGTGAACGAGCCGAACTGCGATGCCAATACCATGTAGACGAACAACACTGACAGCCCCATCGCAAGAATCAATGATGAAAAGCCTTCGGTTTGCTGTTGTGATTGACCGGTAAAGCTCCATACGACATCGCTTGGTATATCGAGTGATGCCATAATCCCGTTTACTTGTGTCTGTGCATCACCGATGTTGAGATCTTGTAAGTTGGCGCCAATTAAAACCTGATTCAATCGATCGTAACGGCGAATCGTCACAGGGCTACTCGACAACTCAAATTGACCGAGTGAGCTCAACGCCACAGACCCGCTCCGTGTTGGGATGATGATGTTGCCGAGTGCAGCGGCATCACTACGATCTGATGGAGCCAAGCGCACAACAATGTCGGTATCGATGCCATCGCGACGCAGTACCGTGGCGCGCTCACCGTTGATGAGTGCACGGACCGACGAGGCGATATCTTCGTTGGTTAGCCCAAGATCACCGATGCGGTTGGGATCTGCCAACAGGCGCAACTCAGGCTTGCCTGGCACATAATTGGTGGCGACGTCGACCATGCCTGGCGTCTGACGCATTTGTTGCATGATTTGATCGACGAGCGGCATAATCTCTTCGGGATTGCGGTTGGTCTGGAGACTCAACTGCAAGGTGCGACCAGTAATGCCCGTGCTTGATCCTTGGAAGCTCGGTACACCAAACGCCAGATTCGGCGCAAAGCTCAACTTGGGGCGTACCGCATCCTGGGCCGCTTGGGTTGGTGTTTTGCCGACTAGTTTGACGCTGAATTCGGCCCGCTCCGGATTGCCTGAGAACCCAACGGTGCTAATGACGGAGACAGTTGTCTCTTCGCTGAGTAACACTTGCTCTACTTGGCGTGCGATACGGTCAGTCTCGGCAAGCGTCGTTCCTGGTGGCATCTCAAAACCCATGATGTACTCATGTGGATCCTCAGTCGGGAAGAAGGTAAATTTGAGTTGGCCCGCAACCACGACACTCAGCCCTAATACGACTACCGCTACCACCATGATCATGATGCGATTGGTGCGGGTGCGCAAACTACGTGCCAGCAGGTTGCCATAAAAGTCACCTAACTTCCCTGGTGACTCGTTGGCCTCGTGGAGCAGTGATGCATTTGGATCACTCTCATCAATATCGACAACGTGATGTTCCCCATGATTGCCATGGCCATCGGTGGCTTGCTTCTTCTTGGTGCGAAATGCATTGGCAGAGAGCATTGGTGCAAAGGTAAAGGCCTCGATGAGTGATAGCAACATGGCGACTGCGACGGTGATACCGAATGACTTAAAAATAATACCGACGGTGCCAGTAGTAAATGTCACAGGCACAAACACTGCCACAATTGTCAGTGTCATCGCAATGACGGACAGCGATACTTCGGAGGTTCCGATACTCGATGCCATACGGGCTGATTTGCCACGCAACGTATGCCGGAAAATGTTTTCGCGCACCACAATTGCATCGTCAATAACCAAGCCGACACATAGCGAGAGTGCGAGCAAGGTAATCAGATTAATCGTGAGACCGAAGAGTGCCATCGCAATGAAGGTGGCGATTAAGATGATGGGCAATCCGGCCATGGTGATGAGTGTGTTGCGAATATCGCGGAAGAAGAGGAACACAACAATCAATGCGGCAATCGTTGCAAAAATTAACTCTTCGATTGAACTAATGACCGACTCACGCACCGAGATCGATTGATCGCGTGGGATGATGTAGCTCATGTCGGTACGATCGGCAAAGACCGATTCGAGCTCGGTACGTACTGCATCGGCGACCTGAACCGTGTTGGTACCAGATTGTTTACGGACATCGAGAATAATTGCATCGGCACCATCGAGTCGTGTGTAACTCGTAGCATCAGCAATACCCTCTTCAACCGTGGCAACGTCTGAGATTTTGTATGGCGTGCCAGTAATTTGAATGTTGGCTATATCTTCGATGCTGGTGAGCATGCTCGGCGCACGGAGACTGATATCTTGTGTCCCAGCATTAATCGAACCGAGCCCCAAATTGGCGTTTGCTGATTGTAATGCGCGTGTCAACTGGGCTGGAATTAACCCGTAGGCCTGCAACTTGTCGAGTTGCATCCACACGTTGATTTGACGTGTCAGACCACCTTGAACCGTGATTGAACCGACGCCGGCCGCACGTTGAAGGCGCGGGGTGATTTGATCCTCGATGCGGTCACGCAACTCGAGGGGGTCGATAGCCTCCTTTGGGGCAATCGCAATCGACACAATTGGCGCTTGATTTGGGTCAAAGCGCTGATAAATTGGTTCGCGGATGTCGCGCGGCAATGAATTACGGATGCCGTTGATTTTTTGACGGACATCTTGTTCTGCCTGATTTACATCGGTGCCTTCATCAAACTCGAGAATGAGTAACGATAGCCCTTCACTTGAGTTTGACGTAATGTGCTTGATGCCGTTGATGGTATTGACGGTTTGCTCAATGGGCTCGGTTACTTGGTCAACGACGCTTGCAGGGCCAGCGCCTGGATACGATACCGTGACTGCAACAATCGGCAGATTAATCTCGGGCAAGAGATTGACTGGCATCGTGTTGAACGACAAAATGCCGAATGTGACGGCCAACAACATCAGCATGGTAATAAAAACGGGCTGACGAATTGACGTATCCGAAATTGTCATGCCATTGAGTTGTTCACGAGGTGGGCGTTGCGCCATGCAAAACTCCTGTTGTTGTGATGTTTTTCACACCGACCGAATTCAAAAAATAGACAGGCCACTGGTGTCTACAGAAACCATCATGCCTGTACGTGATGACTCTTCTATTGAGTCTATCAAGATGGGTAGTTCACTGCGTCCATCATGTGCAGGAATGCACAATCATGCAAACGAATGATGCCGTGCACAATGTGCAAATACTTATTTAACTATACTGTGATTTGTGGTGTGAATGGGTTATTGGCTAGATGAGAGTTTGCTTAACGAATGGTAGGTAAGTAGACGAAACCACCCTTGGAGTCATCCAAGGGTGGTTAACAGATGAGATTGTAAAGATTAGGCGCGGCCGTGTTGTTTGAGCCAATTGTAGCTCATGGCGACGCTCTCAAAAGGATCGCGCTTGCAGACATCTTGTTCGACGATCAACCATTTGCTCCCGGCGGCATCAGCTGCCTTGAGCACGCCGGCGATGTCAAGCATGCCGTGGCCGACCTCGGCAAATGCACGATCACCAGCAGCCATGTCCTTGAGGTGCACGCATGGTACCCGCCCACGGTACTTGGTAATCACATCAATCGGGTTCATGCCGGCAAATGCCACCCAGTAGATGTCGATTTCGGCATCGATGGTACCAGGTTTGCTCTCATCAAGCAAAATTGTCAGGGCGTTGGTATTGCCGAGGGGCTCGAGCTCGAAGTCATGATGGTGGTAGAGGAATTGCATGCCAGCAGCACGGCATTTTGTGCCGATAATCTCAAACTCATGCATGAATTCGCGCCATTTTGCGGCATCACCACGTTGATCAGGCGAAATCCATGGGCAGATGATGTAGTTGGCACCGAATAGCTTGAGATCGGCAATCACCTGGTCAAGCTGGTCGCGCAAAAAATCAATTCCAACGTGTGCACCTGAGACGAGCAATTTATGGCGATCGAGCTCGGCCTTGAACGCAGTGGCGGGGATTTTGTCGGTGTAGACCACCTCAACACCGGCGAAGCCAATCTGTGCAACGCGGGCGAGCGTGGCTTTCCAATCAGCTGACATAGCATCACGAACAGTGTAGAGTTGCAAACAAATCGGCTGTGACATGGTGTTCCTCCCTGAACAAAAAAACAACTACGACCATCATACCACTGCTTGTTGTGATATACGACACAATGATAGCAGTAATCCAAGTATGATATAGAGAGAGTATGTCAGATGAATCGATTGAATACCATACTGTGTAGGTGGATATATGCGTGTCATCATTGTAGGAGCTGGATTGGCAGGGCTGACTGCTGCTCGGGCGCTCCAATCACGCGGCATGGCTATCACATTGCTTGAGGCAAGCGATGCTGTGGGTGGGCGCGTGCGGAGCGATATCATTGATGGATGTATTCTTGATCGTGGCTTTCAGGTGTTGTTTGATGCGTACCCTGCCGTACAACGTTGGTTGTCGTTACCCGATTTGGAGTTACAGGCATTTGAGCCAGGCGCAGTGATTTGTCGGGCAGGACGTCAATCAACACTCACCGACCCACTTCGCGATTGGCCATCAGCATGGCCTGCAATTTGGTCTGACGCGGCTACAACACTCGATAAATTACGCGTCTTGCAGTTAAGCCTAACGTTGCGCAGTCGCACAATTCGGCAGATTCGTCAGGGGCCTGATACCACGACACATGAGTATCTGCGTGAGTATGGTTTTAGTGCGCAGACAATCGAGCGATTTTTTGCGCCGTTTTATGGTGGTATTTTTCTTGATCGCACCTTGTCAACGAGTGCTAAGTGCTTTTTGTTTGACTTTAAAATGCTAGCCGACGGGCGCACTGTAGTGCCTAAGCAGGGTATGGGGGCAATCAGCGAACAACTTGCTGCTGGATTAAACTCGGATACGCAACTACGTTTGAATACGGCAGTTGCGGGCTTGGTGCGCCAGGATGACCGCGTCGTTGGGGTACGGTTGCGTGATGACCAAGTGGTATTGGCCGATGCGGTTGTGCTCGCGGTGCCTGCGCCAGTCGCACAGCAGCTCTCTGGACTACCGGTACCTACCGACGGCCTCGATACCGTGACCATGTACTGGCATGGGACTGCCCCACTGACGCACCAGAAAAAAATCTGGCTCAATGCGAATCCCGATGCGTTTGTCAATAATGCCGTGCAACTGACCGCGGTGACTCCGAGTTATGCGCCAACTGGTGAGCATCTGTTGAGTGCAACGGTGCTTGGTATTCCTGAGCTCAGCGATGACGAACTCTATGATCGCGCCGAGCGCGATTTGGTGCAGATGTTAGGTGCTCATGCCCCACTTGATGCCTATCGTCGCCTCAGAATCTATCGGATTCCTTTTGCCCAGTTTCGCCAACCAGCGGGTATTCACCCGCATCTGCCCGATAACAACACTCCCGTACCTGGGTTGTTTTTGGCAGGTGAGTATACCGAGGCGAGCAGCATCAATGCGGCCATGATTAGCGGCGAAAAAGCCGCTACGGCAGTTGTTCGCGCACTTCGGGGGTGATAGTTCCGTTGCGTACCCAAATGTTGATATCGGTGACGAACAACCCAATTCCTGATACGTCAAACGTGACTGGTATGCGTTGGTTTGCGTACATGATGTCGAGTGTGTGTCTCCCTGCGGTCAAATTTGTGTACATGAATTGGTTGTTAGGGTCGATTGGTAACGGCTGTTGGTTGATCTCTAGTGTAATTGACAGCGTATCAGCGCTGATAATCCGCCCACGGATTTGTCCTCGTTGTAGCACATCGGGTTGTTGGGCCGCCTTGATGACATTATCGACATGGAGTAATCCATGGCCGAACGTGGTGTCATACCCGGGATCGCCGAGGTCCATGGTGTGCGCAAGCAACAGTTCCTGAGTTTGTTGCGCACTAAAGTCGGGTCGTAGTGCCCGTATGAGCGCGACCGTCGCGGTGACCTGCGGTGCCGCCGTACTCGTCCCTTGCTCGATGCTATAACCATTGCCAAACGGTGAGGTGCTCAGAATCTCAATCCCGGGTGCCACAATGTCAATGCCTGGGTTGTTCTGGGCAAATGGTGCGATGGCATTGTTTTTGTCGATGGCAGTGACGGAAATGACGCCAGGATAGGCTGCGGGAAACACGACTTTACCCGGGCTTTTGTCGTTGTTACCCGCCGCGGCTACAACGTTAATATCTGCCGCGAGAGCGCGTTCGATGGCGGCTTTGATGACAGGTGCATCATTTACACTGCCAATACTCAGGTTAATGACCTTGGCGCCGGCCGTGATAGCATCATCAATACCTTGTGCTACCGTGACATCACTGCCGTAGCCGTCATCGTTGATTGCTTTGATGGCGATGATTTGGCAGGTCGGACAAATACCGCGCGTCTGTGTCTGTGGATTGGGCTTGGCCGCAATAATACCTGCCGTATGTGTTCCATGCCCTTGAATATCCGTCATGGTTGATGTGCCAAAAATATTTATCGTATTGATGATTTGATGCGCAAGATCGGGATGAGTAGTGTCAATGCCTGTATCAATGATTGCAACGCGCACAGGTGACATACCCTGCTCCTGCAATTCAGGGGCATGAATGCGATCGAGATACCATAGTTGCGTTCGCGCAACGCGAGTGTTGGTCGGTGCAATGTGAGTGTTGGTTGGTACAACGTGGGTGTTGGTCGGCACAACGCGGGTGTTGGTCAGTGCAACGCGAGTATTCGTTTGTGTAACTTGGTTGCGTGTTGGTGTGCTCCGTTGATCTGCAGGTTGTTGGCAGGCAGATAACAGTAGCTGTGCAGTCAAAATGACTGAAACAAGGTGCTTGTTCATGTTTTGGGTTGTACTGGTTCACCAAGGTATATTGGCTCAATTGTTGAATGACCATCTGGATGTGCATGAAACGCATCGAATCCGAGTTCAGCAAGGACGCGTGGATGCGGCCATGCACTGTGGTGCCGAGGATGAGAGCGCATTGATTGCGGTAACACTGCCAAGGTATGTGGCTCATAGACGAGCAAATGCTGCGCATCTATTGTCATGTCGGCGCCTGATTGGTTCGCGGGCGCAATACTGCCGATTCCCCATGGGTGATTTGGATAGGTTGCAGTGGCAAATCGGCCACGACCGAGCGAGATGCATGCGGTTATTGGGCCTTGGTTGCGTACTGACCAAGCGAGTACATCAAGCGCATTAACGCCTACCACAACCGCATTGTTGGCGATGGCGATACCCTTGGCAATGCTAATCCCGACGCGAATTCCACTCCAACTACCAGGGCCAATCGAGACTGCGATGCGTGTGATATGATGTGGTGCCACATTAACGACACGACATAATCCGTCTAACTGGGCGAGCACTTGTTCGCTCTGCCGGCGATCGCTGTACCACGACTGCTCAGCGAGGAGTGTGCCATCATCAGCCATCACGGCTAACCCACTCATGATCCCACTCGTATCTATTGCCACTATCA
>Ga0209972_10004078_pt1 | contig 11166 bp, 13 predicted proteins | sample NOAtaG_7_FD_187302 | JGI IMG/M metagenome (GOLD analysis project Ga0209972, IMG submission 187302) | Freshwater lake microbial communities from Lake Erie, under a cyanobacterial bloom - NOAA_Erie_Diel1S_2200h metaG (SPAdes) (version 2) | ecosystem: Environmental > Aquatic > Freshwater > Lake ...
TACAAAGGGGTAATTTAGTACTGCAGTTTGTTCCAAAAAGGGGGGTATTGGTGCCAAACTTTAATAAAAATATAAAAGCAGCCGTTCCGGATGGCTGACCACGGGGAGGCGACCATCCAACCAAATCAATAAAGAAATCAATAAAGAAATCATCAATAAAGAAATCAATAAAGAACACCAAATATTAGCACATTCTCAGATAGGGGATGTAACACAAAAGATGTATCAGGTCAGATATTTTTTTCCGGTAAGGATCAGGACCGCCCGGCGGGCCGCGAAACATCCTAACGGGGGGCTGACGGGGGGCTTGCTTCCATCTGAATTCACGTTTAAGATGACTGCGTTCTGGCCAGTTCTGGCCATTTCTAGTCAGATATCGCTTTTGAGTTTAACAGATATTGCTTTTGAGTATCACATTGGCTACTCTACCGATTGGTATCCATCCCATCTCAATGTCAGCGCTTCCGCCCAGGCGGTGAAGGCGACGGGGGTCGATCAATTGAATCATTTGACCAGTAGATTCAATCAAACCAATTGAATCATTGCACAAACCGATCAGTAGTAATCGATCAGCAGCAGATCAACAGGTTGTGTATGGGGCGTCGTATCAGGATCGAACTTACAGCACGTAATGATTTTTGGCGCAACGCCTTCTTTGTGGAGTGGAATCACCAGTACCCCGACCGGGCGCTTGACAACACCCCCGCGGGATTGCATTCGGGACTGCCAGCGGCTCTGCCCGCCGCTCTTATGGTCGCAGAGGATTGGCTTCCGGACCTGGAGCGCGTGGCCGGGCAGTGCTTTTCAGCTGTCCGCCCGGCTCCGGCCGATCCCGGAAGACGGCGAATCTTCAGCCGTCTCTTCTCATCTGGTCGGGGGTGACGACTTGCGCCAGGGTTGCTTCTCCGGAGCGACCAGGCAGCAGCAGCGATATTTTTAATCAATATCGGCATCATCAACATCATCGAATTCAACCATATCATCGAATTCAACAAAACCACGAGGTTCAGGATCGAAATGAAATCACTCAAACTTTCAGTTGCCGTTCTCATGCTGGCCGGGATGCTCGGTTCAGCTCTGGTCACCGAAGCCTATCCCCCCTTCGTCAAGAAGGCTGAGAAGTACGGGGCGAAGAATTGCCTCTTCTGCCACACGCAGGCCTCCGGCGGCGAGGGTTGGAACAAGCGTGGCGACTGGCTGATTGCCGAGAAGGACAAGCGCAAGGCCGACTCCATCGACGTCACCTGGCTCGAAGAGTACAAGGAAGAGGAAGGCGAGAAGAAGCCCCAGTAGTTCCTCTGCCGCTGGTCGATTCGACAACCCACTTCAAACCGAGGCTTGATGACTATGTCAGAAGAGAATGGCAATGTGACGCGGCGTGATGCCATCAAGGGGATCGCCGTCGGTCTGGGAACAGCCGGCAGCCTCCCGATACTGCAGAATAACGGGCTGGCGCAGGGGCACCAGCAGGGGCATCAGCATGGCGCCCCGGCCACGAAGGCGGCCGCCCCGGAAGCTAAGGCGCCAAAGTTCTTCTCCGCGGAGCAGTTGGCCCTCGTGGCGACGATCGCGGAGCTGATCATTCCAACGGACGATCACTCGCCCGGCGCGATTGCGGCTGAGGTTCCCGCCTTTGCCGACCTGATGGTCAGCGAGTCGCCGGCCGAGGTGAAGAAGCTCTGGACCGACGGTCTGGCGGCGATGGACGGACTGAGCCGCACCCGCCACAATCTCTCCTTCAAAGAGGCCGCTCCGGCTCAGCAGGTGGCGATTCTCACCGAGATCAGCCGCAATGAGATGAAGCCGCAGACCCTCGAGGAGCGATTCTTCAAGGCGATCAAGAACATGACCATTGATGGTTACTACACTTCGAAGATCGGGATCCACCAGGAGCTTCAGTACAAGGGGAATACCTACCTGAAGGAGTTCAAGGGGTGTACCCATCCGGAGCATCAAAAGTAGGCAGGATGTTCAATAGTCTGGCTCTCCATCTGGAGAGTTGACCTTTATGGCCCGGGCTTCCTGTGAAGGCTCGGGCCATTTCTATGATGAGGAGTTGCCATGGAGTTCAATACGATCCTCAACCTGGTCGGGATTGGTCTGGTATTGCTGAGTGGAGCCTCTGGGGTCGCCCTCTTTCTGCGTTCGATCACCGCTAACGGTAGTCAGGCCCAGGGACCGGGGATGACGACGCTCTGGGGGCTGTTCCTGATTGGGCTGATCACCGGACTGCTGCTCATCTCCGTCTCCTCATCCGCCCGTTAGCCACCGTCCGGTTATGTGGGACCGGCAACGTCGGCCGGCATGGGGCGGATTGGGGGCGGGCTGAACGCCGGGCGGACGGGAGATGGAAATCCGCGCTGTGGTTCTCGATAGTCCTGGCCGAGTGGGCGCCAGGGAAGCGGCTCAATGAGTCAAAGACAACCAACAACTTCGTCTGCGGTTGATGACCGGAGACAACTTCCAGCCGCGCGGGCAGTCCGCCTGGGACGGCAACTTGGAGGATTGAGCAAATGAAGCGTCGAACTTTTATCTCCAGTACGCTGGCGACGGGGGCGGCTCTCGCCGGCCGCGGCGTTGGTGAGACCCTCGCGGCGGCGAGCGCCCCGGTGCGCAAGTTCAAGTTGAAGTATGCCCCCCATTTCGGGATGTTCAAGAACCACAGCGGCGAAGATCTGGTCGATCAGCTCAAGTTCATGCACGACCAGGGATTTACCGCCCTCGAGGACAATGGTCTGCCCGACCGTTCGGTGGCCGATCAGGAGCGGATTGGGAATACGCTGGCCAAGCTGGGAATGGAGATGGGAGTCTTCGTGGCGACCAAGGATTTTCAGAACCCGACCATGGTTCTCAACAAGCCGGAGATCCGCGAGAAGGTGCTCGCCGACATCCGCAATGCGGTCGAGGTGGCGAAGCGGGTCAATGCCAAGTGGTGTACGGTCGTGCCGGGTTGCCACGATGAGCGGCTCGAATGGGACTACCAGATGGCCAATGTGATCGACAACTTCCGGCGGTGCGCGGAGATCTGTGAGAAGGCCAACCTGATCATGGTCATGGAGCCGCTCAACAATCGCCGTGACCATCCGAAGCTCTTTCTGACCAAGATTCCGCAGGCCTACGCGATCTGCCGGGGAGTGAACAGCCCCACGGTCAAGATTCTCTTTGATATGTACCACCAGCAGATTACCGAGGGGAACATCATCCCGAACATCGACCTCGCGTGGAGTGAGGTGGCCTATTTCCAGGTTGGGGACAATCCGGGACGCAAGGAGCCGACGACAGGGGAGATGAACTACCGGAACATCTTCAAGCATATTCATTCAAAGGGCTTCACCGGTGTGGTCGGAATGGAGCACGGCAATTCCCGTCCGGGCAAGGATGGTGAGCAGGCAGTCATCGACGCCTACGTGCAGAGTGACAATTTTTAATAATAGTAAGGGAGATGCTGATGTTGAGCCTTGCTGGCAGGTGGGGAACGCTGCTGTTGTTGGTGGTGTGTGGATTGGGTGTGGGGGTGGAAGGGCAGACCAGACGGCGGACGGGGCCGGCTGGAAAGCCGGCGGCGACCAGGCCGGCCCTGCCGGTCGAGACACGGACGGCGCTCGACCGGATCTCCGCCGAGTCGATGCGCGGCCATCTCGCGTTTCTCGCCTCAGATCTCCTCGAAGGGCGGAATACTCCGTCGCCCGGGCTCGATATTGCTGCGGAGTACCTGGCCACGCAGATGATGCGGGCCGGGTTGCAGCCGGCAGTTGAAGAGGGTGGGCGGCGGAGCTACTTCCAGGTCGCGCGTTGGCAGGTCGCGAAGCCTGATCTGGAGAGTTTTGAGCTGACGGTGGTCGATGGCGGCGCCGTCTACCGTATCGACGCCTCCCGGGTCAGTCTGCAGACCGAGCAGGCGATCGAGGCGAAAGGGCTTCCGCTGGTGCGGATCGATGTTGGGGATCCGGCCGGACTCGCCAGTCTGAAGGCGGAGCAGGTGCAGAACCGGGCCGTGCTGATCGAGCTGCCGGAGCTGCCGCGCGATGATCGGTCGCGCATGATGGAGGTCTTCCGGACGCGCAGCCAGATCCTTGCCCAGCTGGCGACGCTCAAGCCGGCCTTCATCCTCTCGATCAGTCGCAGTAGCGAGTCGCGGGGGCTTGGGGCCGGTCGACTGATCGATCCTGAAGCGCCGGCGGGGCGCGCCGGGGGTGGGGCGCGGATGGACCAGATTCTGACCGTGCACGATCCGCGTCTGGTCAGCCTGTACGATGGGATGGGCAAGGGCGAGACCCGTGGGACGATCACTTTCCGCCTCGGCGCCCCGCGCCAGGTTCCGGTGGAATTGAAGAATGTGATTGGTATCCTCCCTGGCTCCGATCCGGCGCTCAGGGACAGCTATGTGATCGTCTCCGCCCATTATGACCACGTCGGGATCGGACCGGCGGTCAACGGTGACCGCATCTACAACGGCGCCAATGACGATGCCAGCGGCACGGTCTCGGTGCTGGAGCTGGCGGCGGCGCTGGCGACCCTCAAGACCAGACCGAAGCGGACGATCGTCTTTATCAACTGGTTTGGGGAGGAGAAGGGGCTGCTTGGTTCACGGTATTATGGACGCCACCCGGTCTTTCCACTGGCGAAGACGGTGGCCATGGTCAATCTCGAGCAGGTCGGGCGGACCGACAGCAGCGAGGGGCCCCAGGTCAACAACGCGACCCTGACCGGGTTTGACTTCACCGATCTTGGTCCGATCTTCAAGGCCGCCGGCGAGCTGACCGGGATCAGCGTCTACAAGCACGAAAAGAACAGCGACGCCTTCTTTGGCCGCAGCGACAACCAGGCGCTGGCCGATGCCGGCGTCCCGGCCCATACCCTCTGTACCGCCTTCGTCTATCCCGACTACCACCAGCCGGCCGATCACTGGGAGAAGATCGACTACGAGAATATGGCCCGGGTCAATCGCATGGTCGGCCTGGCGCTGATCAATATTGCCAACAATCCGCAGCCTCCGCAGTGGAATGCGGCCAATCCGAAGACGGCGCGGTATGTCGAAGCGGCGAAGAAGCTGGTGACCAACTAGCGCGGCGCCAGGTGGTCAGGGTGGCCGATGGGGGTCGCCAGAAGCTAATAATGCCTGAAGATTACAATGGTGAGCGGGGAATCCAGATGACTGAATCACAGCGACTCAGATCGGTGCAGAAGCCGATCATTCCGGTGATTGGCGAGCTGATTCGCCAGAATCCCGGGACGATCTCCCTTGGCCAGGGGGTGGTCTGGTATCCGCCGCCGCCGCAGGTCGCGGCGCGGGTCGACGCCTTTCCGACCGACCCTCTGCTGCACAAGTACCAGTCGGTCTATGGCATTCCGGAACTGGTCACTGCCATCGAGAGAAAGCTGGCCGATGAGAACCGGATCGAGGTTGGTCCGGAGAGCCGCATCTTCGTCACGGCGGGCGGCAACATGGCCTTCATCAATGCGTTGCTGGCGATCGTCGATCCGGGAGATGAGGTGATCCTCAATGTCCCCTACTATTTCAACCACGAGATGGCGATCGTCATGGCCAGCTGCCGCCCGGTTCTCGTCCCGACCGATGAGCGGTACCAGTTGCAGCCGGAGTTGATCGAGGCCGCCATTACGCCGCGGACGAGAGCGGTCGTCACCGTCTCTCCGAACAACCCCACCGGGATGGTCTATCCGGAGGCGGCGCTGCGCGAGGTCAACCGGATCTGCCGCGAGCATCGGATCTATCACATCCACGATGAGGCCTACGAGTACTTCACTTATGGCGAGGCACGCCACTTCTCGCCTGGCTCGATCGCGGGGAGTCAGAGCTACACCATCTCCCTCTTCTCTCTCTCCAAGTCCTATGGTTTCGCGAGCTGGCGGATCGGCTACCAGGTCGTCCCGGCCCATCTCTTCGAGGCGATCAACAAGGTGCAGGACACGGTGCTGATCTGTCCGCCGGTCGTCTCGCAGTATGCGGCGGTTGGCGCGATGGAGGCGGGAAGTGGTTATTGTCGGGCGAAGCTGCCCGATCTGGATGCGGTCCGGCAGCTGGCGCTGGAGGCCCTGCGTGGACTTGGCGACCGCTGTGTCGCCCCGGCATCGGATGGCGCCTTCTATTTTCTGCTCAGGCTCCAGACCGATCAGACGGCAATGGCCGTCGTCGAGCGACTGGTCCGCGAGCACAAAGTCGCGGCTATCCCCGGCACGGCCTTTGGGATCGAGGACGGATGTTATCTGCGTGTGTCGTATGGAGCGCTCCAGCGCGAGACGGTTGTCGAGGGGCTGGGGAGACTGATCAGTGGGTTGAAAGCAATTCTTTGACGGGGAGGGGCAACGATGAGACTGGCCGGATTGCAGATGGATATCGAGTGGGAGAATAAAGCGGTCAATCACCGGCGGGTTGAGGAACGGCTCGCCACAGAGCGCCCGGACCCGGGGACCCTCGTCGTCCTGCCGGAGATGTTTGCGACCGGGTTCAGCATGAATGCCGCGCAGATCGACGATACGGAGTCGCGGGAGACCCAGTCTTTTCTGAGCGAGCAGGCGCGGAAGCACCAGATCTGGCTCCAGGCCGGGTTGGTGCGGCAGCGGGCCGATGGCCGTCCGACCAACCAGAGTATCATCTATGACCCGCAGGGAGCCGAGGTCGCCAGTTATGAGAAGATCTTTCCTTTCGCTCCCGGCGGAGAGCTTCAGAACTATGCCGCGGGTGAGCGAGTCGTCCTCTACCAGTGGGCCGGGTTCACGGTCGCCTCGTTCATCTGTTATGACCTGCGGTTCCCGGAGATCTTCCGGATCGCCGCCGCCCGGGGGGCCAACCTCTTCATCGTCATCGCCAGTTGGCCGGAACGGCGACGGATCCACTGGGTGAAGTTGCTCCAGGCGCGGGCGATCGAGAACCAGGCTTATGTCCTTGGCGTCAACCGGTGTGGGAGCGATCCCTATCTGTCTTATGCTGGTGACACGATGCTGGTCGACTGGTACGGGACGGTCGTCTCCAGCGCCGAAGGGGCGGAAGGGATGCTCACCAACCCGCTCGATGAGGCCGGGCTCGCCGAGTACCGGACAGCGCTGCCATTTCTGAAGGATATGCGGCCGGTGGCGGGCTGAAGGAGGCGCCGATGAGTCAGCGCAGGTCGGGAACCATCCTCTGCATGTCGAGTTATGAGAAGGGGCAGGAGTTCATCCGCGAGGCGAAGCGGCAGGGCTGGCACGTCATCTTCATGACCAATGAGGAGTTGCGCCATGCCGACTGGCCCCGCGACTGCATCGATGAGTTCTTCGTTATGCCCACCCTGACCGTGCGCGAGCACATGATCAACGCGGTGAGCTACCTCGCCCGGGCCAATCCGATCAGTCGGATCGTCGCGCTCGACGAGTTCGATCTGGAGATGGCCGCCGCGCTCCGTGAGCACCTGCGCGTCTCCGGGATGAGCGAATCGACAACCCGCTTCTTTCGCGACAAGCTGGCCATGCGGATGCGCGCCGCGGCGCGCGACCTGCGTGTCCCTGACTTCTCGCCGCTCTTCGACTATGACCGGCTGCGCACCTATCTTGCCCGTGTCCCCGGTCCGTGGGTGATCAAGCCGCGCTCCGCGGCTTCGGCGATTGGCATCAGAAAGATCCGCAGCGCCGAGGAGATCTGGCCGCTTCTCGACCAGCTGGGCGACGAACAGTCGCACTACCTGATCGAACAGTTCGTGCCGGGCGAGGTCTATCACGTCGATTCGATCGTCGCTGACCGCAAGGTGCTCTTTGCCGTGGTCAGTCGCTATGGCGCTCCGCCGATCAATGTCTCTCACGACGGGGGAATTTTCATCAGCCGGATGCTCCCACGCAAGTCGTCCGATTCCCGCGAACTGCGCAAGCTCAACAAAGAGGTGATCAAGGCGCTCGGCATGGTCGATGGCGTCACCCACGCCGAGTTTATCAGGGGAAGGGCCGATGGCAAGCTCTACTTTCTGGAGGTCGCCGCGCGTGTCGGAGGAGCAAACATCGCCGAGATGGTCGAGGCGGGTACCGGCATCAATCTCTGGGCCGAGTGGGCAAAGGTCGAACTGCGCGATGAGCAGGATGACTATGAACCCACGCCATCGCGAGAGCTCTCAGCCGGCATCATCATTACGCTCGCCCGCCAGGAGTGGCCCGATCTCACCGCGTACACTGATGAAGAGGTGGTCTGGCGCATGGTGCGTCGCCATCATGCCGGTCTGATTGTGGCGGCGCCGGAGCCGCAGCGGGTCGCCGAGCTGCTCGATGGTTACCACGACCGTTTTCAGGAGGATTTTCACACCTCGCTGCCGGTGCCGGATCGGGCGACCAACTAAAGTCGGCGTGATCCGGTTTATGCTGGGTTGGATCGGCTGGGACGTCAGAGCGCTCTTTCGAGCCGCTCCTTGATATCCTTGACCGCCACCGCCGCCTGGCCAACCGCCGTGGCCACGCTCAGGCAGACCGGGTTGGTCACATCCCCGACCGCGTAGACCCAGTCGATCGAGGTCTGCTGCCGCTGATTGACGATTGCATACCCTCCCGCATCGAGCGCCAGGTGGCCGACCAGCGCTTCCGTGTTCGGGGTGATCCCAATCTTGATAAAGACAGCTCCCGTCTCGAGCGTCCTGATTGCGCCGCTCCGGCGATCGCGGATGACGATGCCATTCACCGCTTCGTCACCCTCGATACTCACGATGTCTTGATTGAGCAGGAAACTGATATTCGCGGTTGAGCGCGCCTCGTCGAGCCAGGCCTGGCGGGCCCGGAAGCGATCGGAGCGGTGGATCAGCGTCACCTCAGGGCAGACCCGGCTGAGGATCAGACAGTTCTCGATGGCCGAGTCTCCGCCACCGACCACACAGACCTTTCTTCCTGCATAGAGCGAGTGGTCCCGGGTGCCGGAGAAGCTGACCCCGCGGAGCGCGAACCGCTCTGCCCCCGGAACGTCAAGGGTTCGTTTGCGCGCTCCCGTGGCAATGACCAGGCCCTGCGCCTGCAGTTCTCCCCCTGCCCAGGTGACGGTGCGCGTCAGTGGATCGATCGACTCAACGCGGCAATCTGTTCGCCAGTCGAGACCGAGATCCCGCAGCTGGTCGACAAAGCGATCCCGCATCTCGCGTCCGGTGAGCCCCGGCAGCCCAGGGTAGTCGGGGATGGGGTGGAACATCTGCAGCATCTGCCCTCCCGGCTCAGCCCCGGCTTCGAGCAGGATCCCTTCGAGATTGAGCGACCGACACCAGAGGAGCGCGCTCATCCCCGCCGGGCCCCCACCGATGATCAGCACATCAGGTTTGGACAAGGCCCACCTCCTCACCAAGACTCTCGATGATCTGGCTCATGAGCGCCGGCACCGGCGCTTCGCACTTGATCTCCTGATTGGTCGCCGGATGCCGAAACTCCAGTCGCCAGGCATGCAGCAGTTGGACCTTGACCCGCCGCGCGGTGGCGAGCGGATCGGCCACCGGGGCATAGACCGTGTCACCGACAATCGGATGGCCAATCAATGCGCAATGGATTCGGAGCTGGTGGGTGCGCCCCGTCAGCGGCTCCAGTTCGAGCAGGGTATGGGAGTCAAATCGCTGCCTGACCCGGTAGACGGTCTTCGCGGCCCGTCCGCTCTCCATGACCTGCCAGCGTGGCCAGTTGGTCTGGTTGTTGCCGATCGGGGCGTCGATCTCGCCACTCTGCTTCTCGACCACCCCGCTGACCAGGGCCAGGTAGATCTTCCGGACCCACCTCTCCCGAAAATGCTTCGAAAGGGTCCGGTGCGCCCGCGCTGTCTTGGCGACGACGATCGCTCCAGAGGTCTGCCGGTCGAGCCGGTGGACCAGGCCAGGGCGGATCGCCTCCCCTTCGCTCTTCCAGAAATGCCAGGCGAGGCCGTTGGTGAGCGTCCCGGACTTCTCGATGTGATTTGGATGGACAAGCAGATTCTGCGGCTTATCGACGACGATCAGGTCGCGATCCTCGAAGAGAATGTTGAGCGGGATCGGTTCCGGGGTGGCGGAGGACTTGTCCGCCGCGTGGACCCGGACCATCACCCGATCGCCACTTTTCAACTTGTACCCTTTCAGCGAGGGCTGATCATTGACCAGCACGTCGGCCTCGGCGATCAACCGCCGGACCCGGGTCTGGCTGATGCGCGGCAGCTCGCGACAGACGAACTCGTCCAGTCGCAACCCTTCGAGACCAGCCGTGAACTCAAAACTCAGTTTCTCCGGTGAGAGCTTTTCGGAATGCTCCATAATTATTCTGCCACCCGACCACGATACTGCCCGCGCCACCTCATTGCTGACGACCCCGCATCCGCTCGATCATCTGGGTCAGCTGGTCGACCTCCTCCCGTGCATCCATCAGTGACCGCCGTCCGGCCATATAGGCCTGCCAGTATTCACTCTGCGTGAGAGGCTTGACCCGCTCCTCGCCCAGCGCGCTGGCGAGCAGCGCAATCACCATGCCCGAGATCTGGGCGTGATCGACGTAGCGGGCGATCACGCCATAAGCGAGCTCCGCCGATTCGATCCCCCAGACCAGCTCAGCCGCGGACTCCTCTTTGATCTTCTCGTCTTCCATGACTCTCCCTCTCTCCCTCTCTTACTCTTTCTCTCTGCCGCGCTTGCCCCAGCGGCCTCACGCCGGGCTGAACGGCAGATCCGTGACGATCGCCTGACCAATCTTCTCTTCGTTACGCCGCACTTCGAGGACGGTCCCTGCCGCAAGGTAGTGGCGGTGGACATATCCCAGCGCGATCGCCCCACCCCGGGCCGGGCTGACGGTCGTGCTGGTCAAATGGCCAACCTTGCGACCCGCCTGGGCTCCCTCGACCGCTACCAGCTCCAGCGCGGCCAGCGAGTCACCGGTCTGGTCGAGCGGCTTCTCGAGCCGCAGTCCGCGCAGTCGCCGCGCCGGCTGCCCGCGCCAGTGGATCCGCGCGATCACCTCCTGGCCGAGGTAGCAACCTTTGGTGTAACTGATCGCCTCTTCAAGCCCGGTCTCGAGAATGATGTACTCTTCGCCTGTGTCGACTCCTTCGTGGGGAACCCCATCCTCGATCCGCGCCAGTTCGAACGTCTCCGCCCCGATCTCGACCACCCCGCATCTGGTCAGCATCTCGCGGAGCTTCGCCAGACCCTCCCGCGGCACAAAAAGATCGAAGCCCTCCGCCGCCAGGCGGCGGTGGCG
>Ga0209972_10004079_pt1 | contig 11163 bp, 9 predicted proteins | sample NOAtaG_7_FD_187302 | JGI IMG/M metagenome (GOLD analysis project Ga0209972, IMG submission 187302) | Freshwater lake microbial communities from Lake Erie, under a cyanobacterial bloom - NOAA_Erie_Diel1S_2200h metaG (SPAdes) (version 2) | ecosystem: Environmental > Aquatic > Freshwater > Lake ...
ACTCCGGGCTAAAACAAACGGGAGAAGATTGGTCAGTGGTGGGGGATCCTACGGAAGGGGCGCTGATTGCGGCCGCCGCCAAAGCAGGTCTCAGTCAATTGGGGCTATTGTCTTTAACCCCACGATTAGATGCAATTCCCTTTGAATCTGAGTACCAATACATGGCAACCCTGCATGATGGCATACCTCGCCTGATCTATGTCAAGGGATCGGTTGAGTCGCTGATGCGTCGTTGTTGCCAGATGATCGATCGCTATGGTCAGATGACCGCGCTTAACGCCCAACAGATCGAGCAAGCGGTAGAAACGATGGCAGAGCAGGGTTTACGGGTGCTTGCCTTCGCCAAAAAAGCAGCCGCTTCTCATCAGCATTCTATCGACCATGAGGATATCGAAACAGGCTTGGTGTTTCTAGGATTACAGGGCATGATTGACCCGCCTCGTCCAGAGGCGATCGCTGCTGTTCATGCCTGTCAAACTGCTGGGATTCGCGTCAAGATGATTACTGGTGATCATCTTGTCACGGCGCGGGCGATCGCGGAACGGATGGGCATTAAAACGGCAGCACAAGTCTTAGCATTTGAGGGAAAACAATTAGCGCAAATGGATAATCATCAACTGGCCCAAGCGGTGGTCGATGGATCGGTATTTGCCAGGGTTGCCCCTACCCAAAAACTGCAACTGGTGGAAGTACTCCAGTCCCAAGGAGAAATCGTGGCGATGACGGGCGATGGTGTTAATGATGCGCCGGCTCTCAAGCAGGCCGATATCGGCATTGCCATGGGGAAAGGAGGAACGGAAGTCGCCCGGGAATCTGCTGATATGCTCCTCACTGATGATAACTTTGCCTCGATCAAGGCCGCTGTCGAAGAAGGACGCACCGTTTATCAAAACTTACGCAAAGCAATCTCCTTTCTCTTACCTGTCAATGGTGGCGAATCGATGACGATTCTGATCAGTACTTTACTGGCACGAGATTTACCGATCCTCTCCCTACAAGTACTCTGGTTGAACATGATCAACTCGGTCACGATGACTGTTCCCCTGGCCTTTGAAGCAAAATCCCCCAGCATTATGCAGTCACCACCACGCAATCCCAATGAACCTTTGATCACCAAAAAACTATTGCGCCGAATTTTGGCTGTTTCATTGTTTAACTGGATTCTGATTTTTGGTATGTTTGAGTGGGCTAAATCGACCACAGGAGATATTGCCGTTGCCCGCACAATGGCAATTCAATCCCTTGTGGCAGCACGGGTTATCTATCTGCTCAGTATCAGCCAATTAGGGATGAGCCTAGTTAACTACCTGCGTCGTCAGTCAACCTCGATTACTAATGCACCAATCCTAATTTTGGGGATTGTGGCTGCTGTTGCCCTACAAATTTTATTTAGTCAATGGGGGGTGATGAACAGTCTGTTTGCAACGGCGACCCTAACCGGTCATCAATGGCTAATCTGTTTGTTGCCGATGCCGCTCATGGTACTTTGGGCAATTTTTGCCAATGTTATCGATCCTCCTCATTGTCATGGAAAATAACTAATCGTGAATTCTTGACCGCAGCTACCAAGACTGGCGGTTTTTATTCCCCTAATTGCCAGGTTATCTCTTCACCCGCTCGTAACGGCACCAGTCCGGATTCGGGAAAGGGCAATTCATCGGGAATGCGCCAAGGGCTTTTGGTTAAGGTGATTTGTTCGGTATTTCGGGGGAGTTGATAAAAATCTGGACCGTGAAAGCTGGCGAACCCTTCCAGTTGCTCAATTGCATCGACACTCTCAAAAGCTTCTGCGTACAACTCTAGGGCGTGCAGAGCCGAATAACAACCCGCGCAGCCACAGGAACTTTCTTTGCTGTAGCGAGAATGGGGCGCGCTATCGGTCCCCAGAAAAAACTTGGGATTGCCCGATGTTGCCGCTTGCAAAAGTGCCAAACGATGATCCTCTCGTTTCAAAATCGGCAGGCAATAAAAATGAGGACGAATGCCACCGGTAAAGAGAATGTTTCGGCTAAATAATAAATGTTGGGGCGTAATTGTGGCGGCGACATTGTTGTTAGCAGATAGAACAAACTTGACCGCATCGGCAGTGGTAATGTGTTCAAACACCACCCGCAGCTTGGGAAATCTTGTTATCAGTGGGATTAAGTGCTTCTCAATGAACACTTTCTCTCGATCGAACACATCAATATCACCATCGGTAACTTCTCCGTGCAGTAGTAGCGGCATATCTACCTGCTCCATCGCTGCCAAAACGCCATCGCACCTACGAAGGTCCGTCACCCCCAAGTCGGAATTAGTTGTCGCACCGGCCGGGTAGTATTTCACCGCTTTGACAAACTGGGAGGCTTTCGCCGCCACGATTTCTTCGGGACTGGTATTATCGGTGAGATAGAGGGTCATCAGTGGCTCGAACTGTTGACCCTCTGGAACTGCTGCCAGAATGCGCTCGCGATAGGAGGCAGCATCAGCCACTGAGCGCACTGGGGGCTTTAAATTCGGCATGATAATGGCACGGGCAAACTGACGCACCGTATGGGGTAGAACCGCTTTCATTGCCGCACCATCGCGGAGATGAAGGTGCCAGTCGTCGGGTCGAGTCATTGTGAGTCTTCGCATTGTTTAATCATACTACGGTTAGGGTTCCCACCTCACCCAAGATAACGGAGGCAGGGGGCAGGAGGCAGGAGGCAACCCTACCCCCTTGCCCCCCCGATGTCGGGGGGGTTGGGGGGGGAAATTCAGCTAATCTAAGGATAGGCAGTTTAAATGCGTCTTAAGTAGGGAGGCAAAATTATTTGTAGGATGGGTTAGCGGTAGCGTAACCCATGCAGGCGTTGGGTTTCATGCTTCAACCCAACCTACGTTCATCTTATATTTAATTCCACCCACCCACTTAGCTTAGTTTTAGTTGATTGGAAAGAACCTTTGATTTTAAGTAGCTGGTTACAATTAAATTAAAAATGAATTTTAGGTTCGATCCCCCCTGCCCCCCTTGATAAGGGGGGTGCCGATAGGTGGGGGGATCTGATAACTTTTAACGCCTACCTACTTAGCAGCGAAATTGATTTGACGGTGATGATAATTCCTCTTGACAAAATCCCATCACTTGACATATACTTATTTATATAATGGGAATCCGTGCCTGCCTGCGACCCCCTCATCGAAAATTTGGGTCTGAAACCCCGTCGTTCTACGACGGCTTTACTGTTAAATATTAGCGCATTTACACGATATATGCTAGAATGCGAGATATGGAAAAAGCCTATTCGTTTCGATTTTACCCAACACCCGAACAAGAGTCGCTATTGCGGCGCACCTTGGGCTGTGTAAGATTGGTTTACAATAAAGCTCTCCATCTCAGAACACAAGCTTGGTATGAAAGACAAGAAAGAGTAGGATATACTGAAACTTCTTCAATGTTGACCGAGTGGAAAAAACAAGAAGAATTAGAGTTTTTAAACGAAGTAAGCTGTGTACCTTTACAACAAGGGTTAAGACACCTACAAACAGCTTTCACTAATTTCTTTGCTGGTCGTACTAAGTATCCTAACTTTAAGAAAAAACATCAGGGAGGAAGTGCCGAATTTACCAAATCAGCCTTTAAATTTAAAGACAAACAAATCTATTTAGCTAAATGCACAGAACCTTTACCTATTCGATGGTCAAGACAAATACCAGAAGCTTGTGACCCAAGTACAGTAACAGTCAGATTGCATCCTTCTGGACGTTGGCATATCTCAATAAGATTTGATGACCCAACGATTAAGCCATTACCAGTAACAGATAAAGCCATCGGAATTGACTTAGGAATTAGTAGCCTCGTGATTACCAGCGATGGTGACAAAGTATCTAATCCCAAGCATTTTAACAAGCATTATCGGAGACTGCGAAGAGCATCTAAAAGTCTTTCTCGAAAACAGAAAGGGTCAAAAAATCGGGAAAAGGCAAGAATCAAAGTAGCAAGGATTCACGCTCAAATCACCGATAACAGAAAAGACCATTTACATAAGCTAACCACTCAATTAGTTCGTGAAAACCAAACGATTGTGGTTGAGAATTTAGCCGTTAAGAATATGGTCAAAAACCCGAAATTATCTCAGGCAATATCTGACGTTAGTTGGGGAGAAATTACCCGACAATTAGCCTATAAATGCCGTTGGTACGGCAGAAATTACATCGAAATAGATAGATGGTTTCCTAGCTCTAAAAGATGTAGTAATTGCGGGTATATTGCTGAAAAAATGCCGTTAAATATTCGAGAATGGGACTGTCCAGACTGTGGGACTCACCATGACCGAGATATTAACGCAAGTAAAAACATTTTGGCCGCAGGGCTTGCGGTGTCAGTCTGTAGAGCGACCATAAGACCAGAACAGAGTAAATCTGTTAAGGCAGGTGCGGAACCCCGCAAGGGAAAGAAGCAGAAACCTAAATCGTGAGGTTTGGGAATCACCGTCCGTTTACGGCGGTGAGGATGTCAATTTCAGGCAAGATAGACTTAGGAAAATTAAATTTTGAGCGCACATGATGCGCTTATTGTAATTAGTACAATAATATTATTCTCGGGAGCGATTGTATTCGTCCTCTTTAAGGGGGAATAATAATACAATTGAGGATGCAGTCAATCCCCCCAATCTCTATGGTCAATAAACTATACTACGGTGATAACCTAGAAGTGCTGCGGAAATATATCAAAGATGAATCGATCGATCTTTGTTATATCGATCCACCCTTTAATTCTAAACGCAATTACAACCAAATTTATAACAACTTAGGTAAGGAAGATCAAGCACAAGCACAAGCGTTTGTAGATACCTGGACATGGGATAATCACGCTAACGAAGCTTTAGAAGAAATTCAAAGCAACTATCAGGGTAAATTTACCAGTCAGACTATCGATTTAATTGACGGTTTAACCAAAGTTTTAGGTAAAGGCAGTCTTCTCGCTTATCTGGTGAGTATGACTCTGAGGATTGTGGAAATCCATCGAGTTTTAAAATCTACTGGTAGCTTTTATCTCCACTGCGATCCTACTGCTAGTCATTATTTAAAAATAGTTTTAGATGCTATTTTTTGCTCTCAGGGTGGTGATTTTAAAAATGAGATTAGCTGGAAAAGAACCACTGCTCATAATGATGCAAAGCAAGGACAAAAACAATATGGCAATATTCGAGATGTCATTCTTTTTTATACCAAATCAAATCGATGGAATTGGAATTGCCAATATTCATCTTACAGCGAGGAATATATTGAAAAAAACTATAGATTAGTGGAAGAAAAAACAGGTAGACGTTACTGTTTAGATAATTTGACAGCAGCTAAATCAGGTGGTGACGTTTCCTATGAGTTTTATGGAACTTATCCTTACAAGGGTCGTTACTGGGCATATTCTAAAGAAAACATGGAAAAATTTATGGCAGAAGGACGCTTATATTTTCCTAAAAATGGTGGTCCACCACGATATATTAGATACCTAGATGAAATGCCTGGAGTTACCTTACAAAATAACTGGGATGATATTTTTCCCTTAACCTCAAGTGCCAAAGAACGTCTGGGTTATCCCACGCAAAAACCGGAGGCATTGTTAGAAAGAATAATCAAAGCAAGTAGCAATAAAGGAGATGTAATTTTAGATGCCTATTGTGGGTGTGGAACGACGATCGCTGTAGCAGAGAGATTAGAGAGAAACTGGATTGGAATTGATATAACCTATCAGAGTATTAGCTTAATGTTAAAGCGATTAGAGGACTCCTTTGGTAAAAATGTTTTAGATAAAATTGAACTGAATGGTATTCCCAAAGATCTAGAATCAGCCAAAGCATTAGCCACTAAACCGGATGATCGTACCCGCAAAGAATTTGAGAAATGGGCGGTTTTAACCTATAGTAATAACCGGGCCGTGATTAATGACAAAAAAGGGGCAGATAAAGGAATCGATGCTATTGCCTATTTTCAGGGAGATAAAGACAATCGGGAGAAAATTGTTTTTCAAGTAAAATCCGGTAATGTCAAATCAGGAGACATCAGAGATCTACAGGGAACCATGACACTACAAGGGGCAGCCCTGGGTATATTTATCACCTTGAAACCCCCCAGCAAAGATATGATACAAACAGCCAAATCTGCGGGAATTTATCGCGGTCGTTATATGAGTCAAAGTGTCGATAAAATTGAGATTGTGACAGTACAAGAAATCCTTGAACAGAAAAAACGTCTCGATGTTATCCTCACCTTTGAAGTCCTGAAAGCTGCCGAAAAACAAAGGGAAACCCAAGGACAACAAATGAGTTTAGATATACCCTTCCCCGAATAAAAATCCTTTGTTTAAGTAGCTAGGTATTAAGTAGCTGGTTATAATTAAATTGAAGATAGATTTTGGGTTCGATCCCCCCTACCCCCCTTGATAAGGGGGGATTGAGGAGGGATTGAGGGGGGATTGAGGGGGAATAGGGTGATAATTTTGTTAAAATATAGGTCAGCCTTAACCTAGAATTGAATTGAAAATGTATGATTCTACCTGTAAATTTATCGCCCTTGAATATTCGAGAGACTTGGCCACTTGGTTACTGGGTAAACCCTTAGAATTAACAGAAATTAAACCCTCGGAATTATCCCTAGAGCCAATTAGAGCCGATACTTTAATCTTTTTAGAGTCGGAAGAATTAATCTTACATATCGAGTTCCAAACCGACCCTAAAGAAGATATTCCCTATAGAATGCTAGATTATGCCACCAGACTCTATCGACGCTATCCCCGTAAACCTATCCATCAAGTGGTTATTTATCTAAGGAAAAGTGGCTCCCCCACAGTCCGACAGAATGATTATAAACAAGGGAAAACCTCTCATCAATTTGAAGTGATTAGACTTTGGGAACAACCCTCGGAACCCCTATTAAAGGCCCCCGGACTGTTTCCCTTTGCCATACTCGCTCAAGCTGAGAAACAAGAAAACTTACTGCGGCAAATTGCCCAAGAAATCGAGCAAATCAGCGATAGTCGAGAACAAAGTAATCTGGCCGCATCTACCGCAATTCTAGCCGGGTTAGTATTAGAGAAAGACATCATCCAACGATTATTGAGGAAAGACATCATGAAAGAATCAGTTATCTATCAAGAAATCTGGTCCGAGGGTTTACAAGAGGGACGACAAGAAGGAGAAGCTAACCTAGTTTTACGTCAATTAAATCGGCGTGTAGGGGACATTTCTCCCGAATTATTGCCCAATATCCGCAGTCTTGACCTAGAACAGTTAGAAAACTTGGGAGAAGCTTTGTTAGATTTTCAGTCACTACAGGATTTAGAACAATGGCTGGAAAATTGCCGAGCTAGTTAGTACAAGTAAACTAAATGCTGTCTATCCATTCCCATGGAAGCAGCAAGCTCTCAACTCCCTTGAGAGTAGTTAACACTTTAATCTATTCCGCGGTAGAGATCGGCGATGGCTAACTCTAGGTTAATACTTTGCAGGATCACCCGATCGCCTGTCTCGTAAATAGTCGTTTCCCATATCCCCAGAGAATTACGACGACGGCATTCCACGCGCTGGATTTCTTGGGAAATTAATACATATTCTTCTAAAGTTTCTATCTGTTGATAATCTTGGAATTTTTCGCCCTTGTCAAAAGCGGCCGTACTGGGGGAAAGCACTTCCGCAATTAGTTTCGGATAGCGTTTCAGATAACGATCTTGGCGATCGCGCGGATCGCAGGTAACAAAAGCATCGGGATAGTAATAAAACTGATCTTGATAGTTAACCTTGACATTACCCGAGTGAAACCTACAGTCTGTAGAGTCGCCGAAATGTTCGTCAATGACTTTGAGAAAATTGAAGGCGATGCGCTCGTGATTATCCGTACCGCCGGCCATCGCATAAACCAAACCACGTCGGTATTCATGGCGGATCTGGCTCTGGCGCTCGATAGCGAGATATTCTTGGGGACTGATGTAGTTGGGAACTGCGATCATAATCTCTAGGGGAAAGCCTACTATTAATCATAGTACGAGAACGGATCTGGCTCTCCTATTCTTTGTGTGATCAGTTTAACTTATATGGCGGCGATCGATCTTTTTGTCCTTAGTCTCAGTCTCATTGTGGTTCCTGACCCAGAGAGCCGATAAGCCAGCGCAAGAGGGCAAAATCTTGATAAACTGAGGGGATAACTATCCCAGACAATCCCCATGACCACTCACTTTATTAGTGCCGAAATCGACCTACAGGAAACCCCGCAACAACTGCAGCAAGAAATCGAAAAAGAATTAGCCAAACGGGGTGAACCCTTGCGTTGGGCAATCACAGAAGTGGATAGCGAGAATAATCAAGTCAAAGTCGAAGCGATTGTCACCACTGCCTCGTGAATTCCCGTCCCTATACCGCCGTACTAATTATTCCCACCGGCATCGGGGCAGCGATTGGCGGTTATGCTGGGGATGGCATTCCCGTGGCCAAAGCGATCGCCCAAGTTTGCGATCGCCTAATTACCCATCCCAATGTCCTCAACGGCGCACAACTGTACTGGCCTCTGGACAACACCTATTATGTGGAGGGTTACGCTTTAGATCGTTTTGCCCGGGGGGATTGGGGATTAAGTCCCGTCCATCAAAATCGCATCGGGTTACTATTCGATCGCGCCATTGAATTTGACCTCTTGCAAAGACACCTTCAGGCTGCCGATGCTGTCCGGGCCACCCTAGGCTTAGATCTCACCGATTACGTTATCACCGATGCCCCCTTAAATGTGCAGTTGCGAGAGGCAGCCTCCGGGGCCAGTTGGGGAACAATTGGCAATCCCGACAGCTTGCTGCGGGGGGCAGAAAAACTGATTAAGCAAGGCCGGGCGGAAGCGATCGCCATTGTTGCCCGTTTTCCCGACGATCCCGATAGCATTGCCCTGGCTAATTATCGCCATGGTCAGGGGGTGGATCCCCTTGCCGGGGCCGAAGCGGTAATTTCCCATCTGGTGGTGCGACAATTCCAAATACCGGCGGCCCACGCTCCCGCTTTAAGTCCGCTGCCCCTCGATCCGCAACTTTCCCCCAAGGCCGCAGCCGAAGAAATCGGTTATACTTTTTTACCCTGCGTTTTGGTGGGTTTAAGTCGCGCCCCCCAATTGGTCAAGCAGCCCGGTCCCGATGCTATTTGGAGCCGGGAGGTGGACGCGCTGATCGTTCCCGCCAGTGCCTGCGGCTCTAGCACAGTTCTAAGTTTTTGTCAAGAAAAAACTGTACTGATTGCTGTGCAGGAAAATAGTACAAGAATGAAGGTGGCCCCAGAACCCCTAGGGGTGAAAGCAATTAGGGTACACTCGTATATGGAGGCGATCGGTGCGATCGTTTGTCAACGGGCAGGGGTTAACCTCGCATCTCTTCGCCCTAATTTAAACTCTTTACGCTGTTTATCCGAGAATCCGTGACTAATTCCCCTAATCCCGAATTTGATCCCCTGACACGCACACAAGTCCTCACCATTATGGCGGTAACGGCGATTATCTTGCTGGTAGTCGCCAAAGTTTGGCAATATTTCGGTGCGATCGCTATTCCCGCCATTCGCTGGACTCTCCCGGATTTCCTGTTCGGATTAGCCTTAGCGGGGGCAATTAGTGGAATTAGTGGGCTTCTCTATCGTTTTTGGTCTAGTTATCGCCATAGTGCTAATGCTTACTTAGAATTAGTCATTAAACCTTTAGCATGGCCCGATTTAATTTGGATTGGATTACTGCCGGGGTTAAGTGAAGAATTATTATTTCGCGGGGTGATTTTGCCAGCTTTGGGCTTAAATATCTTTGGTTTAACCGTTTCTAGTCTGATTTTTGGTATCCTCCATTTTAGCGGTTCCCAACAATGGCCCTATGTTATCTGGGCAACTGTTGTCGGTTTTGCCCTCGGTTATACCGTCATCATCACCGGTAATTTATTAATCCCGATCCTCGCTCATATTATCACCAATCTCCTCGCTAGTTTTCTCTGGAAATTACAGCATAGTAATCAGTAATCAGTTATCAGTAATCAGTTATCAGTTATCAGTTATCAGTTATCAGTTATCAGTTATCAGTGACTACTCCTGTCTCCTCTAAAAAATATGGAAGTACAATTTCGCGAATTTAATCCTTTTGATGTCTGGTTTTGGCTGGAATTTTCGACGGTTCCCTCGAATATGGAACAGCAGTATGTAGAAGAAGTTTTTGCCTCTTGGTTTTATTTGGGTAAATTAGGGGCTTTCAATGCCGAAAACCTACAGGTACAGGAGGTAGGAGTCGATATTAGTTATATGGAATACGATCCAGATATGGCCGAAAATGCCTTTATGTCACCGATGCACAATATGACCGATTTTGAATACTTAGGTACTTGGGGACGTTGTTGGTTTGACCTTGGTACTAGCGATCTTATTGCTTTAGATATTTTAATCAATGCCTTGACCCAATTAAGTAAGGATTTTGTCGATATTAAACGTTTAATTATCGGGGGAGAAAATCAAGATTGGACGGTTAGCGATCGCAGCAATTATCTCTTTAGCGAATAATTAGGGTTTACTAAAAAAGTTTCTTGGTGGAGTCCGTATTCTCCGAGTCAGGAGTTTATTTTTATTTATTTATTCTCCCCACACCCCACACCCCACACCCCACACCCCACACCCCACTTCCCCACTTCCCCACTTCCCCACACCCCACACCCCACACCCCACTTAAAAACATCTATGCTTAATCTCGTCTCCCTTCCAGAAATTCCCGCCGCCGCTTGGAAACGTCCTCTGGGCAAAGGTTGGGAAAAACCCTACAGCGTCCGCTACGCCAGCAATTTAGATGATGGTCCTTGGCATGGGATGCCTCTGGGGGGATTTGGGGCCGGTTGTATCGGACGTTCCCCCAAAGGTGACTTTAACCTCTGGCATCTGGACGGCGGTGAACACAGTTTTAATAGCCTTGCGGCCTGTCAATTTAGCATTTTTGAACAAACAGAAGACGGAAGCGCCCAAGCCTACGCTATGGCGACGGAAAGCCCGACGGATGGAACTTTATCGCGCTGGTCGTGGTATCCTGCCGAAAAGGGAACATATTCTGCCCTTTATCCCCGCAGTTGGTACGAGTACAAAGATGTTTTTCAGACTCAATTAATTTGCGAACAATTCTCACCGGTTTGGGCGCATAATTATCAAGAAAGTAGTT
>Ga0209972_10004084_pt1 | contig 11158 bp, 8 predicted proteins | sample NOAtaG_7_FD_187302 | JGI IMG/M metagenome (GOLD analysis project Ga0209972, IMG submission 187302) | Freshwater lake microbial communities from Lake Erie, under a cyanobacterial bloom - NOAA_Erie_Diel1S_2200h metaG (SPAdes) (version 2) | ecosystem: Environmental > Aquatic > Freshwater > Lake ...
AGCGCGAGTTCCACTTATGATTTGATCGGCGGTACCAAGGAGTTCTACAACGTGATCATCAACAAAGGTACAGCCGGTACTACCGATCCGGGCAACCTGGAACCCCTTGAAAACTCCAATGGTGGCGATGTGATGCGCGTGAAGAACGACCTCACCTTTGAAGAAGCCGATTGGCGCCAAGGAAACACTACTTCCATCATCGAAGTGGAAGGCGATTGGATCGTAACTTCCAACAATACCAATAACACAGGAACTGATAACGGCATGATTGTTCGCTTTGTTGGGAATGGCAACAGCACCATCGAGTCTAACGGCAAGCTGAACGGCAACTGTGATATCCAGATCAACAAGGATGCCAGCAGCAATACGGTAACCGTAACCGGCTCACTGCAAGATATCGGAAACGAAGTAGCACAAATCACCATCACCAAGGGCAAACTTGCCTTCGATGGTACCAAAAACGCAACCCTGCGTTGCAGCGATGAGCCCGGTCTGATCGTGAGCGCTGATGGCCAGCTTGTTGCACCCGATGATGATGAACTTACCCTCGCCGGCTCTTGGGATATGGACAACTCTGCTTCCTTTGATGCACAAAGCGGCACTTTGAAACTGTCTTCCACTACCAATAGTGACAAATTTGACCAGAACAACAGCACAATCACGCTGAACAATGTGAATTTTGCTTCTGCTACTCGTTGGCATTGGGGTGCCAATGCAGGTGCTAATTCTGACAAACTCTATGTAAAGGGTAACCTCAATATCACAAATGTCGGTGCGCGTATTCGTTACGTTACTGTAGAGATTGAAGGCAACTTTACAACTATCTCAACAACCTCAACTCCTTCTGAATTTGATGGGGTGATTTTCATAGGTTCAGCCAACCAGACGCTCACTTGTGGAGATCAAGATGAACTCGGAATTGGTGGTGGTATCACTATCAACAAAACCGGTGGAGCTGTAACCCTGGGGTCTAACCTCAGACTGAACAAGCTGGAACTCACTGCCGGCAACCTCCTGTCCAGCACTTACCTGCTCACTGTCACCGGCAACAGCGCGATCGTAGGTGGCAGCAGCAGTTCATTTGTAGACGGAAAACTGCGCAGGGTGACTTCCACTACCTTGGCAAGCGGTTTGACTTTCCCCATTGGCAAAGGCAGCGCCTACCGTCCCGTTCGAATCACCAATACCGGCTCTACCAATTCCTGGGATGCCGAATATTTCGCTGCTGATCCTACCAGCGCCTTCGGTGCCACGGTAAACGCTCCCCTCGATGCTGTTTCCAGCACCGAATACTGGACCATCGTGCGCAATACCGGCACTATAAACACTACGGTTGGTCTTTCTACCAACGGCAGCAGCTTCACCGATGCCGATACCCGCGTTGCACGCTGGAACTCAGGTAGCACTTCCTGGGACAACTTTGGCCCCGGTACCGGCGCCGCTTCCGGTTTCGTTACCAGCAGCAGCACCGTTTCCGCAGCCGCAACCTACAACTTCACCCTGGGTGTTGACAATCCTTCCCCCATCAGCCTCGTGAAAGGCGAGCAAGTGAGTGGCCTGGAGATCGCAACCGGCAAGAGCCAGCAACAGGCCGAGCCTGCCGTTGCGCAGCAAGCCATTGCTTTCAACGTGTTCCCGAACCCTGTGGTTGAAACCCTTCATTTCTCCCTCAGCGGAGCCGACAAGGGCAGCGTAGTGCTCAGCGACATGAGCGGCAAGGTAATCGGCATCTACAATGTAGCCGACACCCGCAGCATCAGCGTGCGCAACCTGTCTGCCGGCGTGTACTTCGCCACCTACACCAATGGTGTTAATCGCATCACCCATCGCGTGGTGCGCAACTAAACAAGACCGCAACTTTTTCAAGTAGTTGCAATTGACGCAAGGAATCCCGCTTCGGCGGGATTTCTTGTTTTCGACCTTTCTGTTCTGGTGGGTTTATTGGTTTTGTTACGAGAAATCAGCAGTTTTAGATGCAATTATTCAGGATGTTCCGTCTTTTATTCGTCTATCCTCATTTTCGGGCATTGGCTTTCCGTTGAATTTAGGGTTGATTGGCGCGTTATTAGGGTTTATACAATAAGAAAATAGTTTTTGTAGTAATTTCGGACTACCGCAAACGCATCAACTATAACTATACCCGAACATGAGCCAATTAACTGAAAGCATCAACCAAATGGTTGCTTTGACCAGCGAAGAGAGGGAAATCATTGAAAAAGCATACAAGACAGTGCATATTCCCAAAGGCGCGTTTTGGGTAGAACAAGGAAAGCGCTGCAAGGAGGTCGGTTTTGTGGTGTCGGGGAAACTACGTTTTTATTACCATGATGAAGACGGGAAAGAAATCACCTGCTACTTCATAACGGAGGGCCAGTATATGTCATCCTTTACCAGCTTCTTGACCAATGCACCGGCCAGGGAGAATGTGGTGACCATTGAAGATACCGAACTGCGTGTGATCAATCAGGAAGAGTTGGAGGCGCTTTCTGTCCTTGTCCCGAAAATGCATGTCTTCAGGCGTATCAACGCGGAGAATCTTTTCATTTCCATGGAGAAGCGCGTCAATATGTTGCAATCCCAATCTGCTTTTGAGCGCTATGAAAAAATGCTGCACGAAAGTCCCGACATCATCCTGAGCGTTCCTTTACAATACACTGCATCCTTTTTGGGTATTACACCACAACACCTGAGCAGAATACGCAAAGAACTCACCAAATGAATTCTTAACAATTGTTCAGGTGACGATGGCTGCATTGCCGGCACATTTGCACGGTCATTCATTATGCAGACAAGAGCCAGGCTAATCTTCATGCTGAGCGGAATCATTGGTTTCTTACCCGCTTCAGTTCATGCGCAAGCAGAAGCCGCGACAAATCGCTGGAGTATAGAAACCGATGTGTTGTGGCCGGTCTTTCCCGGCGCTACCAGAACCCATGTCTTGTATCAACTTTGGCAAAAGGGTCAACTCCGTGGCGATATCTACGGCGGAATCAATATTGACTTTCCCCAAAACCGCGAAACGGAAGGGCGTTTTGCCGATTACAGCATCGCCAGCGGTTACAGGCAGTATCTCTGGAAAGGGCTGCATATCGAATTTTCGCAGACAACCGGTATGGGGGTATTGCAAAACCATGTCACGACAGGCAGAACGTACCGGAGCTTCGACTGGCTGATAACAGGCTATGCAGGCTACCGTTTCACTTTTGCCCGCAAGAAGCTTTACCTGCTGCCGCAGTTTGGCATTGCCCGGGTGATCTATAAATCCAATCCCTGGCCCATATATGCAGACAAAACCCTCAGCACCGAAGTAGGAGAGACGTTCTTCCCGCTGGGCTCCCTAAGGTTCGGCTACAATTTTTGAATCCTGAAGCCGCTTCATTTGGCTTCACTGCCTTGGAAGCTTCAACAGGTGGCCGGCATTATCCAATCACGCCATTCTGATACATACAACGATGCCATACGAAGTTGTCCTTTATCAGGCATGGTTTGAATAATGAAATGAACGCGTAGGATATCATTGGCAAAACAATACCGCAATCAGGATAAAGCTACACGATAGAGGCAAAGAAAGTAGCAATCAGGATAAAGTTTGCGGTGATTTTTAAGCAATTTCCCATGTCGTGATTCGGGTAAGAAATTGTCTTTTGAAGATCGATGTGTCCATATTTATGCAAATGATTACCGCATTTGGATTAGCAGGTCGGGAGAAGCTTTTTTACCATGCATCCTCCAATGTAAAAACATACCCGTTTTTGTGCCGAATGAAATGCCCCCCAATTTTTAATGAAGCTACAGCCTATGTCAGAAAAAAACAGCATTGAGAAGGAAATTGGGAAAGTGCTTTCCAATATTCGCAAGTTTCGCGAACTGCGGAACATGACCCGCGATCAGTTGGCCGCAGATCTTGGGCTGAGCGCATCCGGGTATTCTAAAATAGAACGGGGTGAAATCGAACTGACTGTCTCCCGTCTTTATCAGATAGCGGCTGCCCTCGATGTTACCGCCCAGCAAATCCTCGAATTCGATGTCAGCAAGGTGCTTGGAAGCAGTGCATCGGAGGGACATGAAAACGACGAAGGACCAAAGATCAGTTCTTTTCACAACGACGTGATGTACAAGTACATTGAAAAGCTGGAAGACGAAAACCTCCGCCTTAAAACCGAACTGACATCAATGCGAGGTGATTTGCCGTACGAAAAACCGAATCATCCCTTGCGCAAAGACCAGCGTTTTTGATCCGGCTGTGCAGGTAAACGGCCTGGTTCAGGCGTAATCCCAATCCATAGGGTATGCATGCATCGATGTCGGCAGTGTAATTTCACCTTTATTGCTTTCCGGGTCCCAAACATTCCTGGCCCGATTCCTGTATTGTTGTGGTGAGTTTCTGATTTATGGCCAAAAACGAAAAGAACAACCTTAGCCCGAAAGACGAAAAACGTATCAAGCGCGCTTTCCATAACAAGCGCTGGCCTGAAGTAGCCAGTACCATGAGCTGGAGCATCTTCAAGATTATGGCAGAATTTGTGGATGGTTACCAGTCGCTGGCACGCATCGGTCCCTGCGTGTCCATCTTCGGCTCCGCCCGTACGCCCGAAGACCATCCGCATTACGAACAGGCCCGCCGCATCGCCTATGAATTGAGCAAAGCAGGCCTGGGCATCATCACCGGAGGCGGTCCGGGCATCATGGAAGCTGCCAACCGCGGCGCCAAAGAAGCCGGTGGCAAATCCGTCGGGCTCAATATAAACTTACCTTTCGAACAGACGCCCAATCCGTATCAAGACCGCGATAAAACCCTGATGTTCGATTACTTCTTCGTCCGTAAGGTGATGTTCATGAAATACGCACAGGGTTTCGTGGTGCTGCCCGGCGGCTTTGGTACCATGGATGAACTCTTCGAAGCCCTCACCCTGGTGCAGACCGATAAAAAGGCGCGCTTCCCCATCGTGTTGGTCGACAAGGCCTTCTGGTCACCCCTGCTCGATTGGATCAACAAGGTGCTGCTCGATGAACACAAATACATCAGTCCGGAAGACCTTTTCCTCTTCCAACTCGTAGATACCCCCGAGGAAGCCGTGGAAGTGGTGCTCGAGTTCTACAGCAAATACACCCTGCAGCCGAACTTCTGATCGGGCCTCTCGGTTCAAACAATCCGGCAGTTCCGGCTGTTCGTTCAGGGTTGTGATGAAAAAACTCCATCTTGTTGCAGCACTGCTATTTGTGCTGACTCCCATTTTCCTCCAAGGCCAGCAATTCGCTGAAATCAGCGGTCAGGTAAACGACAAATCCAACCTGCGCCCGCTGGGCGGAGTGAAGGTGCAGGTAGTTGGTCCGGACCTCGCCACGGTCACCGATTCTTTCGGCCGCTACCGCATCGAAGGTGTAAAGCCCGGCAGCTACAACATCCGTTACACGCTGGAAGCCTTTACCGAAGTGGTGCGCTACAACGTGGTGCTTACATCCGGAAACATCAACGTGCTCAACGTGGAAATGGAGCCCGAGGTGCAGTCGGTGGGAACCGTTTCTATCCGCACCACCCGCAAGACGGCGCGGGCAGCCACACTTGAGACGCCGCTCAGCGTGCAGCGCCTGACCATTGAAGAGATCAAGAGCAACCCGGGTGGCAACTTCGATATCAGCCGCGTTATACAATCCTTGCCCGGAGTAGGCGGAACAGCGGGCAGTGTGGGCGGTTTCCGCAACGATATCATCATCCGCGGCGGCGCTCCGAACGAAAACGTCTATTACCTCGACGGCATCGAGATTCCGCAGATCAACCACTTCGCCACCCAGGGTAGCGCAGGGGGGCCATCGGGCATCTTGAACGTGAGTTTTATTGAAGACGTCAAGCTGAGCAGTTCGGCTTTCGATGCCGGTTTCGACAATACGCTCAGCAGCGTGCTCGATTTCAAACAAAAGAAAGGCAATACCAAGCGCCTGCAGGGCAATGTGCGGATGAGCGCCACCGAATTCGCCACCACCCTCGACGGTCCGATCGGCAAGAGCCAGAACACCACCTTCCTCGCCAGCGCGCGCCGCAGCTACCTGCAGTTCCTATTCCAGGCCATCGACCTGCCCATACGGCCCAACTACTGGGACTTTCAGTACACCATCAACCACCGCATCAACCAGAAATCGTCCATCACCTTCCTCGGCGTAGGTGCCATCGACGAGTTCAGCTTCGCTGTTCCTTCAGAATCCACCCCGGAGAAAACCTATGTACTGAACAGCAATCCCAATATCAACCAATGGAATTATACCACCGGTGTGGCGTACAAGCGCTCGCTGAAACGCGGCAGCATGCAGATTGCCCTGAGCCGCAACATGCTCGACAACAGCCTGCGCCGCTACGAAGACAATCTGAACCCCACTCCGGCTAATCAGAGTTTCGACGTGCAGAGCCAGGAATCGGAAAACAAGCTCCGCGTTCAGGTTACAGAGAATATCGGTCAATGGAAACTCAGCTACGGCGCGGTGCTGCAGTACGTGCGTTTCGACAACCGCGGGTTTGCGCGCATCCGGGCTGCCATACGCGATACGCTCGGCAATCTCGTTCAGCCTGAAATCAGGGCACAACTCAACAGCAATATCACATTCTTCCGCCAGGGTGCGCATTTTCAGGCCGGACGCCGCTTTTTCGACAACCGCCTCGGTGCCAGCTTCGGCGTGCGGATGGACGGCAACAGCTTCACCGACGGCGGCATGCGCATGTGGGAACAGTTCAGTCCGCGCCTCAGCCTGAGCTATGTGCTCGCGCCACGCTTCAACCTGAACGGCAGCGTGGGCCGCTACTTCAAGCTGCCGCCTTACACCATGCTTGGTTTCCGCGACCGCAGCGGTAACCTGCTCAACCGCGACAGCCGCTATATCCGCTCAGACCATTATGTGTTGGGGTTGGAATATCTGCCCAATCCGACGCGCCGTTTTACGCTCGAAGGCTTCTATAAGGTGTACAACAACGTTCCGGTAAGCGTGCGGGATGGTGTTAGTCTCAGCAACCGCGGCGGAGACTTCAACATCCTCGGCAACGAAGACGTGGTGACCAACGGACAGGGCCGTGCTTACGGTATGGAGTTCTTTGCACAGCAGAAGCTCACCAAGAAATTCTTCGGCATCCTCAGCTATACACTTTTCTTCAGCGAATACACCGGAGCCGACGGCGTATTCCGCCCCAGCGCGTGGGACAGCCGCCACCTGCTCAGCCTCACCTGGGGCTATAAGTTTCCGCGCAACTGGGAGCTTGGCCTGAAGTTCCGCTATCAGGGCGGCGCGCCTTTCACGCCCTTCGACGAAACCGCCAGCCGCCTCAATTACCTCAGCACCGGCGAGGGCATACTCGACTGGAACCGGCTGAATACCCAGCGCCTGAATTCTTTCCATGCCAGCGATGTGCGCATCGACAAGAAATGGAACCTCAAGCGTGTAACCATTGATATCTTCCTCGACGTGAGCAATTGGTATATCGCGCCTACGCCGGCCTATCCGCAATACACCTTCCAGCGCACACCGGATAACAGCGGCTTTGCCACCACCAACGGCGGCGCTCCGGCTCCTGACGGCTCGAACGCCATTCCGCTGATTCTCAATAACAACGACGCAACAGTATTGCCAACTTTCGGCTTTATCGTCGAATTCTGATCAGGCTGTTAAAACTGCCGGAATTCGCCTAAATTTGCACCGCAAACAACCGTAAGGTTTTTTGCCATGGCATCCTACGCAGACAAGATTCTTTTTGAAGGCCTGACCTTCGACGACGTACTCGTCATTCCCCGTTACTCCGAAGTTTTACCCCGCGATGCAGACACTGCTACGCAGCTTACGCGCGAGATCCGCATCAATATTCCGCTGCTCAGTGCGGCGATGGATACGGTGACCGAAAGCCGCATGGCGATTGCGATGGCGCGGGAGGGAGGCATCGGCATCATCCACAAGAACCTCAGCATCGTCCGCCAGGCCGAAGAGGTGAAGCGGGTGAAGCGCTCCGAGAGCGGCATGATCCAGGATCCGGTGACGCTCCATGCGGACGCCATTTTGGGCGATGCCCTCGGCCTGATGCGCGAACACCGCATCGGTGGCATTCCGATTATCGACGATCAGCACCGCCTGGTGGGCATCATCACCAACCGCGATTTGCGCTTCGAAAAAGAGATGAGCCGTCCGGTACGCGACGTGATGACCCGCGACCGGCTGGTTACGGCTCCAGAGAACACCGACCTCAACCGCGCCAAGGTGATCATGCAGGAATACAAGATTGAGAAACTGCCGATCGTCGACGCGCATGGCGTGCTCAAGGGCTTGATAACCTTCAAGGACATAGAGAAAGTGAAAAGCCATCCGTTGGCCTGTAAAGACGGCCATGGCCGCCTGCTCGCAGGTGCTGCTGTGGGTGTGACTACCGACACTGTTCAGCGCGTCGAAGCCCTCGTAGCCGCCGGGGTGGATGTGGTCGCCATCGATACAGCCCACGGCCATTCCCGCGGGGTGATCGAAGAAGTGAAAAAGATCAAGCACCTGTTCCCGAACCTGCAGATTATCGCAGGCAACGTGGCCACCGGTGAAGCCGCGCTGGCCCTTGCCAAGGCAGGAGCCGATGCGGTAAAAGTAGGCGTGGGGCCGGGTAGCATTTGCACCACCCGCATCATTGCCGGGATTGGCATGCCGCAGCTTTCGGCCATCATGCATGCAGCCGATGCGCTCAAAGGAACCGGCGTGCCGATCATCGCCGACGGCGGCATACGTTACAGCGGTGACCTGGTGAAAGCCATTGCCGCCGGCGCCTCAACCATCATGGCAGGCAGCCTGTTCGCTGGCACCGAGGAAAGCCCGGGTGAAACCACCTTCTTCAATGGCCGCAAGGTGAAGAGCTACCGGGGCATGGGCAGCATCGAAGCCATGAAAGAAGGCAGCAAAGACCGCTATTTTCAGGATGCAGAAGACGAGGTATCAAAGCTCGTTCCGGAAGGCATCGTCGGAACAGTGGCTTTCAAAGGCAGCCTGGCCGAAGTGGTGTACCAACTGGTTGGCGGATTGCGCGCAGGCATGGGTTATTGCGGAGCGGCCGATATCGCGACGCTGCAAACGGCCACCTTTACCCGCATCACCAACTCGGGTATGAAGGAAAGCCATCCGCACGATGTTTCCATCACACGCGAAGCACCCAATTATAGCCGTTAAACGCCGGCAGCCGGCGCATATCAGTCGCTAAAATGCGCGCTGGCATTGCAGACGCATCCGTTCAGCCTTAATTTGCAATCCGATGCTATGGGTGACGCCGGTATGGGAAGGATTGCTGCAGGGCTTGGTGATTAATCTCCTCAGCTTTGGCCCCTCGTTTTTCACGTTGATACATACGGGTATCCGCGATGGGAAGAAGCACGGGCTCATGGTGGCTTTCGGTATTTTCATGAGCGAGGCGGTGGTAGCATCGGTGCTGTTCTTCGGCCTGAGGCCCATGTTCGTGAATCCGTATTTCCAGATGGTATTCACTGCCATGGCAGCCTGCGCGCTCATTTTCATGGGTGTGCGCGCGATTATGCACCGCTATACCAAGTTCCTGCGCGCCATGAATGTGCCTGTGCGGTCGGGAACCAGCATGCTCCGCGGTTTCCTTTTTAACCTGGTAAATCCCTTCGTTATTCTCTTGTGGGTGAGCCTCATCAGTACCGTCAGCCTGCACTACACGGCCGATCAGCCCTTTCACCGCGAACTGATTATGCTCAATATCCTGTGCATTTTATTGGGTTATTTCGGGATGGATGTGCTGAAGGTTTATCTCTCCCACCATATCGGTCGCAACCTCAACCACCGGGTTACCTTTCTCATCAACCGGTATTTCGGATATATCCTCACCGCTATCGGTACTTACTTTATTTATCATTTTCTTCGCCTCTCGGGTATTCTCTGACCCGGGTCTCGAAAGTAACTGTGCCGATGCTAAGCGGAAACGAAGTCAATTCATTGCTCAATGTGGTGCTCGCCCTGATCATGGGCGGCCTGGGCTTAAGCCTGACCAGAGCCGATTTCAGGCATCTGTTCGATAAGCCGAAGGCCCTGGCTGTAGGATTGACGGCGCAAATGGTGCTATTGCCGGTCATTTCCTGGGTGATTGTGCAAATGGGCGACCTGAGTCCGGAATTGCAGGTGGGGATCATGATACTCTCCGTTTGTCCCGGTGGTATCACCTCGAATCTCATCAGTTATTTCCTCAAGGGAAACGTAGCGCTGGCGATCAGCCTGACGGTGCTCAACGCAGTTTTGACCCTGATTACCATTCCCATCCTCGTCAATATCTTCCTGCTCCATTTCATGCAAAACGGCAAGGAGTTTCAGCTGCCCTTCCTGGATGTGATGTATGAAATCATGGTGGTTACGGTATTGCCGGCCGCTATCGGCCTGTTCATCCGCGATCGTTTTCCGGCGGTGGCAGGGAAATTGGAAAAACCACTGAACTATACGAGCACCGGATTATTGGTGGTGGTCTTCATCCTCAAAATCTTCAGCGGAGAATCTTCCGGCGGCACGGGTTTGCGCTTTGCCGATATCAGCGGACTCTTTCCCTACGTCATCCTCCTCAACTTCCTGAGCATGATGGCAGGTTTTCTCAGTGGCTCGCTTTTTTCATTGCCCTTCAACAGTAAAATTACCATTTCGGTGGAAGTGGGGTTGCACAATACGGCCCTTGCCTTGCTCATCGCCGGGAATATTCTCGCCAATCATGAAATGGAGAAGCCGGCGCTGGTGTATGCCATGTTTTCCTTCTTCATCACCTTCCTCGTGGCCTGGCTGCTGCGGCGCGTGGAAAAGGTATTGTTCAAGAACAGGGCGGCGGAAAGTCCGAAGGAAGGCTGATTGGACTTTATTCCAAATCACGGATTGGAATACCTTTTTACGGGCTCGGAATCTGGAGAGAGTCGGAAGAGAAGGAAAGTTATGGGTTTTTCAATAGAAAATTGTTGTCTTTAGTAAAGGGGGGTATTCTGAAGGCTGTTGGAAAGGTTGGTTTGTTGATTTGAATAAGATATAGTTAAACGTTTATAAGCGTGTAATTTCTACCCAGATTAGGCTCAAGCCGTCCATAGGCCTTTGTGGTGACTGGTTTTGTGCCTATATTGCACCCGCATTCTAACTGTTTTTAATGATGGACTTTTTTACTTTTATC
>Ga0209972_10004106_pt1 | contig 11099 bp, 10 predicted proteins | sample NOAtaG_7_FD_187302 | JGI IMG/M metagenome (GOLD analysis project Ga0209972, IMG submission 187302) | Freshwater lake microbial communities from Lake Erie, under a cyanobacterial bloom - NOAA_Erie_Diel1S_2200h metaG (SPAdes) (version 2) | ecosystem: Environmental > Aquatic > Freshwater > Lake ...
CCCGCCATCGTTCTCGGTGTCTTGTTCACGCTCGGTCTTCTCGCTCGGCCCGGCTTGGGGCGCTGCAGCATACGCGCTGGCCTCGTGGAAGGGCAAGGACACGACCGCCCCGCCGCCGTGCGGTCACCGGACGTAGAGCGGCCAGAGCTCGTTCTCGCAGACGATGGCACGATCCAGGGCCGTCCCGGAGCCGGTGGTGGCCATGCAGTCCGGATCGAGGGGCCACCCCACCTCGATGGAAGCGCATTCCATCGCGCCCGGCTCGACGGCGAACTCGTCGTACAGGAAGGGTTGGCCACTGTCCCAGAGGCGCCCGCGCAGCCCGAGCCAGGCGCTCGCGTAACGCATGCGGATCAGATCCGTCTCCTGCCGGGAATGGATCGCGAGCGGTCGCTGCCCCGCGGCGCAGAGCGGCCCCCCCGGCAACACGCTCGAGACCCCGGGAGCGCGGTAGCAGGTCAGCCGGTCCGCGCTCAGGAAGCCGCCGCAGGCCGTGAGCACCACGTCTCCGCAGGCGGCGTTGCGACACACCTGCATCCGGAAGACGCTGCGGGCCAGCGGCGCATCGGACGGCACGGCCGTCCCGTCGGTGAAGTGCGAAAAATACGCCTCCCGCGTGGCCGGGAGGATGACGAGGCGACGCATCGCGCGCGCCGACGTCGGATGGGCCAGCGTCGGTGAGCCCGTCGGCGCGGGAGCGAACGCCACATCGAGTCCAGTCCGGTCGCTCACGCGAATCCCGCCCGTGCTCTCGGAGTAATAGAGCGTGTGACCGTCGAAGGACATCGTCGGAGCCGAGCCCATGATCCCTCCGGGCTCGATCACCCACGGCGCCCCGAGGTCGGCGCGTCGAGCACGGTGGATGGTTGGGGACCCACCGCTCGGGGACCTCCGCACGAAGAGCAGCTCGAGGCCGTCACGGCGCAGGTACGGCTCGCTCTCGCCGGGGCTCGATCCGTCGAGCTCGCCGATGGGCGTGAGGGCGGGCCACCCGGCGGCACACGCCACGCTCCGGTAGAGCCGCGAGGTGCCGTCGGCGCCGGAAGCCGCAACGATCAGCTCCGCACCGTCGCCGCGGATCGTCACCGACTCGATGCGGCGGCCCGCCAACGCCAGGCCCGGCTCGGGCTCGGCCACGGCGAACGCGTCCACCAAGCTCGGGCGCCGCGCGAAGTACACCGGCGCGTCGAGCTCGCCCGAGGCGGTGACGAGCGTGGTGCCGTCCGCGGTGAGATCGACGCCGAGGTAGCTGCCCACCGTGGGCATCGCCGAGAGCACCATGTGCGGTCCTCGGAAAAAGTAGCCGCAGCCCTCGTCGATCCGGCCATCGCCGTTCTCGTCGCGCGCGCCGAGCCGCGCGTCGGGAACGCACGACTCCGCCGGCCCGGGAGCGTCGAGCAGCACCGGCGCATCCGGCCCGGCGTCGGTCGCCGTCGGCGCGTCGGGGCAGGAGAACGGCTCGCCTCCATCGACGCTCGGCGCGTCGAGCCCCGGCACGTCGGGCCGCGGCGCATCGAGCCCCGGGACGTCGGGGAGCGGCGCGTCGAGCCCTCCTGCCGCGTCGGTCGCCGATCGACACACCCCCTCGACGCACGCGAACCCGGCCGGGCAGCGCTCGTCGGGACAAAGGAACTGGCCATCACGGGCGGCAAGCGCGCACCCGGTCAGCACGAAGATCCAGGCCGCGAACCTCACCACGACACCCTCAGACCGGTCGGAGAGATCTGCGCGACGGCAGGCGCTTCAGGCCCGCCGACCGCGAGGGCGAGCCCGAGCCCGAGCGCCGCGAGACCGGCCCCGACCCCGAGGCCGATCGCTCCGCCGACCACGAGGCCGTCCGCGCTCGAGGCCCGCGCCGTCGCGTCGCTCCACGAGAGGGTCCCCATCGACCCCTCGATGCCCGCACGGTCGGCCGCGCCGACGCCCACCAGCACGCCGCCTGCAGCCGCGATCGCCGCCCCGGCACCAGCCAGGATCCAACCGGTCGGATCGGAGCCCGAAGGCGCCGCGGCGCCCGCGTCCACCTCTGACTCCGGCGCGCCTTCTCCGCCATCCGCCATGCGCGCGACGCGAAGCCGCGCCGTCTCGATGCGCTGCTCGACCTCGCTGCGGTTGGCCGCGTCGGGGATCGCTGCGAGGTAGGCCTCGAAGGCCTCGAGCGCCCCGACGTCGTGCCCGATGCGATCGCGGCACACGCCGATGTTGTAGAGGAGCTCGGGCCGCCCCGTGAGTTCGTGGGCGCGCTCGAAGTACGGGAGCGCATCGGCGAAGCGTCCATCGACGAAGGCGATCCGGCCCGCCTCGAAGTTCGCCCGCGCCTCGGCCTCGAGGGAGTCCTGCGCTCGGGCGGTGGTGGCGGTCGCACACAGCAACGCGAAGGCCAGGAACCGAAGCATCGCCGGGAGCATAGACCCCTCGACTTGCTCACCACAACCCTGTTGGGCGACCCTCGCCAGGTGGTGCTGCGATTCCTGCGTCGCCTCCGGCACGAACGGATCTGGCGGGAGCCGTTCCCCGCGGACTGGACCGCGCTGATCGACCAGAACGTGCCCTACGTCCGGTCCCTCGACGACGAGGACCGCGCCTGGCTCGAAGATCTCGTCCAGGTGTTCCTGCACGACAAGGTCTTCGAGGGCGCGGGTGGGCTCGAGGTGACCGACGAGATGCGCGTCACGGTCGCCGCCCAGGCCTGCTTGCTGCTACTCGGCGACGAAGAGACGGCCGTCTACCCCGACCTCGCCCGCGTCGTCCTCTACCCCGAGGCCTACGTGGCCACGCGCCGCAGCGCGAAGGGGATGGTGGTCGAGGAGCAGGAGGAAGTCCGTCTCGGCGAATCGTGGGACCGAGGCGTCGTCGTCCTCGCGTGGAGCGCGACCCGGCACGGCGCCCGCAACGTGCACGACGGCATGAACGTCGTGCTCCACGAGTTCGCGCACCAGCTCGACCAAGCGCTCGGGGAGGCCGACGGGGCGCCCGAGCTGCCCCGCGGAATGAGCTACGGTCGCTGGGCTGCCGCGCTCGGCCGCGAGTTCGAGCACCTCCGGGATCGCGCGGAGGCTGGGCGCCCTTCCCTCCTCGACCCCTACGGCGCGACGAACCCGGCGGAGTTCTTCGCGGTCGCGACCGAGTCGTTCTTCGAGAAGCCCGTGCAGATGAAAGAGCGAAAGCCCGAGCTCTACGCCCAGCTCGCCGCCTTCTACCGGCAGGACCCGGCGGCCCGGCTCGCGGCCCAAAACCCCAAGAAACATCCGGGTTGATCGAGCTGCATTGACCGTACACGCCACGCCACGTATGTTCACGGCGCTCGGGGCTTCGAGGACCCACGGCCCGGGCGGAGGCGGCGCGATGGCGAGGAACAAGGTCTCGACGACCATCTACATCACGCCCGAGCAGAACGAGAAGCTGAAGCAGCTGAACCAGCGCACGCAGCGACCCGTGGCCAGCTACATCCGCGAGGGCATCGATCTCGTCCTCGAGAAGTACGCCGCGGAGCTGCCCGGGCAGCTGAGCTTGGTCGAGCCGCCGCGCACGAAGTGAGCGCTGCTTGCCCCGGGGCGTAGGAACGCCCAAACCTCGCGGCCCTCCATGTCGTTTCCGACGTCTCGAATCCGGAATTTCTCGATCATCGCGCACATCGATCACGGCAAGTCCACGCTCGCCGACCGATTGCTCGAGAAGACCGGCGCGCTCAGCCAGCGCGAAAGCAAAGAGCAGTTCCTCGACAACATGGAGCTCGAGCGCGAGCGCGGGATCACCATCAAGGCCCAGGCGGTGCGCCTGGCCTACAAGTCGAAGAAGGACGGGCAGGAGTACCGCCTGCATCTGATCGACACCCCCGGGCACGTCGACTTCACCTACGAGGTGAGCCGCAGCCTCGCCGCGTGCGAAGGCGCGCTGCTGGTCGTCGATGCCTCGCAGGGCGTCGAAGCGCAGACGCTCGCGAACGTCTGGCTCGCGATCGAGAACGACCTCGAGATCATCCCCGTCTTCAACAAGATCGACCTGCCCGGCGCCGACGTCGACAAGGTGAAGCACGAAGTGCAGGAGGTGATCGGCCTCGACTGCGCCGGCGCGATCCCCGCCTCCGCGAAGGAGGGCATCGGGATGGAGGAGATCCTCGAGGCCATCGTGGAGCGCGTGCCGCCGCCCGAGACCGCCGGCGCGGACGCCCCGCTCCGCGCGCTGCTCGTCGACAGCTGGTACGACAGCTACCGGGGCGCGATGTGCCTCATCCGGGTCGTCGATGGGACCATCAAGGTCGGCACCAAGATCAAGATGCTGGCCACCAAGGCCGACTACGAGATCACGGAACTCGGAGCCTTCGCCCCCTTCCCGCGCGCCGTCGACGAGCTCGGCCCGGGCGAGGTCGGTTTCTTCGCCGCGCAGATCAAGTCGGTCACCGACTGCAAGGTCGGCGACACCATCACGACCTTCTACAAGCCCGCGACCGAGCGGCTGCCCGGCTTCAAGGAAGTGAAGCCGATGGTCTTCTGCGGCATCTTCCCCACCGAGCCGAACGCCTACCCCGAGCTCCGCGACGCGCTCGAGAAGCTGCACCTGAACGACTCGGCGCTCACCTTCGAGCCGGAGACCAGCGAGGCGCTCGGCTTCGGCTTCCGCTGCGGCTTCCTCGGCATGCTGCACATGGAGATCGTGCAGGAGCGCCTCGAGCGCGAGTACGACCTCGACCTCATCACCACCGCGCCCTCGGTCGTCTACCACGTGTACATGACCGACGGGACGAAGCAGGAGGTCGAGAACCCCGCCTCCCTGCCCGACCCGGTGAAGATCGACCACATCGAGGAGCCCTATTTCAAGGTCTCGATCCACGTCCCGTCGGACTACATCGGGGCGGTGCTCAAGCTCTGCGAGGAGCGGCGCGGCGAGCAGAAGGGCATCCAGTACGTCTCCACCGAGCGGGTCATCGTCACCTACGAGCTTCCCCTCGGCGAGGTGCTCTTCGACTTCTTCGATCGCCTCAAGAGCGCGACGAAGGGCTACGCCTCGATGGACTACGAGCTCGCCGGCTACCGCGAGAACCACCTCGTGCGCGTCGACATGATGATCAACGGGGACAAGGTCGACGCCCTCAGCGCCATCGTCCACAAGGAAAAGTCCTACCAGATCGGGCGCGCGCTCGCGGAGAAGCTCCGCGGCATCGTGCCGCGCCAGCAGTACGAGGTCGCCATCCAGGCGGCGATCGGCGGCAAGATCATCGCCCGCGAGACGGTGAAGGCGCTCCGCAAGGACGTCACCGCGAAATGCTACGGCGGCGACATCAGCCGCAAGCGCAAGCTCCTCGAGAAGCAGAAAGAGGGCAAGCGGCGCATGAAGTCCGTCGGGCGCATCGACATTCCGCAGGCGGCCTTCCACGCGATCCTGAAGGTCGAGGGCTGACCCGTTCGCGAAGCGACCGGAAGGGTCGCGGACGCGGTATGATGCCGGCGCCGTGAGCCCGGACGAGTTCGACCAGCTGCTGCACGACACGGAGGTGAAGCTCGCGCGCCTCCGCGCGCTCTACGAGCAGTACTTCCAGGGCATCGAGAAGCTCGAGCCGACGGTGGCCCGCAAGGACATGGATCGGTCGATGGAGTTCTTGAAGAAGAACCTCCCGCGGAACACCGCGCTCCGCTTCCGGACGCAGCAGCTCTCGGCGCGCTACGGCACGTACCTGACGTACTGGCAGCGCATCACCCGAGAGATCGAGGAGGGCACCTACAAGCGGGACGTGCTGCGCGCCTCGAAGCTCCGAGGCAGACCGCACGCCAAGGCCAAGAACGCGCCCACGCAGGAGATCGAGCTCGACGTCGACGTCGATGCGATCGAAGACGACCAGCTCGACGATCGGGACATCGATGCGATCCTCGGAGCGCTCGGGGGGGCGCCCGCTGCGCCCGCCTCGAGGTCGACTCCCGAGCCCCCCTCGGCCTCGACGGCCAAGCGCGCAGGGCTGAGTGCGTTCGCCCCCCTCGGGGCAGCCCCGCCGCCCCCCGGGACGCTGGCTTCACGCCCCGCGCCCGCCGCGCCCGCGGCGCGGGCGCCGGCATCGTCCGCGACCGGCACCGGGCCCTCGCTCGCTCCGCCGCGTCCTCCTCCGCCGCCGGCGCCTCGTACTCCGTTCGGCCCGCCAGGCTTCGCGCCGCGAGCGGCCGCGCCCCCTGCCCCGCCCCCGGCGTCGGCGAAGCCCGCTCCGCCCAAGCCCGCTCCCTCTCCGCCCGCGGCGCCGGCACGCGCCACCGAGGGGCGCGCGCTCGAGGACCTCTACGCGCGCTACTCCGAGGCACGGCGCAAGAACAACGAAGGCGCCGTGCGCTTCGAGACGCTCAAGGACAGCGTCGACAAGATGATGCCGAAGCTGCGCGAGAAGTACGGGGACAAGCGCGTGGACTTCGAGATCGTCATGCAGAACGGGCGGGTCGGCCTGAAGCCCAAAGTCGACGGGTGAGGCACCTCGCCGCGCTGGTGCTGGCGGGGCTCGCGGGCTGCGTCGCCGCGCTCCCGCCAGCGGTCGATCCCGCTGTGCTCCCGTCGTGCTCGCCCGGCTCCTATGGGCCGCTCTCGATGGTGCGCTGCGACGAGGACGGCGACTGCCGCGCGTGCGACGAGGGCGCAGGATGCAGGGTCTCGCGGTCGAGCACGTGCCCGACCGCGGCTTCGTGCGAGGTCCGCTGCTGCCTCGGCCGCTGCGTCGTCCCCTCGGAGCCCGCGCCCCTCGATGGGCCGTGAGTTCAGGCCTCGAAGCGCACGTACTCGAAGTCCACGGGCTTGCCGTCCACGCCCTGCTTCGGCGGCGCGATCCAGTTCGCGACCTTGCCCCGCTCGTGCACCGGAACCATCAGCGAGCGCACGTAGGCGCGGTCCTCGGCCGTCGGGAGCCAGGTCGTGCGCATCGCCTCGAACTGCTCGCGCGAGATGAGCTCGCCCGCCGGCGTGAACGAGAGGGTCGCGTACATGCCCATTCGGCGGTTGAAGCGCCGGCTCGGGATCTTCAGCTCGAAGTCGACGCCCGCCTTCTTGATTGCGTGGTTCCACTTGCGGACGACGCGTTCGCAGTCGGCGATGTACTCGTCGCGCAGGACCTCGTTCATGGCGTTGCGAAGCGGTACGTCCTTGCGGACGAGGCGCCCGTTCTCGGGCACGTCCATCGCGTACGACCCTTCCATCGCGCGGTGTTCGGTGTACTTCTCACGCTCGCGGAAGCGGCCCTTGAGGCCGGTCGCGAAGTAGTCGGCCGCGTTGCTCGAGATCTCGCCGCCGAAGAGCTCGACCGCGCTCGAGAACCAGAAGTTGATCCACTTCTGGATCGTGGGCAGGTCGATGCCGCCCTGCCGGCGCGCGTCGCCGTTCGGGTCGAGCTTCGTGAGCTCCGCCGCGCGCTGCGCGATGCGCTCGACGCCGGTCTCGCCGGTGAAGAGGTGGAAGCTCTCTTCGGTGAGCATGAACTGCGTCGCACGAGCGAGCGGATCGAAGCCGCTCTCCGAGAGCGCGGCGAGCTGGTACTTGCCGTCGCGGTCGGTGAACATCGTGAACATGAAGAACGACATCCAGTCGTCGGTCGTCTCGTTGAACGTACCGAGGATGCGCGGCGTGTCGGGGTTGCCGCTGCGGCGGGTGAGGAGCGCCTCGGCCTCCTCGCGGCCGTCGGCTCCGAAGTATTCGTGGAGCAGGTGCACCATCGCCCAGAGGTGCCGGCCTTCCTCGACGTTCACCTGGAAGAGCGAGCGGAGGTCGTAGAGCGAGGGAGCGGTCTTGCCGAGCTGGCGCTGCTGCTCGACCGACGCGGGCTCGGTGTCGGCCTGCGTGACGATGATCCGACGCAGCACGCCGCGGAGCTCGCCCGGCACTTCGTTCCACGACTTGCTGCCCTCGACGTCCCCGAAGCCGATCGAGCGCTCGCCGTCGCGCGGCGTGAGGAAGATGCCCCAGCGGTAGTCGGGCATCTTCACGTAGTCGTAGGTGGCCCAGCCGGCGGGATCCACGCTCGTCGCGGTGCGGAGGTAGATGTCGTCGCGCTGAAAGCCGTCGGGGCCCATCTCCATCCACCAGCGGAGGAAGTCCGGCTGCCACTTCTCGAGCGCGCGGAGCAGCTTCTTGTTGGAGCCGAGGTCGACGTTGTTGGGGATGGAGTCGGTGAGGGACATCGCTCGTTCGTCTCGCGTTTCTGGCGCGCTTCGTTCGCGCTGCGTGGATGACGCGGAGATTAGGGGCCTGCGTTCTGGCTCACTCGTGCGGTGCCTCACGAGCAGCGCTCTCCGGTGCGTCACCTCACCGGCGAGCGGCGCTCTGCGCAGCGCACGTGTTCTTCGTCACGCGCCGAGCGTGAGCGAAGCCGACGGATCGAGCGCGAGCGCACTCTCGAAGCACGCGCGGAGCGTGTGCAGCAGCATCGCTCGCACGGTCTCGCGCGGGATGCGACGGTGCTCGATCCACTCGAGGCTCACCGCCTCGACGAGTCCGACCCAGCCCCGCATCGCGAGACGAAAGACCGGGCGCTCCGCGACGCCGAGCGTATCGAGCACGCTGGTCACGAGCGCCTCGCGCGTGCCGTCCACGATCGAGGCGACCTCGCGATCGGTGCCGACGCCTCCGCGCAGCAGCGTCACGAAGGGCCCCGCGTTGCCCTCGACGAAGTCCAGGTACGCGTCGATGCGCTCGATGGCTTGCTCGGGCGGCGCGAGCCCGGGCCGCAGCTTGGTGGTCTCGATGAGACGCTGGGCCGCGTCGCCGACGACGGCCACGTAGAAGTCCCGCTTGCTCGGGAAGTAGTGGTACAGGAGCCCTTTGCTGATGCCTGCCGCGCGCGCGATCCCGTCGATGGAGAGCGCGTCGTAGGGATGCTCGGTGAAGAGTCTGCGACCGAGTTCGACGAGCTGCGTTCGGCGTTCGTCGACCCCGAGGCGACGCGCCGCCGCGGGCTTCGAGGTCGGGCCCCGCGGGGTCGGTCGCGTCGTCGGCGTGGAGCGTCTCGCCACGGGCGGAGAATGCCGGGCCATTGACTTCCGATCCACTTCCGACCATTGTTGAATCTCATTCAACAAGTCCTCGTGGAGGAGATCGCATGTCCGAGCCGACCGCCACTTCGTCCTCGCCCGCAGCCGACGCCGATCGTTCCCGCCGCGCCCGCAAGATCCCGGTGCGGGCGATGGGCTTCCCGTTCGACCGATCGATCCGGCGGTTCTGGCTCTTCGGCAACCCCCACGCGACGCACATCGCCAACGGCATCAACCTGCTCTTCCCCGACGGCGAGCGCTTCTTCATCCGCTCGGTGAAGCATTACCTCGAGCAGGTGTCGGACGACCCCGAGCTCGTCGAGCGCATCCGTGGCTTCTTCGGACAGGAGGGGCGGCATGGGCACGAGCACGAGCGGCTCAACCGGATCCTCGAGGCACAGGGCTACGACCTCGAGGGCTTCCTCGGCTGGTACCGGCACCTCGCGTACGAGGTGATCGAGCCTGCCGCGCCACCGGCGCTCCGCCTGTCGGTGACGGCGGCGGCCGAGCACCTCACTGCCTCGCTCGCCCATCGCGGCCTGACGCGAGGCATGCTCGACCACGCGCCGACGGCGATCGCCGACCTGCTCCGCTGGCACGCGGCCGAAGAGATCGAGCACAAGTCGGTCGCCTTCGACGTGTTCCAGAAGGTGGATGGGCGCTACGGCGTGCGCGCGGTGGGGATGTTCGTCGCGCTCGGTCTCCTGCTGTTCTTCTGGCAGAAGGCGACGCAGGACCTGCTCGCTCAGGAGGCGCGCCGAGGCACGGACCTGCGCGGCTACGGAGAGGCCGCGAGGCTCAACCCGATGTTCGCCGCCGACCGCGAGGAGCGGGCCGAGCTCTTCCGGCGCGCCGTGCTCGACTACCTGCGACCGGACTTCCATCCCGATCAGATCGACGACACGTCGCTCGCACGTGGACTCCTCGCGAGCCTCGGGCGCGCGAACGGATGACGGGTTCGGCCCGGCGTGCGACAAGCACCGGGTGAGCATCACGGGCCACTTCGCGGTTCAGATCTACTACGAGGACACCGATCACTCGGGGCTCGTCTACCACGCGAACTACCTGAAGTACTTCGAGCGCGCGCGCGAACATCTGCTCGGCCCCCGGGAGCTCGTGCGGCTCCTCGAGGCGGAAGGGATCGGGTTCGTCGTGTACAAGTGCGAGATGACCTTCAAGGAGGGCGCGGTGTTCGGCGACGTGCTCGACATCCGGTCGACGCCGCGGATCGAGAGCCCGTTCCGCGTCGTCTTCCAGCAGGACGTGTACCGGGGCGAGAAGCTGCTCGTCGCGGGCGTCGTGCACATGGTCGCGGTCGGCGCGGACAAGAAGCTCGTCCCGCTGCCGCCGAGCGTGCGGGCGAAGATGGAGGCCTGAGGCTCAGGCTCCTCCGTCCCGACTGGCGAGGAGGAACTTCACGGCACCGCGCTCGTCGACCATCGCGCGCTGCACGAGCGAGGACGGAACGTCGTGCGTGCCGCGGGGGAGCTTGACGCGGAGGGCACCCCGAAAGGATGCCAGCAAGGGGCGGACGTCGAGCGCGAGCTCGCCGAGCGACACGGCACCGCGGTCGTAGTCGCGACCGCCCCAAGGAGGGTCGAGCAGGAGCGCGTCGGCCGCGCGGGGCGTGGCGAGGCGGAACACGTCGCCGACGACGAACTCGATCTTCGCGGCCACGCCGCGCAGGGCCGCGAGGTGGCGAGCCAGCGCGAGCCGCTCGGCATCGAGATCGACCGCGATGACCCGCGACACCTCGGGCTGCTCGGCCGCGGCGATCGCGAGGCAGCCGAGCCCCGTGGTACCGTCGATCACGACGCCGCGCAGGCCGCGCACCGCGTCGCGGGCCAAGGCGACCGGCGTCGCCGAGTAGAGCCCCTCGTCGTCGAAGCGTGCCGCCTCGTGGCCGAAGATACGGAGCGCGCGCTCCGAGCGGGTCTCGAAGGGACGACGGGCCCGGCCGGCGCGCACGGCCGGCGTGGTGAACACCCGGACCGTCTGGCCGGCAAGTACGATCCCGTCGAGGGCACGGGCCACGAAGCGCGCGTGCGACGCGGGGACGTCGTCGCCGAGCGGAGCGAAGCGCGGGAGATCGAGGCAGTCCGGCGCCTC
>Ga0209972_10004108_pt1 | contig 11091 bp, 13 predicted proteins | sample NOAtaG_7_FD_187302 | JGI IMG/M metagenome (GOLD analysis project Ga0209972, IMG submission 187302) | Freshwater lake microbial communities from Lake Erie, under a cyanobacterial bloom - NOAA_Erie_Diel1S_2200h metaG (SPAdes) (version 2) | ecosystem: Environmental > Aquatic > Freshwater > Lake ...
GGTAAGGCTAGAGGTTTAGCTGAGGGTAAGGCTAAAGGTTTAGCTGAAGGTAAGGCTAAAGGTTTAGCTAAAGGTAAGGCTGAAGAAAGAAATCAAATTGCCCTGAATATGCTGCGCTCTAACATTACCGTAGACGTTATTGCTCAAGTAACTGGACTAACAGTTAAGCAGGTACAAAAGCTTTCTGCTAAAAACTCTCAGAAACCTAAAAATTAGTTTCGATCGCAAAAGAGCATCAACAATTCATGAATTGTTGATGCTCTTTTCTGATGTTGATTTGTATTAAACCGATCGCGTCATTTGCACTCGATAGCGTTCTTTCTTGGTAATCATAATTTCGCCAATCGTGACTCGTCCTTTGCCGCGAATTGCGATGAGGTCGCCTGCTTTGAGTTGAAAGCTTGGCGAAGATATAGTCTTCCAATTGACGCGCACATCTTCACCGTTGATCAAGTCCACCATTTTGCTGCGAGACATTCCGAAACCAAAAGAGGCGATCGCATCTAGTCTCAATGAAGCTTCAGTGGAAGTCAGTTCTTTAGTTACAGGTATGCGAATTTTGAGTTCTTCCCAAGCGATCGCATTTACCTTAACGGGAACTGTGCGGACTTGAGTGAAATGGAGTTGCAAATATTCCATCAACTCAGGAACTACAATCGCCTGTGCACCTTTTTCACCCAAGACATTCACGTCACCGACCTTTTGGCGCTCGATGCCACAGCCCAACAAAGCTCCAAGAAAATCGCGATGGGTGGCGGTGTCGAACAAAAAATTACCAGAGATCGAGATCGGTGTGAGGCTGACCATTGATACATCAAGGGGCAACTCACTACGAGCGATCGCTAATCTTTGGCGTTCGGCTTGCTCGTAACCACCCCATGCTAGGCATTGGATCTCGGTCATTTTGCCAAATACTCGCAGTGCCTCAGCAACTTCGGGCGGCGACAAAAAATCGCTGCACACGACTTCCCAAGTTTGGATAGCGCGATCGCCTAAATCCAATAGTCGGCTAATCGTTTCTCTGTTTTCAACATGATTAAGGAGGTCACGGGGTAGCATTAGATCTCGTCAAATTCTTCTTCAGGAATACGTTGTTTGGACTTGTCTGGAATCTTGGTTTCACCCCAAGCATCACGGATTTGTTGTTGGGTTTCGTTACGAAAATTAGGCTTAGGGTCTAGATAATCATCTTCAAAATCATCGTAGTCGTCATCGTAATTACTGCTTGGCGATGGTGGTGGTGCGATCGGGCGATTTGGTTCTGGGCGAGCTTCGGCTCTGGCTTGACGACGTTGGGGCGGGTTAGCAGGGACACGCTCCTCGGCCCAATTGTCGCCATCATCCCAAGATTGCTCTTGGCGATAGACAGGTCGTTGCTGCTGTGGTGGTGGAGAATAGGTGCTTCTTGTACCTGATGATAGGGCATTGTCACGAATTGTTGTAGATGGGGGCATGTAGTCATCATCGAAGTCGTCTTCCCAAGGTGCTTTGCCTAGTCCTAGACGCTCTAGCAGCCCTTTGCTAAGTTGGGTCATGCGATCTTCCATGCCCTCGGTGACGATAATGCGATCGCGTCCTACGGCGATGATTTCATTCACATCAAGCTCATAGGTACTGATTAAACTCGCAGGAATAATCGGATTGCCGATGGAGGCAACAATTAAAAACTGTAAACTACCTGTCTCAGGCTCAAACTTGAAGTCTCTGACTTTCCCCAGTAATTCGCCTGACTCAGTGACGACCTCGTTGTTAATTAGGCTGGTGTAGCGCTCGGTAATCAAGATGTCTTCGAGGATCGATTCGTCATCGACCAAAATCGCATCTGGCCCCAGCAGGTCAATGTTATCGAGGGACATGAAAAATGTGTCACCAATGCCAATCGGTGTACCAGGGACGAAGCGCTCAGCGACGGTCATACCGACAACTCGCCTCTGATCGACATCTAGCCAGATTTGGGTGACGATGCCAAGCCGCACGGCTGAGCGCTTGCTAAAGACTTGCAAACCCAAGACGGCGGCACGTTGACGAAGATTTTCCGATTGCATCATGGCGGTGACGTGGCTCTAAAAAGATTCCCAAACGATCCCCAACGAGTGGGGCATGAACTAAAAAGGAGGGTAAATACCTAGGCTTGATCTTAGCAGACTAGATCCCCGTCGGTATCTTAACGTTTGTTCGGTCGATTGTTCGGGCGATCGCATTTTCTAAATACATTTTCTAAATATTAGTCTTCAGGTATAAGTTGCTAATATGTATGGGAGTGTCACCTAAATCAAGATATGACTACTACCGCATAAGAGCAATATATTGTGGATGCAAACGGTACTAAAACAGCCGTGATTTTGAGTATTGAGCATTATGAGCAAATGCTAGAAGACATTCATGATTTAGCGATCGTTGCTGAACGTCGGGTAGAACAGCCGATTAGTTTTGCTGAGATGAAAAAATTGCATTTCATCCTTGAATTGGAGAGGTTTTGGTAAAATATAACCAATAGTAAGTAAGGAAAAGCGAAATTGAATTACAACCGTACATTTGCAGAGCTAGAGAAAAAAGCTGTCAAGTGGTGGCCGAAAGAATTAGAAGCAACGGTTGCCGCCGAGAGTGTTATTCCCAAGTTAATTGCAACACAAGATCGGTTTATCAGTATTCTAAAATTGTCAGGTGACAATCCTAGTCAAGTCTTTGATGTTTTGCAAGCATCGGGAATGTCGGCAAATCTTTTTCTAAAACATCTGGTCATTCTTGCTGATTATGGAGGTGAATTAATTAAGCGATTGGGGCGAGAGTTCACAGAAACTTTTGCAATTGATCCAGTTACTAATCGACGAGTGATGGAATATATTTTTCGGGAAAAGACCGAAGTATATGAATTTCAAGTGTTACCTATCAATGGATTAGGAAATACAAAGTTAGATATTGACGGTGTTTCAATCACGAAAGTAGTTCCTTTGTCTCCATTGCACAAAGATCTGATTATGATTCTTTTGCATGGAGCAACTTCAGATGTTGCGCATCTAGCTGCCTTAGACAAATGTGAAATTGGTGTTTTACTTGGTGATGAGATAGCGATTGACAAGTATGTTCGTGAAAAATATTTGTATGTCAGCAGAATTACTACAGGAGCAAATACAAATAGTCTTGGTCAAATTGCTCAAACTTATGTGTTAGAGACTTTACGAGGGTTTCTAACACAAGACTATCAATTAACCCGAAATGGTTCCATCATTCTAAATGGCTATGACAAGAGTGATGGAATGCCATTTGATGTAGTAGTCGAAAGGAATGGAATGAAAATAGGTATAGAAGTTAGTTTTCAAGTGACGACCAATAGTGTAATTGAGCGTAAATCGGGGCAAGCAGAAAATCGCTTTAGATTGATGAATGAAAATGGGTTTTGGATTGCCTATGTGATTGATGGTGCTGGTAATTTTCAGCGATCGTCAGCTATTGGAACTATTTGCAATTTCAGCAACTGCACAGTTGCTTACTCAAAAGAAGAAATCGCAGTTTTAGCAAACTTTATTCAAGAGAAATTAAATAATTAATTAAATGATTAATTTTATTGATTTATTTGCGGGTATTGGTGGAATGCGTTTGGGCTTTGAGCAAGCGATGCAAGAGCTTGGTATCCAAACTAAATGTGTATTGTCTTCAGAAATAGACAAATATGCTCAAGAGACGTATGAACTTAATTATGGAGAGAAGCCAGAGGGAGATATTTATAATATTAAGCAATTTCCAAATTTCGACTTTCTCCTTGCGGGGTTTCCTTGTCAGCCATTCTCATACGCTGGGAAACAAAAAGGATTTGTGGATACTAGAGGAACCTTGTTTTTTGAGATCGAAAAACTGTTAAGTGAATATCAACCAAAAGCATTTTTACTGGAAAATGTTCGGGGTTTAACTAGTCACGATCAAGGACGTACTTTTAAAACAATTATTGAGCGATTACAAAATTTAAACTATGGGGTATCTTATCTAATTTTAAATAGTTCAAACTTTGGTATTCCTCAAAACCGTGTCCGCGTATATATTTTAGGGCTTTACAATCAACAGCCAATTTTATCTCTGAAATCTGATTTGGGGGCAACTGATTCCCATGATTTTAAGCGATCGCTTAGTCAACTTACTTTATTTGATTCATTTTCTAATGCTAATAGGACTAAAGTAGTTGCTGATATTTTAGAGGCAAATCCAAGTACTAAGTATGATTGTTCTCAAGATTTTACAGCTAGATTGCTAAAATTTACAGAAAATAATCTAGATAAACTGCATGGATATAGATTAATCGATCATCGCAATGGTAATTCAATTCATTCATGGGAATTGGGGATCAAGGGTGAATGTAATGATTTAGAAATTGAGTTTATGAATGAGTTAATCGCTAATAGGCGCAAGAAAAAGTTTGGTACGCACCAAGACGGGAAAAAGCTGAATCTTGATGAAATTAAAACCTTTTTTGACCGTGAAAATCTTGCAGAGATTATGAATGGTTTGATTTGCAAAGGTTATCTCAAAGAGATAGATGGTAGATATAATCCTGTGGCTGGTAATATGTCCTTTGAGGTATTCAAGTTCTTAGATCCTCAAAGTATATCGATTACGCTTGTATCTAGTGATGCCCATAAGTTAGGTGTAGTCCATAATGGCAGGATAAGAAGAATTACGCCAAGAGAATGTGCGAGATTACAGGGATTTCCTGATTCTTTTATTTTGCATCCCAAAGATGCCTATGCTTATCGACAGTTAGGTAATTCGGTGTCAGTACCTGTGGTTAGAGAGGTGATCTTGGATCTGTTCAATCAAATCAATGTTTTGAGTGTGGCATGAAGTAAAATATTTGAAAAAGCTGAATTTCTCAATGGTTGCTGAGATTTGTTTTGATGGTTATTTGCGATCGCTGGTAAGTGCTTATCAGCAGTGGTGGCGTTTGTATACGCTGACGGATGCGACGGGACGGGAATCGCAACGGGTAGAACGTGGTGATCGCCCTACTTTTTTTGATTTTGGCTTGATGGTGCAGACGGTGGACAAGGAAAAAGTAGAAAGTCAAAAGGAAAAAGGGGAAGAGGAAAAGAAAGAAAAAATCGAGCGGTTGCCTGTGCTGGAGGGGATCTGTAAGTATGCGGCGGAGCATGTGTTGCTGGTGGGTAGACCAGGATCGGGGAAGTCTACGGCTTTGGCGCGGTTGTTGTTGCAGGAGGCGGAAAATGCGTTAAGCATCGCAAGAGCAAAAATTCCTGTGTTGGTGGAGTTGCGGTATTTGCCCTCGGAGGCGAATGAGTCGTCTGTATGCGATCGCATTCTTGCGTTTATGCACAAGCACGATCCTGCTTTGGATATTAATGAGGTGGGGATTAAGCAGCTATTGCGTCAGGGGCGATTGTTGCTGTTGGTGGATGGGGTGAATGAGTTGTCATCGGATCGCGGTCGCGTCATGGTAAATCAATTTCGGGAGCTTTATCAAAAGACTTGCCCGATGATCTTTACGACGCGGGAGTTGAGTGCGGGTGGGGATTTGGGGATTGCGAAGCGGTTAGAGATGCAGCCTTTGACGGAGCCGCAGATGCAGCAGTTTGTGATGGCGTATTTGCCGACGCAGGGGGAGAGGTTGTTGCGGCAGTTGTCGGGACGGTTGCGGGAGTTGGGAAAAACGCCTTTGTTGTTATGGATGCTTTGTTCGTTGTTTCAGCAGTCGGAGCAGATTCCACCGAATTTGGGTATGGTGTTTCGGGCGTTTACGGTGGGTTATGGAGACAGAATTAAGCAGGATGTGACGCTATCGAAGGATTCGCGGGCATGGTGGGGGCGGTTGTTGCAGTATCTAGCCTTTAGGATGACCTGCGGCGAAAATCTGACGGAATTGCAGGTGGCGATTTCGCGGCGGGGTGCCGAGCAGTTTTTGGTGGAGTTTTTGCGGGGGAAGGTGGAGTTTGCGGATGATTGTGCGGTGCGGTGGCTGGAGGATTTGCTGAAGCATCATTTGATTCAGATTAGTAATGACCGCATTGAGTTTCGACATCAGTTGATTCAGGAATATTATGCGGCGGAGTGGTTGTTGGGGCTGTTGCCAAGTTTGAGTGATGCGCGGTTACAGCAGGGCTATCTCAATTATTTGAAATGGACGGAACCTTTGGCGTTGATGTTGGAGTTGGTGGAGGGTGAGGAGCAGGCGGTGCGGGTGGTGAGGCTGGCGCTGGAGGTGGATTTGCGGTTGGGGGCGAGGTTGGCTGGGGCGGTGAAGTATGGGTTTCAGGAGAAGACTGTTGGGTTGTTGTTGAGGGAAATAGAAGAACGGAAAATTCCTCAGTTATATGCGATCGACCTTTTAGGAGAGTCGAGATCTGATGTTGCGATCGAACTACTCATCGCTGCTCTTAAAGATGCAGATCCTAATGTAGGAAAAAGAGCAGCAAAGGTATTAGGAAAAATTGGCAGTGATAAAGCCATCGAACATCTAATCGTTGCTTTTAAAGATGCAGATCATGAAGTACAAATAGAAGCAGCAAATGCATTAGGAAAAATTGGCAGTGATAAAGCCATCGAACATCTCATTCAATTTCTCAAAAAAAATAACCTAGGGACATATTCTATGCTTATTGTGGAGGTGGAATATGCATTGGTAGAAATCGGTAGCGACAAAGCTATAGAATCTATAATTCAAGAACGTCCAAATATTGATGACCTTTTATTTGCTGACATGTTAGGAAAAATTAGCAGCGATAAAGCTATCGAACCTCTCATTCAAGCCCTCAAAAATCCAGATTCTGAGTCGCGTTGGGTTGCAGCAAGGGCATTAAGAAAGACTAGTAATGATAAAGCAGTAGAACCTCTCATCAAAGCTCTCAATGATTCTGCTTCTGATGTACGTGAGAAAGCAGCAGAGGCGTTAGGGAAAATTGGTAGCAGTAAAGCTATTGAACCTCTCATTGAAGTCCTAAAAGATCCTGAGTTTGAAGTCCGCAACATTGCGGCAGAGGCATTAGGGAAAATTGGTAGCGATAAAGCTGTTGAATCTCTTATTGAAGTCCTAAAAAATTTAGATTATTTTTACGCAGAATATATTGATACTTTAGATGAGAGCATACCTACTATGAGTAGGAATATAGCAAAAGCATTAGGAGAAATCGGAAGTGATAAAGCTCTTGAGCCTCTAATTCATATCCTTAAAGAATCGAACTATGATGTGCGTTGGACAGCAGCAGAAGCATTAGGAGAAATTGGGTGTGATAAAGCTGTTGAACCTCTAATTCAAATCCTCAAGGATCAGGAGCAATATAAATTATGGTTGATTGCGGCAGAGGCATTAGGAAAAATTGGAAATGATCAAGCTGTTGAACCTCTCATTGAAGTCCTCAGGTCTTGGGATGTAGGTTTACGTGCCAATGCAGAAAGGGCATTAGGAAAAATTGGAAATGATAAAGCTGTTCAAATTCTCACCCAAGTTCTCCTTAAAAGTAATCCTTACGAACGTTGGATATCAGCAGAAGCATTAGGGGGAATTGGCAGTGATAAAGCCATCGAGCCTCTTATTCAAGTGCTTAATGACCCAATACTTTCAGACAGAAGAAGTCAATACATCAATATGTTAGGTATTTATTTACCTTGGGATTTAGAACACACTAGTTTTTGGTTTAATGTCCGTGAGAAAGCAGCAGAGGCATTAGGAGGAATTTGCAGCGATAAGGTTGTGGAACCTCTCATTCAAGCTCTTAAAGATTCAGATAATGATGTACGTTGGAGAGCAGCAGAGGCATTAGTCAAGATTGCTGGCTCTATTCGCAATTTACCCACTCTCACTCAACAACTCCCCCATCTCCTCACCCTCATCCCCACAGAAGCCAGCCAACAAGCCCTCTCAGTCATCACCGCCATCCAATCCCGATGCAAATACTACAACTACGACATAGCCCAAACACCCTTACCCCCCGAAGATAACCTCAACCCCACCACAGGCAACACCTATATCTTCAAAGCCCCCGTAGGGCAAGTAGTAGAAAATCTAACGGTTCAACGCGATAATATTGCTACACAAAACAACCCAAAGACATTACCTGAATTCTAACCAACCACCAAACATTACCCAGTAAGAAAGATATGACCTTTAACTTCCATGCCCCCGTAGGACAAGTCATCGCAGGCGATCAAACCGTCACAGGCGACAACATCGGCACACAAAACAACTACTACGGCATAGACGACCCCAACACCCAACAACTAGCCAAAGAACTCGATGAAATCCTGCAAGGAATCGTCCCCCAAATCTCCGATCCCACCAGCGAAGCAGGCAAAGAAATCATCACCGCCGCCGCAATGGAAGAGATAGAAAACAAACCAACCCTTAAAGATCGTCTAGTTGCCGCTCTCACAGCAGGTGCATTTGAAGCCATCAAAAAAATTGCCAAAAATGATTTTGTTGAAGTCTTCCTTACCGCCTTCAAAGCAGGACTTGAAGCCAAACCTAAAAAGTAAAACCCCTATTTCAAATATCAGCCGTATCAAAAAGTGAAACTTATGACAGTACAAGACCTAGCGATCGCCAAAATCCAAAATCTTCCCAACGAACTCGCTCAGGAAGTAAGTGACTTTATTGACTTTCTCATGCTCAAACAAGACAACCAACGCTGGCAGCAATGGACGCAATTTAGCGAATCCCTAACCATCAGCGAATCCGACTTTAGCGACTATCTCAAAAATCTAGAAGACTACGAAGAAAGACTAGTACGCGGAGAAATCCAATGGTAACAGTCACCAGAGGTGATATCGTCCTATGTGACCTCAATCCTGTAATTGGCACAGAACAATCAGGCATCCGACCTGTCGTTATTGTCCAAAGCGATCGCGCCAACAGAGTCAGCCCCCACACAATCATCGCCCCATTCACAACCAAAATTCGCCGCGCACTTTTGCCCTCTCACGTATTTGTCCCCAAAGGCATCGGTGGTCTTTCCCAAGACTCAGTAATCCTCTGTGAACAGATTCGAGTAATTGATAAAACTAGAATTCTCAAAGCGATCGGGCAACTAGAAGAACTGTATATCCAACAACTAGCCCAAGCCTTAAAAACTATTCTTGATTTGCAATAAGCGCAAATGGATAAACTAGAAAATTACCGTATATACATTCAAAAGCTTCTAGAAAAGCATAGTCATTTTAAAACTCAAGACGATATAGATAATGAGTTGATTTTTGACACAGTACGCGATCGCTATCAACTAATGCGTATTGGCTGGAAAGGCTTGAAGCGGGTCTATCATACTGTTCTGCATTTTGACATCAAAGATGGAAAAATCTGGCTACAGCAAAATACAACTGATATTGACGTAGGACAAGAATTACTAGAGTTCGGTATTCCCAAAGAAGACATAGTGCTAGGTTTACACCCTCCCTACAAAAGACCCTATACAGGCTATGGAGTGGCTTAGGCATCAGGTGCATTTGAAGCCATCAAAAAAATTGCTAAAAATGATTTTGTTGAAGTCTTCCTTACCGCCTTCAAAGCAGGACTTGAAGCCAAACCTAAAAAGTAAAATATAGCTATATGCAGGAGTTTAGACAATGACAACTACTACACAACCCCTAGATACAGAAATCTTACAAACCATAGCCCAGATGCCAGAATCACTCAAACGAGAAATTCTGCACTATGCCAAATATCTCATCGTTAATCACGCGCAAGAAATCACCCAAAATGCACCACCAGACAAAAAACGTCGAGTTGGAATTTTAAAAGGTACATTTGTATTACCTTTGCCCGATGACTTTGACGAGCCACTAGAAGACTTTAAGGAATATATGGAATGAGCCAATATCTGCTAGACACCCATACTTTTATTTGGTTGTCAGAAAATAGTGATGAACTACCCAGCAACCTTAAAGATATCATCGAAGAAGCCGATACTGTCTATCTCAGCATCGTGAGTCTCTGGGAAATTGCCATCAAGTTAAATCTTGGTAAATTGTCACTAAAACAAGATTATGAAGCCATTGAAACAGAACTTGAAGCCTCAGATATTCTATTGCTTCCCATCACATTTAACGACACAATCCAAATCCGCGATCTTCCCCTACATCACCGCGATCCATTTGACCGAATGTTGATCGCCCAAGCAATTACCCGATCGCTCACTGTAATTAGTCGAGATGTCGCCTTTGATGCCTATCCCATTCAACGATTATGGACATAAACGATGACACGTCTACCTCAAACCATTACCTATCTATCCCCACTCGATGCCCTCATCGCCGTTGCCAAAAGACTTAGCCTCCACGAAAACCAACACAAACTCGATTCTGAAGAATTTTTCCATCAATATTGCCAAGGAAAAACATCAGATGAAATTGAATTTATCGAAGGCTATACTGTAAAGATAAATCAAGAGGACTGATAAACTTAACCGAATAACCGAATCAATTTGGCAAGAGCAACAAAAAATCAGTGCGTAGAATATTTTTAGACTCAAGCGTTATCATTGCCGCTTAAGGCGATCGCCTATGCCCTGACCGATAACCCCAACGTCCCAAGTCCTGATATGATTGACAGGCAGAATAGTTATTAACAAATTAACGAAATTCTAGCGAACATCCCTAGCGAACATCTCCAGCAATATGCGTCTATCTCAAATGCTCTGGGTCACTCTGCGTGAAGATCCCGCCGAAGCAGAACTCACAAGTCACAAACTACTACTCCGTGCAGGTTACATCAGGCGCGTAGGATCAGGCTTGTATGTTTACCTGCCGCTTATGTGGCGAGTTTTGCAGAAGATTTCGGCGATCGTGCGCGAAGAGATGAATGAAACAGGAGCGCAAGAATGCCTATTGACACAACTCCAACCTGCGGAACTATGGCAAGAGTCAGGACGTTGGGATACCTATACCAAAGCCGAAGGGATCATGTTTGCCCTCACCGATCGCGCTGGTCGTGAAGTCGGTCTAGGTCCCACCCATGAAGAAATTATTACGGCGATCGCTAGAGATACGATTCGTTCTTACCGTCAATTGCCACAGCATCTCTACCAAATCCAAACCAAGTTCCGCGATGAGATTCGCCCTCGCTTTGGTTTAATGCGTGGGCGCGAGTTCATCATG
>Ga0209972_10004109_pt1 | contig 11089 bp, 13 predicted proteins | sample NOAtaG_7_FD_187302 | JGI IMG/M metagenome (GOLD analysis project Ga0209972, IMG submission 187302) | Freshwater lake microbial communities from Lake Erie, under a cyanobacterial bloom - NOAA_Erie_Diel1S_2200h metaG (SPAdes) (version 2) | ecosystem: Environmental > Aquatic > Freshwater > Lake ...
ATCGGGGCCGACCTTGCACGACGGAAGCGCGAGAACGATCGACAGCAGCGCCCCGCCGTGCGCGGCGCGCAGCCATCCTTCATGACGCCTGAAACAAGGCATCGAACTATCGTACGAAAGTTCATGTGCGGCCGCACCGCGCCACCAAGCTCGACGACCGCGCCCCACATCCAACGGAGGTCGGCTCAAACCCTCGCCCGCACCACTCCTCTCGACGACCAGACGCCCCAGGAATCCGGCGGGCATCAAGGTTCAAGAGCGTCGCGAAGCCCTCGCGCCCCACGCGCACGGGCGTTCGATCGCGTGCGCGCACGCATGCGACATCGATTCACCTCCGCGAAGCCCCCGCACGGCGAACGAGCGGAGGGTGCGCTACACGGTTTCCTGGGACACCCGTCTGGGACTCGATGGCACAATGCACGACACCATGAATCAGCCGCGACACAGGACTTCCGCAGGCACGAAGCGTGTGCCGACACAGCGGCATCCGAACTCAAGGTCGTGATCCTCCCCCGCTGCTCCGCTTCCGTCCACTCGTTGCGGCCGATCAAGACAGACTGTGGCACGGGCTGCATGTCGTGCTTTGGGATCCTCCGCCGGCGCCGCTGCGGCCGGTCGAGATCCTTCAGCCTCTTACCGTGCGCATCCCTGTCGAGGGCTGGAGCCACGAGACCGACTGCGGCGTCGTCGCGGTGGTCGACGGCGTCGATGCCGGCGCCTGCTGGATGCGCGAGCTTCCCCCTGACGAGGGGCCCGCGTCAGTCGATGCGGTCACGCCGCAGTTGGGCATGGCGCTCGAGCCCGAGTTCCAACGCCTGCGTTGATGGATCGGCCACGGCAAGCCGCTCCTGCGCGAGGCGCTCGCCTGCGCCGCCCGCGCGGGGCACGCGCGGGTCGTGCTCACCGTTCATCCGGAGAATCCCGCTCGGTTCCTGTACCAGCGCTGCGGGTTCGAGCTGGTGGATGTGGGACACGGATACCTGCTGATGGTCGCGCGGGTGGGGTGAGGGCTGGGGAGTGGAGTGCGTCGAGCGCGGCGCGCGGGCCGCGCGGCGAGTCGTGCCCCGATCAGGGGTGTTGGATTTGTAGAAACGGCAGAACCAAACGACGGAAACTCTTCTTCAACAAGTTCAGCGCGAAATGGGATTGTCCCAGCGGCCCATGCGCGTTAACCTCCTCCCGTCGATTCGTTCCACGGAGTCGCTTCACGGGCCGTGACAGATGAGCGTCCGGGATCCCGCACCCAGTTGCGATGTGCCAAATGAGATATCGAGCATGGACGGCTACTTCTTAACCGCCGATCTATTGGGATTCAGCAGCATCGTCAGCAACTCAAATGCCAACGAGCTTCCTACTCGTATCGGTGCTTGGATTTCGCTCGTCGACTCAGCTGCGCAAGACGCGGGCGTAGAGAAGATACAACTTATCTCCGACACCGTTTTCGCCGGAGCTGATTCATCTGCCGAGGGGCTCACTTCGCTCGTAGCTTTTGCGCGCAACCTGCTGAACAGAGGCGTATGCAGGTCGCTGCCGGTGCGCGGCGCGATCGCGCATGGGTCCTTTGAATGGGGAAACCTGACGTATGGCAAAGCCGTAATTCAATCGCATCAACTCGAGTCGAAACAGAACTGGATTGGCATTGCGTGCGAGCAGGACCTTTTGCATGCCGAGAAATTGTGGCACCACGACTGCCTAGTGTGCTATCCGCCGCCGCTGAAAGCTGGCCGTGTCACACTCAACCCCGTCGTTGCTTGGGATGTTCCTCAATTCGAAGATCTTGCAAAGTCGCTTACATCGAACGGCCTCGCACGCGAAGAAGAGCAGCTCGGCTGGCCCTGGGCGCAAAAGATCTCGAATACAGTCGAGTTTGGGAGCTATCTCAAGATCATTCGGGAGTCAAGGAGTGACCCAAGCAAGTTTTCCGGAAGATTGCCAATCGAAGCTCTCGCTCTCAATATTCGCCCCGTGCCTGTTCCATGACCCGGCGGATCGTGCGGGCCCCGAAACCAACTCCGTTGCTCGCCGCTGGGCTTCCTACTTGAATATGCGTCGAATCCATGCACCCCGAGATCTCTGAGTTCAGCTTTGGATACGCGCTGACGGAGTCGCTTGTAGCAGCTACCGGCCGACGCATTCGCGCAGCGCCAGTGTTTCCGTCGCTCATCGACGAAGGGCGCCCAGGGGGCGGCTATGACGCTCAGATACCTTTCGCTGGCTACCCCCTCTTTCTGCAGTTCAAGCTATCGCATCGGATGGTTCGAGACAGCGCGGCAGAAGTGAAGGCGGGGGTCCTGCAAAAGCCGTTCTACAGATTTCACCTTCGCCCAGCTCGACATTCGCAGCAGCATCAACTGCTGCTTGATCTCGAAGCGACTGGAGCGGCCGTGTTCTACGCCGCACCCGCATTTCACAAGCTGTCGGAACTAGACGCGGCTTACATTGCTAGGAAGGTTGTCGAGCGCTCGGTCTTCTTTCGCCCTTCCCAGATTGGCTCTCTGCCAGACGATGAGGACCATCACATCGCGTTCAAGCCGAATGGGCCGGCCTACTTCTGTAGCAAGGCGCCCCGGCTGATACGAGAGTCGCGAGTTGGAAGCGAAGAACTCCTGAAGGAGCTACTAGAGAGCCGAAGTGCGACAAATGGAGAGGAACCTACGATCGAAAAGATGGAGTCACTTGCAAACGAACTTCAGAAACTCGTCCACGCGATGTATCCGGGACTGAGCCTCCTTAGCGGCAGTAACCTAGAGACGTTTCGTCAAAGAAACCCTCTATCACGGATTGCCTACCTTTCGTACACGTATCTAGAGAGCAGCGTAATCTGGGTTTCACCACCATCGCGGAGCGATGCCTAAACCCTCGCGCAAGCTGACCCCGTGGGACTCCCGAGCGAGGATTTTTTGAAGCTCGATGGCCTCGCTCGTCGGCGGGATTGAATCTATCGATGTTGCTTACAAAGTGTCCGAAAACACCGTTCCCCCCAAGACCAGAACGTCTGCAGTTTATCACCCCGACAACAACAAGCCGCGACTCATGAACGACCACAAACCACCCGCCGCCGCTGCCTTTGGTCCGCAGCCGAAACCAGCGCAGCCCCCGGCAGCCGTGCTTGCCGACGCGGTCAATAGAGAGAAGTCTCGGAAGGATGTCGACGCGGAGCTAATGCGGGTGCTGGAGTCAACAATACTCTGCGTGGATGCAGCCGACAGCGCTTGCAACGCAGCGGCAGCGGCAATCAAGACACTGGCGTCGACACGCGCGAGAGAACGCGCAGGCCAGCCATGACCATGAGACTCGTCGAGCTCTCCTTGCAGGGCTTCAGAGCGTATCTTGCACAAAAGTCATTCGATCTTCGCCCAGGGAAGAGCCTCGCCGTGTTCGCGCCAAATGCCAAGGGGAAGTCAAGCCTCGTTGACGCCATAGAGGTGTTCTTCTCTGAGTCAGGCACCTTGAAGAGGTTAGGGCCAAAGAAGTCAGACACAAAGGCTGGTCCAGAAGCACTCGAGCACGTCGCCGCGGAGACGAAAAAGATCCCTTCGTCTATACGGCTCACCTTCCGCGATTCGTCGAGTGTTGAACATAGCGCAGAGCGTTTGGTTAAGCGCCCCGCGGCTGCTCGTGCCCCAGTTGCATCATCTATCGTGGCTGGCTGCAAGCACGACTTCATCATTCGGGGACACGAACTACGGTCGTTCGTGGAAATGCACACCCCAGAGGAGCGGTATTCCGAAGTTTCGAATTGGTTTGGATTGACGCCGCTGGTTACTGCGCAGAAGAACCTGAGGACGCTTCGTCGCGAGATCACCCGGATGCTCAGCGACGACTCGTTGCTGTCCGCGCGCGCGGCAGATCTCAACAAGGCCACGGGTGGAGCGATTTCGAGTCTCGATGAGGCCGATATTCTGGCCTGGATAAACGACAATCTGCTCGCCGCCCTGGACAAGTCCGTAAGGTTGGGCTCCTTGAGAATTGATGACAGCGGCTATCTAGCCCTGAAGGCACGCAAAGAGACTGAGGATGACGCGCTGGGATTGTCCGCCCTGGAGCAGCTCTTGGGCGCACTTCGCGCTATTGCAGAAGATAAGGACGGTGCCGTGTCCGGCCGCGCCCTGGAGTTTAGGAACGCGGTCGAAAGGCTCAGCAGGGCAACGGACTTGGAGGAAAAGGAAAGGGCTTCGGCAGAAAAGAGTGTCTTCTCGGGAGTGTGGGAAGAAGCACAAAAACTCTTCGCAGCCCCTTCCTTGGTTTTCGCGGACTGCCCGATCTGCGACACCTCGCTTGAAGACACACGGCTCGGCTCACGCGCGAAGGTCACCTCATCGATTGAAGCCAAGCTCGTGCTGTTAGCAGACTACAAGAAGGCGGTCGACGCTCTCAAGCAGTGCCAAGCGGCGAGCAGGCAAGCACATGGGCAGTTCATCGCGGCAGGCCGGTCCCTTCTTCCACTTCTGGTGGCGGGAAAATTCGACGCCGAGGCTGCGTCGCTTCAGAGCTTCTTTACGGCGCTAGAAAACTGGAAGCTCACCGATCCTCGACCCGACGATACTGCAGCGCTTCGCACTGTCTCCCAACTTACCGAAATGGTGTCTAGATGCGCTCAGGCCACTAGAGAACGTCAGGGCGAGGCGACCTTTGCTGATGCGGTGATGAATGTCGGCGAACTTCGACGTATCGCCGAAGCCATTCGACTCGCCCAGTATGAACGCGCAGAGCTCGAGAAACTGGCAGAGACACTTGAGCAAAGCGCACTGCGCATCGACAACCATGTGTCTTCACACGTTGCGTCTCTTCTGGACGGCCTCCAGGGCGAGATCAATCGTCTCTACTCGAAGATTCAAGGGTCGACGGGCACAACCGTGAAGATTGGCCTCGAACCACCAGATCCAGAGGCAAAGGGCAAGCTAAAGCTTGGCCTAGTGATTGACTTCGCTGACAATCGGAAGGGGGTGAATCCAGCTGGCTACCTCAGCGATTCACAAGTGCACACGATCGCGCTTAGCTTGCGCCTCGCGGCGATCAAGCTCTTCAACACATCATTTCCACTCATCGTCCTAGACGACATTGTCACGTCCTACGATTCCGACCATCGGAAGGCCATCGCCACGATGATGGCTGAGGACTTTCAGTGCTTTCAGTTCATTCTCGTTACGCACGACGAGCGCTTCTTTCGCTATCTCAAAGACCACATGCCTAGCGCAGAGTGGCAGTTCAAGCAGATCACGATGATCGAGACGGACTTTGGCCCGAAGTACGTAGACCATAAGGTCTCTGACGAGATCATTGAGGCAAAGCTGGCAAACGGGCAGCATGCTGCCAATGAGATTCGCCAAGCACAGGAGGAGTGGTTGCTAACCAAGGCCCGAGAGTTCGGCATTAGCCTCCGCATTCGAGACGTCGATAAGCCTTACTCATTTGAGCGCAGCGAGATGGCATCCGGCCTCGCCTCGTTCCTCAAAGACCTAAAACTAAAGACTCCTGCGCTACCAGGATTCAGCAACGCTTTCTGGAACAGCTTGCAGACGGGGGATGTTGAGAACTTTGGCAGCCATTTTCAAGAGAACCCTAACGCTAGCGGCTCTGTCGGAGATGAACTCAAGCGGTGGAACGAGTTCAAGCAGTTCCGAGAGCTCTTTAGATGCCAGTGCGGCAGTGCGCGCTTCAAGCGGCCGAAAGTAGGCGTGCGAAGTCCGCTCTGCGAAAAATGTGAGGTTCCCTTTGGCTTTGCCGCGCGGCCGTCTTCGGGGCCCGACGCGCCTTCGGGGAGCTAAGTGAGCCACCTCCTCCCTACGCGTTACGCAGCCCTACTAGGTGAGCAACGACCTGCCCCCCGAGAGCTTGGCTGTCCGCTCCGAGAGTCCCAACTGGCCTTGGTCTTCACCCCGTCTTGATGCTGACCTGCGCCGACCCCCGGGCCAAATCAATCCGACGCTTGATTGCCGCTCGCCGCAAGATGCACACTGATGCCGGGGGCAACACAGCACCGTTACGAATTGCCGGCTCCCCTACCCCACTCGCTCGTACGGGTACCGCTGGAACCCCGCGAACATCTTGCCGACTTCTTCGGGTTCGCCGAGGTCGGCGAGGGCGTCTGAGATGGAGTCGTGGTACTTCAGGCGGAGGAGAGGCGTGAGTTTCTCTTGGTCGAGTTCTTCGACGCCGACTTCGACGTAGTGCTGCAGGACGAAGTCGAGGAAGGCCTGTTGCTTGACGCCGAAGCTGCTGTAGACGCGGACTCGGGCGTGGGATGCTCGGACTTCGCGGGTCACGGGGGGCTTGGCGAAAGCGACGTGCGCGAGGACGTCGAAGAGGTCGCTTGATTCGGCGTCGATGATGCGCTGCATCTCGGTCAACTGGTCGTAGCCGAAGCCGCGGTCGGCGAGGCCTTCGAGAAGGCGCCGCCCGCGCGGGGCACGCGCGGGTCGCGCTCACCGTTCATCCGGAGAATCCGGCTCGGTTCATGTACAAGAGCTGCGGGTTCGAGCAGGTGGATGTGCGACACGGTTACCTGCTGATGGTGGCACGGGTGGGGTGAGGGGTTGGGGAGTGAAGCGCGGGGGCCCTGCGGCGAGTCGTGACCCGATCAGGGGTGTTGGATCTGCGGAAACAACAGAACCAAACGACGGGGCCACTCCTTCAACAAGTTCAGCGCGAGATGGGATTGTCCGAGAGGCCCACGCGCGTTAGTCTGCACCAGTTGATTCGTTCTGCGGAACTCAAAGAATGACGCTGCGGGCTCGGTGGTCGGAACCGCGGGATAGACTTTGAGGCGCCACAGAACGCACAACTGGCACGCGATTCGCGCGCGCTCTCGCGGCAACTCGACTGGAGCGAAGATTGAAGATCATTTCAGTGTTCAACAACAAAGGCGGAGTAGGGAAGTCCACGCTTAGCTTCCATCTCGCACATGCGCTAGCCGAGCAGGGCACCAAGACGCTGATGGTCGATCTCGACCCACAGTCCAACTTAACTCTTCAGTGCATTGATGCCGACGAACTCGAGGCTTTGTGGACAGAAGAAACTCCATACATCGACGACTTCCAAGACGCGCACGAGAACAGCAGCAAGACATTTCCCGAGCTCATCGCTACACCTCGCTCAATTCACTGCCTCCTTAAGCCAGTAGAGGACGGCGTGTTCGACTCGTTCGGACTCGGCGGGGTACAAAAGCTATCTCCGAAGCTAGGACTCATTCCAGGACGGCTGAGCCTGCACATGTTCGAAGACAAGCTTGCGAAGTCCTGGAGCGATGCGTTTCTGGGTGATCCGCAGTCCCTACGGCTCCTCACAGCGATACGCACCCTTTGCCTTGAAGCACAGAAGAAGCACGGCTACGAAGTCGCGATCCTTGACACATCGCCAAGCCTCGGCATGCTGAACCGTGTCGTTATCTCTATGTCGACCGGCTTCTTTGTGCCGTGCATGCCAGACATGTTTTCAACGTTCGGACTGACGAACATCGGTCTCGCACTGCGGATGTGGCAGTCCCAGTTCTCCACTATGTACAGCGTCTTGTCAGACAAGAAGCGCGGCGCGTTCCCGCCTCACTTCGTCAAGTTCTTGGGCTACACGCTGTACAACGCTCGAAAGTACGCAGGGCAGAACGAGTTCGACTTGGCTACTGCGCACTATGGCTACGCCAGGAAACTCCCAGAAGTGATTGCCGCCCGCATCCCAAGGGAGTGCTATTCACACCTAGAGCCCAAAGTCATAGCCCTACCAATTGGCGGCACGTCCATCATTCACTCCCACAACACACTGCCGGCGATGGCTCAGAAGTACCGGGTTCCGATGTGGAAGGTCCCTGAGCACCCAAGCCTCAAAGCCGAGGACAAGAGCACCGTATCTGGCAATCGCGGTGTTTACGACGAGAAGAAGGCTATGTATCACGCCTTCGCTGCGGACCTCATGAAGCGGCTTGAGAACCTGAAGGACTGAATCGTGGAGCACCCTGACCTTCGTGACAAACATAAAGAGATTCTCAGGGCGTACGACGACAACCTTGATTCGTTCGAGTTTTTCCACAAACACGTTCGGAATTTCTTCGAAGGAAGAAGTTTGGCTAAGTACGTGCACTCTGTTCGTCACCGACTAAAGAACCGCGACAACTTACTGGAGAAGGTCGAGCGCAAGAACGCAGAAGACACAGCGCTTCCATCCGAACAGCAAAAGGGCCCGATCGACTCGAGTAACGTATTCTCCAGAATCACCGATATCGCTGGCGTTAGAGTGCTCCACTTGCACAGATCTCAATTCGGAGCGATTCACCGAGCGCTCATGGCAAAGGTTGACGAGGGCGAGTTCACACTCTTTGAAGATCCAAAGGCGTACACCTGGGATCCCGAATCAGGGGACTATTTCAAAGGGCTCGGCCTCCATAAGGAACTGAAGGACAGCTACTACACAAGCATTCACTATGTGTTGCGTCCCAACACTAAGTCTGTAGCCACCTGCGAAGTTCAGGTACGCACGCTGCTCGAAGAAGTGTGGGGAGAGGTTGACCACAAGATGAACTATCCCGCTCTGGCTGCGGACGACCACTGCCGCGAGCAGATTCGAATTCTGGCCAGGTTGGTCGGCGCAGGAACGCATCTAGCAGACTCCATCATGCGACGCTATGCAAAGGCCTAGAGCGTGTTACGCCCTCCACCCCCGTCTTGCCGATGACAGGATATGGCAAGAAAGCCGTATCCATCGGACGTCAAGGATGACGAGTGGGAGTTCGTCGCGCCGTATCTCGCGCTGATCCGCGAGGATTCGCCGCAGCGGGAGCACGACCTCCGCGAGATCTGCAACGCCCTCCGCTGAGTCGTGCGCGCGGGCGCCCCGTGGCGCATGATCCCGAACGACCTGCCGCCGTGGGCCGCCGTCTACCAGCAGGTCCAGCGCTGGATCAAGGCCGGCGTTTTCGAGGAGATGGTGCACGACCTCCGGGAGATCCTGCGGATCGCGGCGGGCCGCGGGGCGAACCCGACGGCGGTCGTCATCGACAGCCGCACGCTGCAGAGCACGCCCGCGCGCGTCCGCTCGGGCGGCGAGTAGCCGCCGGACCGACGAACCGTCGCGAAAACCGACACGGTCGGGACCGACAGCGCGACGGCGATCTCGGTGAGGGTCTGGCCCTCGCGCCAGCGCCGCCACAGGTCGCGGCTCTGGCCGTGCGTGAGTCTCTTGCGCTTGCCCGAGTGCATGCAATCCACCTTTCGTGCGGGTCATCAGACCCGAAGTGGCGTTGCAATGACCGGTTGAGACCACACCCGCTCAGTTACACTCCAGCGTCTTTCCCTCGACATGGCTCAGCAGCTGTGGCCGGAAGAGAGCCCCCGCTCAGTTACACTAAGCACCGACTGCGTTCGGACGATGATCGGGCTGTGGCCGGAAGAGAGCCCCCGCTCAGTTACACTTGATCAGGCTCGGCATGTTCGCCGCGCGGGCTGTGGCCGGAAGAGAGCCCCCGCTCAGTTACACTGTTCGGTTCCTCTCGGGTTGGGGGTGTGCCGCTGTGGCCGGAAGAGAGCCCCCGCTCAGTTACACTACCGTCGGCGCGCGTCTCCACACGGGATACGCTGTGGCCGGAAGAGAGCCCCCGCTCAGTTACACTACGATGTCACTTTCCATCGCTCTCCCCCTTGCTGTGGCCGGAAGAGAGCCCCCGCTCAGTTACACTCGAACCCATGACGAACACGACCCAGACGAAGCTGTGGCCGGAAGAGAGCCCCCGCTCAGTTACACTACGGTGATTTCTAGGCGCGACATCCAATCGGCTGTGGCCGGAAGAGAGCCCCCGCTCAGTTACACTCAGCATTCGCCGCAAGGCGTCGATAGACTGGCTGTGGCCGGAAGAGAGCCCCCGCTCAGTTACACTGGTATGGCTCCGTTCACTTGACCTCCCTTGCTGTGGCCGGAAGAGAGCCCCCGCTCAGTTACACTAAGCTGGAGGTGCGGGCATGAGCCTCGGAGCTGTGGCCGGAAGAGAGCCCCCGCTCAGTTACACTGGCGCGCCCCGACACCAAGGTGCTCTGGGAGCTGTGGCCGGAAGAGAGCCCCCGCTCAGTTACACTCCGGGTGATGATTCCAGCCTCGACGCCCGTGCTGTGGCCGGAAGAGAGCCCCCGCTCAGTTACACTGACGAGTCGATTGCCCTGATGCATGAGGAGGCTGTGGCCGGAAGAGAGCCCCCGCTCAGTTACACTGAGAACTCGGAACCCGCTGCGATGCCGCCAGCTGTGGCCGGAAGAGAGCCCCCGCTCAGTTACACTTTGTCGGAGAATACGGAGCGTTCAAGACCGGCTGTGGCCGGAAGAGAGCCCCCGCTCAGTTACACTCATATGGTCGCTCACGGCTGCTCCCCCTTGCTGTGGCCGGAAGAGAGCCCCCGCTCAGTTACACTTCCTTCTCGATCGCGATGAAGACGAAGTCCGCTGTGGCCGGAAGAGAGCCCCCGCTCAGTTACACTTTGGCCGCGATGCAGAAGCAGCGCGACGAGGCTGTGGCCGGAAGAGAGCCCCCGCTCAGTTACACTGACGCCGCCAATCACGAAAGTGCTGTTCTGGCTGTGGCCGGAAGAGAGCCCCCGCTCAGTTACACTAAGACCTACCTCGACATCGGCGCGGGAGAGGCTGTGGCCGGAAGAGAGCCCCCGCTCAGTTACACTACTTCCACCCCATCCCGTGCGGTGCCGAAGCTGTGGCCGGAAGAGAGCCCCCGCTCAGTTACACTACCTTTGCCACAACCCGCGTCTCTTCCGCGGGTTGCGGCGCTTTTCAGCCTAGAAAAGCATGAGCTGCACTGGGGCGGGTTCTGGTGTGGCACTGGAATTCTCGATGAACACCTGCATCTTGCCGAACTGCCGATCCGTTACCGACAGCATCCGAATCTGACCTTCTGGCGGAAGATCGCTTGCGACGCGATTTCGGTAGTGTGAGGCAGAGTCTTCAGTGGGGCAGTGCCGAGCATACACCGAGAACTGCAGCATGCAAAACCCATGGGAAAGCAGATGCTTGCGGAACTTGGTGGCGCGCTTGCGCTGTTCCTTTGTGAGGACGGGAAGATCAAACATCGCGAAAAGCCACATCGCCTTGTATCCGGACTG
>Ga0209972_10004114_pt1 | contig 11080 bp, 9 predicted proteins | sample NOAtaG_7_FD_187302 | JGI IMG/M metagenome (GOLD analysis project Ga0209972, IMG submission 187302) | Freshwater lake microbial communities from Lake Erie, under a cyanobacterial bloom - NOAA_Erie_Diel1S_2200h metaG (SPAdes) (version 2) | ecosystem: Environmental > Aquatic > Freshwater > Lake ...
GTGCGGATCCGTATTCGAATCCAGATATCCAAACCCATGAGAAGACATGCGTGTCTGGATCCGGATCCCTGACTAGGCTTTGCCGTCATATTAAATCTTGGTTTTAAATTTTCTTTGCTTTAACCAGATTTTAGGTTCTAAACACATATACAGAGATATTCACCGAAAGAATTGTTAAAAATTCGAGATCATGTTTATTTGTCTATGTTCGTCAGTTTTATTTATGCTGAATCCAGATCCGCATTCGCAAAACAGACCCGGGTCCAGGAGAGTCCATATCAGGCATATTTTCATCACTTCGTCTTTGTTCCAATTTTTTTATTTTCTCCGCTGTTATTTTATCTTTCAAATGGCAAACTAAAGGTAGTTGAAAAATCCTTTTTAACTTTTTTCGTTCTTTTGCTTTCAGCACAACATTGACCTTCTGAAGAGACTGGAGAAGAAACCCAAGAAGAATTAAGACATCACCAGCAAGAAATAAATATTTTTGCCGCTCTCATGCCCCCGGTGATGACAAAATTGTTTCTTCAGAAACTACCATGGCAGCCAAGAACAAAGTGCGAGGCTCTGTTAGCGATCTGGAGCAGGCTACAACCTCGGTGAATGAAAGGATACTCAAGGTACGTCAGCACAGTCAGAACAGTCAGAAGAGGGACCACCATTTTATTGCCCCATTTTAGACTTCTTTTATTTCTTTTGCCCCCTGGTATGTACAGTACATATTCCAGGTATTTGTACGGCTATGCCCACGCCAAATCCACTACGGTACCTATATCCTCAAAATTTCTTTGTTAAAATTGTCCTGCCAGTTATTTACATCCATGTTGTGTTGTGAATCCGAATCCGATTACGGTGGATCCGTAATTAGCTGGCCTCCTAGATTCGTAATTCTGAATTGCATGTTTTGAATCCGGATCATTACAATTTTTCAAAGAATTGTAAGAAAAAAAGTTTTATAAACATAATTGTTAACTACATATTTGTCAATATATGTTTTCTCAGTGGCAAATACTTTGTGCAGATATGATTTGGATCCTGCCGGAAACGTAATTAACTGGCTGCATGGATCCGTATCGGAAAAAAATACTTTCCTGGATCAAGAATGCTGGAAAGAGCCATAGTTTACGTACTCCCACAGGTTACAACCTGCTCTCAAGTCTGAAGTGCCTATGTTTGATCTTTGAGCGGTAAATTTTTTCGTTTATTCATCATGTAAGCAGTGTTGCGGATCCGGGATGTTTATCCCGGATCCGACTTTTTTCCATCCCGGATCCCGGATCCGAACTGTCTCCATCCCGGATCCCGGATCCTCATCAAAGAATTTAAGTATTTTAACCCAAAAAAAAAGCAAAAAATATGATCCTGGTTGTTCATCCCGGATCCCGGATCCGGATGCTGACTTTCTCCCATCCCGGATCCCGAATCCAGGGGTCAAAAAGCACCCAATCCCGGATCCCGGATCCGGATCCGCAACACTGCATATAAGATATATTTTCATCTTAATGTTTTTTTGTGGATGAGATCTAGCCAAGTGGTTTGAGCTTTTGACTGCCAATGCCGAAGTCGCAACAGTCTTGGGCTTAATCCCAGCATCCTTCGACACAGTGGAAACTGAGGGGCGGCAGATAACCCCACATGCATTTTTTAATTTAGGAGTGTCATACATTGTATACGGACCCGGACCATGGCCTGGTCTCAATAGCGGAAACGCTGAATCTAAAGCTGTTGGCACCAAGGAAGAAAATCACCATCATGCTCATCGGTAAGGTTGCAGCTGCGTGTAATTTTGTAAAATGGAATATCAGATGGAAGAAACACGCTTTGCTTGATCTTCCTGTTTATGTGTTTTTTGTCTGATTTTTCACTCAGTACCGTAACTGTCTGAGAAGGGGAACCAAATACAGCATTGTTGTATTGTCCATGGGGAAAAATATAGAAATGGGAAAACATACTATTTTTCTTTCCCCCATTAATTTTTTTACAAGTTTTTCTGTCACTTCAGGGAACCATTCTGCGGGGAAATCCTCCTTTATCAACTGGTACGTGGAGGAGCACGTCCAGCGCACCGGTGTAGCCATAGAGACCCATGGCTTCAGTGTCATAATAATTCTCCCCTCTTCAAGGAACCATTCTGAGGGGAAGTATACCTTTATCAACTGGTACGTGGAGGAGCACGTCCAGCGCACCGGTGTCACCATAGAGACCCAGGGATTCAGCTTTGTCTGCTTTGAGCCGGATCCACAATGTCATAATAATTCCCCCCTCTTCAGGGAACCATTCTGCGGGGAAATCCTCCTTTATCAACTGGTACGTGGAGGAGCACGTCCAGCGCACCGGTGTCGCCATAGAGACCCAGGGATTCAGCTTTGTCACCTCGGGCAGAAGGTAAGGCTCCTCCATTTACGGATCCGGTGCCTTTTTGACCCCGGGATCCGGGATGGGTAAAAAAATCAAGTTTTGGATCCGGGATGAACATGTTTGATCATATTTCCGAGAGCTTAGAAAACTTTTTTTGGTTAGAATAATAAAATTCTTTGATGCGGATCCGGATCCAGGATCCGGGACGGAAAAAAATCGGATTTGGGATCCGGGATAAACATGCCGGATCAGCAACTATGCATGCCCCAACAGCACTGTAGCCATAGAGACCCAGGGCTTCAAATTTGTCACAGAAGGTTAGGCTCCTCCATTCAACTGCCTTTGTTGTGGATCCGGTGCCTTTTTTGACCCCGGGTTCCGGGATGGGTAAAAAATGAAGATCCGGATCCGGGATGAACAGTTTGGATTATATATCCGAGAGCTTAGAAACCATTTTTTTTACTAATTTACTATAGGTACTAAATTCTTTGATGATCCGGTCCGGGATCCCGAGTCCGGGATGGAAAGAAATCGGATCCGGGATAAACATCCCGGATTCGCAACACTGCATGCCTCAACAGCACTGTACTTGTAAATCTTTCAATTACTGTTGCTGGATATTGTTGTACATTGCCTGTTTTGGAGGTCTCAAACCAAGAGGATGCGCACTTATTTAAGTTATTTTACGTAAAGTACCGTGACACAATTAGCTGCAGAAATCTGTTTTAGCGAACCATATTTCTAAGTACCAGCCCTCCAAGTCCAAAGAGAGCATTCAACATTTTCAGAAACATGAAGTTCCTTCACTTTTTTCTTATCTTGCGGTTCATTTTTGCTTGCCTGGATCCAAATCCGGATTACCAGTCCGGATCCTTTTCTAGAGACCAAAATGAACTTGGTGTTTATTCGTATCCGAGACACCGATAATAATTTATAATTAATAACATACTAGCTACTTTAGTTCCGTAAAGAACCTATCAGTATTTAATTTGTGGCATTTAATTTGTGGCAGGCGAGAATCTCTGACCGGGAATGCTACGCTGCACCTGTATCCACACTTCAAGCCTCTTCAGGGTAGGTTCACTGTCCTTATTGCTGATATTTAATTAATTGCAAATTTTATTAGTCGTGGAGAAAATCATCCGTCTTAGAGCTTTTCATTTTCACTTCTGGCGTGAGTGCTGTTTTCGATTGCTGTCGCTGATTCTGTCTTTGGCAATTTTCTTTCCTTTTGTCATTTGCTTAGTGTAACGTAATTATAATACATATGTTTGTGTGCAGGGATGCCAGGAATTTACTATTCTTATCGCTGTTCTTGGATTAAATTGCAAATTTTATTAGTTTTGGAACAAATCATCAATCTATTCTGTTCCTGTTGCTGAGCCTCTCCTTTCTTTCAGTCTTTTCTCACTTTCACTTTATATACTGTACACTTGTACAGTACGTATATTTGTATATATTTGTATGCAGAAATGCCAGGAGTGGTGGACTACCTTTCCACCGAAATCTCCACTTCGAAGCAGAAGAAGTTTCCTCTTGTCGCCTTTGTAGACTCCCCGGGACTTGTTGATGGCGATATGAGGTCAGTCCCAGATTTTACCTAGTTGCTGAATTGCAAATTTTCATCTATATTTTTTGGCGTGCTACAGGCTTGCCACTTCTTTGCTTACAATGTCGCCCATTTGTGATTTTTTAGGTACCACGTCTTGATTCGAACCCAGAGAACTGCCGTAGCAATCAAATGCGCAACCAACTTAGCCACTCATCCCATCCCATCGTTTTTCAAGAAAGTTGTCAAGGCCGGGAAGAATTGGATGCAAAATTAGAACCTGTGTTTTTTTTCGCCCCCCGATGAAAACTTGGGACGTAACCTTTGTAGCGGATTTTTCATTTTTTGTTAGGAACCATTACCGTATCGAATAGGTATCGATATTTGCCATATGGAGCCTGTCCTAAGTACCTATATATTGAAATAGGTACCGAGGTGAAATCATTAACTTACCAGTACTGTACCCCTTATTTTGCTTACAGGTTGAATCGATGAATCCTTATCATTACCAGGACATTAGACTATACCGAAGCAAATAGGTTGCGGAACCAGATCCAAGTTTCTTTGAAAATGCTTGATCAGTATCCGGTTGTAATCAATCGCATCTGTAACCATGATAAAATGCACCTTAAATTTCACACGGGTTTTTGTCAGTACACCGTACCCTAATAGGTATTATTTTACTGTGGCCTTTTATTCGTGGAATTTTAATATTTTTTATATTTTTCCTCATCCACTATCGGTACGGTTACATATTTAAAATATTCTTTAGGTGTACACTGTACTATCATGATGATGTTACTTTATCAAAATCTCTTGCAGCTATCCCTTCGATGTGAATGAAGCAATATTGTGGTTGGCCGAGCTGTGCGACATCATCTTTGTCTTCTTCGATCCCATCGGGCAGGCCCTCTGCAAGCGCACACTCAACATTGTCGAGAAGATCAGGGAACACATGCATCAAGTCAAATTTCAAATTTAGTACCTATTTTATTAGTATTTTTACATTTTTTCATCTACTAAAAAATATGGTATACAACTATTCTACCGTAAGATCAACAGTTTTATAGGTACGTACCGTACGTACTATAGGGCAACAGAAGACATAATAAGCAGCCATACAAGGCATCAGTGAATGGCTACCAAGATTTCTATGATCCGCAATGGGTTCAGTGCAGATCCAGAGATTTGATGACAAAAATTTGTAAAAATTTTAATAGTTTTAAAAGTTTATTTTTTTGATCAAAAATCGCAATATTATACAGTACATTAATCTCTAGGCCGCTATGAAGGACGTCCAAGCTAAAGGAGAAGCCTCCAGCCCTCAAAAGATAGCATCCAGCGCTTCAAAACATGAAAATTCTTCACACGTTTTTGTGGGTCTGTTTTGCCCTCCTGGATCTGGAGGATCAAGCCGTCCAAAATTAATGCGGTTCCGAATCTTTACAGTATCTTACATACGAAGAAAACATGTACCATGAATTCACAACATTTGAACTGTGAATGGTAAAAGCATAAAAGGAAAATGTATGGGAAAGTGATGTCCTTTGTTCCATCAGTTCTAGGCACAGCGAGAGGATGAGGTTCTACCTCAGCAAGGCGGACGAAGCCGGTAGGTCATCAAGTTTGTAAAACATTTTCTGGTTGAAGGAATTTGCGAAATTTCCGTAAAAAGGAGAGCAAGTTCTTCCGGATCGAAGACCCAAGTGTTTTTTTTTCAAAGTAAAGAGCAAAATATGGCCGCTACTTGTTTAGCTTAAGCTTGTGAACCTAATCACTTCGTTTTTTTAATACTCGTTTTTCTTGTTGAAGTTTATTGTGTAGATTCGATGCCGTTGTAATTTAAATGGAAAGCAACCGGTACAAAGTTTTCCAGTAATATTTTTTTTAGGGGGGAGGGGGTGAGGGTGGGGGAGTGGGTGTCTATGTTGTACAGAACGTTGGGTTGGTTTTAAAGGGGAGTGGGTGACAATTCCTTGCTGACAGGCCACGAGTCTGACCGTCAGCGGGTGATGATGCAGATTGTCCAAGAGCTCTGCAAGCGTCCCGGGCTCAACAGAACAGGTATTGTAACCTCTTGGCCTCGCATTCAGGTTTACTGGAATACCGTACCGGAAAATAAAATAAAATAAAATAAAATAAAATGCGGACACGGATCAAGAACATGTTAGCAGAGCATCCAGCTCCTCAATGATTCTCGTCTTACATTGTTTTTCTGTTGTGTTGGCTTCGACATGCCCACCATCTACATTCCCAACCCCAACAGGCCGGTGAGGTGTGTCAACCAGATCGAGGATGTTTGTAAGGAATGCGAGTGCCACATTATCATCATTGTTTCGGATCCGTATTCCCATGGATCCGGATCAGGATACGGATCCGGATCTGGATCTAATAGCAAGTCAATTTGGAGATTCGTATTTTTTTTACACCTTCCGGCTTCCGCAAATGCAACTTTTCAGAAATGCTTTTGTACGATTTAGGTATGTATGTATTTGATCCCCTCACCAGGTACCGGTACCGGTACCTATTGAAAGTAAATTTTACTCGGTACTTCTTTTTTAAGATATACATGTAGAGAAAAAAATTAAAAAGAGAAAATGAGAATATTAAACTTTTGTTTTAGTTTGAACAAATTTGATGTTAATGGCACTCGCGATAACAGGATATCGAGAAAACGATCAACCAGACAATCCAGAACACACTCAACAGTTTAGAAAAGGGAGGATTTCTTGCGCTTTCAGCCTGTTTTTCTTTTCTTCTCTTTTGGAAATGATTGTTTTCAATATTGGCTTGATGCATGCACTTTTATTTTGAAAAAAGGTTCTGAAATCAATCATTCTTCCAAAAAAATGTCAGCCGAAATTTGTTCTGATGCACCTCAGGTATACCTTTTGTATTTTTAACTTCACCTTGATAGAGAGCAGTGCGAGGGAAAGTCACTTTCTGTGTTGTGGATCTGGGTCCGGATTCAATGGGGTCCCTGGATCCGGATCCAGGAGGGCAAAAATGACCCACAAAAAAGGAAAAAGTTAATACAGTAAGTTACATTTTTTGATAAATTGCAATTTGTGATCAAAAAAGATAAAAACAAAATTTCAGATGTTTTTTTTCTCAGTTTTTGATCATCAAAACCGTGGATCCGGAACGGAATCCACAACACTGGTCTCTTGAATTCTCATCTTTCATATGATACAGTAGTAGTGGATCAAAGCAGGATTAGTTATCTGTGAATAGCTGTTTCATTGATGTATCAAAGGTGAAGAATCCTCCTCCCCTGGGGCAGGACTGTGACAGGATAGGTGAGCTGGTGGACGAGGCAATTCACCGGGATAATATGGCCAAGGTGAGTACAAAACTCATCAAATCAGCAGAGAAAAATTTGTGGTTTCATTATTCCTTCTTCTGTTGCACAAAAGCGGCGGAAAGAGATGAATACCGGTACGTTACCTGCAAGAAAAAAAGTGCAGTTAAGACTTAATTGTAATGTCACAAAAACTACCGGAGCTGGAACCGACTGATTTTTTCAGAGATGCCAACAATCAACAAGTTTTTTTTTTCTTCAGTTTTTCGGCTTCTTATTTTCCGTAAGTACAGTTACATCATTTTTCAAAGATAACAAAGTAATTAGATGTCATAAAACTGTAGAAATCCAGACTTTCTTAATTTTTTGCATTTTGATGAAAGGATCCGGATCCGGATGCTGTATTAATAATTACGGATCCGTGTACGGGAGGTCCAAAAACTTGCAAATCCAACGAATCCGAACCACTGGGTATTATACGTTTTTGATAAGACAAATGTGTGTTGCAGTCGGGTAATGTGAGGGCCTACATCAAGGGCGCATTCTTCTACTTCGTGGCGATGACCCTCCCAGTAGCGCTCCTGCTCAATCTCTTCATCACTCTCCTCTCTGACAAGATCATCAAGGTCAGTTTCTCGCCGAGTGGCAAGCAAGGATCCGGATCATGGCCTGGACCAGAGGCGGTATTTTTAAACTTTTAACGAGCCCAGGAATCGATTCCGCCAGCCTATTTGGCCTGGCTGGCGGGTACGACTGAATCACTGATTCCCCAACCTATAATTCCGGAACCTCTAATTCCTGAACCTCTAATAGGACTGAACCTCTAATTCTCGAACCTCTAATGAGACTCACTCAACCTCTAATGCTCGAACCTCTAGTTCTCAAACATCTAATGGGACTGAACCCCTAATGCACCTCTGCCAGTGTTAACGCTTTTGGAATTGAAGACAGGTACGAAGACATCAAAGACAGAATCTACAACCCTACGGAGGATAGCGTCTATTGTGCTGCTGTAGCATGTACCTCCTGCCAGTGTATACGGTAAACATACCGGTACGCCTGTGGAATTGTCGAAATGAAGACAGAAAGAAGACATCGCTCACTTAATTATTACTCCTATGACAGTTGGATATTGAAAAATATTTATATTTTTAAAAAACTTAATTCTTGCTGTTTTCTGACTTTTTACGACTTTTTATCTTTGCAACTTGTGAAATGACTTGGTGGTTTTAAATGTCCCACTGTACTGATTTAGGTCCGCTATTGAAAACAGCTCCTTGCTATATGGCCGACCTACCGAGCATCGTCTTTGCTTGTTGTGCATTGTAATCGTCTTCAATTTTTTATCCATGCTATGAAACAAGTTATTATTCTATCACACTGTTGCTCTGTACGATTGTCTCGGAAATAAATTATCTATCTATCTATCTATCTAAGTAAAAAGAAAAAGTCCGAGGTACCGGATAAGAACCGTCTCGTCCCGCCAAATTCTACCTATTACTCCCCCTTAGGAGACGGAGACGGTGGCGGGGGCTGGGGAGTTGGTGGCCGTTGGTAGAGGTGGACCATCGGAGAAAGGATCAACGGGTTTACAGAATCTGAGGTAAGTAGGTTCTGGTACCGGTTTAATGTTTTGCGGATCCGGAGCCGGGTCCATACGGTACCCTATGTTTTTGTCCCTTCTGGATCGGGACCCAATTATTACGAGCTGCGGATTCGGATCAGGCTCCTACTATTATCAAGCAAAAATATTTGTAAAAAACTTATTTCTTCTTCTAGACTATATTTTAATATCATGTTTTAATTTTTATGCTCCTATGTGAATTGCATGCAATTGCAGCCTTTTGAAAAAAGTTTTGTATACGCCTGTGGAATTGTCGAAAGAAGACATCACTCACTTAATTTTTACTCCCCCTTAGGTGAAGGTGGCGGGGGCGGAGGAGGTGGTGGCCGCTGGTAGTAGTGGACCATCGGAGCAAGGATCAACGGGTTTACAGAATCTGAGGTAAGTAGGTTCTGGTACCGGTTTAATGTTTTGCGGATCCGGAGCCGGGTCCATACGGTACCCTATGTTTTTGTCCCTTCTGGATCCGGACCCAATTATTACGAGCTGTGGATACGGAACAGGCTCCTTTTATTATCAAGCAAAAATATGTTTAAAAAGCTTAATTCTTGCTGTTTTCTCATTTCTGACCTTTTTACGACTTTTTATCTTTGTGAAATGATAAATTAAAAAGAAAAGTCCGAGATACCGTACGGATCCGCGAGTCAGGAACATTAATTACAGTATATGTTTGACTGGTCTTAGATTTTTGACCGACTGGAAACGCCGTCTTCGTCCAAGAAATAAGAAGGGGAGGAGGGTGAGGTTCGCAAAATAGTATCAGACTCTTTTTCTCACAGCCCCCCCCCCCCCTTTCACACAGTCTATACTCGGTGCGGAATATACCGTATGTATATACGCAAAAGCCGACTCATACATGTGTACATACACGGTAGAATCCCGGCAAAACTGTTGCACACTAATTTCCGAAAAACAACAACGACAACGAATAATAAAATAAAAGCTAATGAAAACCACGGGCATCAAAAACTATACTTGTATTACAATAAAAAAAACAACGGTCAATCAAATGTGCAATAAATAACTGGTGTATGACTATTTAAACTTACATACTAAATTTACCGACTAAATATGAGGCTGTGCGATATTTTTCACTAGCAAGTTCTGTTCTCTAACTTTAATTCACAGCTTCAAAAAAATATCACGATGCAAGGTCAAGAGATCGAAGTTCAGGTAACGGTTCCAGGCAGGCAAAGGTCAAGGAGATCACTCGTTCAGTCTATGTACAAGGCATGATGATGAGGTTTCTTCAAAGCAGGAATTTGTTAACATAAAATCAGCAGGCAGGTGCGAGGTCCAGGGAAGGCAAGGGTCGCAATCAGATACCTCGAGAGCTCTCTCGAACCAGCGGTGAGAAAAGGCTTACTGCGGCGCCGCTGGGTCCACATCCATTGGCTCGCCTGGCTCCACGTCGTCGGGACCCCCCTGGAGCTCGGAAGTGATATTCCACTCTCGCATGGTCCAGGACCGCTGCTGGAACTGGAAAAATAATAACCCTTATTATCACAAAGAAAATAGCAATTCGAAGATTCATAGCGGGCCACGGGACGGAAAAGACATGCCGCCATCCGGAAAGTTCTCCTCTGCATATCCCACAGCTGCGTAACAAACCTTTTTAAGTCCGGAACAACGCAGTGCGGTAATTTAGAAGTGGTCCCCCCCCCGTTGGTCTTTCTCCTTTAGGCTTATATGGTTAACCATAAACCTAAGATCATATATGGTTAAACAGAACATAGGACACCCCGCTACACACCTCTTCCTGGGAGAGGCCGGTGATGGTGCGGAAAATAATCAGGTCCAGGAGGACTGAGGCGGGCGTCCTGACGTCAGGGTTGGCATTAAAAAACCCACCCAAAAAAACCCACCCAAAAAACCCCCAAAAAACCACCTAAAAAAACCCACTAAAAATGGTTTTTTAAGGTTTTTTTGGGTTTTTTTAAATTTTTTATTTTTTATGAAAATAATACAAACTTTTCTCTTTCAAACAGATTTTGTATGAACAAATAAGTAATAAACTATCATTTATTTACCAAAAAATAGTAAGGCGTGCACTCAATTAAGAATATTTTAGAAAGAAAAAAAATTGACACTCAATCAAGAGCTGATACATATATTAGGAGAACGAGGTTAATTAGTAAGAGTGATTATAATTTAAAGTCTGGATGCACCTAAAAGTATTCATGAAACTGGAAAAAAAACCCTAAAAACCCTCTCGTCTGGGCCAAAAAACCCCAAAAACCCCAAAAAA
>Ga0209972_10004115_pt1 | contig 11079 bp, 10 predicted proteins | sample NOAtaG_7_FD_187302 | JGI IMG/M metagenome (GOLD analysis project Ga0209972, IMG submission 187302) | Freshwater lake microbial communities from Lake Erie, under a cyanobacterial bloom - NOAA_Erie_Diel1S_2200h metaG (SPAdes) (version 2) | ecosystem: Environmental > Aquatic > Freshwater > Lake ...
TTGCTCCACAGCCTCGTCATTTAAGTCCACAGAGGCTTTGGCCGACAGCTCTTTGGCCGGCTCCCCCGATGCAGGAGAAAGAACCGAGCCATCATCTTCTAAACATCAAGTATTAAAACCAACAAAATTAACACACGCTACAGCGTATACAAAAAATACCTTGAATTAGAGTTAATGGCAATTCTTTATCCACGTTTAAATCCGACACATCCTTTGGTAACAACTCTTCAGCCAGGGTCTGCTCGTCTTCCGAACTGGAAGAATATATCGGGCACACTCTATTCTTCTGCTGTCTTCCCTTGGCAACGAGCTTTTTTCCTGTTTGCCGTTTATTCGTAAGCCTCTGGCCATTCACCGACTTGCTACTCTCATCCGTATCGGACATCGAGACAACTGACGGTTGGATCACTCTACTCGTCGACGCCCCGTCATTGATAGTACTAGCCAATAACAGCTTTGGCCTCTTTTTGGCTGGCAACTTGCCTCCATCGTGTGGACGCTTAGCATTGCCTGCTGTCGGCTTCCAATTTAAAGATTCTTCAGTGACAATAAAAGGGTCCAAGTCACCCATGTCTTCGCATAATTTGCCTCCTGCAGATCTTCGATCTTCTTCCATCCCATCCACAGCTTTGAACCAAAGTGGCCAATAGGATTCCAAGAACGTTTCCCTCTCTTTACCAAGCTTCTTCTCATAATTTGCCAATCTGAGGGCTAACTTTTCCTCAAAATCCGATCGCGCCTTTAGAAGGGCATGTGCCTGCGCAAGATTCGAGCTTTCACTCTGGTAGTCCACATGAAACGGCATCCTCTTTTGTGGCACTGCCAATTGCAGTGCAGTTTTGTTCAAATTAAAAACTAGATCTCCCAAAAGCCTCAACTTTGTATCTAATTCATCGATCACTTTGGGCTTAGCTCGTTCGATTCCCTTCAGAAATTCCAACACATCTTTATGCTCCAAACCACTATCTGCTTCCACTATACCGACAACTTTCAACAATTTAACCCAGCGAGATAAAGACAATTTAGATCCATTTGCAGTGATAAACTCTGCAAACCATTGCATCATACACTTCCTCAGGTCACCTGGCTGGACGCCAATACAACTCTTCAAGTGATTTACTCGACCTAAATCACTCATATACATTTTACAATGAGTACATCGCAGTCGATAATCTCTCCAAGTTAGCTTTTGCTCAATATCTCTGGAGAGATTTTTCTTCTGGCCCTTATCTTTCTTCCTCTGGCTCTTATCATTTGGCGGCTTCTTGTTTGGCTGCTTCTCGAGCCTAAAGATTTTCCCGTCTGTAGTCACAGCCACTGGAACTAGCTTTTTATTGTCAGCCTTCATCAAACCATAATGAATAGGCCCTTTGGCTTGATTAAGTAGCACCATCGCTTTCACCTAAAAAAGAAATATATATCAGGAAAACTGACCAGCCAAAAACTAACTTTGTCTAAGTCCATGGACGACTACACAAACAAAAGACCTGAACAAATTTATACCCAGTTCCCCAGATTACATGTGGAACATGCTCCTTCTATAAAATTCGGGAAATTCCCGAAAATTCACGAAAATTCACGAAAATTCACGCACGCACATGGACGTGCCAAAAAATAGAGAAAATGTTTACCTACAGCCAAGGCAATCACTCCTCACCTATAAATAAAATATTTCCCTATGTATATCTCAAGAAAATCGACCGGCCAAAAACTAACTAGCCTAAAAACACTTTGTCAAGTTCCACCGATGATTTCACAAACAAAAGACCTGAACAAATTTATACCCAGCTCCCCAAAATACATTGGGAACATGCTCCTTAAAAAATTCGGGAAATTCACGACAATTCACGAAAATTCCCGAAAATTCACGCACGCTCACGAACGCCTCAAAAAATAAAGAATTCTCTATCTAAAAATTCTAACCCAAGGAATTTTCAAGCTAATCACGTTTTCACGTTCTAACAACGATTTGAAAACTTTGAAAAATTCCCGCGGTCACAACTCACGAAAAAAGACCGTGCATTGCACATGAACAAATCTACCTATAACTGAGGCAATCACTCTGGATAAAAATGGGAACCAATTTCAAAAAAATTTTTTTTACTATTAAATTACTAAAAATGACCAACCAAATATCAAGTAATGGCGCCCGCCATCTTTCTCAAATTAAAAATCAATGAAAAAATCTATGTCCTTCACCATGAATCCCTACGAATTTACATAAAAATATAGCAGCTAACTCACTGAACATATTCATGCAACACGGCGGTTAACCAAACACCAATTACACGACAATTAAGTGAAAAATATGGTGACTTACCAAAAAAAACGCCTGCCAGCTGTCACTAATTTTAGCCAAGTGACGAAGAAGCAATTGGCAAAGAAGGACGTTGCCAGATTCACTTAAATGCACTCTGAGTGCGCTCAGGTCAAAAGTTCAAAAGAACAAAAAATGCACCAATTTCAACCATTTTTTTACCAAAATGTACAGAAAAATCAGACAAATCTTTTCACATCAATAGAATTTCCTGTGAAATGACAACAAAAAGTATAAACTTCAATTGAAAGTACCAGCCTAAAATACGTTCAGCCGTAATTGGCCGGTTGCAAAACCAATTTAACTAGCCTTTGGAACCAAACGAAACGTTCAATGGCCCCATAATCACCTTCTCTCAGTACAGCTTGACACTCCACAGGTGAACAATTGATCCTGCCAACATATTCTTCTCTTTGAATTGCACTGCAATTGCGCTCAGACTAAAAAGTTCAAAAAAGAACTAAAAATGTACCAAATTCGACCAATTTCTTTTAACTACACGGAAAGATCAGATAGATATGCCCACACCAATAGCTCTCTCTAGGAAAAGATAAGAACAAGTTAATGTACCTTGTTGAAACGGCCAGCCTAAATCATATTCAGCCACAATTGGCCGGTTGCAAAAACATTCACTTGGCCACCTTGGGACCAAATAAAATGATCAACTTCCCTACAATTACCTTCCTAAATTATAGCGTGGCACTCCACGTGAAAACTTTAAAAATCCGGCCAGCATTTTTCATCCTAAATTGCACTCTAAAGTACGCCAAGCCAAAAGCCCAAACGTTTTAAAAGAATCTCAACAACGGGCCAACTATGACTACACTAACGACACCTAGCGATAAGGGCACTTACTACTTCAACCTACAGAAACAGTGTGTTTTCATCTACACTATGCCAAATTGAGCAACTAAAATATATCGACCGGTAAAAGCCAACATCCGGCCTTGCTACATTCCGCATTATACACTAATAATTCTGAAAGTAAAAAGCTACAACACCTAGTAAACATCACTGACACTAGCGCCACCGCTGATCCGCCATTAAAATATGCCGGATGGATTACAACGTTGCCAGATATCTCGAGACCCCTTTGTCGACCAGACGTTGCCACTTCCTAGCACCACGGGTTCACTGACCTACCAGCTGCCGACCTGTAAAGACGTCTCCGCTGTAGACTGCCGCAAACTTAGTAACGCTGCGTACGCTCCACTTCATCTCACTCATCACCAAGACCTTTCAACATCTACACAATGTAAGAAACTATTTAACTGTTTATACTCTACAATCACTTAGATCTAAGCCCAAACTAGTTATTCATTATGTAAGAACTGCATTCGCTCCCCCGTTGGTCCACCTGTGGTAGTGTGAGCGCTCATTTCCATAGGAATTGAGCACGCACTGGCCCCTGTGCATTTTAAAGAGTCGGAACAAGGGGCCGAAACTCTACGCTATCATAGATGGCAAATTTGCATACGTTCCCTGACGAACCACGTGGCTGACACTCCAATCAATGCAAATAACCTTAAGGAAATTAATATAAGACCCGGACCAACAAGAGGTCTCCGTGTTAGCAATTAAGATTTAATTTACTGGGCAAACCTAGATTAAGACTGGCCAAAATCGCCTTCAAGAGGCTCACCAACCAAATGGGCCACCTATTTTTACATCAAGTTGGACCGAAGAACAACTTGTTAGAATTAGGTTTGCACAAAACAAAAGGGCCGATGGAAGACATCAAAAGGTAAGAGCCTGCCCTGACGATCACCTCAGGGACACTCTAGCAAATGAGCTGACTGATTCGTCCTATGCCTGCTTTGCCGCAGAAGGCTCTATCCAGAGAGCATTTTTCATCTTTAAAAACGTACTAGCCAACTAGCTGCGGCCCAATCCGGTCGTCAACTACACTAGGCTCCAGCTGAAGAGCAGATTCATCTTTAAATATGTACAAATTGTACCAACCAATTTCCAACTACATAAAGCTCCCGCCAAGGAGCAAATTCATCTTTAATACTTACAAACTGCACCAGCCAACTTCTAACTATACAAGGCTCCAGCTGAGGAGTAAATTCATCTTTAATATCTACAAACTGCACCAGCCAATTTCTAACTACACGAGGCTCCAGCTGAGGAGAAAATTCAACTTTAATACTTGCGAATTGTACTAGCCAATTCTCCCTAACCAATGAGCAAATTCATCTTCAAACAGGTACTAAATGTACCAGCCAATTTTTAACTACACGAGGTTCCAACTAAGGAGCAAATTCACCAATAATACGTCTGAATTGGACCAGCTTCTTTAACTACACGAGGCCCCAGTCAAGGAGCAATTTCATCTTTGAACACTCATGAATTGGACCAACCAATTTCTAACTAACCAACTCCTATTATCTAGGGCAACGATCAACTGCGACCCAGTATTCACATTCCGGATCGACGACGATGTCATCTTCATGCAGTTCATACGTACTAATCCACCGGAGTTTAATGAATACTGGATCAAAAGATGCAGCACCGAGATCAGCAGCCCACTCGACAGGAGGATCCTCTACAAACAAAGCACATTACCCGGCCACTATCGGCCTTTTCCAGCATTCAACTTCGAGCCAAATGAATTCATCGAAACTTGGATCGAATTTGAAATTCGTGGAGAAAAAGTTTTAGCACTCAAAGGAACCCAGGGAATCGACTTCAGCAATCTACGAGCCATTCCCGGAATAATTCCCATCATCACAGCTCCAAATGTACTTCTTTTCAACAAGTACATTGCTAGCCGCTTAACGGCAATTCAACGTGACTTTGAAACTAGGAAACAAGCTGAACTCAAATCGATCGTAGACTCCACGATCGACCAAGCAAACACAGACGTGGCCAAAGAACTAGACGACCTCAAATCATTACTTCAACTCCAAAAAAACGAAAATATCGCTTCGGCCAAAAAATTGTCAGAGCTAACCAACTCGAGCATTCGAGAAAAGAACGATCTTCAAGATCAAATTAAAATCCTTATTGATCAAAAGGAAGAAGTAACTAAGGAAAACGCTGCCAACCAAACAAAGATTCAAAATTCTGACAAGAAATATGAAGACATCAAAACGCAACTTGAAAACTTTGAAAAGGACTTGAAACGAGTACGTGAACAACGGAACAAATATGATGACGAAGTCCATGACAAGAATGAAGAACTTAGAAAACTTCGAGATCAACTTGCCAACAAATGGCCGAACAAACGCCCTCGAAACGATTTCAACCAACAAAACTACATTGGACCAAATAACGACCGGCCAAACTACAACCAAAATCCGCAGCAGAACAATCGGCCGAATGGATGGAATCCACCTAATAATGGTAACCGCAATTTCAACCAGCCTACGAGTCACCAGCAAAACAACTGGGGCCAACAACAGCCATCGACGCCCAACCACAATTCTTCCGATTTAGCACAAAGAGAGTTCAACATCAAGAACGAAGAACTCAACCTCAGGGAAAGAGAAATCGAAATGCGAAAAGCAACGCTCTACCAACGCAACAATTCATCCTCAACCGACCAAACAAAAGAGAGGGAATTTCTTTTGCAGATTGAAAAATTAGTAGCTAACCAGGGAATGGAACACCGCAATTTCCAACCTACTACTTCATATGCGAACCAACAGTAGATCAACAGTTTCGAATGAAATTATTTCTGTGTACTTGAATTAATTGTTCAATATACGGATTGTTTCCTTCCAACGCATCTTTATCAATTCTTATCCGTAGCTCATATTGGCTTACATAGGATCACCTTTTCTACTCTGCCCACACAATTGAAAAAAAATTTTTTTGTCTCTTAATCACAACAGGTACCCGTTCAACAACGAAGTTATTCAGCTAGATATCCCTTTGGATTTTGATCGCCTACTACGAGCCAACAAAACTGAAGACAAACAATGGGAAGTCTTATGTCGAGTATCCAAAGACTGTAGCGTCACTCAGTTTCCCTCCAGCTCAGTTTTTGAAAAAATCATATTCAAAGCTACAAACTCGGCCTCCAGAACAACTGAAATGTCGGGAGGCCACTACGTCCTTCCTAGGACCTCGGAGGAACTCGATCCTAAAAAAATTTGGGTCAAGATTAAATCAATTGCCGACGACACATACTTTGCAGCAGCCAAATCAGGGGGAGGAAACCTCCTCACCCTTAGCGAAGTAGAACCGGCGGAAGATGAACCAACTCTAGACGACCCAAATTCTGGTCTAGAACCTCAACAGCAGATTACCATGGAGCACTACGGAGCCAATAGTGACAACAGCGATCAACCAAAAGCTACTCAGCCTAACCAACAGTCGACTACCTTGAAACATCACGTACCTGAGAGCCACGTAGTCGAGCGGCCAATCCACGAGCCCTCCGTGGTACACGTTGGAACGCCTAAACAAACAGACAGGATTCAGAAGAGAGGACAAGACCTGAATCGAGAAACGGACAGAGAAACCCAGATGTCCTTCACTAAGCACACCTCGGAATTACTTAAGCAAACGCCATCCTTGGCAGTCATCAAAGAAAAGTCATCCACTATTCATTCCTACTACATAGCAACTACTGACCAGAGGTTCAACCCAAAAAGAGCAGTGGAATTTTTGCATTGCTCCAACGGCACAGTCTTCCCTCTTTACCGCTGCAAAATCTCACTTGTAGAATTATCTGGCCTATATGAAAAAATGCGCAGTACCAACAAGAAGCCTAAAATGTTTTGGAAGCCCTACCCGATGGATAATAGTTTCCAACTCTTCACTATGCCCTTATCCAGGAAGATGTCGAACCACATTCTCACCACGGTATTCTGTAACCCATAGCGACACCCTATGAGAACCTTGTTGTAAGAATTGAAATACAATTAGCTGAGTGGTTGAATCACCAGCCAAATCCATAAAACTGTTAATCAATTCTACCATGACTTCAACCTGCCTACAACTAGTAAACAAAGATCTACCGACATAATTATTCTTAAAAATTAATCATCACAGGAACACAACGGACACAGACGCTATGCAACTGGACATTCTACTGAACTTGGATCACCTGGTACGCACAAGCCAAAATGGGCCCGACCAAAATGGAATCAGCCAAATGGATCACTTGGTTCGTGCGAGCTACGATACCTGCAACACTCAACTTGGTCCCAAGCCCGATGCATACAAAAAGATCTGCTTCATGTCAAAAGACCCTACTTCCGGCCAACCTACTCTGCTAGGAGGAAATTATTTTACTACCAAGCATCCACATGGATTCGACCTTCTGAAAGTTTGGGTCCAGATTACATCCACAGACGGCGAAAAATACTTTGCAGTAGCCAAAAACAGCGGCCCAGCTCAACTAGGAGAACACCAGATCAAAACGCTCAACGCCGAAGCAAAACTCAATGCTTGGGCCAAATATCTTCCAACTCACTTCATCAATAATAACCTATGGAATCATCTGTTATAATCCGATTCGATTATTAATTACTGAATAAACTTGCTTGGTTATAAATGACCAGCCAATAATATCATTTGAAATACTTCATATCTCAATTCTGTCCACTGCATTATTAAACTACCGCCTGCTTTCTTAATGGGCCAAAAAATTCAACTCAAATAGTACTTGGGCAATAGCCAAGTAAAACTTCACACACAGGATACGTCTACAACCTACCCCCATAACCTGTGAGACTATTGGTCTGGCAGAGTTTGGCTGGACGGTGCTCTCGCCTATGGACTGCCATTGCACTGCCCTACGTGGTCGCGTGCTGGTTGGTTGAATTTATTTAGCCACTAGACGTGATCGCTGGCAAGGTATTCAAGCACTATGAGATCGCCGGCTCGGCCGACTCAGCTATTAGAACCTTAGCACTCTATCCCATCCTCCCCTGGTCGCGCGGCGCTCTGACGTTGGCTGCCGTGGTTGGATGTCTCTCCAACGGAGCCACTATTTATTCATTTTTTTATTCACGTTTAACGTTTTTTATGCATAAAACCTACCCAAACCCGGGCGATTAGTCCGGGAATTGGCTGTTGGTTACTTTGTGTAAAGGATGTCTGCCATCCGCACTGGCGTTGGAGCACGCCGATCTCAACATTTCGACATTTGTCAACTTTAAAATTAACACTCTCCTACTTTGCCTTTTCTACACAGCCCAACGATGGAACCGATCAGCTACATCGTGAATGTACCAAAGAACTACGAGCCGCATATCTACCGACCAAAACGGCTCCTTGAAGATTTCCTGAAGGAAAAACACATCCTAAATAAATCTAGATACCAACCATCTCCTGAAGAGACGGAAATATTAGCACTTGACCTTAACTTCATCACTGGTCAAGCGACAGCTATAGAAGATTCTGAGAACGATCTATCTAAATTTATAAATAAACTGAATACGCAGATATACTTCAACAACTCGACGAGCCAAAATCTGAAAGGTTACATCAATCGCTTATTTAACGCACCATGGGAAGCGCCATACCAATCATGGCAAACAGATAAGAACATCTGTTACCATCTGGACCAACTAAACGACGCCTTAACAAAACAAATCAGCAACAACAATCTACCAGAGCCACTTATATTAGCTCTTGAGAGCCTACAGAAAAATTCAGCCTTCTACGTTTGCAAAGCAGACAAAGGTGGAGCCACCGTACTTTGGCCCAGAGATGAGTACCATCGTGAGGCTCTACGCCAACTTAACGACCAAGAAACCTATAGGGAAATACCAGCCAATATGAAACTGGCCACTATCAAGTCACTGACCTCCCTCAAAAACGAACTGGCAGAATGGCTCAATCACCTTAAATTAATAACAAATAGAGAAAAAGAAACAATTATAGATGCAGAAACCAAGTTTCCTTGCATCTATTTTCTACCAAAAATCCATAAAAAGGAGAATGAGATATCCAGGACCTTCCCTGGAAGACCAATCGTGGCAACCTTCAGTTGCGCTCTCCACTGGATTGACAAATACCTAACAGAAGTTACGAATCCAATTCACAAAGAAATACCCAACACTTTACTGGATACAACTGATCTTATTAACAAATTACCGACTGATCGCACCTCTACCGATCAGAAGGTACTCTCGGCGGATGTAGACGCATTATATCCTTCAATTGATTGGGAGGGAGGCATATACGCAGCGACAGAGATCTTCACGATGAACCGACCAAAATTGGCTGAAGAAGCCCTGGCAACCAACAAACTTCCTCCCCCTACGCCTTATGTATTCCAAACATTACTGAGAGCTATTCTTGAGAATTCTTACATCGAATTCCAAGGGCAAACAATTTACCACCAAACAAAAGGCACAGCCATGGGAATGTGCATTTCAGTGTTCCTGGCAAGGTCCTACATGTACTTCACCTGCTTACCACTGCTAAAAAATCCTCCACAACATCTGGAAATGTTCGAAATCTACATCGACGACATCTTCATCATATCAACCGGCTCAATAGATCAAATTAACGATATGTTCTCAAAAATCTCTAATGAACACATCTCCTACACCTACTCGGCTCCTGATACTACCTGTGAGATGCTTGATCTTACTATCCATATCACTGATGATGGAATTATAACGAAACCGTTCACCAAACCAACCTCAAGTCCATTTTACTTGCACGCCAAATCTATGCACTCAAGAGCAACAATCCAAAGCATCCCCTACTCTCAGTTTCTACGACTCAGGCGCAATGCTACTCACACCAAAGATTTCTTAGCACCAGCCAAAAAACTGATGAAGACTTTGAAATTACGTGGCTACCCAGCCAAGATTTTAAAAGCTAGCTATGACAAAGCAATTCTGCTGCCAAGGATAGATCTACTCACTAAACGATCGCAAAAAGGATCCTTTGGCTCTAAGACTAAACTCATCGTACACTTCAACAACGGTACCAATTGGCCAAGAGTCTCTTCATGCCTCAATAGACTTCACAAGGAAATAACAAACCATTATTTCGGCCAGGACACCTTAAACACTCTGGCCAAAATTCAACCAGCCGTCGTCTACAAGAATATGAAGTCCATAGCAGCAACTTTCAGCCCCAGCTATAAAATTGGAGAAGAATAAATACTACGACTTTAACTGTATTCAATACAATGTCTTGACTTTGAAAACAACATTTGGCATCACATTATTGAAAAATCATGTCTGAGTTTCCTTCAAAAAGAAATGAAATGGTAACAATCACATCCGTGTTAAAAATTGGTTCAACATTTCAAATAGACTGCTTAACGACAGATCAACGAAAGAACTCAGCGGCTTGTGTTCTCAGCTTTTTTGTTCTCAGCCTCTCTCTTCTCAGCCTCCTTGCGCAGTCTCTTCCGCGCAAACCAGGCCGCCTTTTTTTGTCCTTTACTCAACTTTGGCTTGGGTATATTAGGCTTCCTGGCCTTTGGACCACTAGCTCGCTGCCGAGCCTCGTCCATGTTAAAAGCTTCATCTAATACAAAACACATGAAATAAAAGGGGAAATATTAATCCAAATGGATGGAAAAATTACCTTGTGGAAGTACTCTCTCCATTAATTGTGGATCCAGTCCAGGCGGTACCTCCGGGTACAAATCAGAACCTTGGGCGCTCTTATCTATAGCTTCCACCAATGGATTTGGATCTATCAGTACCTCTTGCTCCACAGCCTCGTCATTTAAGTCCACAGAGGCTTTGGCCGACAGCTCTTTGGCCGGCTCCCCCGATGCAGGAGAAAGAACCGAGCCATCATCTTCTAAACATCAAGTATTAAAACCAACAAAA
>Ga0209972_10004116_pt1 | contig 11076 bp, 11 predicted proteins | sample NOAtaG_7_FD_187302 | JGI IMG/M metagenome (GOLD analysis project Ga0209972, IMG submission 187302) | Freshwater lake microbial communities from Lake Erie, under a cyanobacterial bloom - NOAA_Erie_Diel1S_2200h metaG (SPAdes) (version 2) | ecosystem: Environmental > Aquatic > Freshwater > Lake ...
AGAGAATCGAAGCTAAACGCATGTTAAAACAGGTTTTTGAAACGAAGTTAATGATTGAACGCGGGAAAGTTTTCGATTCCACTGCGAATTGGTCGAACGGAAGGAATCAGCCTATGAATGGTGCGAAAATACCCGACCAAAGCACCATTCCGACCAAGGCCACCAAAAAATAAGGCACAATCCCTGCGGCCCCTGCATAGTCCTTGGCCATCCTTTGCCCTCCAAACAGGGCCAACAGGGTGAAGGCGTTGAAAGCCATTTGGAGAAAAAACAAATCCTGACAAGGCAAGGCCCCGCAAAACCACACGGCCAGGGTTGAAACAGCACTGCCGAATCCTGCCATCAGTTCCATCATGGTGAGCAGTCCCAACAAAAAGGGCACTTTGCCCGCCAACGGGCTGTGCTGGAAATGACCGGTTAGCCAGGCCAAATTACCTTTCCAATCAAAGACCTTGTCTGAACCTGATTGCAGGAACAAAACGGCGAAAAAACCGAACAAAATGGAAGCCGTGATGGTGAAGGAGAGGTTGGGAGTCAAGAAATCCATGGGTGCGAACAATGCGGTAAGTTCAGTCTTTGAAATTAAGCAATCCAAGTTCAAACTCTAAGCAATTCCACCCACAATTCCCTGCCTTCCCGTGGCTTGATGCTGTTGTCGCACCGTTGCATAATTTGTATTTGGAATCCCTGCTCAAAAAGTTGTCGATATTCTGCTTCCGACCCGCCGAATGGGGGGCCTTCTTCGGTGAGTGGAAAATCAAACCACAGGCCGGCCAAATTGCCGCCCACCCCGATCAATTCCCTCATTTTCCGCACATATTCCGGTCTCAATCCGGGCTCCAATGCACAAAAAAACGTTTGTTCAAGCACCAAATCGAATGACCCTGTTAACTGAAAAAAATCGCCATGGATGCAGTTTTGAGGAGGGAATCCGGGCGCCCGTTTCTGCAAGGCGGCCAATGCTCCTGCTGCGATGTCCACCACCGTCACGTTCTTGTATCCCCGCTCCCACAGCCAAACCGCCTCGTAAGCATTCCCAGCACCAGGTATCAAAATGGACATGGAGGGGTCTGTGGCTCGTTGGAGATAGTTTACCAAAGCAGGCGAAGCGTACCCGATGTCCCATCCGGTTTGTCCGGTTTCCCAACGTTGTTGCCAATATTGTGCATCCAAGGATTGCTTCATTTCAGCGAACGTCTTCCTCGAAAATTTTTACAAAATCCCACAGGCTTGCCACTTGGATGTCGCCTCCTTTGGCCTCGCCACCCACTGCCACCGACCACATCCCGGCTTTTTGTGCCCATTCCATGTCAGAGGAGGAATCGCCTACCATCACGCAGTGGGCTGGCCTGATGTCAGGATACATTTGTTGGGCTTGGAGAAACATTCCGATTTTGGGTTTCCGACAATCACAGGCATCCGATTTCAAATGGGGACAATGCAAAACAGCTGCAATTTCACCTCCCTTTGCCTTCACAGCTTTCAGCATCATTTCATGTACTTCTTTAAGGTCCTGTTCCGTCATCACGCCTTTCCCGATGCCCTGCTGATTGGTGACCACCACCACTCGCTTAACTTCATGCGAAAGCTTAACAATCGACTCCAAAGAATCTGTAAGCCAATCCCATTCGTCGATGTGTTTCACATAGTCGTCGACCCTTCTGCGGTTGATGACCCCATCCCGGTCCAAAAAAACCGTCCACTCCTTGCCGATGCGGGGAAATGGGTTCATGGCCTGTTGTTGGTGAGATATGCTTGCAATTCCGTGATGGTTCCGGTGAAACGGTCCCATTGGTACTTGGCCCTTTCTTCTGCCACCCCAGCCGCGAAAGCCGCTTCATGTCCACCCTGATAAAACTCGAGGATGGCATCTGCGATGGCCTCAGGAGAGACTTGGGTCACGAAACCCACCTTGCCATGGGGCACGATTTCGGCCAGTCCACCCACGTTTGTGACAATCATGGGGCGGTCGAAATGATAGGCGACTTGTGTTACCCCGCTTTGGGTGGCCGTTTTATAGGGTTGTACAACCACATCCGAGGCGCAAAAGTACTTTCCGACTTGGTCGTTGGGGATGAAATCCGTACGCAGCACCACTCGGTCCGCAATATCCAATTTGGCAATGAGGTCGTGGGTGGGTTTGGGGTCGCTGTAAAATTCGCCTGCCACCAACAATTTCACATTCATATCACGCAAACGAGGGTCGGCCATGGCTTCCAGGGCAATATCCAATCCCTTGTAATCGCGAATGAATCCAAAAAACAGCAGGTAGTGGGTATCCGGGTCCAAACCCAACAGTTGCTTGGCTTCCGTTTTGTCGTAATGCTTGCCGAAATTGTCATAGACAGGGTGGACTGCAAATCGAACGGGTTTGCCGGTATTGAAGGATGCGATGTCTTTTTCGACGCTGTGAGACATGGCGATGAAGCCATCTACGCTGTGGGCGAAATAACGAATGAGCGGCAGATCTCCCGGCCTTTTTTCGTGGGGAATCATGTTGTCCACGATGGCAATGGCTTTGGTTTTGCCGTTTTTGCGCACTTGGCGGGCGATAGTTCCCAGACTCGGTCCGATGAACGGGATCCAAAACTTCATCAGGAGAAGGTCGGGTGCCAGTTTTCGAAGTTCCTTACCAATCTTCCACCAGTTGAGGGGATTGACGGAATTGACCTTGACCTGGATGTCCAAATCGGTCGGGGTTGGGTCGTCGGACATTTGGGTTTTGCCCGGGAACAGGAAATTGGGGTACTGGAGGCTGAAAGTGTAGATGGTGACCCGGTGCCCTTCTGAGATGAGCTGCCTTGCGAGCCTTTCGTTGAAAGTTGCCAGACCGCCGCGGAAGGGATGCGTGGTGCCTAGGATGACGATGTTTTGGGGGTTTGCAGCCATCAGAGTACAAATTACGACTTGAACAACTCGGGTAGCTCCATTTGTGCCCGGCGATAGTCTTCGGGAATGCCGATGTCGATGAAGTATCCCTCCGACACTAAACCAAAAATACCACCTTTTCGGGGCATGGGCTCCAAAACCTGCTGTTCGAACGAAAACTTGGAGCCGGATTCCCATTCATTCAACAAGTCCCGTTTCATCCAATACACTCCGCCATTGATAAGGCCTTCCACTCGGGGTTGTTTTTCATTGAATTGAATCACCTGGCCCTCAGGGCCCAAATCCACGGTGCCGTAACGGTCAAAATCCTGCATGGGTTTCAGTCCACAGGTGAGCCTCGCTGCCTTGGAGAGGTGAAATTCCAACATCGACAAGTAGTCGAACTGAAAGAATGTATCTCCATTGATCATCAGCAAGTTGTCTTGTTGGCATGAATCCAAGGCCATCCGAATTCCGCCACCCGTGCCCAAGGGCTCTGCCTCCACTGAATAATGCAAATCCATGCCCATGAATTGGCGGCCGAAATGGTCTTGGATGACCTCGTGTTTGTAGCCGACCGCCAAAACGACGCGCTTGAAACCCAAACGGCCCAAAAAGGTCAAAGGATAAGTCAGGAAAGGAACGGAATCGATGGGGGCCATGGGTTTGGGCACATCGGAAACCACGCTGCTGAGACGCGTACCCAATCCACCTGCCAGCACGATGGCTTCCAATTCCGGAACATTCATGCCGGGAACAGTTCGGCTTCGACCAATTCGCAGATGATGTGTCCGAGCAGGATGTGGACTTCTTGGATGCGCGGGGTGTCGTTGCTGGGCACATTGAGCAGGATGTCGCACAAGGACGCCATTTTCCCTCCGGTTTGTCCGGTCATGGCCACCACCTTCATTCCGCGCGTATTTGCCTCTTGCATGGCTTGGATCACGTTTCCACTGTTTCCTGAGGTGGAAATGGCCACCAATACGTCACCCTCACGGCCTTTGGCTTTCACCAATCGGCTGTACACCTCGTCGTAGGAATAATCGTTGGCAACAGCCGTGATGTAGCTCGTGTTCACGTGCAGGGCCTCGGCAAACAAGGGGTCGCGGTGGCGGTAAAATTTGCCGGAAAGTTCAGCCGCGATGTGTTGGGCGTCGGCTGCACTGCCTCCGTTACCGCAGAAAAGTACTTTTTTGTCGTTGCGGAAGGCCGCCACCATGGTGTCCACCACCTGTTGCACGCGGGCAAGCAAGTCTTCATCGGCCAAGGCGGCCTGTTTTACGCGGATGGATTCGGAGAAGATCCTGGAAATTTCACCTGCCATACTTGAGCATTACATTTTGAACCTAGCAAAACTACACGTTTCGCGGAGAATCATCCCAAAAATGCCCGCAGGGATTGGATTTTCATGTCCGGATTGACGAGCCTGCGTCCAAATCCATCAAATTGTCCACGTCGTGAGCCCGGTTTCGGTAAAGGCATATTCTTGTACTTCCCCTCCGAATTTTTCCAAGGCTTTTGCGACGGCGTATTTGGTGTTGACGGGACAATAGAAGAACATGAACCCACCTCCCCCGGCACCGCTGATTTTGCCCCCCGTGGACCCAGCCTCCAATGCAGCGAGGTAGAGCTGATCGATTTGGTCGTTGCTGATGCCTTTGGCCATGTCTTTCTTGTGTGCCCAGCTGTCGTGTAGGATGTTCCCGATCCGGTCCAATTGTCCAGTGAGCACGGCTTCTTTCATGGATTGGGCTGACGCTTTGAGCGCATGCATGGCCTCGATGGATTTCTCCTCCTTTTTGGTCACGTTGGCCTTTTGGGTCTCGATGATGGCATGCGACAACCTGCTCGTTTGGGTGTAGTAAAGCAAAATGTTGTGCGAAAGCTCATCCCTAAGCGAAGACTTAATGCGCAATGGGTTCACGATGACTTTTTCACCGAAAAATTCCATGAAATTGAACCCTCCGAAGGTGGCAGCATATTGGTCTTGTTTTCCCCCGGCCATGCCCAAATCTTCGCGTTCGATGCTGTAGGCCATGTGGGCGATGTCATATTCCCCGAGCGGCAACCTCAACCATTCCACAAAGGCTCCCAAAATCGCCACAACCATGGTGCTGCTGCTTCCCAAGCCGGATCCCGGAGGTGCTTCGCTGTAGGTGGAAAGGCGGAATGAAAGGGGCTTTCGGGCAAACTCCTTCACGACCCGGTTGTAAACACCCTTGAGCAGGTCGAGCTGACCGTCGATGGGAAGGTGCTCGGCGCTTGCGCATTCAAACGTTTCCCCACGGTCGAGGGAATGGAAGGAAATCCTGCCGTCCTCGGTGGGTTCAATGGTGGCGTAAGCATACAGGGAGATGGTGGCATTGAGGATGGCGCCCCCGTAAATATCGGAATAGGGGCTCACATCGGTGCCGCCGCCCGCCAGGCCGATGCGCAAAGGTGCTTTGCTTCTGATGATCATGGACCGAAGGAATGTGGGTTGAGGTTCACGGCAATTCTTCCGCTACCAAGTAGTCGTTGCGGCCTGGTGCACTGCGCCCGATGAGTTCGGCCAACAGGCCCGTGGACAAGAGCAGGATGCCCAACAAAAAGGCCACGATGCCGAAAAACAGCAGCGGCAAATGGCTTCCGATGTGGTAAGGCTCGATGAGACCGGTATAGCCGATGAGTTTGAGCAGGTACATCACCAACAGCATGCCTCCGCCCAACAAGGAACTGGCCAACCCCCAAAATCCGAAGAAATGCATGGGGCGCTTTCCATAACGTGTCAGGAAGGTGATGGTGAGCAGGTCCAGAAACCCGTTGACAAAACGGTTCAGCCCGAACTTGCTCGTGCCGTATTTGCGGGCGATGTGCTCGACTTTGAGTTCCCCGATATTGCCAAAACCGGCAGCCCTGGCGATGACCGGGATATATCGGTGCATTTCGCCGTACACCTCGATGGATTTGATGACATCTTTCCGGTAGGCCTTGAACCCACAATTCATGTCGTGCAGCTGCACACCCGACACCATGCGGTTCACCCCGTTGTAGATCTTGGTGGGGATGGTTTTGGAAAGAGGGTCTTTGCGCTTTTGTTTCCAACCCGAGACGAGGTCGAATCCTTGGTTGCGGATCATTTCCACGAATTCGGGAATGTGTTGCGGACGGTCCTGCAGGTCAGCATCCATGGTGATGACGATGTCACCCTGCGCTGCTTGGAAAGCCACATGGAGAGCTGCGGATTTGCCGTAATTCCTGCGGAAACGAATCCCTTTCACTTGCGGATAGGTCTGTTTCAGGGATTGCACCACTTCCCAACTGCCGTCGTTGCTGCCGTCGTCCACCATCAGAATTTCCCAGGAATAACCACCGGCATCCATCACGGGTTTGATTTCCGACAACAATTCGGGCAAGGATTCCGCTTCGTTGAACAGGGGTACGACAAGGGAGATGTCCATGGCACAAATGTAGGAATTTCTTCCAAATCACCTTCCGAAGTGGTCCGACTGCCGCTCAAATCGGCATTTTAAGTGCTGGGCTGACTCAGAATGCCAACACCTTGAATTCGGTCCGGCGATTGAGTTGCTTGTTTTCTTTGGTGTCGTTGGGGGCGATGGGTTCCTTTTCCCCATACCCTTTGGCCACCAACCGGTTTTCGGCGACACCCGCATCGGTGAGGTAATCCACGACGGATTGGGTGCGGGCCTGACTCAATTTTTGGTTGTAGTCATCGGTGCCGTCGCTGTCCGTATGACCTCCCAATTCCACGACCAAGGTCGGGTTTTGGTCCATGATGCGTACCAAACGATCGAGTTCGGCAGCAGATTCCGGCCTGAGGGTTGCCTTTGCCACGTCGTAGAAGATGTTTTTCAGGACGATTTTCATGCCCACTTCGAACTTCACCAATTCGATGTCCTGGTTCACCCCGGTGTCTACATGCTCCGGCTTCACCTCGACGTCCTCTACGAGATTATACATGTAGCCTTTTTTGTTACCCGAAAGGTCGTATTTGCCGAAAGGGACATTGCAGGCTTCATAAAACCCGTTGGCATCCGACATTACCTTGCGGACAATGTTGCCTGCGGAATCCAAAACGGTGACCTCCGCATTGGCAAGCTTCACACCCGTGCCTTGCTCGATGACATATCCCCGAATGCAAGCCGACGTCTTGGGCTTGATTTTTCCCAACTCGAAATTCAATTCCTTGCCCGCCGGGTAATCATTGGGGTACAAGCTCACCAACGCACTTTTCTCATTGTAATTCGGATAGGTGGCCGTGACCTCGTAATTCTGACCGAATGGCAGCACGGTACTGTATTTGCCCATGGAATCGGCCGAAAGTGTAGTGACCAAGGCCCCGTTTTTGTCCTTGATGGAGACTGTGGCACCCGCCAGAGGAAGTTTGGTTTCCTCATCCACCACCCTTCCAAACAAACGGGTGGATTTGATTTTCTCCAAGGGCGCGTCCTTTTTCAAACCCTCTTTGCCCAATGATTCGGGCAGATCGAACTTGTCCTCGAACTTGGGGTATCCCTTGGATTTGGCCGAAAGGGAATAGCCACTGCCGAAGGGGATTTCACAAAACCGGTATTTGCCGTCCGGCCCAACTTTCACGCTTTTGATGGAAAATCCATCCGGCCCGATGACCGCCACCACGCCTTCCAGAGGTTGTTGGGTGTCTTTGTCATACATGGTTCCATATACACAGGTGGAGGTCATTGGCCCTTCCGGATCAATGGAGATGTTCCGGTGAATGTTGAGTTTGCTATCCTTGATGGAAGCCGTGGCAATGTCGAGGTCCTTGTCTCCGTCCAGGTCTGCCGATGCCAACCCCGAATTCCAGTTGCCGGAAGTGATTTTGGCTTTGGATGAAAACACACCCTTTCCGTCGTTGAGGTGCACATTCACCATCTCATCCCTCGTGGAGGCCGTCACAATATCAATGTCCCCGTCCAAATCGAAGTCCCCTGCCACCATGTCGAAATTGTAGTCCCCAGATTGGATTTGTTGCAACGGAAGGAATTCCAATTTGCCTGATTTGATTTTGCCTGTACTGAGGTGGATGGACAAGTGGTGCTCCATGTAATCAGCCGAAGCGATGTCGATGGTTCCGTTTTTGTCAAAATCCGCCATGGCCAAGCCCCAGTTCGCCACTCCCGAGGTCAAATATTGGTATGGGCCGAACTGTCCGTTTCCTGTGCCTAGGAAAATGTCCACCGACCTGGAATCCGTTCCGACCAACAAATCGGGTATGTTGTCTTTATTGAGGTCACCGATGGCCACGGAGCGGGGTTTGGTCTCGGTGGTGAGGCTCTTGGGGGCTGCAAAATTCCCGGCACCGTCGCCGAAATGGAGATTGACCTTGTCGTTGCTATTCGTCACCGTCACGAGGTCCACATGGCCGTCCCCATTCACGTCCGCCGCTTTGAGGTCATGGGGGAAACCACCACCTGCCGGAATGGATTTTTTGGGTTTGAAACCTCCACGGCCATCGTTCAGCAACCAATTGACCGCCATGTCTTTCACCGAGACGGTCGCAATGTCCAACCAGGCATCCCCATTGAGATCTTCTACCACGATGGAACGGTTGTATGGTCCAGCCTGATAGCTCCTGCGGTTGTCAAAACGGCCTTTGCCATCGTTGAAGTGCACCGTGACCATCCCATCGAGATTGGAGCAGGTTACCGCGTCCACATCCCCGTCCTTGTCCACATCGCCAAGTGCCAAGTCCCAGTTTTCCGCACCCGATTCGTAGGCGGTTTTAGGAAGAAAAATGGTGTGTGAAATGAATACCGTGGAGTCTTCACCAGAACGGTTGGCCACTTGGGCCGTGACGTTTCCAAGGCAAAAAACAAAGGTAGAGGCAAACAGGGTGTACAGTTTGGAGGCACCGCGCCCCGCAACCGGCATCAAGATTTTAACCATAACGAAACAACTGTCGTATGATGAATTGGATTCAAAAGGGTGATTCCGTGCAAAAATACGTTTTCACCCTACATTTGCCCGCATGAAATTTAAACCGACCCAAGCTTTCATTATGCGTCATAAAAGTCTGGTGTTGATGTTTCTGTTGGGGTGGCAGGTCGTTTCGGCCCAATTTTCCACCGATAAGGTACAAGTAAGCTTCGGCTACGGCATCCACAATGCCGCCGCACGTCGTTTCAACCACCTCATCACCACGTTCAACAACAACCGTTACCCCTTGGTGATCGCCACCAACCTCAACAACATCAATTGGTTGACTGGCTTCGAAGGCGGTGGGCACTATTTGTTCACCGAGGACATCCGATTCCATGCCCAATTCGGGAGCCGACGCCAATTCCTTCAAAGCTTGTACGCGGATTCCCTCATGTACCGTCAGTACTTGTTCCGTATTCACACAGTGGACCTCGGGGCAGACTATAAAATCGGTCAGGAAGGACCTTTTACCCATTGGGTGGGCGGAGGACTTGTAGTGGGCGTAATGGGTGTTTTTACCAACTTCACCTCTCAAGAAGGATATGCGGGAAGCAGGACCATGATCGACATCGACCATACCGCTGTGATCGGCCTCTCCGTGTCTTATGAGGCCCAATTGAAACTGCATCAATACGTCCACTTGTATGTGAGACCCACCGCTCAATATGCCATTCCGGGCAACGTGCGCAAACTCACCGATTTTTTCGACCCACAAGTATCTCAGCAAGGCGTGTCCTATGGGGAGGGTGAACCTGAGAAATACGACACGGGGTCTTTGAACGGCATCGGCGTTTCGGGTGGCATCATCCTGCAATTGCCGGAATTCTGAAACTACCTTCCTTCAGGATTCGTTAATTTGCACCCAAAGTTTTGCCATGGAATCCAACAAGCTCATGCGGGTGGTGGGAAGCATCATCCTCGGCACCTACGCATTTTTCAACCTCATCACCTTGTTGTTGATGAACCGGATGTTCCCAACCTTCAGCCCGGAACTCTTCGGCCCCTACTCCATCATGGCCAGCAAGCAGGTATTCATCGCCTACCATGTGTGGGGCATCATTTTGGCCCTAATCACCATTTACGCGATGTGGAAAGACCTCAAAAACCTGTTCCTGATCGGCCTGCTGCTCACCACCATCGTGATGTTCTATCCGTATTTCAGCACGGCACCCTCCAACACCCCGGCAAAAGGAAAAATCCAACCGCCTGTTTCCAATCCGGGCAAAGGCAACCTTCCGGCTCCCGACACTTTGAGAGGAAGCTGAATCTGAGCAGGATCATTTGGGATGGGTCGGGGGTGGATTCAGTTTGTCAATCCGGACGGGCCAACTCCAAAATCCGGTCCATGTGTGCCTCGAATCCCAGCCCTTCCGATTCGGCCAAACCTTCTCGCACCGGGTAGCCCCCCGCCATGATTATACGCATGGCCTCCGCCCATTCGGATGGATTCATGCTGTCCACCACAATGCCATCCTGCGCTTTGACAATGACTTTGGCACCTGTCATGGCCGAAACAATCACCGGCGTGCCACAAAGCAGGGATTCCGTCACCACCTGCCCGAAGGCATCGTACCGGGAAGCCAACAGGGAGCAGTCGGCCGCAGCATACAGTTCTTCCGTCTCTTTCAGGAAACCAATCGACCTCACACCTGCTTGGGCCCGAGGCAAATCCTGATGACCCACCACAACCAATTCCGCAACGCCATCCGGCAGCATGGCAAACGCATCCATCACGACATCCAAGCCTTTGAGCATGTGGTTGGAGCTGATGAACAAAAAGGTGAATTTATCCTTCGCCATCCCGTGTTTTTCACGGAGATCGTCTCGATTTGCCTTGAGCCCTCGGTGAAACCTTCTCGGGTTGGTGGGTGGGTACAAAACCTTGATGCGACTAGTTTCGACATGGTGAAAGGCTGTCATCTGTTGGGCAATCATTTCGCTTGCCGGTAGCATCCAACCTGGAGACCGGTAGCAACGTTCATCCATGTAAGCCTGAATCCAATCCGATGGCCTCCACATGCCCCTGCCCATCGCAGCATTGAAGGCGCGGTGCACACCTGCCACAATCACGGCATCATGGTGGGTTGTGCGGCCTAACGACAACACAAAATCAAAATTTCCGTCAGCCAAAACTTTCTTCAGCTTGCGGTCGAACACCCATGCCCGGAATGGTTTGGGCACCCACCGCATCGGAACCCGCAACAATTTCACGCCAGGTTCGACCTCCGCACCCTGACCTACCTTGTACACGATGACCGTGACCTCATG
>Ga0209972_10004122_pt1 | contig 11069 bp, 11 predicted proteins | sample NOAtaG_7_FD_187302 | JGI IMG/M metagenome (GOLD analysis project Ga0209972, IMG submission 187302) | Freshwater lake microbial communities from Lake Erie, under a cyanobacterial bloom - NOAA_Erie_Diel1S_2200h metaG (SPAdes) (version 2) | ecosystem: Environmental > Aquatic > Freshwater > Lake ...
TGAACGACGGCGTCGTCGAGTGCGTGGTCGACAACGTCGACGACATCGCGTCGCTCGAGGCATGCCTGAAGTTCCCCCAATGAGCGCCGCATGCGATTGATGTCACCCACGAGACTCGCGTCGCTCGCCGTCGCCGCCACGCTGTGCGGCCTGGCGATCTGGCAACTGCGCGCCGGACCCGAGTCGACGCCGGGCGCGCTGCGCGAGGCGATCCGCGCGCTCTTCGGCTACGACCTCGAGGTGGCGGCGCGGCTCATCATCGCGGCTGAGTTCGGCGGCGCCGCCGCGGTGCTTCTCGTCGGGAACGGATTCCTGTCGATGGCGGCCTCGGTTGCGGGGCTCTTCGTCGCGCTCGCGTGTCTCTCCCGAGCCCTGTCGGTGGGCGGCATGCTGGCGCCCATCGGCGGCATGGCGCTGTTCGGTGCGCTGCTCGTCATGTCCTACAAGGCTGCGAAGACAGCCCGCGCCCAGCGCGAGGCCGAGGAGTCGCCGCGGCGCGGCCTGTCGCCGGCTTGGAGCCTGCTTGGGGCCATCGCCGCCATGACGACGAGCGCGCATCTTGCGGCGAGCGCCCAGTTCAAGTCGGCCGAGGTCGCTTCGCCGCCGGCGTCTGCTCCGACGCAGGCCGTGCCTTCGATCGACCTCGACATGCGGGCGTTCGTCGGGCAGCCGCTCTCCCAGAGCCCGCTCGGCAAGTACATGCCCGAACTCGAGTCGCTGTGCTCGGCGGCGAACGCTCCGGAAGGCGCCTACATCGTCGTGTACAGCCCGTCGTGCGGCACCTGCTACTCGCTCTTCCGCGACAACTTCTCGATGCCCCGGCCACAGCGGGTGATCGCGATCGCCATTCCGCTTGCGGATGGCGCCGTGAGCGCCGCGACCGAGCCGCCCGCTCCGATCGAGTGCTTCGAGTGCGTGGAGCGCACGCTGCCGCAAGGCCCAAGGTGGCTCGTGGCGTCACCCATGGTGCTGCGGATCGAGGGCGGCATCGTGACCTGCGCCGCGGATCGCCTCGGCGGCGACTGCCTACCGCGCTGAGAGGACCGAGACGGTCCGACGATCGATGACGAGTTCCGACGTCGCCCCGCAGCGGAAGCGGGCAGGATGCGGCGCCTCGCGTGCGAGGTGAAGCATGACTTTCGCCGCCGATCCTCGCGACAGCCGGCCTCCCGCGCGCTCGGCCAGCGCGCAGAGCAGCGCGCGCCGCGTGGCCACGGGGAGCGCGTCGAACGTGGGCCGGTCGATGGATGTCGCGCCCTCGGCCAGCACCCCGGCGAGCTGCGCATCGCGAAGCTCGAGCATCTCCGAGGCATCGTCGGCAAGTCGGCTTGCTCCGATTGCGATCCGCTCGACAAGCCGCGCAAGCGCGGGGTCGACGCGCAGCGCGCCGCGCTGGTGCAGCGCGTTGGAGGGGTCGTCGTGCCACGCCACGCCGAGCTCGGCGAGAAACCCGCGCAGACAGGTCCGCGTGATCCCGAGGAGCGGGCGGACCAGCGTCAGTGCGTCGCGGTCGTCAAGCGAGCGCCGCGGCACCAGCCTCGCCGCGCTCGCGAGGCCGTGGCCCTGCGCGAGTCCCATGAGGAGCGATTCAGCGCGATCGTCGGCCGTGTGCGCGAGGAGCGCGCAGCCGCATCCGTGGCGCGCGGCGAACGAGGCAGCCGCCGCAAGCCGAGCCTCGCGGGCGCGATCGAGAAGATTGCCGTCGGTCGCGACATCGACTCGCACGATCTCGCGCCGCGCGATTCCCAGCGTCTCGGCAAGCCGAATCGCGCTTTCGCACTCGACGCGAGCGTCCGCGCGCAATCCATGGTCGACGCTGAGAACCGCGAGCGAATCGAGCGCCGCGTCGTCGCGCTCACGGACGGCCGCCACGAGGAGCAGCATCGCCATCGAGTCGCCGCCTCCGCTCACAAGCATCGCCATGCGGCTGGCGTTTGCTGGCAACGCGTCCTCGAGCGCGAGGGCGACGTCCGCGGCAAGCGGATGGCGCGACGCGCGCAGAAGCAGTTCGGCGCGCGCATCCGTCGCGTGGTCTGCGCGGCCGTGCGCTGCACTCATCGGCACGACTCTGTCGCCGCGCCCGGGGCTGCGGGCGCTCGCGGGGCTTGCACGATGTCGATGGTGGCGCGTAGCGCGTGTGCGGACGGCGTGTCGTAGCGGAAGGAAACCTTGCCGACGCCCTCGAGGGCGGCGGCGACGGCCTCGAGGCCGCGCTGGAGCCGGGCGACGCCTGGCCCCTCGCCTTCGACGAGCGGCTGCCACGCGCGGATGAGTTTCGCAGCACGCCGCCCGTCGCAGAATCCGAAGCCAGCGGCCGGCGCCAGCGGTTCGGCCGCGCGCCTGTGCGACTTCAACTTCGATCCGACCGTCTCGAGCCATCGCTCGTCGCTGGCATAGACCTGCCAGCCGCCGCACTCGGTCGAGACGGTGGACCAGCACAGGACGGAGTTGCCAAGCTTGAAGCTCGTACCGAGGTAGCGATCGGCGAACGGACCGAGCGCCTCGCATGCGCGCGCTCCGGTCGTGTGCGGCTCGGAGAGCGCCCGGGCGGGCGACGTCTCGGAAGAGGGCTCGGACGAGGGCTCGGACGAGGGCTCGGACGAAGTCTCGGGCTGGGTTGTCAGTGCGCCAGCCGTCGAGTTCTGGCACTTCGGCTCGAGGGCGCGGACCATGCCGCAGCAGACGTTGTGCATGAAGAGGTCCTGCTCGGCGTCTGCCTGCACAGCGTCCTCCACGCGCCACGCAAGCGCGATGGCGGGTCGAACCAGGTTGTTCCTGTTCGAGACGCCGATGGCGAGCAGGCGCTCGCCCGCGAGATTCGAACGCATCGCGGGCGACGCGGCGAGTTCGGGAACGAGGCCGAGCCAGAAGGCATCGGATCCGCTCGGGCGTCCGTCGGTCGGGTTGACCAACACAAGGACCGCCGAGTCGTCGAAGGCCGACACCAGCCGCTCGTCGAGCGGCGCCGAGGCCACGGGCGCGCCAAGCGGTGAATCATCGTAATTGCCGAGGAGTTCCGCGCGGATCCCACGCTTCGTCCTCGTGAGTCCGATGGTGGTTGCGCCGCCGACCGGTGCGTCGTGGCGCAGGAAGATCCGCACCGGAGCGTCGGAACCGAGGAACGCCTGCATGAGCGGCTCCCCGAGCAGCGAGATCGCCGGATCCTCGCGCGAGATGCGCACGGCCGCGCCGTCGAGCGGGGCTTCGCCGAGGTCGATCGGGGACATCAGGAGCCAGCCGCCGACCCTCCGGAGCAGAAGGCGCTCTGCGTTTGAGGTGAAGCGCCCGGGAGCGTGCATGCGCGCGCCGAGCATCTTCAGCACGCGCTCGCATCGCGCGTCATCCGCCTCGACGCCGAACATCCAGGCCGGCGCGTCGCGCCCGGACTCCACTGCGTAGAAGACGACGCGTCCGGCGAAGACTTCCTTCGCGGCGATGTCGACGTCGGCCCGCGTGCGTCGCGCGAGCGCGTCGAAGGTCTCGAGCGCACGTTCGCCCGCGAGCGTGCTGAGAAGCGTGCGCACCGCTTCGCCGCCGGTGCCGAGTACTTCGGTCGCGGCGCGTGCGTCGATCGCGATCGACGCGTCCTTGGGCGCGAGCGCGAAAGCGGCGTTGTCGGCGTGCGTGGGTCGCAGTGCAAGCAGCGCCGCGAAGAGCGTCAGCGTGGCGAGCGTCGATCGAGCGAGTGCGGAGAGAGATTCCACCGAGTCCTCTCGTCAGGAACGGGAGAACGGCGCGGCTGCGTTCGCGGGAGGAGCCGAAGACGATGGCTCCTCGACGGGCGCCTGCTCGACCGCGAATGGCGCCACGATCTCGCGCAGTGCTCCGAGTCCGTCGCTCAGGGCGGCGCCGTTCTCGCGGATGCCCCGCTCCACCACGCTCGACACTGGAACGGCGGCCGCGTCTGCGGGCGCCACGGCATCGCGCACGAGCGGCATGGTGCACACCACGGACACGATCACGGCGGCCGCGATGCCGAGCGGAAGCACGCTCCGGGGAAGTTCAAGCATGATGCGATCGGCCAGGGCCTCGGCCCGCGCGCGGTCGCCCGACTTGGCGCCGCAACGGGCCGCCTCGCCGCGGAGGGCCAGGAGCACGCGCACCAGCGCGCGTTGCGCGCGCCCCGAGGGCCGCCGCCCGTCCATGCCGTCGATGCTCCAGTTCATTGGAACACCTCGTTCGGATTGGAGACGCCGCTCTGCTCGATCGCGAAGAGCATTCGGCGCCGGGCCCGGAACAGATGGCTCTTGATCGTTCCTTCCGGCATCCCGAGTTCCTCGGAGATGCGCTGCACCGACCAGCCCTGCTGGTGGAAGAGCAGCACGATCTCGCGCTGCGGCGAGACGAGCGAATCGACCGCGAGCGTCACGAGCCGCGAGATGCGCTGCCCCCGCTCGACCGACTCGACTTCGCCGAGCGGAGTCTTCGACTCGCCGGCGCGGAACTCGACGAGCTCGCTCTCGGCGACCGGCTTCATCTTCTGCTGCGCATTGACGAGCAGGCGCTTGCCGATCGTGAAGAGCCACGTGGAGAATCGATACTGGTCGTCGAAGCGGTGCAGCGACTTGATGACGCGGACGAACGCCTCTTGCGCGATGTCCTCCGCGAGCTCGTGCTTGCCGCAGAGACGGAAGAGGAACGCCTCAAGCGGGCGCTGGTAGGCTTCGATCAGTTCGGCAATGGCATCCCGGTCGCCCCTGCGGGCGCGATCGATGGTCAGTTTCTCGGTTCGCGCGTCGAGCATCTGAGGATCTTCACCTGAACGCCGCCGGGACTCGCGATCCGGCCGACCGTTCGGCCAGAGACATGGCCGGGCGGCCCCGGAACTGCATCAAGTGTACGGGCGAGGTTGGGTTTCGTTCCGCAGATTTCACGGCGCCGACAGGATTCGGGAGGTTCCCGATGGCAACACGTGAGCGACCGGGGGGCGACCGGGGGGCCGGGGTCAGACAGAACCGAGGCTCCGCCAGACAGAACCTAGGCTCCGTCAGACAGAACCGAGGCTCCGCCAGACAGAACCGAGGCTCCGCCAGACAGAACCTAGGCTCCGCCAGACAGAACCGAGGCTCCGCCAGACAGAACCTAGGCTCCGCCAGACAGAACCTAGGCTGCGCGGGCGCTTCCCGGGCGCGTCGCCTGCCCCGCCACCGTTCGGAGGGCTTCCAGCAGATCGAAGGGCGAATCGCCCTGCAAGTCGATCCCCAGTTCGTCCGCGAGGCCTGGGGCCCGGCTGAACACGCCCCCCCCGACCCCGACGCGGAGTCCCGGAACCGGTCGCTGCGTCTCGAGAGCGTGAAGCAGACGCCGCAGCCGAGCCGCATCGGTTCCGGCTGCCGCATAACTGATCACGAAGTCCGGGAGCCGCTTGCCGACCTCCTCGAAGGCATCGTCAGATTCGACGCCCCCGCCGAGGAACACCACGTCGAAGCCGTCCGCTTCCGCGAGGTCGACGAAGACCTCGGCAGCGAGTTCCTCGAGCGGCTTCGGGCCGCTGGTGACGAGGATGGTGCGACCGCGCGAGGGGCGATGAGGAAGTGCCTCGCCGAGCGAGTGCGAAAGCTGCCGCAGGAGCAGCGTGGCGCAGTGGAGATGCACGGCTGAGATCTGGTCGCGGCGCGACCATCCGTCGAGCGCGGAGCATGCAGGCCAGACGAGGTCCTCGAGCAGTTGCTCGGCGGTGACCCCTGCTTCGGCTTGCTCTCGCAGCATGCGGTGGCCCGCAGGGCGGTCGCCTCGGAGAAGCGCTTGCATGAAGTCCTCGAACACGCGTTCGACCTGCGAAGTGCGGGTGTATCGCGCCGTGGTGCATCGCGCCGTGGTGCATCGCGCTGTGGTGCGGGCGGGACGGGGCGCCGGGTCGTGCGCATCGGGCGCGGTCGATTCGCCGTGGATTCCGGGTGACGGGCGGCCATGGAGACCGCCGTCGAAGTTCTTGGCCTGAGGCATGGCCATGTCTCCAACGTTCGGAACGGTGTGGACGCTTTCCCCGTCGCCCGTTCGATCGATGATGAAGCCGGGATCCTCCCGGCGGGTGGGTGCGGCGCAACGCCCCGATCCATCGAGGCGACGCGCCGCGGTGACAAGGAGCGGAGGTGCGATTCCGTTTCGGCGCGCGCGCGATCGGCACGCAAGCGGCCGCGCGCAGGCCGGCGCCACGTCCGAGATCGTCAGCTCGCGACCGTGACCACGCAGGTGCCGAAGGTCAGCGGGGTCTGCGAGACGGCTGTGAAGCCGACCTCCTTCAGCGCCTGCGCCAGACGGGCACGGTCGAGGAACGTCTCGACCGAGCGCGGCAGGTACTTGTAGGCCCCGGAGCCATCGCGGGCGATCAGCGTCGCCGTCCACGGCATGATGCGGTGCGTGTACAGCCGGTTCACGGCCCTGATGAGCGGATTGGTCGGCTCGTCGAACTCCAGCACGACGAGACGTCCTCCCGGACGCAGCACGCGCCGGAACTCCGCGAGCGCGCGCTTCGGATCGGAGACGTTGCGCAGCCCGAACGCGATCGAGAGGACGTCCACGCTCGCGTCGGCGAGCGTCAGCGCCGTCGCATCGCCATGCTCGTAGCGTGGCGTCACCCCGGCCTTGGTGCGCGTGCGTGCGCGCACCGACTTGTCGCGCGCGAGGTCGAGCATCTCCGGCGTGAAGTCCAGCCCGAGCACGCTGCGCGCCCCGCTCTGCGCGAAGAGTTCCGTCAGGTCCCCTGTTCCGCATGCGACGTCGACGATGTCGTCGGTTGGCTTGACCTGCGCCAGGCGCACGGCGGTCTTGCGCCATTGCTGGTCGAGGCCGAACGAATGGAGGCGATTGTTGAGGTCATAGGCCCCGGCGATGGCGGCGAACATCGTTCGCACCTTCTGGGCCTTGTCGCTCCGGGCATGTGGGTCGGCAGCGAGGTCGTCGGACTGCCAGACGGGCGTGGTCATGGGGGCGAGTATAGGTCGGCCACGCCGAGGGCCTGCTGAGGGTACATTTCGCCCTGCATGATCGTGGACCTCGACACCCGGACCTGGGTCCGACTCGAAGACCTTGGAGACGAACTGGCAGCCGCCGTCCGTCGCCTTGGTTCGTCGCGCTGGGTCCAGCCTGATGCGAGCGCCGAATCGCACGCGAGCGCGTTGCGAGCCGTCGATGCAGCGGTTGTGCTGGGTTTCCGAAGCGAACTGGTGCGAGGAGCGATTCCCGAGGACGTGCTGCGCCCGATGGTGGCGGCGTCGGGCGGTCGGCTGTTCCTCGCGCGCGCCGTGGATCCGACACGACCGGGCGCCGCAGGCGAGGTCGATTCCGCCCGCAAGGAAGGTGCCTCCGCGATCTGGGTGGATCCCTGCACGCAGGGGTTCAATCCATCCGACACGCGCGCGATGCGCGTGTTCGATCGCGCGGAGGCGAACCAGTTGCCGGTGCTTCTCGGCTGGAGCGGGCCGATGCCGTCGTCGGGTCGGCTCGAGTTCGGGCGCCCCGTCCTGCTCGACGAGGTCGCGCGCGCGTTCCCGCGGCTTTCACTCGTGATCGCGGGCTTCGGATCTCCGTTCCTCTCGGAGACGATCGCGCTCCTCGCCAAGCACGACCGGGTGTTCACCACGACCGCCGGGATCGCGGCGCGTCCGTGGGAACTCCTGCAGGCGTTGCAGGCCGCGCGCGATCACGCAGTGGACCGCAAGGTGCTCTTCGCCTCGGGCTTTCCGTTCGATCTTCCGACGCGCGCCATCGAGTCGATCTACGGCATCAACATCGCGCTGCAGGCGACCCAGCTGCCGCACATCGCCCGATCGGCCTTGCGCGAGATCGTCGAGCGAGACTCGATCACGCTGATCGGGCTCGGCACGCCTCCGCCGCCGGGCAACCGGCAGAGCGACCGCGCCCTCGCGTCCCTCTCGCCGCTTGCGCTCGAGGGCGACCAGCCAGCGGCAGATCCGTAAGCAGACCCGTAGAGTCCGAAGCCATCGAAGTCATCGAAGTCACCGAACGATCGAAGCGAGCCACGCCGACCATGAGAAACTCCCGCGCGACAGCCATCATCCTCGGGACCGCCCTCTGCGCATCGCTCTCCGGCTGCGCGTCCGACACCCTCGTGGGAGAGATCGAGATCGTGGGGCTCGGTCCGAGCGCGCTGCGCTTCGACCGCGAGCTGTCCGTCGCCGCGTACGCCGTCCGCGAGGCGGAGGACAGTTTCTTCTTCTCGGATGTCCCGCTCGAGGATCTCCTTCGTCACGGGCCCGACACGCCGCTGCGCAACGGCGTGTTCGTGCACGTCCAGTTGATCTGGACGCCGAAGCCCGGGATGACTCCGGTGGACCCCACCGCGACCAACGCCGTCACGCGGGTGCTCATCGTCTCGGAGGGCGAGGTCGGGCTGTACGGCGGCGCGGCCTTCGCGCGCGTCGATGGCGAACCGGGCGAAGAGGAACTGTCGCTCGAGGTCGAGGGCGGCACGCTCACGCTGCTCGAGCGCACTGCGGGATTCAACGATCTCCTGAGCCCTGCCGGATTTGCTGGTGAACTGCGTGCGCCGCTTGCGGCGGATGAGACGTCCCGCTGGCGGCGCGCGCTCTCGCAGTTCGCCACGAACGCGTTCGGAAAGTCGCTGTGGGTCGATGCGCGCGATCGCGGCGCGCAGCCGTTCATGCTTGCGGCGCGTCCGGCTTCGCATCGCTGACCGTCGTGCGAATCGCCTCGTCGAGCGCGTGCTCGAGCTGTACGGCAACGCCGAGTCGGCTGGGGTGGCTCCGCAGGCGGTCGACGAGGACGCCCGACGCGCGCTCGATGCGGAGCGCGACGCTCTCGAGGTCGATCCCGTGCGTGATCCCGTGCGTGATCCCGTGCGTGATCCCGTGCGTGATCCCATGCGTGATCCCATGCTCGATCCGGGAATCGCGCGCGGGTGCCCCGTGACGGTCGACGCGCCCACCGTAGAGTTCGTCGCCCACGAGCGGAAATCCGAGTTCCGCGAACATCGCCCGGATCTGGTGGAAGCGCCCGGTGTCGAGACGGATGAGGGCGTGGCAGTCGCGCGCGTCGTCGGTCGCCGGCGCCACGGCACACACGCTGAGTCGCGACGGGTCGCCGCCAGACCGCACCACGCGGGCACGTTCGCCGTCGCGACGGAGATAGGCGCGATGCGGCCCGACGAGTTCGCTCGCGCGGGTGATCGCGGCGGAACCAGCCGCCGGAATCCGCGCGAAGTACCACTTCGTCCATCGGTGCGACGTGAGCTCCCTGCCGTGGCGGGCCGCTGCGGCGGCATCGCGCGCGACCACCATGACGCCGCGGGTCGGACGGTCCAGTCGGTGCGGGAGCCTCGCCTCGGGCCACGCGAGTCGCGCGGTGGCGCGCGAGAGCAGCGAGTCGAGTTCGCGGCCCCCGCTTCGCTCGCTTGAAAGACCTGCGGGCTTGAAGAGGACCGCCTCGTCCTCGCCGAGTCGGATGATCTCGATCTCGCCGGCGCGTTGCGCGGCGACCGAGTGGGGCGCATGTCGTGCGCGCCCGTGTTCACCGGGGTTCGAGCGGTCGCCGCGGTTCACGCGTTGATGAGGCCTTCGCGCACGGCGTAGAGCGCGAGCTCCACGCGGTCGTGGATGTCGAGCTTCTCCATCACGCTCGTCACGTGCTTGTCGACGGTCTTCACCGAGATGCCAAGCATCTCGGCGATCTGCTTCTTGGCGAACCCCTTGCCGACGTAGCGAAGCACCTCGACCTCGCGATCGGAAAGCATGGCGCCGCGCGTGCCGGTGATCTTTCGCCGGCGGACCTCGCCGATGCCGCCCTGGATGCGCTCTGCGGCGCGTGGCGAGAAGTACTGCTCGCCGCGCGCGACGGTGCGGATCGCTCCGGGGATGCCGGCGGGATCGTCGCTCTTCACGATGTAGCCGAGCGCGCCGACCTTGATGGCCTGCTCGATCGCGCGGTCGTGATCGCTTGCGGAGAGGAAGAGGATCGCGGTGCTCGGGCGGAGCTGCCGGATATGCGTCGCGGCATGGAACGCATCGATGCCCGGCATGTCGACGTCGAGGATCACGACCGCGGGCGAGTGCTTGTGAGCCAGTTCGACCGCATCGGCGGCATTGGCCGCCTCGGCGACGACGCGGATGTCGTCGGTGTCGTTGAGCACGGCGACGAGCGCCGAGCGGATAAGTGCATGATCGTCGGCGACGAGGGCGGTGATGGCCTTTCCTGTGGACACGCGGAGAGGATACCCACTTCCCGAACCCCCGGGCAAACACCCCGCGACGCTGCGAAGCGGCGGGGAATTCCCCCATCCTTGTGAATGCACCCGAGATCGGGAGGGTTGTCCTGATAGACCGGCAATTGACGAGACGTACTGTGGAGGCGGTGACCGACGCTCTGGCAGGTGGCTGCGGAGCGGTCATCGAGGATTCTGCCGAGCGGGCCGCAAGGAGTTTCTCATGGCTGCGACGCACGACCGGGCAACACTGGTCCTCGACCTCTTCGATCAATACTACGAGCGCGTGTACGCGTTCCTGCGGAAATCCACCACTCCCGACGTGGCGGAGGATCTTTCCCAGGAGGTGTTCGTGCGGCTGCTGCAGCACCCCGAGCTCGAACGGCTCACCATCTCGATCAGCTACCTGCTGAAGATCGCGCACAACCTGCTGCGCCGTCGGTATGCGCGCGCCGCGCGCCTCCGCGAGCTGCTCGAGGAACGCGTGGTCATGGATGGCGGCGACGAGGCCGCGCGCGCCCGGGCGAGGGTGCGCAGCGATGCGAGTCAGGCCGACCTCGGCAGCGACGTGCTCGAGACGGCGCTCGGGCTTCTCGGGAAGGATGAGCAGGACGCCGTGCGTCTCATCGTCTGCGAGGGCAAGAGCTACCAGCACGCGGCCGAGGCGCTTGGAGTCTCGGTGACCACCATCAACAACTGGAAGCACCGCGGCATCATGAAGCTGCGAAAGCTCGTCGGCTCGTCGACGGATGCGTCGCATCCGGGCGAGAGCCGCGAGGAGATCATCGGGCTCGGCGCGGAGGCCTCGCGCAATCGGTTCGGACGAATCGATCTCTCGGGCGATCTCGGCGCGCCCCGGCGCATGCAATCAGGCTCGGAGCGCGCACGG
>Ga0209972_10004127_pt1 | contig 11064 bp, 12 predicted proteins | sample NOAtaG_7_FD_187302 | JGI IMG/M metagenome (GOLD analysis project Ga0209972, IMG submission 187302) | Freshwater lake microbial communities from Lake Erie, under a cyanobacterial bloom - NOAA_Erie_Diel1S_2200h metaG (SPAdes) (version 2) | ecosystem: Environmental > Aquatic > Freshwater > Lake ...
AACAGAGAAGTTAAGCCCCCCAGCGCCGATGGTACTGCAGTAAAATGCGGGAGAGTAGGTCGCCGCCACGTTTTTAAACACGCCCGTCCCCGAAAAGGACGGGCGTCGTCGTTTATAGGGTAGGTCTACTTAACAATCGAAATAGCTGGAAAAAGTCTCACCGTCTTGAATCCAATCAGAAAATAGTGAACAACTAGCCCGTTACGATGAAGCTCGAATGGATTTTAAACGATAGTGATTTTTAATTACCATTGCTTGGAATCAGGCTCAATGGATGAGCTAGTAAATTTACAATTCCAAAATGGTCAAGTTGTGGTTCGTGTAGATACAAATATCGGCTGCGATATGAAGGCTGGCTTCAACGATTTCCCTTGCACTCATATTTGGTGCATGACGCTTCAAAGCCAAGGCAGCACTTTGGGCATACATTGCGCCCGAACCGATTGCCAATACATTTTCATCCGGTGAAAGGACATCGCCGCTTCCCGATACAATTAAGCCTTCTTCGTTGTTCATCACAATCAACATGGCTTCCAATCGGCGCAAAAAACGATCCGTACGCCAATCCTTGGCCAATTCGATGCAGGCACGGCGTAAGTTTCCTCGATGGAGGTTCAATTTTTCTTCCAACCGTTCCACCAAAGTGAATGCATCGGAAGTAGACCCAGCAAATCCCACCATGATTCCATTTTCCAGCATGCGCACTTTTTTGACAGTGCTTTTGGCAACGGTACTTCCCATCGTAGCTTGCCCGTCAGCAGCCAAAACGACTTTCCCTTGGTGAATGACCCCAAGGACAGTGGTTGCATGAATGGGTGGATTCAAATCAGTTGCGATTTTTGACGCTGTGGGTATTGTTGGCTTCTTTGAAGTCGTAAAGTTCACCTCCAAAGTTCGGATTACGCTTTTTACCCAAAAATGTCAAGCGACCTTTCAAATCATTGGCATCAATCAAGAGACGATCTTTGCCAAAAATTGCGTCTTCTCGTGTCCGGAAGTTCAGGTCATACTCGGCGCTCATTACGATTGCTTCTTCAGGGCAGACATCCTCGCAGAAGCCACAGTAAATACAGCGCAACATATTGATTTCAAATGTCTCTGGATAACGCTCTTTGACATCTGTTGTTTCAGCAGCCTGCATGGAAATTGCAAAGGGTGGGCATGCACGCGCGCACAACCCGCAAGCAACACACCGCTCCTGACCATGCTCTTTCACCAACACCGGCCGTCCCCTGAACTCCGGTCCCAAAACAGGGCGTTGCTCGGGGTAGCTGATCGTCACTTTTTTACGGAACATGTGCTTGAATGAAAACATCATTCCTTTCGCGATTTCGCCGAAATACAACTTGTGTGCAAAGCTCAGTGCGCGCTCGTTCGGATTGCCTTTTTGGATTCCCATTGCTGGTTTTCTGTTGAGAAAATAAAATTAGGGTCTGGAACAAATCTAAGCAAAAAATCTTGGAAATTGTTGGGCGAAGCATGAGTACAATCCGTCATTTCTACCACCTATCTCGACCCTCAAATGTGGGAATTACGCTATTGGCATTCTTCCTCTCCTGCTTTTTGGCCAATGATCGCAGCGTTACATTTTTACAAACCCTTGATTTCTATGTTGCTGCAATTTGCTTGGCTTTGGTCACGGCGTCCGGATATTGGATCAACGATGTCTATGACCACAAAATCGATCGAATCAACAAACCCCATAAGCTCATCGTGAACGCGTATTTGAGTGTAAAAAAGGTTCTTTCGATTTATTTCACCTTGGTTTTTTTAATCACAGGAGCCTCCATACTGCTATTGAATCCGGCTTTAACCCTCTTGAATCTTGGTGCTGCATTTTTGCTTTTTATTTATGCCGCTTGGCTGAAGAGAACTACCATTGTAGGCAATTTGACAATTGCAGCCCTAACGGCGCTGGTTGTCTATGACGCGATGGTGCTTTATCACCCGAAAATGGTGTTGGTTTGGGCCGCAATTTTTGCTTTCGAAGCGAATTTTGTTCGGGAAATCATCAAGGATTTGGAAGACATAGAGGGAGACCTTCGATTCAAGTTGCATACGTTACCCATTCGGGCAGGAACCCATGTCGCGAAAAGAGTTGTTGCCGTTGGGTATGGGTTGTTTGCAGTTACATGCCCGATGCCTTTTTTTGAAATTTACTTGCGAACAGGCAGGTTGAATTTTGGGTACCTTATTGCCATCACCATTTTGGTGGTATTTCCAACAATATTGTTGAGGGTAGATCTAAGGAACTGTAATTCCAAAGCCGATTTTACCAAACAAAGTAGGTGGTTGAAATTGTTGATTTTGGCAGGAATGCTCAGCCTTTTGCTCCTGAATTGAAGCCAAATTTCAGTTTGGTGGAATCAAGGTTTCGGAGGTAGTTGGGTTCGGGTGCCGAAACATACAATTTCGAATTCACTCCCCGTAAATAATATCCCGTTCCGTCCCATGCCCGCCTCCTTGGGTTTGCGAGACAGGGCTCCGAACAGCAACCTTGAAGTTTATCAGCACAAGCACCGCAAATCAAAAAGTGGTCGTTACATTCCGGGTTGGCGCAATTGACCATTTTCTCGGTTGGAGACTCACATATTCTGCAGTGTCCCAGGACATCAGGATTCACATGATTCACAGGCACCACCACGCGTTGGTCAAATACGTAGCAAGAACCCTCAAAATCCTCGCCTCCAGCCTCATGGCCGTATCTGATGATGCCTCCATGGAGTTGATAGACGTGCTTGAATCCTTTCTTCATCATTAGGCGGGATACCTTTTCACATTTGATTCCCCCTGTACAATAGGTGTAGATCTTCTTGTCCTTGAGATCCTTCAGGCCTTCTAAAGCATCAGGCAAATCCCTGAAATTGTCAATTCCCAAGGTGAGGGCATTTTTAAATTTGCCCACTTCCGTTTCGTATTTCGACCTAGCGTCCAAAATCACCACATCGGGGTCGTCCAGTTTCAAGATTTCGCGAAATTCATCAGGTTCCACGTAGTTATCGATATGGACCGCCATGTCCAACTCATCAACCCCGAGGTGAACGATTTCCTTTTTTACCCTAACATGGAGTTTCAAAAAAGTATGGCTGGGGACGTCGTCCACTTTCCACTCCGTGGCATGAAAAACAGGATGCCGACCAATGTATTCCTGGTATGCCTTGATGTCGGACCTCGTACCTGAGACGGTGCCATTCAACCCCTCCTTGGCAATCAAAATCCTTCCTAAAAGGTGATTTTTCCTGCAAAACTCCTCCATGGCCTCACGTTCAGCCTCGGGGTCAGGTACCGGTGTGAAGTTATAATAAAGCAAAACTTGGAACGGCGTCACTGCATCGGCCAAGGTTGAATTCATATTGTCTTCCACAAAGTTCATCTCGTCACAAAGTTAACCCTTCAGCCTGCAACCTGAAAGAAATCCATCAAATTTGGTCTTGATGGTAAGCCACAATGCCCTTCGTTTTTTTACAAAAGGGTGTTGTGTTTTTGAAAATGATGTCGCATCTTTGCGGAAGATTTAGACCCAATGTGGTCCGACGGTTATAGATATTAGAGAGCACAATTTTAGTTTTATGGTAGTTTGTTTGGCCCTTTTGGGTTAAGCATTCGTTTTTGATGGTATAGAGAACTTTAAAACGTTTTTAATACGTCAATTCAATCATTGTGTCTGCTGTGAAGCATGCACTGCGCGCAAAAATCATGTCTGGATTGTCCAGACGAGCGAGAACTCGTGTTTTCATTTTTTTCAATGATCCATTTGATGGGTCATTTTGTCAAAAAATTGTCAAATCGTCCTATTTGGGACACAAAAGCGTATTGTCTATGAAACAGAGAGAACTAGTTGGTTGCAGCGCATGTGGTAGTGACCATTACGAGCACTATCCCGTGCACTTAAATCCTTGGCTGCCACAGGATTATACGTACTCAAAATGTCAGAAATGTGACTTTGTGTACGTCAATCCACGGCCATTGCCAGAGGAAGTAGAAGAAATTTACACAGCCCACACCAATCCCTTCGACCAAGAACAGTATGAAGGTCTGGATGTGGAGATGGATTCCTTACGAAGGTTGGTGAAACGCATCAAAGCGGTGAAGCCAACCGGAAGAATCCTGGATATGGGTTGTGGACGCGGAGATTTTCTCCGTGTAGCCAAAGACAACGGTTACGAGGTATATGGGTCCGACCTGAGTACTGCACAGGGTCCTCATGACGACATTGAGATCTTCCAAGGATTCTTGAAGGATGCCAATTTGCCCAGTGAGTCATTCGACATCATCGTGACTCGCAACACCTTGGAACATATTTTCAATCCTAATGAGGACCTACAGGAAATCAATCGCCTCCTCAAGCCCAACGGTTTGTTGTACGTGAAGGTTCCCCACGTGAAATATGAAGAAGGTTGGCGTTGCAGGGCGTTTTTTGGATTCAAGTCGCTCTTCACTCCACCGGTCCACCTGAACCACTTTAGCACACATACTCTGCGTACCATTTTGTCCAGAAACGGGTTTGAATTCGTTTCATGGGAAAGCGAAAAGCCATCCAAGTCTTCAAGCAAGCTAAAAAATTTGGTTTTGGATTCGGGATACGCTGCCATTGATGCCCTCAAAACGGTGACGTTGGGACATGCTTTCCCCAAGCCAGTGCTGTGCGTGTTGGTGCGCAAGGTGGGTATGCCAATCAGCCATGTTGAAATTGATACTCCGGTCAGGAATTCGGTCAGCTCGGATGCCGTATCCCTTCGCGAACAGGAGCCTTTGCTCCAACCTCGCGTGAAGGATCGTCAGCCTGCAGCTTGATACATAAGCCTAGTTCTTTTGCACGATTTTGCGCTTCGGTTGCTTGGCAAGTGTCCTGAGTGCCTACCGAAAGGTTGCCTTCACGGGAAAGGTTGTGCTGCTTTTGTTGTTCCCGCCCACGGGTGCGCTGCGTGGGTTTCAATTTGTATTTTTTCCGATGTGGCTCGTCCGCAAAGGACACAACAGCGTACGAGTTCTCTATATCTATATGTTTTTTTTGGGTGTAAGGGCTCTCGCCCCCAAGCCGGTTAGTTCAAAGGAGTGGCTCGCCTGAGTCCACTCCTTTTCTTTTTGGGTGAATTGAAAGCTTTGCTTAGCTTTTGGCTTGTGAATAGATGAATTGGCTGGCCTTGAAATCTTCAATTGTGTCCTTGATTCCCTGTTCCAAAGTGATGCGGGACGTGAATCCCAGACCGCGCAATTTTCCGACATCCAGCAATTTCCTTGGAGTGCCGTTTGGCTTGGACCGGTCCCAAATGAGTTCTCCCCGAAAGCCTGCCGCCTCTGAAATCATGGTGGCCAATGCCTTGATCGTGATGTCAATGCCTGTTCCAATGTTCACCCATCCCGGTTCAGAGTAGTGCTCCATCAAATGTAGGCAGGCGGCCGCCAAATCATCCACATGTAGGAACTCACGGTAGGGAGAGCCATCACCCCACAGCTCCACCTGAGGTTTTCCGCTTTGTACAGCTTCCACAAATCTGCGAATCATGGCGGGCAACACATGGGCTGTCTGCAAGTTGTAATTGTCGTTCGGACCATACAAATTGGTCGGCATCACGGAAATGAAATCACATCCGTATTGGTGCCGGTAGGCGTCGCACAACTTGATGCCAGCAATTTTGGCGATCGCGTAGGGCTCGTTGGTGGGTTCCAATGCTCCCGTTAACAGGGCGTCTTCGCGGATAGGTTGCTCGGCAAATTTGGGATAAATACAGGAAGACCCTAAAAACAACAGCTTCCTGACCCCATACAGGTGGGAGGCATGGATGATGTTATTTTGAATCATCAAATTGTCATAGATGAATTCGCCGCGGAAGGTGTTGTTGGCCAAAATTCCTCCAACTTTGGCTGCTGCCAAAAACACGTATTGGGGTTTCTCGGTTTCGAAAAAATGATTGACTGCAGCCTGATTCCGGAGGTCCAATTCGGCTGATTTCCTCGCCACGATGTGTTGGAATCCTTGGGATTTCAGCAGACGCACCAGGGCACTTCCGACCATTCCGCGGTGGCCGGCAACATATATTTTGGCCGATTTATCCATTTTTCGTTCGGGATTTTGCTTCAGCCATGTCATGTTTCATCATGATGGCTACCAACTCTTCGATTCCCACTTGGGCCGACCATCCCATTTCATGGCGCGCCTTGCTGGCATCTCCAATCAACAGATCCACCTCAGCAGGCCTGAAATAACGGGGGTCAATCCGCACAATCACCTTGCCGGTCTTGCGGTCGATTCCCACTTCATCGAGGCCGGAACCTTCCCACATGATGTCAAATCCTACATGGCTGGCTGCCAACTCCACAAAATGACGGACTGTGTATGTTTTTCCTGTGGCGATGACATAATCTTCGGGTTTGTCTTGTTGCAGCATCAGCCACATGGCTTCCACGTATTCTTTGGCATAACCCCAATCCCGCTTGGCATCCAAATTCCCCAATTTCAAAACATCGCGGTGCCCCACTGCAATTTCACTCAAGCACATGGTGATTTTGCGTGTGACGAAGGTCTTGCCGCGGCGTTCGCTTTCATGGTTGAACAGGATTCCGTTGCAAGCATACAGGTTGTAGGCTTCGCGGAAATTACGGGTGATCCAATATGCGTAAATCTTGGCTGCTGCATACGGTGAACGGGGATAAAAGGGCGTATTCTCCGTTTGTGGAATTTCCTGAACCTTGCCATAAAGTTCGGAAGTGGACGCCTGGTAAAATCGGGCTTGGGGGCAGTGGTTGTTCATGGCATCCAACAACCTCAATGTCCCAATTGCATCCACTTGTGCCGTGTATTCCGGAACCTCAAAGGACACCTGCACGTGGCTTTGGGCAGCAAGATTGTAGATTTCGCTTGGCTTGATGGTCGACAAAAGCTTGTTGAGGTTGGCTGAATCGCTCATATCCCCATGGTGGAGCGCTAGCCGGGAATGGCCCATCAAATGATCGATTCGGTCCGTATTGAAATTGCTCGCCCTGCGGATGAGACCATGTACTTGATAACCTTTATCCAACAGAAGCTCTGTCAGATAGCTGCCATCTTGGCCGGTAATTCCGGTGATGAATGCGCTTTTCATAGATTGGCGCAAATTACAAAAAAATCAAGGGGCAATTTGGAACATCCTCGACGCAGGCACTGTGCCCGTGAACATTTTCAAATCCCTTAAATTGCAACATGGACTCACCTAAGTCACCTGTATCATTGCCGATTGTTCCGCTCAAGACACGGGACTCTGGATCTCAAATGGAGGTTTGGGATTTGATAAGACGCAAATGGTTGGTTCTCACGCCTGAGGAACATGTGCGCCAATGCCTTGTTCACTACTTGCTTGACTGTTTGAAGGTCCCCAAAGGCCTGATGAGTTTGGAGCGGGTGGTGAAATACAATTCCATGTCCAAGCGGTATGATGTGCTTGTATTCGACCGTCAAGGTGCGCCCTTCTTGTTGTGTGAGTGTAAGGCCCCTTATGTTCCCATCAATGATGAAACGCTGTTTCAATGGAGCGTTTACCACCGGGAGTTACAATCACAGGTCTTGTTGCTCACCAATGGGAAGGTTTTGTTGGCGGCCGCCCGTGATGGAAGTGGTGAATGGAGACCGTTGAAACTGCCTTTGAGTCCCGGTGCAGAGGGTTGGACCATGGGATCTCGGGAATACGTATTCGAGGACTGATCAGGATTGGGCAATCCCTGCTCTCAAGATTTCGAGGGCAGCTTCCAACTCTGTTTGTCGGATCACCAACGGCGGGGCTAACCGTATGGCGGTATTGCAATGCAGGAACCAATCTGTCACCACCCCATTTGCCAGACAGTATTGTATGGTCCGAAGCACCTTGTCGAATGATCCCAATTCCACCGCATACATCAATCCTCTTCCTCTCACCTCCAAGACCCCTTTTTCCTGCGACAACGCTTCAATAGTGGCAGACTTTTTCGGCATGTCCTTCAAAAAGTCACCATTCTTCAGCATTTTCCATGCTGCCAACCCGGCCGCACAACTTACCGGATGTCCGCCAAAGGTGGTGATATGACCCAATACCGGATCGTGCGACAATACCTGCATGATGGCTTTGCTGGAAATGAATGCACCTATTGGCATCCCACCCCCCAAGGCCTTGGCAAGCAGCAAAATGTCTGGCCTGATTCCCTCCTGTTCATGGGCAAACAGGCTTCCCGTTCTACCCATTCCACATTGGATCTCGTCGAAAATTAACAACGTCCCCATTGCGGAACAATGATTGCGTAGGGCCTTTAAGTATCCTTCAGCAGGAAGTTCAATACCTGCCTCCCCACGCACGGGCTCCACAATCACACAGGCTGTTTGGTCGTCAATTGCTCCGAAATCCTCCCAACTGTTGAACCGGATGTGATGCACATGGGGCAACAAAGGACCGTAACCTTCTTTGATCCAATCGCCACCCGAAACGCTCAATGCACCGTGGGTGCTGCCATGGTAGCTGTTCTCAAAGGCCACGATTTTACTCCGCCCCGTGTATTTTTTGGAAAGTTTCAAAGCCCCTTCGGTTGCCTCGGCCCCACTATTGGTGAAATATACCACATCCAAACCCGGGCCCAATTGCTGCGCCAATTCATGTGCAAGTTCTACTTGAGGGGCTTGGATGTACTCCCCATACACCATTGTGTGCATGAAACTTGCAGCTTGGTTCTGAACCGCATGCACCACTTCGGGTGGGCAATGACCCATGTTTGCCACTCCAATCCCCGAAATCAAATCCACGAAGGCATTACCTTCCGCATCGTACAAGTGGATTCCCTCGGCGCGCACCACTTCCAGCATCAACGGGGAAGGGGAAGTTTGGGCCATGTGCCTCAAGAATAGCGAGCGTTGGGAAAGATGCATATACGTTCAGGACAAGGTTTGGGCAACATTCCGAATGCGGTTCACCATCGCAGCCAGGCCATTTGACCGGGTTGGGGATAAGTTGGAGGACAATCCAATACGATCGATGAAATAAAGTTCGGTTTGGGCGGCCTCCAAGGCAGGTTGGCCGTCGTAAACCCGCAGCAAAAGTGAGATCAATCCCTTTGGAATCAATGCATCACTGTCGGCCAGGAGTTTGAGTTTGCCATCCTGTACCTCCGCATGTAGCCATACTTGGCTTTGACAACCCCTTACCTGATGGGCTTCATCACGATAGGCTTCCGGATATGGTGGTAATTCATGCGCAAGTTCGATGATGTAATTGTACTTGTCGGTCCAATCACCCATGAATTCGAATTCGGAAATGATTTCGTCTTGAATGGCTTTGATGTCCATGGTTTAAATTTCCGTCAAAGATACGGGGCTTCCAAGAGAAGGTTGGTTTTGGGTGGCGATAGCTTGGTAGGAATCCCAAAATTTGTTTCTTTGCATTAGCCAATTCCAATTTAGAATGAACCAAGTGTTTAAAAATCAATCAGCCAATCCGGTTCAGGAGGCCATGTCTGCCGGCTCCAAATCATTCCAACCTCCGGCTTTCCAGCTCAAGGCACAGCAAGGCGGCGTCATTCAAAAGCATGGAGCTAGAAATGATGAAATGGCCTGGGCTGTTTTGAATCCTTTGAGTGCTTATCGGATCAAAAAAGCGGCAGATCGTGCATTCGCCTTGGCTGATGCCTCCGGTCTGGAGGGTGCCCGGGATGGAAGGAAAGATGCTTTTCGACATTGTATTTGGAACGCATTGGCCACCCAATCTGCCGGTGCTACCGCGACTCGTGATTTTACGACCCTCCACGAGCAAGGGACGAATCCTGCAAGCTATGCCAACTCACCTGATTATGACCCCATTGCCATTCAAATGGACCTTCATAACAACAGGGTCGGTCGCCAAATCGGTTACAGCAACAGCAGTGCCACAGAGGAGCAAATAGTGGCCCTTGTCAATCAGGCGATTGCAAACGGGGACCTAAGGATGATAAAAAGGGATAATCGAGGCAATTATTTGGATGCCAATGGGGATTTGACAACTGACCGTACCAAATTTGTATTGGTGCCCACCAATCATCCCACGCAACGAGCAGGCGATCCTGTTTACCTCAATCGTTATGTTTACTGATGGAGAGGTATTTTTCCAAGCATTGTTCGATTTGGCTTGGCATGTGGTTTTTACTAATTGCCGGTTCTTGCACCAATAAACCGATGAATTCCTTTCACATCCCTGGGCTGCCTACCTGCCAAGGACTCACGGTCAATGACCTTTCCAAGTCAATCCCTTTGGAATACCACCAGTATGAGGGTTTCAAAGGCTCAACGGGCGATTCCCTTTTTCCGAAATTCTGCATCATGTTTGAGGATGCCATGTTGGTGGGTGGAGGAGTGCTCAACCCAACTCAAATCGAACAACTCAAAGGAGAGGAAATGCAGTCGCTGAGATCCGATAAATTGTTGCTGCCCTTGTCCGATTCAAGTGGGATTTTGTCTCACATCAAAATGGCATACCCCCAATGCATCGTGGCATCAGACCAACCTTCCGAAACTTTTGAGTCTCACTGTTGGTCTATTCGGAAAGGGGACCAATTGTGGGCCAAGTTGGTTTTCGTCCCGATGGGTATTCCCGGTTTTTTTCTTTGGATTTACCCTGTAGGAGCCTGAGGAGCTCAGCAGGGATAAGGGTAAGCTCGTCCGGGTTGACCTACTGAGCCAAGCTCATTCCTCAACCAAAAACTCATCGGAAGGACCAAATTCAGCCAAGGAAGGGAACTTTTGTGGTTTGATGGCCTTCCAGGTTTCAGTCCGTTTCACCGTTTCATCAAATTGGTTGGAGGTGATTTGTTGGTGCTTCATGGTGCTGAAGTTGTAGCTGTTGTCGATTGCTTCCCCTGAATTTCTCATGAAGCTGCTTTCATTCATGCCAATGAGGGCCATTTTCTCTTTTTGCCAGCGGAAAATGAAGGTGGTGTTGGAGGTAGACCAACTTCCCATCGACATGAAATAATGGAAATAAAACTTCAGGACGCCCCGCTCGATTTTGATGTCGTCGAAGGGTTGGTCCATGTGGTCAAGCAAATGCCTTTGCACGAATGAGTGGTTTTTGACTTTGAGACTGTATCCTCCTTTGG
>Ga0209972_10004128_pt1 | contig 11064 bp, 7 predicted proteins | sample NOAtaG_7_FD_187302 | JGI IMG/M metagenome (GOLD analysis project Ga0209972, IMG submission 187302) | Freshwater lake microbial communities from Lake Erie, under a cyanobacterial bloom - NOAA_Erie_Diel1S_2200h metaG (SPAdes) (version 2) | ecosystem: Environmental > Aquatic > Freshwater > Lake ...
ACGCATGAGCCGGTGAATCTCGGCCTTGGCCCCGACATCGATGCCCTGGGTGGGCTCATCCAGAATGAGGATTCGTGGGTTGGTCGCCAGCCAGCGTGAGAGAGCGACCTTCTGCTGGTTACCGCCAGAGAGGGTCGCGACCGGCGCATAGAGCGCCGCGGCCTTGAGCTGCAGGCGCGTCGCCAGGTCGGTCGCCAGCCGGCGCTCGGCCCGGAGATCGATCAGCCCGGCCGGCGCGAGGCGTGGCAGCACGGCGAGGGAGCTGTTGAAGGTAATCGGCAACTCGGGGATGACTCCGTGGCGGCGGCGGTCCTCGGGGACATAGGCGATTCCGGCGGCGATGGCCGCGGCGGGTGAGGTGATCTCGATCTCCTCCAGATCCCCGTCGACGCGCCCCCCACCGACCAGCACCCGCCCCCCGTCGCGCTGGTGGAGACCAAAAAGGGTCTGGGCCAGCTCCGAGCGGCCAGCCCCGACCAGCCCGGCCAATCCAAGGATCTCCCCCGCCCGGAGCGAGAAGGAGATTCCCGCCAACCCCTGGGCCCGACACGTGAGGTCATCGACCTGCAGCACCGTCGCCCCACTGGCCGCCGCGGCCGGTCGGGGCGGAAAGACCGCCGCCAGCTCCCGGCCGACCATGAGCCGGATCAGCCCTTGCCGATCCGTCGCCGCGGTCGGGAGGGTCGCCATGGTCTCGCCATCGCGCAGCACGGTGATCCGATCGGCGAGGGCGAAGATCTCATCCATCCGGTGGGTGATATGAATAATGGCGATTCCGGCGCGGCGCAGATCACGCAGAATGGCAAAGAGGCTCTCCACTTCGCGCTCAGAAAGGGAGGCGGTCGGTTCATCGAGAATGAGGATCCGCGCGGATCGACCAAGCGCCCGGGCAATCTCCACCAACTGCTGCTGGGGCATCGTCAGTTGGCGCACCGGCAGCGCCGGATCGATCCGTGCCCCAACTCGCTCCAATAGCTCGATGGCTCGTCTTCTGCGCTGCGCGTGGTCGATCTTTCTCCAGAGGGTCGGCGGCTCGAGACCAAGCGCCAGATTCTCGGCCACTGAGAGCTCTGGAAAGAGCGCCGGTTGCTGGTAGATGACCGAGACGCCCATTTCGCGGGCCCTGAGGGGCGTAAATTCGTCGACCAGCTGACCGCCAATGTGCAACTCGCCAGCATCTGGAGCGATGGCCCCGGAGATGATCCGGACCAGCGTCGACTTCCCGGCGCCGTTCTCGCCAACCAGGGCGTGAATCTCTCCGGCGCGGAGACTCAGGGTCGCCCTGCGGAGCGCTTCGACCCCGGCAAAGGACTTGGTCAAACCATTCGCCCGCAGCAGATCTTGCCCGCTATCCAATGAAATTTCAGCCATTTCCAGTCAACTATCTGCGATTGTGCCTTAAATGTCGGCGTGGCGACATTTAATATAAAAAGTCAAGCGTCACCGGCCATCGAACGGCCCTCAACGACTCTTTTTTCGGCTCCAGATCTCCGATTCGGTCCGTGACCGCGCGAGCAGATCGGTGACCTGGCGAAGAATCTCCGGGCGCTGCGCGGCCAGATCAGTCGCCTCCCCCGGATCGTTCCGCAGATTGTAGAGTTCAACCGGCCCATCGACGCCCCTCCGCACCGCCTTCCAGTCTCCCATCCGGACGGCCTGATCGAAGCCCCGCTCGAAGAACTCCCAGTAGAGTGGCGGGGCCGCCGGCTGACGGCGCCCGGTGAGGAGCGGCATCCGTGAGCGACCATCGAGCGCCGCCGGTGGCTTCGCTCCGGCGAGGGCCGCCGCCGTGGGCAGAAAATCCCAGTGGGCCCAGGGATGGTCACTGACCTGACCCGCCTTGATGCCCCCTGGCCAGCGAACGATCATGGGGACCCGGATGCCCCCTTCGTAGAGATCGCGCTTGAGGCCCTTGAACGGCCCGTTGCTGTCGAAAAATTCAGGATCCGCGCCCCCCTCGCGATGGGGTCCATTGTCGCTGGTGAAGAAGACGATCGTCTCCCGATCGACGCCCGCACGCTTCAGACTCTCGAGCACCTGCCCGACGTGGCGATCGAGACGGCTGACCATGGCGGCAAAGGCGGCGCGGGGGGTCTCCTGCGATCGGTAGCCGATCGAGGGGCGCCGCTCAGGTGACGGCTCAGCCGTGGCGACGGCATCGGCCTTCTCGTTGCGGAAGGGCTTCTCCTCGAAACGCCCGTGAAACTCGGCGAGGGAGTCGGCGGGGACCCGCAACTCGGCGTGGGGCGAGGTGAAGGCGAGGTAGATGAAGAACGGCGCCGCCTTCTGCCGTTCAATAAAGTCGACCGTCGCGTTGGTGAAGAGGTCGTTGACGTAATCCTTCTCCAGATCGACCGGAAAGACCTCGCCATTCTTCCAGAGATGGCTCGTATACTGACGATGGGCGTGGGTATGGTCGAGGATGCCAAACGATTCATCAAACCCCTGCAGATCCGGGCGTCCGGTCGTGGCGGAGGTCCCCAGTCCCCACTTGCCAAAGACTGCCGTCCGGTATCCGGCCGACTTGAGAACCTCCCCGACGGTCACCTCCGCCGGAAGCAGCGCATAGTCACCATTCCCGCGAATCCGCCCGTGTCCGGTGTGGAGTCCGGTCATGAGGGACGCCCGCGAGGGGGCGCAGACAGTGCTCCCGGAGTAGTAGCTGGTGAACCGCATCCCCTCGGCGGCCATGCGGTCAAGGTTGGGGGTCCGAAAATGGCGTTGACCGTAGACACTCAGATCGCCATAGCCAAGATCATCGGCCTGGATAAAGATGATATTCGGGCGGCGCCCCGCCGGGGCAGACGTGGCGACAGGTAGTGGCAGGACGGAAGGCCACAGCAACAGTACGGCCAAGAGTAAAGACCAGTCTCGCTTCACAGGGTCTCTCCTTACGCGTCTTGATGGATTTTGAGTCTCTTGAGGATGAGAATGCGGTCTCCCGGAACGACAACCGCGTCAGATTAATCGAGATGAAAGACCTCGACGAGCGGGATAGCGACCGGTCGGGCGTCCGCGTCGGTCTCCATCAATCCCTGCATGTGCTGCCACCAGCGCCGGCAGACCGGATCGGCGGCAATCTCTTCCCACCGCGACTCGGATTCGATCTCGACATAGCCAAAGAGATGGTCGGTCCGCGGATCGAGATAGATCGAGTAGTTCCGGGCGCCGTGGGCCCGGAGAGTCACCTCCATCTCCGGCCAGACCGGATTGTGACGCCGTTCATACTCGGCCTGGTGGCCCGGCTTGAGCCTCATCAGAAAAGCCTTCCGAATCGACATAAGTGACTCTCCTTTTCCGGCAGTTTTAAGGTCAGTTATTTGAGATTCCACTCGTCGGTCTCGATCAGCTTGAGATCAGCGATGAGCGCCGCGGCGTCGGGGCCGCGCCAGATACCAAGCTGCGCGGGACGCTCGGTCGAGTGGCCGTGAGCAGCCTTGAGGCTCGGAACGTGATCACGATCGACAAAGATGGCGAGCAGTTCGCGGGAGACCATGATCCGCAGCGGAATCCATTCCCCCTTCATCTTGAGTGGAAATTGGTGGTGGGCCTCCTGCCGCTGGCCACCCGCCTCCATCCAGACGAGCAGGTCGATGCCGGTCGTCGCCGCGAAGGAGAAGGTAAAGCCAAAGCGGTCGGACGGGTCCCCGGAGGCGGGCCGAAGGATCAGCCCGACCTGCTGCTCGATCGCCGCGATCCGCAAGTCGATCTTCCCGGTCGTAAACTGGTGCTGAAGCAACCAGACGATCCCTTCCCCCCGCCCGGCGGCCAGTTGGAGCGCATACCTGCCTTCGTGATCGACGATCGATGCGGCACAGTTCTCGATCTGCCAGCCCTGACCAGCGACGACACGTCGCAGATCGGGCCGACTTCTCCGGCCCCCCGAATTACTGATGCCAATGCTCAGAAAAAAGAGTCGTTTGGCATCACGAAATGCCTCCCGCCACCCATCCCGCCTTGCTTTGTTGATCAACACTGAACATCCTCAAAAAAGTTTATGCGAGCAAGACGGAACAGTAAACAATCTTGCCTGTTTTGACAATTGGTGAGCGTGGGGAGCCTGTTTTTATAAGAACGGATCGCCCAGCGGCGGATCGGGCCCTTTTTCTGTCCCGGATCTGGTCACCCCAGCCAAAGTTCGGTTTTGAAATGGCGTCGATTTCCGATATCTTATGGTTTCCGGAGTTCGTCGTATTCACTGCATCTTCAACAACTCATCCAGGGAGAGACCATCCGTCATGCATCTCGAGAGCACGTCGATCAAGTCACGTCTTATCAAGCCAATCCTGATTCTGCTGGTGGCCTTCATTGCCGTCGGCGCCGCGTGGAGCCGACTGGGAGTGACGGCCGAGGAGAGTGCGCCGGCTGAGGAGCTGAAAGGGCTCAAGTACCGCCTGGTCGGACCGGCCTGGGGTGGGCGAATCACCCGGGTCAGCGGCGTGGCGGGGACACCGATCTTCTACGCGGCAACCGCCGGCGGCGGCGTCTGGAAGTCATCTGATCACGGGGTGACGTGGCAGTCGATCTGGGATGACCAGGGGATCTCGTCGATCGGGTCGATCGCGGTCGCCCCCTCTGATCCGAACGTGATCTACGTTGGTTCCGGCGAAGCCAACATCCGCGGGAACGTCGCGGCGGGCAATGGAATCTATAAGTCGGTCGATGCCGGCAAGACCTGGCAGCACGTCTGGAAGCAGGAGGGGCAGATCGGGACGATGGTCGTCCACCCGACCAATCCGGAGATCGCCTTCGCCGCAGTGCTTGGCCATGCCTTTGGGCCAAACCCGGAGCGCGGGGTCTACCGGACCACCGATGGCGGAAAGACCTGGCAGCAGGTATTAAAGAAGGACGACCAGACGGGGGCGTCGGACGTGGCGATCGACCCGTCCAACCCGAACATCGTCTTCGCCGGACTCTGGCAGGCGCGTCGTTATCCGTGGGATCTGCAGAGCGGCGGACCGGGCAGTGGGCTCTATGCGAGTCGCGACGGCGGCGCCACCTGGAAGCAGTTGAAGGAGAAAGGCCTGCCGGAAGGGATCTGGGGCAAGGTGGGGATTGCGGTCGCCCCATCCGAGAGCCGGCGGGTCTATGTGCTGATCGAGGCGGAGAAGGGCGGACTCTTCCGCTCCGATGATGGGGGTGAGAACTGGCAGTTGATCAATCCGAGTCGGGCGTTGCGGCAGCGCGCCTGGTACTACACGACGATCACCGTCCATCCAACCAACCCGAACGAAGCGTGGTTCCCCAGCGTCCCGATGCTGAAGACGATCGACGGCGGGAAGTCTCTCGAATCGGTGCGCGGAATTCACCACGGAGATCACCACGATGTCTGGTTCGATCCGACCAATCCCCAGCGAATGATCACCGGCAATGACGGTGGAGTCGACGTTTCGAGCGATGGCGGACGGACCTGGACGGCCCCGGCGCTGCCGATCGGCCAGTTCTACCACATCTCGGTCGACAACCGCGTCCCCTTCTCGATCGCCGGATCGATGCAGGACATCGGCACGGCCCAGGGGCCAAGCAACAGCCTGCGCGGAGGCGGGATTCGGAATACCGACTGGTACGGTGTTGGTGGTGGCGAGGCCGGCTGGGTGGTCTCTGATCCGCTCGATCCGAATATCGTCTATGCCGGAGAATATGGCGGCATCTTCACCCGTTACGACCACCGCACCGGCCAGGTGCGGAACGTCAGCGTCTATCCGGAGGATCCCTCCGGACACGGCGCGGCCGACTTCAGGTATCGTTTCCAGTGGACGGCTCCAATCCACATCTCGCCCCACAACGCCAAAGTTGTCTACCACGGCGGCAACGTCCTCTTCCGGACGAGTGACGGAGGACAGAGCTGGACGGAGATCAGCGGTGACCTGACCCGCAACGACAAGTCCAAGCAGCAGTGGGCCGGCGGTCCAATTACGGGCGACAACACCGGAGTCGAGTTCTACTGCACCATCTTCGCCGTCGCGGAGTCGCCGGTCCAGCGGGACCTGATCTGGGTTGGGAGCGACGATGGACTGGTTCACCTGACCCGTGATGGCGGCAAGAGCTGGAAGAATCTGACCAGCGGGTTGAAGGGGATCCCCGAGTGGGGAACGATCAGCATGATCGAGCCCTCGCGCTTTGATGCCGGAACCGCGTACGTCGTCGTCGACAACCATCGGCTCGACGATATGAAGCCCTATCTCTACCGGACGACCGATTTCGGTGAGAGCTGGCAGCGACTCGACGCGTCGCTGCCGCAGGATGTCTATCTGCACGCCATTCGCGAGGATATCGTCAACCGGAACATCCTCTACCTCGGAACAGAGCGCGGCGTCTCCTACACCACCGATGGCGGAAAGAGCTGGAAGCCGCTCAAGCTCAACCTGCCCACCGTGGCCGTCCATGATCTGGCCATCAAGGGAGAGACCCTGGTGGTCGGAACCCACGGGCGCTCAATCTGGGCCTTCGATCACCTGAATATCCTGCGTGAACTGACCCCGGAGGTTCGGGGTTCGGCCGTCCATCTCTTCCCGGTGGCTGACGCGACCCGCTGGCAGTCCAACCGCGGACCGGGCGATAAGTTTGCCGGTCAGAATCCCCCGAGCGGAGCCGTGATCCATTACTGGCTCAAGGAGGCCCCCAAAGGCGACATCTCGATCGAGATCGTCGATGACGCCGGACGGGTCGTGACCACACTGAGCAGTAAGCGACGCCCGGCAATCGGCTACTCCGACAATCCACAGGGTGAGTCCGGCAGCATCAATGCGGGGCTTCTCTCGCGCCAGGCCGGTCTCAATCAGGTCGTGTGGAACCTCAACTACACCGGGGCAGAGCTGATCGAGAATGGCAAACTCGACTTTGGCGGGCCGGTCTTCGGGCCGCAGGCGATCCCGGGAGTCTACCGTGTCAAACTGAAGATCGATGGTCGCGAGCAGACCGCGGCGCTGCGACTCCATCCCGATCCGCGGGTAACCCTGAGCGCCGCCGACTACCAGGTGCAACTGGCGACCGCCCTCGCGATTCGCGACGACGTGAGCCGGCTGACCCTTCTGGTGCGCCAGCTGCGGGCGGTCCGGCAGCAGCTCCAGAACCGCAACCAGCTGGTCAGACCGGTGGCGTCCGCGAGCGATCTGGTGCGGGAGTCTGAGGCGCTGATCAAAAAGCTCGATGAACTCGAGGAGCAGATCCACAATCCGCAGGCCGAGGTGGTCTACGATATTCTGGCCTTCAAGGGGGGCGCGAAGCTCTACTCGCGCATCGCCTTCCTGCACGATGTCGCCTCAGAGGGTGATGGACCCACCCCGCAGGGGGTGCGGACCGTCTATGCCGAGCAGAAGAGTGAACTCGATAAGTACGAGGCGGGACTGCGGGCACTCCTCGCCGAGCTCTCGACGCTCAATGCCACGGCAAAGCGGCTTGAACTCCCGCACATTCTCGTTCCGGAGCTCGATGCTCTGCGCACCCTCAGGTAGCCATTCCTGAACAGACCAGGTGGAGAAGCAGATTATGTTGAAACGACGCGATTTCCTGGCCAGTCTCAGCCTGCCACTCCTGGCGGGCGTTTCGCGCTCCGAGACGACGCCGGCCCCGCTGCTGCGCGGTCGGCGTCTCAAGCCGGGCGATACGGTTGGCCTGATCTCTCCGGCCACGCCGGTCTCCGACCCCGACCTGCTGCAGAAGGCCGAACGGACGATCAACTACTTTGGCTGGAAGGTCAAATGGGGACGAAGCGTTGGCAAGAAGTCCGGCTATTTCGGCAGTTCGGTTGCCGAGCGAGTGACCGATCTGCACGAGATGTTCGCCGATCCCGCCGTCGACGCGGTCTTCGCCATCCGCGGTGGATATGGGTCGTCACAGATTCTCGATCAGATCGACTACGAACTGATCCGGAAGAACCCAAAGATCTTTGTCGGATACAGTGACATCACGGCAATGCATCTCGCGATCTATCAGAAGACACGGCTGGTCACGTTCCATTCACCAGTGCCGCTCTCGCCATTTACCAAATATACCCAGCGCCACTTTCTGCGGGCCATCACCGAGGCGGTTCCCAACGGGGTCGTCACCAATCCCGTCGAGTCGAATGAGCTGCGCCCCCAGCATCCGCTGCGGACGATCGTTCCGGGTAAGGCCACCGGCCCGCTGGTCGGCGGAAACCTGACCCTCATCTCGACGCTGATGGGCACCCCGTACGAGATCGATACCCGTGGCGCGATCTTTTTTATCGAAGATGTCGGTGAAGAGCCCTACCGGATCGACCGGATGCTGACCCAGTTGCGGCTGGCTGGCAAGTTTGATCAGGCGGCGGGGGTCATCTTTGGCGAATGTTCGGACTGCACCCCGAGCGACTTCCGCCCCTTTGTCGCCGCCGGATTCTCACTGGGCGAGGTGGTCGACGCCATTCTCGGGCCGCTCAAGATTCCGGTGCTGGCGGGGATGACGATCGGCCACACGGCGGAACAACTGACGCTCCCCCTTGGAATCCGGGCGACTCTCGATGCAAAGGCGGGGACTCTCGATCTGCGGGAGAGCGCTGTTCGCTAGGGTGGGTCAACGGGCAAGCACCCGCTCCGTGAGCGGCTTGAAATCGTCCTTCGGCTCGAACATGACGCCAATCGTCTTCTGCTGGTGGAGGGTATTGACGATATTGACCTGATCCTCAAAGAGCTCACAAAAGAGCCGGTTGCGCAGCTGGGCGCCGGCGAGCCCGCCCGGCGTCCGGGCCTCGACGTAGAGCCAGATGACATCCGGGGTCGACTCGAGTCCGGCCCAGTTCAACCTGACTTCACGGCCATCCCGGGTCCGCAATTCGAGGCGGTCACGCAGATAGGCGTGGATGAGACCGCCCATCTCCCGGTCATTGCCGATCGGCGCCCCCTGAATCTTCAGCTCACGCCCGGCGTGGCGCGAAACCGCCGCCTGCAGATCGTCGGCAAAGACCCTGATCATGATCCGGGCTGTCTGCCGCGCCCGGTCGTATTCGACCTGGCTCACGCTGACGTGAAACTTGTGCGCGAGCGGCGCGGCGTAAGCTTGACCAGGCAGCCGGACACCGGGCAGCAGGACCACCAGCAGCCACACGCTGACTTGAAACAACCTGGCCATTTTCAGTCGATCCTCCCCCGCTCCCGACGCTCAGACTGTCCAGCCGGCTTGGCATTGGAGCGGGCGATTCTGAAGAGATTGCCGGCGGTGCGGATGAAGAGGCTTCCCCGGGCAATGGCCGGCGTCGCCATGCACATCTCACCGAGTGAATTCCTGCCGAGCAGCTTGTAGTCCGGGCCAGCCTGAATGACAAAAGTGTCGCCATCCTCACTCAGACAGAAGAGCTTGCCGTTGTAGGCCCACGGGGAAGCCGTGAAGGCTCCCGAGTTGACATCGATGCGCTGCTTTCCATAGATCTCTCGTCCGGATCGCGCATCGTGGGCGGTAAAGAAGCCACGGTCGAGCAGCGTGTAGTACTGATCGCCATAGACGACCGGCGACGGATTGTATGGCCCGGCCTGGCGCTGGGACCACGCAATATACTGGTTCGAGGTCTCCCCTTCGCGCAGCGAGATGTCCCCTGTCGCGCCGGGGCGGATCGCGTAGACCGGTCGATGCTGGTCCCCGACATACCCCGAGGCAACATAGAGCAGCCCCAGCTGGGCAAAGGGGGTTGGAATGACGATCGTGGACATGCCGTGAAACTCCCAGAGCGGCCGGCCCTGCGGATCATATGACCGCACGGCCTTCGTTCCGGGCACGATCAGCTCGGTGCGCTGACCGTTCTCCCAGATGTAGGGAGTCGCCCAGTTGGTGCCCACCTCACGGTCGACCCGCCACAATTGTCGGCCTGTCCGCTTGTCGAGCGCCAGCAGATAGGAGGATTGATCGTTGTCGTTGAGGATGAAGAGGCGGTCGCCGTAGAGTACGGGTGACGCGGCCGTCCCCCATCCAAAACGGGTCTGGCGCGGCTCGAACTCCTTCTTCCAGACCAGCGTTCCCTTCATGTCGTAGCAGAAGAGCCCAACGTTTCCAAAGTAGGCGTAGATGTGCTTGCCATCGGTGACCGGGGTCTCCGAGGCGTAACTGTTCTTGAGGTGGCGTGACGCCCTGACCAGACCTCGAAAGGCCTCGCGCTCCCAGATGATTCGACCGGTCTGGAAGTCGAGGGCATAGACCATCCAGCGGTGCTCATCCTTCGAGAGGTCGAAGCGCTCTCCGCCAAAGTAGAGCCCCTTGCGTGGCGCCTCGGTATCCCCCTGCTTGATGACACTGGTCACAAAGATCCGCTCGCCCCAGACGATCGGGGAGGACCAGCCCATCCCGGGAACGGGCGTCTTCCAGACGACGTTCTCCGTCGCGCTCCAGGTATCGGGCAGCGCCGGATCCTCGACCACACCAGTCGCCCCCGGACCACGGAACTGCGGCCAGTGGTCACGCGCGACGCCGACGGCCGGGACCAGCAAGGCCACCATGAGAATCACCACGTATATCGCTCTTCCAGTCACGTCTGTTACTCCTCTGGAGTTCCAGTCTGGCGGAAGGCCAGGTCTGGACAAATTTCAGCTTGACCCAATGTAAGATTTATTGGATAGAAAGGTAGGCGGTGGAGAGGCAAAAGGCAAGGGTGGCGCAACTCTCGTCTCTCCGGCCCGACCACGGTGCCGACCCGGTCTGCCCCCCCCGGCTCACGACCGGAAGCTCGCGGGTGAGCGCATCAACGAACCTGCATGATCTCTTTCCAGTGAGTCGTAAACCGGTTCGAGCGCTGGTCGATCCGGGGGCGCCAGGCGGCAGAATCTTAAGAGGCCACAGGTGATCGTATCCCTGCCGTGGCGGTGGTTGATCGCGTCGATCCGGCTCATGAGTTGTCGCTGCTGCTCATAGTCTGCCGCATCCCAGAGCCGGCGTGACAGCGTATCAGCCGGTGAAAGGCCGGTCAGCATAATGCCCGCCTTGCGGTAGCCGATTCCTTCCTGATAGAGCTTGGGAAGGAGCTTCTGCGCCACGGTCATCAATTCGACGGTGCTGTCGGTCGCCGTTCCAAGGTCAGCCGTCTCCGCACCGCCAGACGGCTGGCCAGTCGGGCGGGCGTTT
>Ga0209972_10004129_pt1 | contig 11063 bp, 10 predicted proteins | sample NOAtaG_7_FD_187302 | JGI IMG/M metagenome (GOLD analysis project Ga0209972, IMG submission 187302) | Freshwater lake microbial communities from Lake Erie, under a cyanobacterial bloom - NOAA_Erie_Diel1S_2200h metaG (SPAdes) (version 2) | ecosystem: Environmental > Aquatic > Freshwater > Lake ...
AGTTTCTTAAGGTTGCCCATAACGTTTGTGTTTCTTCAGTGGTGCGCTTCCGAAGCCGCGTCCTGTCCCCGACACCAAACGTTGAACGAAGATATAAACTTTGGGCAACACGTCACCGCACCATTGAAGAAACATTTTGTTGGCGGCTGTAGTTTTTATCTCCATTTCCAGTCCAATTCAATGTTGTGTTTTAGTCCACGTGTTTCCACTAATGATTTAATCTCGCTCTTGATTTTTTCAATGTCGTCTGTCTTGATCTTAGAAATTATCAAAGTCGTACCTGTCCGCGTTTTTATGAAGTAAAAGTCCTTGATTTCATTAACCTCTTCAATCTCAGACTTGTTAATTTTCACTTCTCCACTTTTGTCCCTTGTTACAATTGTGTCGTTGTCGAATTCCAGGTCACATTTTTCTCCAAACCTGTTTTTGTAAGTGTCTCGTATGTATTTTAAATAATGTCTTTTGTATCTCCAACGTGTGTATAAAGGAAAAAGAGTCAAACTCAGTCCAGTGATTATTAGGAAGTACAGTCCAAGAAAGTCATTGTTGCTACTGTAAAATAAATAAGCTAAACAAGCAAATGTCACCGTGGTTAAAATCCAACTTCTAATCCTTGTCCTTTTAACTCTTGGTGTCTTTGACGCTGTATAAAGTTGAAATGTCAAATAGTCGTTCTTGTCCAATGTCATAAGTTACTCGATTCTTTTTTAAAAATTATTGCCGCCAACGAAAGTATATAAGCCGTAGCGCTGAGACAAAAATAAAAAATTAACAATCCCTCAGCGCTATGGCTTATATACAATGTTAGCAACAGTGCCATTTTTTCGTCCCTCGTTTTAAGGTTACCGTCCCACGTTGTCGGCACGTCACGTGGCAGGTTGTGATGTCGAACCTAATTTGTCGATGAACCCTAAGAGCGCGGGGGGCAACCAAACTCAATCTTGGGTGCGGGGGTGCGGCACTTATGGATAAGCTTTGGTCTTGCGGGTGGGATTGCGCGGGCTTTGCCATGTGTGCCGCTTGGGTCGGCCTCACTTTCGGGCTAGATATGTCCAAATCTGCTCAAATTCGGGGATTGGTCGGGGAAATTGAAGTCACGGGTGTGAGAATTCTACTCTCTGAAGTTCGAGTGCATCGAGAATGCCCTTGTCTCCAGTATCACGGTAAATGGTTGTCGGTTTTAAGATTACCTAATAAAGCTTTTACCCTCTCTTCCAATCTAGGTAGTAAAACAGTAGGAGAGATTAGATATTCATCTTCGAAATTCCAATAGGTGATACAATTTTCCCAACGAGGAAATTTTTTGGCCATCATGGGTCGGTGTTCTTTTTCGCTCATGGCAATGGCAATAGCACCTTCATCAAAGTCTTGTTCGGTTAATGGTAAAGGCTCAGATAAATTAGTTAAGTCAACACCTAGCTTAGTTAGATAGTCAACTGTATGTTGAGAAATCAACCCAACATTATCCACGTGATACGGTTCAATTCCTTTTGAAAAAGAACGGATAGGTAAACAATACAGTTTAGCAAGGTGATTAAACAACAATTCAGCGAAACGACTTCGGTAGTAATTACCTGTACATATGAAGAGGACATCCCTACCTAGCATAAGATTTCATTTACCTCTGCTTTAACTGCCATGCAAGCTAACAACATCGCTCTTTCAATTACGTCTTTTTGTGCCTCTGTCAATTTAGAGGCAATACAAAAGATTACTGTTCTGGAAATTAATGAATCTAGGTGCGGAAGAGTTCCTTTATCATATGTGTATGATTTTCTAAACAAATTTTCCTGTAACTCCCATACTGAACTATTACCAGAGAAAGATTTTTTTTCTACCAGACTACCTATATTGTAGTAAATATGCAAGCCCCATTCTGTCATGACAATAGGGTACAAACTATTTTGACCACCTTTCGCACCGTTGGATAAAAGTACTTCTTTAAAAATTTTTGCTTTTATATCAGTATCAAGTATCACCTCCAAAAAACCACCCGAAAATCCGTTGCTGTCAATGATAGTTCTTGTAACTATGCTACGATCGTTTAATATTTTCTGTAGTTTCAAATTAAAGTTCCGCATGGTTTCTATAATAACAGGAAGCTTTTTCAATTGAACTCTTAATATGGCAGCCGTAATTTCTGACATCCTACTCCCAATACCCCATCGGCTAAAATCATTGAGTACCAGTCGGCCAAATTCGTTGCGCGGGTAGCCCAAATCGTGAACAGCTAATGCCTTTTTGTATAGCACTTCATTGTTGGTAGCAATAGCTCCGCCCTCACCAGCGGTGATGTTTTTATTCAATTGAAACGAAAACGTAGCAATGTCTCCAAAAGAACCGCTCATTTTTTTTGATTGCGATGCCCCGATAGATTGGGCGCAGTCTTCAATCAAGAATAGCCCATGTTCATCACATATTTTCTTCACTAAGTCTACGCGCCCAACAATTCCACCCATGTGTACCATAATGACCGCCTTAGTTCTTGGTCCAATCTTCTTTTTCAAATCATCTGGGTCTAAACTAAAAGAATCATCTACGTCTACTAATCTTGGGATTGCCCCATTCCTAATTACTGCGCTAACAGTGGCGACCCAAAAATAGCCAGGTATCAACACCTCATCACCCACGCCCACATCTATGGCGGATAAAGCGATTTGAAGCGCAGCTGTACCACTGGAAACACCAAGGCAATAAGTGACGCCTAAAAATTGAGAAAGTTCGTTTTCAAATTGACTTGCTTCATTCAGGAGATTTGGCCCATAGAAACGAAATGGTGACTTTGCTTTTAGTACTTGATGAACAGCATTTGCTTCTTGTTCGTCAAAATAGTGAATACCAGGCCATTCTTGGGGCAGGAGCGATTGAGCAAAGAAATCTTGATTCATAGAAGCTTATATTTTTCATCAAAATTGGTTTCAAGGCTTTTCCCATTCAATGTCAAAAGTGCCAAATTTGTATCTATACTGGCAATAGTTGTGAATCAGAGTATTCACTTAGCTAATATTGTATTTTATTGAGCATGATGGGAAAAAACACGCAATCCGCAACAGTTAAAGAGCTGAAGATCGATGTAAGTGGATTAAAAAAGATTTTGGATTTATTGGGTAGTCTATTCAATATCCGAACGGCTTTTTTGTATGACATCGAGCAAGAGGCCTATCTTAAAGAAATAGCTGGCAACAACGGTGATTTTAGACCTTATTGCACAATTGTTCAAAAAGAACTTAAGCATAAATGCATAGCCTGTGATAATGACAAATTTAAAATTGCATTTGGGCTGCGAAGGTCTTTACTCTACAGGTGTTATAACGGGTTGTACGAAATGTTTTTACCATTGTTAATAGACAATGTAGTGATTGGTTATCTTCACTTTGGTCAAGTGCGCTCTAGTGATTCGTTCGAGCAAATAGTGAAAGAATGTAAGTTAGATGCACACTCTCAGCTTGAAAAACTTAAGTTCCATTACAATGAAATGGAGGCCATACCGGAGCTTAGACTTAATCAAATCGCGGAACTTTTTTCAACTATTGCCGATAGCATCTTAAAGAGTAATTTGATTGAAATAAAAAGGGCGAACCCTATTTATTATGTGAATAAATTTATAGAAGAAAATTCAAACAAAAGAATTACAATAAAAGACGCAGCAAATTTTGTCGGCAGGAGTGAATCCTATCTAACCCATGAATTTAAAAAACTGCACAATTGCACTTTTCACGAGTACTTAACAAATAAGAGAATTATTGTCGCTAAGCAACTTTTAAAGCTAAAAAGTATAGATGAAACTTTTGAAGAATGTGGCTTTAAAAACCGATACCACTTTAGCAGAATGTTTAAAAAAGTTACAGGCTTCACTCCCAAGGAATTTCAAGATATGGTTTAGATTTTCAAAGGGGGACTAAAAATGATAACGAATCAAGAGCAACAACTGAATATAGGCGTTCATAATCGAGGCAATGATATTCTGATAATCTTTGATTGTGATGGAGTTTTAGTTGATAGCGAACCAATAGCAAATAGGATTATTGTCCAATGTTTTCAAAGTGAGGGATTCAATGTTGACCTCACTTTTGCTGACAAACATTTTATTGGAATTTCTACTCAGGACTGCATTAAATATGTTGAGTTACAATTCAAACGAAGAGTATCGCAGTCTTTTTTAAGAAACTACGAAAATCTTACCAAACGAGAAATTAAGAGATCACTTCAAGCAATTCCGAATATTATTGGGGCATTGGAATTGATTAATTATCCAAAATGCATAGCTTCTGGAAGTACGCCTGAAAAGATAAAGCTCTCATTGGAGGTAACCAATATCTATAAATACTTTGGAAGCATTTTCAGCGCAACTCAAGTAAAGAAGGGTAAGCCCCATCCTGATATTTTTCTACATGCCTCAAAAGAAATGGGATTCAAACCTGACCATTGTATTGTTGTTGAAGACAGTGACCCCGGAGTTCAGGCGGCACTTGCCGCAGAGATGAAACCTCTTTTGTATCGACCGCATATGGATATTTTAGGGGCAGATTCAGACAAAGTAAAAATTTTCAATGATATGTCTCAACTTCCTACAATTATCGAAAAATTGGTTAGCGATAAATTTCGCTAGGCAAGTTGTTGAAGTGAACCTAAGTCAAAAAGAAGACTACGTGCGATTAATCAGTTTGTAGTCTTTTTTTCTTGGTGAGAATATTGGGTTTGGCTCTTGCCTTTGCTTTGGTGTCGCGATGGCAAGAGCGGCAATGGTAAGTGCCAAAAGCGTGGGCGAGAATCTCGTTAGGTTGCCGTGCGGTGGAGAATTTCCTTTTAAATGTCGTCTATGAAAAGCGTCCTTGTCACCCGTGATGAGCTAAGAAAGTTGAACAGCAGAAGGCATTTTTAGGAATCGCTGTTGGGTGGTCGGGCATTGTTGCTAACGTTTGTGTTTCTTCAGTGGTGCGCTTCCGAAGCCGCGTCCTGTCCCCGACACAAAACGTTGAACGAAGATATAAACTTTGGGCTACACGTCACCGCACCATTGAAGAAACATTTTGTTAACGGCTGGCGGCCTAGTCCTCTTTTAGTATTTCTAATGCTTTGTCAAACAATGGGTCTTTGCCATTCAACATGTCTTGTAAGCTTTTTTCCATATATATGTCAGGAGTAAACTTGTCTGATTTTGTCTTGTCCGGTCTAACAACATATTGACTTGACATTGAAATTCCAATTCCTGAATTTGGTAACCAAAAAGGTGTCCAAGTGGTAGGCCCTGTTGGATTGTTAGAAACACTTGTCCCGATTACCCTTGCTATTTTATTGTCTTGAATTAAAGCTGTAAACAAAGCACCTGCACTATGGGTGGAAAAGTCGGCCAACACAATAACTTTTCCTTTAAAAATTGGTCTGCTGTTTGGTATATAGTAGGGCGATTTAGGGTCGATTATTTTGTCAAATAATTTTTCACTACTGTTGTTATACCCAGCATAAAACAATGTGTCTTTTGGTGGATGCTTCCCATTCTTTTTGAAATAGAGATCAATTTTCTCCTTGAAGTCATTCTTAAAATAGTGCTTATAGAAATCACCATTTTGAACGTAGAGTTCAAAATCTTTCAAATTCTCATTGCCTGTCAAATGGTAAAGCAATTGGAGGCATATCAATTCGCTTCCTCCATTATTGTTTCTCAAATCCAGAATCAGTTTGTTTATCCCTTTCTCATTTGACTCCTTGATCATTTGGGAAACGTATTGACTAAATATCGGTCTTTCAGGATCGAAATACTTTTTTAATCTTTTTGATGGCTTCTTCTTACTGGTTTGAATATTAACATAAAGATTTGCTATGGGTCTTAACCAAGGTTTGACATAAGATTTTATTCCCTCCTTTAGTTCAATTTTGTCGTAACACTCATGGAACTGAAAGTAGGTAGCACCGACTGAATCAATGATTTGGTAATCATAGATCCTGTCTTTTGGCTTAGTTATCGGATGCTGTTTGAAGTCCTTGTCAGACAAGTGCCATTTAAGTTGTCCAGAAGTAATTTTTGGCAAAGCCAGTGTTTGATTGCTGTCTAACCCAAGTTTTATTGAGTCTATGCTTTGGCCTTTTATAAATTCATGAAATGTTGGTCTATACCACCAACTTAATAAGTCTTTTCTTTTTGAAAGGGTATTTTCAGCTGATACCAAGCTAAATAGTTTTTGTTCATATTGGTTAAGAGGTATATCGTTAAATGAAAGAATCTTTCTGCCAATGAAATTACGGTCAACATTGGTTAAAGTGTTTAAAATGTACCAGCTTGAGTCCTGATTAAATGGTATAAATGGATATATACCTCTCCCAGAGATTCCTTTCAAGCTTGCCCACGTATGTTGGTTATTAAAGTTTGAAAGATAGGTTCTAAGGTACAACCGAAATTCCAAATCTGTCAGGCTAGTTCGGTTAAGTTTTTCAAATATTAACTTTTCAAGCGCAAGCCTTTTGTCCTTTGGAAAGTACTTGTCCGCGAGCGGGAAATACTTGTTACAAACTGTTTTTAGATAAATGAAATCTTGTTGAAATCTATTTAGTTTTTGGTATTCCTTGGTTCTAGTAACTGGGTCTTTAAAATTTTTTGTTGCGGTGTTTTGAAGAAAAAACCCACATGAAGAACAAAGGAAAATTAGTCCAGGAATTGTAAATCTCATTATTCTCATAATCCTCATTAGTAGTCCTCACTTTCTCGGCCGCTTGCCGTTAACGTTTGTGCTTCTGCAGTAGCGCGCTTCCGAAGCCGCGTCCTGTCCCCGACACCAAACGTGGAACGAAGATAGCACTTATAGGTTACACGTCACCGCGCTATTGCAGAAGCATTTTGTTGGCGGCTGTGTGGCCTTCTCCTCACTTCATTCGTAGCCGTGTCTTTCGTCACTCGTTAATTTACACCAATCTTTATTAGTAGAGGTGCGGTGGGGCATTTTTCAATCTGTCCACTTACACTGCATTGAGCACACTCATTGACTGGCTTTGGTCGTGGGCTGTATGTGCGGCCAGGCAAAGTGTGGGCGATTCCCTATGGGTAGTCATTCAAGACAATTCTTAGACTGTCATTGTAAACCGAAACATCGTTACAAACAATAAACCCTTTTACACTAACGACAAGGGTGTCTCCCGTCTGAAGATTTTGTTTGATTTGTAAATTGATATATTTTTTATAAATTAACGCTCCAAGATTTTATACGCAAACCACACCATTTATTCTGGTTAAGAATTAATATGAAATATATATATATAGTTTTATTTCTTTATTTTACTAGCATTCCGTTTAAGGTGAGAGCACAAAATTGTGATGATCCTAATAGTAACTGTAGCCTAACAGATCCATTTTGTAATGGAGGGTTCGAAAATCAAATGGTAGGGTGGTGTATAAGTGAAGATGATACTGACTACGAAGCCATTCAATTTATTAACTCTGGCATCAGCAATGCTGGCCAAGCTTTACAATTGAAAGTCAATCGAATAGGTGAGCCTGAAAGAATTAAAAGTGAAGTCATTTCTGGAAATGCTAAAGCAAGCAATACCCTTTGGTTGAGAGATGGTTTTCAGTCTTCAGGAGATTTCTGCGGATTTATTGAGGGAGGCTATTTTAAGTTACGACATAAATTTCCCTTTCTGCAGGGGCGTACCTACAAAGGAAGCATATGGTTAAGAGCTCCAAGCCCTATAACTGTTGAATTTTTGTTTCGAAATGGTGCTGGTGCCGACTATTATAATGCAGTGGCTGTCAAACGAGTAACAGTAAATTCTTCTTGGAGTGAAGTAACTATAGAGGGAGGATTCATAAAAGATGTGAATGGCTATCTTGAAATAAATTTTATTACTACAGGGACATTGCACATCGACAATGCTCAAATTGCTGAAATTACTAGCACGGTGCTTAACCGACCGGTAGTTAGTTCAAATGTAGTGATACCTCAATCGCTCTTTGGGCTTCACATGAATAAAATCAATGAAACCAGAGTAAATGACCGGCCAGAAATTGGTTTTGGCCTTATGCGTCTTTGGGACTCTGAGACCCGATGGTTAGACATTGAACCTTCTGATGATAATTGGTTCTTCACAAAAATGGATACCACCGTTTCCGTAGCCCAAAGAGGAAACCCAACCGTTCAAATACTTTATACGCTAGGAATGACGCCTCGTTGGGCTGCCCAACATCCTGGTGTTGACGGGATTTATGGCAAAGGTTCGTCTTCTCCTCCTGCTAATATCGAAGAGTGGAAAGAGTACGTGAGAACCGTTGGCGAACGATATATTGGACGCATTAAATTCTATGAGATTTGGAATGAAACGGATATTTCTGGATTTTGGAGAGGCAGTATAGATCAAATGATTATACTAACACAGGCTGCAAGACAAGTACTTAAAGCGATAGATCCAGAGATTAAAATTTTGTCACCGAATATTACTCAATTGGGCTTGCCTTGGTTGGAAGAATTTATAGAAAAAGGAGGAGGTCAGTACGTAGACATTTATTCATGTCATATTTACCCCACAGGAATGATTGAAAACAATGTTCCTGAGATAGAGGGTATAAAATCACTTCTATTCAGCCATATCTCTGAAAGCAACAAACCATTGTGGAATACTGAAGGTGCTAATGGATTTCAAAAGGGATCACTTACCTACCCTACAGAAAAAGCAGCCGTGGCACGTGACTACATTGTTCAATGGGCACAAGGTATCCAAAATTTTTCCTGGTATATGTGGGAGAATCAACAGCAACCTGAAACAGAACGTACATCCCCACGGCTTTGTATTGAAGACGTTGGGTCTGTGGATTGGTCATCAACTACAGTGACACCAACAGGTATTGCCTATAAAGTAACTAAAGATTGGTTGGTTGGCACAAAAATGAAATCCAGATATGTAAATGGAAATTTGTGGAAAATAGTACTTGAAAAACAAACTGGTGAAACTGCATGGATAGTGTGGGTTACAACAGGCTCAGCTTCAATTACAGTGCCCTCCGGGTGGGGCACAACTAGGATCAAAAGGCTTGACGCCAGCTCTTCTAATTTGTCCAATCCTTCAATCAGTATTACAAGTGAACCTGTTCTGCTTGAGCCAAATTCAAATTCTGGGGGAAGAATGAGTAGTTTTACGGAAGAAGCGCCTGATCTAGGGAGGCAGAAAGAATTTCGAGAGAATACATTTGATGTTTATCCCAATCCTTTTTCTGATAAAGTAAAGATAGCCTACCAACTGTTAGAAGACTCCAATATTAACATCTCATTAATCAGCTTGTATGGACAGAAAGTATCAGATATTATTAGCAGCTATCAAAGCAAAGGCTCTTATGAAACAATTTTTAACTCGCAAGATCTCCCAAGTGGAGTCTATTTATTTCAATTTAGTTCCAAGGACTCGAAAAACATCTTAAGAACCATACTTATACGATAGAATTTTTGATTTAAAATTTTAATTCTTATGAAACACATACTTATTTTAATGTCCGTAATCGTAGTAATTTATCTCCCTAAGTCAGTGGCACAGACAAATAACTTGTCTGTAAATGGAGATGTAGAAATACATGCAGGAAGATTACTCATTCAAACCACTGTCCCGAGAAATGCCCTGTTGACCTTCCAGGACGTCAGATATTCGCCCCATCAAGTATATAATTTCTTAACTCAAAGTGACGGATTACAAATTCGGCAGGATAATGTGTTGAATTACCAGTTCAAGACAGGGGGTGATTTTATCGTTAACAATGGACGAATTGGTATTGGTACATACTCACCTATGGGTAAGCTACATATTGACAAAGTAAGCGGTAGCTCTGAATCTCTGCTTACATTAAGAGACTTGCGATACTCCCCTAACATAGTTTATAACTTTGTAACAGAGAGTGATGGCCTGCAAATCAGGCAAGACAATACCATAAACTATCAATTCAAAGCAGGAGGCAACTTTATTGTTAACAACGGTAGCGTAGGCATCGGGACAAGTTACTTAAGCCAAGAGGCAAAGTTAACCGTGGCTGGTCGTATTTACGCGCAAGAAGTTAAAGTTTCTTTAAGTGCTGGAATAGGACCTGATTTCGTATTTGAGAAAAGTTATGACTTGATGACATTAGATGAATTAAAAAAGTTTATAACAACAAATAAGCATTTACCCGGTATAGAACCAGCAAAAGAGATGGAAGAAAAGGGAATAGATCTTGGAAAAATGGATATGAGATTACTTCAAAAAATCGAAGAATTGACTCTTTACTTGATTGATTTTCAAAATCAAATTAATCTTTTAAAAGAAGAAAACCATAGACTAAATAACCTAGTTACGGAGTTAAAGAAACAGCATTGAGTTTTCTTATCTAATCCAGAATTAAGGCCAAATAATGAAGGGTAAAAGCGACTGATTCTTTTAGTGTCAAGGGTTCCATGTAAGTCTCCTTTTTTATTGCTTCAGTTGCAATAGACATGCTTGAAATTAACCAACTGTCTCTTGGCAATGATTTGTTTCTGAATTCAATATTGGGTCCAGAGCCTTTTGTCGTCCTTGTGTTTTGTGTAAACATGATTTGGCGCCAATGCAAGATGAGATTTTCATTTCGTTAGAAAGAATTTTGAATATAAATGGCAACGAATGGCAATTACCTGTGTTGGTATCCAGCAGCTTAGTAACAAACATTTTAGACCTGTCCTTTTGCCCCATTAAATCTTCAAAGTCATAATTCATCCAAGTGTTGTCGTTATACTTTGATGGTTCCATCATGTAGTTGAAAATGGCAAACTGCTTTCACATTACATGGTTAATTACTCCTTTGTCACGCATGAATTGATTCAGTTTTACTTCAATGTTGTCAATTCGCTGCCAAAATTCTTTATAGTCGAGTTTGTTGGAACAATATGTATTCTCTGTCAGAATCTCCGCTCTCCTAAAGTCAAGCGGAGACTCCTCTTTCAACATTTTATGAATCTTGATTATTCCGGGAAGTCTGACCCACTGATTCCGGGAATGGTTTGACCCACCCCTTTAGGCCATAAGATTTGATGATTCAAAGCTACTGTTTTTCTGGTGAGTTTTTAGTTGATTTTTTTCGT
>Ga0209972_10004131_pt1 | contig 11061 bp, 12 predicted proteins | sample NOAtaG_7_FD_187302 | JGI IMG/M metagenome (GOLD analysis project Ga0209972, IMG submission 187302) | Freshwater lake microbial communities from Lake Erie, under a cyanobacterial bloom - NOAA_Erie_Diel1S_2200h metaG (SPAdes) (version 2) | ecosystem: Environmental > Aquatic > Freshwater > Lake ...
TACCCTATTGCTAAGAATAAACTCCGTCAAGAATTAGAGTCCCTGAAAAGTAAGTTATCTTTTAATTTAAAATGGGTACGCTTGTTCTATATGTACGGAAAAGGTCAAAGTGAGAAGTCGATCATACCACTTTTGGAAAAGGCCTTGGCAGCAAATGAGCCAACGTTTAATATGAGCAAGGGAGACCAAATGCGTGATTATTTGCCGGTTACAACGGTTTCGGAAAATATAGTTATATTCGCATTGCAACAAAAAGTGGAGGGTATTATTAATTGCAGCAGCAATAATCCCATCAGCATAAAAGAATTAGTAGAGAATTATTTAAAAGAGCATAATAAACACATAAATTTAAATCTGGGATTTTATCCCTACCCCGATTACGAACCATTTAAGTTTTGGGGAGATAATACAAAACAACTAAACATAATTAAAGATGAATCCGGTAGAACAATTTAAAAAAGAACGCGAAGAATTAATAAAAAGCTTCGGTACCAATAAAGAATTAAAAGACGCTGCGGCGCAATTCAATAATATTTCAAATAGAGATCGTTACTCATACAATTTTACGTGGATGGGTCGCCCTATCATTCAATATCCTCAGGATATGATAGCAATGCAAGAATTGCTTTGGGAATTAAAACCAGATCTTATTGTAGAAACAGGGATCGCTCATGGTGGATCATTGATATTTTATGCATCCATCATGGAGTTGATTGGTAAAGGTGAAGTATTAGGAGTTGATATTGATATCCGCGATCATAACCGCAAGGAAATTGAAGCACATCCAATGGCAAAACGCATTAAAATGATCCAGGGTTCGGCTATCGATCCAGCTATTGTTGCAGAAGTTGCAAAACATGTGGCCGGAAAGAAAACAGTAATGGTTCTTTTGGATTCTAACCACACACATGATCATGTATTAGCTGAATTACAAATGTATGCCAACTTTACAACCGTTGGTTCATACTGCGTTGTATTTGATACTATTGTAGAAGATCTTCCGAAAGGAATGTACGATCGTCCTTGGGATGTAGGTAACAATCCTAAAACTGCTGTATTTGAATACTTGAAAACAAATTCAGACTTTGTGATCGACAAGCAAATTGACAATAAATTATTGATCAGTGTTGCCCCTGATGGTTATTTAAAACGCGTGAAGTAATTTTAAATGGAACAGCCTTTAGTAAGCATTTGCATTCCTGTTTACAACGGCGAACAATTCATTGACGAAACAGTGCAATGCTGTTTAGCGCAAACTCACAAGAATATTGAGATCATTTTTTCTGATAATTGTTCTACAGATAAAACTGTGGAACTTATCAGGAAATATAATGACCCACGTATAAAGATCTATTCCAACGACATTAACATTGGACTTCTCGCAAATTTTAAGAAAGTATTTACGTATGCTACCGGAAAGTATATGTCGTTTTTGGGCGCAGATGATGGTATGGAACCAACTTGCATTGAAAAAGCCGTAAATATTTTAGAAGCTCCCGAAAATAAAGACATTGTACTTGTAAATACCTTTATTCAAATTATCGACGAGCAAAGCAAAACGGTTTTTACTAAGAAATTCATATTTGGTGGCGGAAGGATCTCAGGCAAATGGGGAATACGCTCTAACTTTTTATACGGTTCCAATACCATTGGCGAACCAAACGGTTCTGTTTGGCGAAAAGAAACCTATGATCAAATTCCGGAACCGAAATTCCGCAACGGAAATACATGGACAACGGATCTTGACTTGAAGTTTGAGTTAATGCTTTATGGAAATGGTTATGTTATTCCTGAGCCTTTAGGTAAATTCCGTTTATCAAACCAATCTACGAGTAAAAAAGAATTAAAATTCACACAAGCAAAACTATTCAGAGAATACGCCTTGGCTTTATACCGCGACAAACGCTATAACATGTCGTACTTTTTTGTGATCACTGCTACTGTAAACTCTTTGCTGTTAGAGATCGCACGGAATGTGTTTTACATTCTGTTTATTAAGAAAAATAAATCTTAGTTTTTTTTATTTGGGCGTTCCCCCTCGCAACATTTCGAACATCGTCTTAGCTCGGGGTCGGGCTTTCCGCTCCAATCTTTTTGCGTGAAAAACGCAAAAAGGATTTCCGCTACAATCCCTCACGCGCGCCGTAAAAAGAGGCAGCTGTTTTTTTGGATACGTGCACTAAAATATTTTTGAAACACAGAAGCTTATTTTCGGCCCAATCTTCCTCCGGAGACGCGTGCGCGGGCCTGGCCATGCGTGCTAGGGGCGGTGGCTTGTGCGAGGAATCGCATGGCCTTGAATTTTTCCCGCCCGTACCGAACGGTACGTTCGGGCGGGTATTACTTTTTGTTTCAAGACAAAAAGTAAAATAAAATAATTTATTTGTAGATCACTTTTTTTGCTGCTTGCAAAGTATTACTCAACAAAGAAGCAATCGTCATTGGCCCTACTCCACCCGGAACCGGAGTGATAAAAGAACATTTAGGAGCAACGGCATCAAAGTTCACATCGCCTTTTAATTTAAAACCACTTTTATTTTCAGTACTCGGAACGCGTGTTGTACCAACATCAATTACAACTGCACCTTGTTTAACCATATCTGCAGTTAAAAATTCAGGTTTGCCTAATGCGCAAATAATAATATCGGCTTGTTTTGTGAAGAAAGAAATGTCTTTTGTTTTGCTATGACAAATTGTTACTGTGCAATTTGCAAAAGCATTATTTTTTGCCATTAAAATACTCATGGGTGAACCAACAATATTGCTACGACCAATAACCACACAATGCTTACCGGCAGTTTCAATTTTGTAACGCTTAATAAGCTCAACAATTCCGTTTGGTGTTGCGCTTATGTATGAAGGTAAACTCAACACCATGCGTCCAACATTTACCGGATGAAATCCATCTACGTCTTTTGCAGGATCAACTGCTTCAATTATTTTTTGCTCATCAATGTGTTTTGGCAAAGGCATTTGAACAATGTAGCCATCAATGTCCTTATCGGCATTTAATTTATGTACAGTGGCCAATAGTTCAGCCTCCGTAATTTCATTGGTATGACGGATCAAAGTTGATTTGAATCCCACATTTTCGCAAGCTTTTATTTTTGCGGCCACATAGGTTTCGCTGCCACCATCATTACCCACAAGTACAGCAGCCAAGTGTGGTTGCTTTCCGCCTTTGGAAATAATTGTTTTTACTTCTTCAGCAATTTCGCTTTGTAATTGCAATGAAATCTTTTTTCCGTCAATTAATTCCATACATTTTTCTATTTACAATTCAACATTCATAACTCATCATTCATAATTACTTGCCCGGCATCTTAGGCATATTACGCATCATTTTTGCCATGGCATTTTTATCATTCATCATGCGCATCATTTTGCGGGTCTCTTCAAATTGCTTTAGTAATTTATTTACTTCGGTAATGCCTTGTCCGCTACCCTTTGCAATGCGTTGTTTACGTGCGCCGTTCAATAATTCAGGCTTTAATCGTTCTTGCGGTGTCATGGATGAAATGATCGCTTCAATTCCTTTAAAGGCATCATCATTAATATCTACATCTTTAATTGCTTTGCCTACGCCCGGTATCATTCCCACTAGATCTTTTAGGTTACCCATTTTTTTGATCTGTTGTAACTGAGCAATAAAATCGTTGAAGTCGAATTTATTGGTAGCAATTTTTTTCGAAAGTTTACGTGCTTCTTCTTCGTTAAATTGTTCTTGAGCGCGTTCCACTAAAGTTACAACGTCGCCCATTCCTAAAATTCTGTCGGCCATACGCTCCGGATAAAATACATCCAGTGCATCCATCTTCTCGCCTGTTCCAACAAATTTGATAGGTTTATTTACAATGCTTTTAATAGATAATGCCGCACCACCGCGCGTATCACCATCTAATTTTGTAAGAATAACACCATTAAAATCCAAACGATCATTAAATGCTTTGGCAGTATTTACAGCATCTTGTCCTGTCATACTATCCACCACAAATAAAATTTCATTTGGCTTGATCGCTTTTTTCAAATTAGCGATCTCGGTCATCATGGCTTCATCCACTGCCAAACGTCCTGCTGTATCTATCAACACTACCGAATTGCCATTTTCTTTAGCTTGCTTTAACGCCGCTTCGGCAATTTTTATAGGATCCTTTTCTTCTTTATTACTAAAAACATCTACTTCAATTTGCGCGCCTAATACGTGCAATTGATCAATAGCGGCAGGACGGTAAACGTCGCAAGCAACCATTAAAGGTTTTTTTCCTTTTTTTGTTTTTAAATAATTAGCAAGCTTTCCTGTAAAAGTTGTTTTACCCGAACCTTGTAATCCACTCATTAAAATAATGGTTGGATTTCCGGCTAAATAAATATCTTCTTTAACGCCACCCATTAATTGCACTAATTCATCATGTGCAATTTTGATCATGAGCTGACCTGGTGAAACAGCAGTGAGCACATTTTGGCCCATGGCTTTTTCCTTAACCGTATCGGTAAATGATTTTGCTACTTTATAATTAACGTCGGCATCCAATAAAGCCTTACGAACTTCTTTTAGGGTTTCGGCAACGTTTATTTCGTTAATTTTTCCTTGGCCTTTTAATATCTTAAAGGCTCTATCTAACTTATCACTTAAACTATCGAACATACTCTCATTAAATTAGGTTTACAAAGATAAAAAAATGATCCAATGAATCATATCAAAAATAGATTAAGTACCTTAGCCAAATGGATAATTTACATGTTTTATACATGAAAAAGGCTTTCGAGCTCGCCCAAAAAGGCTTAGGCTTTGTTTCGCCAAATCCTATGGTGGGTTGTGTGATCGTAAAGGATGACAAAATTGTTGCCGAAGGATATCACCAAACATATGGTGAAGCGCACGCCGAAGTAAATGCCATACATAATTTGCCTTCTCACATTGATCTTAAAGATTGTACTTTGTATGTGAATTTAGAACCTTGTTGTCATCATGGAAAAACGCCTCCATGCGCGGATCTGATCATTAGCAAAGGATTTAAAAAAGTTGTGGTTTGTAATGTGGATCCAAACCCTTTGGTTGCAGGTAAAGGACTAGAAAAATTAAAACAAGCAGGCATTGAAGTTACCCAAGGCATTTGCGAAGCGGAAGGAAGAAATTTAAACAAACGCTTTTTTACATTTCATGAAAAAAAACGCCCTTACATTATTTTAAAATGGGCACAAACAGCCGATGGTTTTATAAGTAAATGGCCAATCCCAATGAACAGATCCGATAATAAAATTTCTGGTGAGCAAGCTCAAAAGTTAGTTCACCAAATGCGCGCGAATGAAGATGCCATTTTAGTAGGAAAAAATACGGTGTTGAATGATGATCCTTATTTAACCACACTTTTGGCCGAAGGAAAAAACCCCATGCGCATTATTATTACTGGGGAAGAAATACCTTTCTCTTACAATATTTTTAATTCGGATGCCAGAATTGTGGTATTCAATCCCCTTAGAACTGAAGTAAAGGATCACGTGCATTACATAAAACTTAAGCCTGGAGATGTTATCCCACAAATCATGGAAAACCTTTATAAAGTGGGCATTTCAAGTGTATTAGTGGAAGGTGGCTTGAACACCCTGAACAGCTTTATAGAAGGTAAAATGTGGGACGAGCAACATATATTTGTGAATCCTGATTTGAATTTTACTACAGGGATAAAAGCTCCAAAAACATCATTAAATACTGATTTTCAAGTAGTTGGTTCGGATAATTATTACCGCATTCTTAACACTGAAAGTTCAAAATAAATGCATTTTTACATTGCATTGTTGAATATTTCACGTATATTTGCATCCCTCAAAAAAGGGAAAGTTTTAACTAGTAAGATTTAGAAGTCATGTCAAGAATTTGTCAATTAACAGGAAAAAAAGCGATGGGCGGGAACAAAGTATCGTTCTCGAACAGTAAATCAAAGCGTCAATTCAAGGTAAACTTGAAACGCAAACGTTTTTTTGTTCCAGAAACTAACGAGTGGGTAACATTACGTGTATCTACTTCAGCATTAAAAAATATAAACAAAAAAGGGATCTTCGCTTGCTTGAAAGAAGCTAAAGCTAAAGGTGTACTTGCTTAATTTTATCAGTCATGGCAAAAAAAGGAAATAGAATCCAAGTGATATTAGAGTGTACCGAGCACAAAGAAAGTGGTAAGCCGGGTACTTCACGTTACATCACAACTAAGAACAAGAAGAACACAACTGAGCGTATCGAGATCAAAAAATACAATCCGATATTGAAGAAGATGACCGTTCACAAAGAAATTAAATAATCTACTAAAGAGATAAGAACATGGCAAAGAAAGTAGTTGCAACGCTAAAGTCAGGTAAAGGAAAAGACTTTACTAAAGTAATTAAAATGGTAAAATCACCTAAAACAGGTGCTTACACATTTAAAGAAGAGATCGTACACAACGATCACATCGCTGATTTTTTGAAAGATAAATAATAGCAGTATTGAATTCAACTTAAAATTCTTTCCCACTACAGGAAAGAATTTTTTATTTTAGCACGAACCTTAAACACTATATGGGATTTTTTTCAAAGATATTTTCAAAGGAGAACAAGGAAAGCCTTGATCAGGGACTTACCAAAACCAAAGAAAGTTTTTTTGGCAAACTATCGCGAGCCATTGCCGGTAAAAGCAGCATTGATTCGGATGTTTTAGACAACCTTGAAGAGATTTTAATTAGCGGTGATGTTGGTGTAAAAACAACCTTAAAAATTATTGAGCGCATTGAAGAGCGTGTAAAGCGCGATAAATACGTTACCACAAACGAATTGAATACCTTATTAAAAGATGAAGTAAGTGCAGTGTTGGATGAAAATAAAAGCAATCACGCCCTTGTTGATTTTGCTGGTCCGCTTACAAAAACCCCTTACGTTATTTTAGTTGTAGGAGTAAATGGCGTTGGAAAAACCACCACCATTGGAAAAATGGCTTATCAATTTAAACAAGCCGGAAAAAAAGTAATGCTTGGCGCAGCTGATACATTTAGAGCGGCGGCTGTTGATCAACTTACCATTTGGAGCGAACGCGTTGGTGTTGAAATTGTGAGTCAAGGTATGGGAGCAGATCCTGCCAGCGTTGCGTTTGATACACTAAGCAGTGCCAAGGCAAAAGAAATGGATGTTGTTATTGTTGACACCGCAGGGCGTTTACATAACAAAGTAAATTTGATGAATGAGTTGAGCAAGATCAAGAATGTGATGAAAAAGATCATTCCTGATGCGCCTCATGAAATATTATTAGTATTGGATGGAAGCACCGGACAAAACGCTGTAGAACAATGCAAGCAATTTACGGCTGCCACAGATGTGAATGCGTTAGCTGTAACGAAACTTGACGGTACCGCCAAAGGAGGCGTTGTTATTGGCATTTCCGACGAATTTAAGATCCCAGTTAAATATATAGGTGTAGGCGAAAAAATGACAGACTTACAGTTGTTTGATGCGCGCGAATTCGTTGATAGCTTGTTTAAGCAGTAGCTTAAACCACACATCCCTTAATTTCTTTTTGAGAATACCTGTTTTTTTATATCTTTGGTTAAACTTAAAAATTTAATCACATGAAGAAAATTTACTTAGTATTAAGTGCCGTGGCCATTTCTTTTGGATCCTAAGCACAATTATCATTAACCAAAGCAGCAAATGAGCCTGTTGCCGGAAATAGTAAGATCGTTAAAGGTTTTGACTCCCTAGGTGTTGTCCCTAAAAATACTGGTACAGGTTTAACTTGGAATTTTAGTTCTTTTGTTCAAACTACTTTAAATGCAATTTCAACCTATTCGGCGGCTGCTTCAATTCCATCTAGTAGTCTTTTTCCGGGCTGTACTGTTGTTGAAAATACACCAAGCGGAGATAAGAATTTTTGGAAAGCGGCAAGCACACCAAGCACTCAGTTTGAAATGCTTGGGATCAATAACTCTTTAGGGATTGAATTCAATTTTAATACAGATCCTCTTGTAATGGTTGTTTGGCCTGCAACAATGGGTTATAGCTTGACCGATGTTGGAACAGGATCTCTTTCTGCTTTCTCAAATACAGGTACTCTTTCATCAACTATAACAATGTTAGGAAGTGGAACAGGTACTGTCATATTACCAGGTAACTTAACCTATACAAATGTATTACAAACCAAAATGACCCAAACTTTATATGCGGTAATTCCGGCCTTAGGTTATACCACTAGTATTTTGAGTACCGGCTATTCATATTATTCAGGTGCACAAAAATTTCCATTGGTAAGTGTTAATTACGAAAAAAGCACGCTCACTTCAATACTTGGCCCAACGATTACAACAACTGCTAAAATAGAAATGAATGGTAATGTAATTACAGTAGGTATTAACGAAGTTAATTTTGACGCATCATTCACTATGTATCCAAATCCAGCAAAAGATAACTTTAGCGTTAACTTAAGCAACACTTCAAATGATAAAGGAACAATAGAGATCTATAATGAACTTGGACAAATTGCAAAACGTGTTGAACTTGGAAACGAATCAGTGATCAAAACAAATGTTTCGGTAGCTGATCTTAAACCTGGTGTTTACATGGTGAAAACAAATATTGGATCAAGAACATCTTCTAAAAAGTTGATCATTCAATAATTCAGAATTGATAGAAATAAAAAAGTCCCGAGTGTAAACCTCGGGACTTTTTTTATGTTTAATTTTTTAAACCGTCATGATCTCTTTTTCTTTTTGCTGAATGTGAGCATCTACCTTGGCAACACTTCCATCCGTTAAAGTTTGGATCTTTGTTTCGGTGGCTTTTGCTTCATCTTCAGGTAAGCCCGCTTTTTGAAGCTTTTTTACATTCTCAATAGAATCTTTTCTAATATTTCTTATGCCGATCTTTGCATCTTCGCCTAAGGACTTTGCAGTTTTTGTAAGGTCTCTTCTGCGCTCTTCGGTTAATGGCGGAACAACAATGCGAATGATGACACCATCATTTTGAGGATTGAATCCTAAATTAGCCGCTTGAATGGCTTTTTCAATTGGGGTTAACATTCCTTTTTCCCAAGGTTGAACAATTAGTGTTCTTGAATCTTGCGTATTAACGCTCGCTGTATTGCTAAGTGGCACTTTACTACCATAATAATCCACCAATACATTCTCGAGCATAGTAGGATTTGCCTTACCTGCCCTCACTTTAGTTAATTCTGACTCCAAATGTTTGATGGATTTTTCCATCAGATCTTTGGTGCTATTTAATATGGATTGAACGTCGCTCATACAATTAATTTTATGTAAAAATAGTGATTTTTATACTGCCACAGCGGCTTTTATATGCGGATGTGGGTCATAATTCTCTAGGCTGAAATCCTCAAATTTAAAAGCAAAGATATCTTTTACATCAGGATTGATCTTCATTTGCGGTAATGGTCTAAACTCACGTGTTAATTGCAGTTTGGCTTGCTCAATATGATTAGAATACAAATGTGCGTCGCCTAATGTGTGCACAAACTCACCTAATTTCAGATCGCAAACTTGCGCTATCATCATTGCTAAAAGTGCATACGATGCAATATTGAACGGAACACCTAAAAATATATCGGCACTGCGTTGATACAACTGACAGCTTAATTTTCCGTTGGCTACATAAAATTGAAAGAAGGCATGACATGGCGGTAACTTCATTGTGTCAATATCCGCAACATTCCAAGCGCTAACGATCAACCTTCTTGAGTCAGGATTTTTTTTGATCATGTTTACCACTTGCGTGATCTGATCAATGGATGTTCCATCTCTTTTTGGCCAATTGCGCCATTGATAACCGTAAACAGGACCTAAATTCCCTTCGCTATCAGCCCAATCATCCCAAATACTTACACCGTTCTCCTTAAGATATTTGATATTGGTATCTCCTTTTAAGAACCATAGTAATTCATGAATGATGGATTTGGTGTGAAGTTTTTTTGTGGTTAATAATGGAAAGCCTTCTGCAAGGTCGTAACGCATTTGATAACCAAATACACTTATTGTGCCGGTTCCGGTTCTATCTTCTTTTTTAACTCCGTGCTCAAGCACGTGTTTCATTAGGTCGTGATACTGCTTCATTTCAGGGTATAAAATTAAAAATCCCCCTGCTTTTTACAGGGGGATCTTTCACAATTTTATAACAATTTATGACACTTTATCTCTCTTATCCACCGGAGCCTATGCGAAGGTGGATTATTTCAACAGAGTTACGTGTCCTTTGAACTCTTTCTTGCCTACGCCATTGTCTCCAATAACTCTCACGCTGTAAACATAAACGCCATCCGGTGCTTTTTGACCCTTCACCGTTCCATCCCAGCCTTTGTTGATGTCTTTTGTAGAGTAAACTAATGTACCCCAACGATCAAATATCTGCATAGTATAACCCTCTGTTTTTAATCCAAGGCCTTTTACATTGAATACATCATTGATGTTGTCATCATTTGGTGTAAAGGTGTTTGGAATATAAACCGCTACATCTTCGTCTATGGTGATCACTTTGTAAACGCTGTCAATACAACCGTATTCATTCTTCACAACCAACATCACAGGGAATTTTCCGTTGTTATCGTAAAGATGTGTTGGGTTTTTGATGTTTGATGTATCAACTCCACCCACATTAGTGCTTCTTGTAAATGCCCACTCATAAGCGAACACTGTTCCATTCTTTGTAGTTGGATTAAATGTTACCGCATTATTGGCAGTAGTTGGTTGCTCAGGATTCCAAGTGAAATCTGCTCCCGGTTTTGGATATACGGTGATAGGCACAGAATATTCATACGTTCCTTTACAGCCGTTCTTGCCATTGGCAATGATCCTCATGTAATGAATTCCCGCAGGTAAACATACATTGATGCTATCTCCTTCATAGATCCTGTTGTTGCCAAAATCATACGTTACCGAAGATGCCTCTGAGCTTAAATGACTATTGTAGATTCCACACAATGGTTCACAAGCATTGTTCTTTGGTAAGAATATGTTTGGTTGTGGTGGTTGTTTTACTGTTAAGGTAAAGCTTGTTTGGATAACGTAGTTAGGACAAGCGATATCATAAG
>Ga0209972_10004133_pt1 | contig 11056 bp, 13 predicted proteins | sample NOAtaG_7_FD_187302 | JGI IMG/M metagenome (GOLD analysis project Ga0209972, IMG submission 187302) | Freshwater lake microbial communities from Lake Erie, under a cyanobacterial bloom - NOAA_Erie_Diel1S_2200h metaG (SPAdes) (version 2) | ecosystem: Environmental > Aquatic > Freshwater > Lake ...
TCGTCATTAGTGCGGGAGTAATTGCTAATTTAATTTTTGCCTATTTTTTGCTTGTTACCCAAGTCGCTACGGTGGGTTTTCCCCAAATTAACTATCAAGAAGGGGTAATTATTCCAGAGGTTTTCACCTCGGAAAATTCTGTCGCTAAACAAGCGGGAATGCAAGCGGGGGATATTGTTCTCGCTATCAATGATCAGCCCCTTGGTGCTTCTCAAAATGCCATTATTGACTTCCGTGACATTATTCAATCTTCCCCCGATCAACCCCTAAAATTAACCATCAAACGCCCCACAGAAACGATCAATTTAATCGTTACTCCTGAATTGGGAAGTGATGGTCAGGGTAAAATTGGGGTGAGATTGGCTCCCAACGGTGAAGAAACTCGCCTGAAAGCCGATAATTTTGGTCAAGCTTTTAGCTTAGGTGCGGGTGAATTTCAACGATTAATTGTATTAACCGTTCAAGGTTTTGGGCAGTTAGTTAGTAACTTTAAAGACAGTGTTCAACAGGTAGCAGGACCGGTTAAAATTGTCGAATATGGAGCGGCAATCGCTCGTAATGATGCGGGTAATCTTTTTCAATTTGCCGCCCTAATTAGTATTAACTTAGCGGTAATTAATATTCTGCCTTTACCTGCTCTTGATGGCGGTCAATTAGTATTTTTATTAATCGAGGCTTTGGTAGGTAAACCTCTCCCGACTAAACTGCAAGATAACATCATGCAAACAGGTCTAGTTTTACTCTTAGGATTAGGAGTTTTCTTAATCGTGCGCGACACGGCTAACCTAGCAGTTTTTCAGGATTTATTCCAGTGATGGACTCTCGAAAAAAAACTGAACCTCAACTGCGCGCCCTAGAAATTTTAAGCAACTTAAAGCGATTATATCCAGAGGCAACCTGTAGCTTAAATTATCAAACTCCCGTGCAGTTATTGGTGGCAGTGATTCTCTCGGCACAATGCACTGATGAGCGGGTAAATAAGGTGACTCCTGCTTTATTCGCTCGTTTTCCCGATGCTAAATCCTTAGCTTTTGCCGAGCGAGAGGAGTTAGAAACCCTGATTCGTTCCACGGGATTCTATCGCAATAAAGCTAAAAATATTCAGGGTGCTTGTCAAAAAATCCTCAAGGATTTTCAGGGGGAAGTACCCAAGACAATGGGGGAATTATTAACTTTACCCGGGGTAGCTAGAAAAACGGCTAATGTGGTACTCGCTCACGCTTACGGGATTATTGAGGGGGTGACAGTAGATACCCACGTTAAGCGCTTAAGTAATCGTTTGGGTTTAACTACTAATAACGATCCAGTGAAAATTGAACGGGATTTAATGGCTTTACTACCTCAACCGGATTGGGAAACTTTTTCTATTAGTATTATTTACCACGGCCGGGCGGTTTGTAAAGCAAGAAATCCCGCTTGTTTTTCCTGTCAATTAGCCTCTCTTTGTCCCGCAGCAAACAGTAACCAGTAAACAGTAAACTCACACCTGATAAGTAGGGAGGCACAATTATTGGTAGGATGGGTTAGCGGTAGCGTAACCCATGCAGGCGTTGGGTTTCATGCTTCAACCCAACCTACGTTCATCTTATATTTAATTCCACTGATAACTGTAAACTTAAAACTCACACCTGATAACTGGTAACTGAATCACTGATAACTGATAACTGATAACTGATAACTGATGTGGGGGGCTATAATGGGAAAAAATAGCTCATCCATCAATCTTATGAGTCAAGGATCACGGCAAGAAATAAAAACCCAAGCAATAATCCTCGCTACCTTTGTGGCGATTTTTTGGCTGTTAGAGATTTTAGATAAATTTGTTTTTCGGGGCAGTTTAGACAATTTCGGGATTATGCCCCATCAAGTCATCGGATTGCGGGGTATTCTGTTCGCACCTTTCCTACACCGTGACTTTCCCCATCTTATCGCTAATACGGTTCCTTTCCTGATTCTCGGTTGGTTGGTGATGTTACAGGAAACCAGCGACTTTTTTATTGTGACTGGGTTAACTATGCTGGTGGGGGGGTTAGGAGTCTGGTTATTTGCTGCTCCGGGATACATCCATATCGGGGCAAGTATCTTGATTTTTGGCTATTTAGGTTTTTTATTACTGCGGGGCTATTTCCAGAGAAATATTCCTTCTATACTCTTGTCAATTCTAGTCTTTTTACTCTACGGTGGCACAATTTGGGGCGTTTTGCCTTCCCGTCCGGGGATTTCTTGGCAAGGACATTTATTTGGCTTTCTAGGCGGGGTTTTAGCCGCCAAATTAATCGCCACCGAAAAGAAACATTATTCCTAAATGGGGGAACCTTCTATCTCGCTACATACTTCGTAAAAATCGGTGACAGGCGGTTTTGCAAATAGAGGAGCCATGGATTTCAGCAATAATTCATGGTCTTCGCTTTTATTTGCCTCCATATCATCGATTTTATCCCAGATGATTACGGCAATTCCTTCATCGGTTCCGGGTTTTTGCAACAGAAAAGCCCCCTGGAATCCCGTAGAATAGGTGGAAACGGCCTTTTCGTAGAGTTTTTGGGCTTCGGAAAAACACCCCGGTTTGAATTCACCAATAGCCACATAGGCGTATTTATGTTTGAGAAAATCGAGAAATTCTGGCATGGCAATGAGGGGAAATGGAATAAATCTTTCTTTCTACTCTCATTAAAACTTAGATCGATCGCCCCCTCCGCCCCATCGACATATTTTTTTAACTAAGCTTCCCCAATTGTCTCTTTTTTTGTTAGCTTATATGTAGTCGTTATGAGTTTGTATAAGTTCTATGATCAAAATCGTTGGTATTAATGGCAGTTTACGCCCCGGATCCTATAGTGCGATGGCGTTAGAAGTTGCTATCAGTCGAGTACAGGGGTTAGGGGTAGAAACAGAGATAATTGACCTGAGAAAACTCTCTTTACCCTTCTGTAACGGGGGAGATGACTATTCTGACTATCCCGATGTGGCCAAAATGCAGCAAACGGTTAAATCGGCAGCGGGATTAATTTTGGCGACACCGGAGTATCATGGCAGTGTCAGTGGTGTGATGAAGAATGCCCTAGATTTAATGAGTTTTGAGGAGTTATCGGGAAAGGTTGCCGGATTAATCAGTGTTTTAGGCGGCCAATCCAATAGTAACGCCCTAAATGATTTAAGAATCATTCTCCGTTGGGTTCACGCTTGGGTAATTCCGGAACAAATTGGCTTAGGACAAGCGTGGAAAGTCTTCAACGAAGAAGGAGAAATCCTTGACGAGAAGCTTTCCCAACGTTTTGACGCTTTTGCGCGAAGTTTAGTCGATAATACCCGTAAACTCAACGAGATCTAGTGATATCGATGGTGATTTTACCGGTGAAATGGGGAATTGGAGCGGCAGGTTTCGATAATTGTACTCTTACCTGTCGCACTCGATCGAGTTGTAGGATATCCTCAGCGATAACCGTGGCCAATTTTTCCACTAGGGCAAATTTGCTGGTTTCAATCTGGTGTTTGACAATTTTGATCGCCTGTCGATAATCTAGGGTATCTTCAATCGCGTCACTTTTGCCAGCAATGCTGATATCAAGTTCTAGGGATAAATCCACCTCAAACCATTGACCTAAAACCTGTTCTTCGGCCAGATATCCTGTGTAACCGTAGGCACGAATGCCTGTAAAGTGAATAGTATCCATAGATAGTTAAAGTGAAATACTCTCAAGGTCGTTGAGAGCTTCCTGCTTCAATGGGATGCGCTTTCTACCTCGAAAGATAGCCAGTCTTACCTTCCCGACCCTGGCAGAAGTCCTAGTTCCTAAGACCCATACTTTTTCTTGCAACACGACCCGCCGAAGCTCGGTTATCGCTTAAGGAATAGTGGTCAAGATATGTTCAGGGTAGCACAGTTTTTGAGAATTGTCTATATGTTGGTCAGCATTACAGCAATTCCAAATTTAAGGTTTCATGACATAAAAATCCTTATGACAAGAGGGTTGTACAATTCTTAACATTTGGATTGCTCTCTGAAATGGCGCAAAATCGTTCCGAATTTATTTTTGCTGTCAGCATTACAGCAATTCAGAATGTAGCAAATGATACGGAACATCAAACACTTTTGCCAGGTACATCCCAATCCAACATCAAGAAGAATTAACGAGAGCAATAGGGACGGCATCATCGAGCATAAAGTCTAGAAGGTGATGCCAGCTTTCAAACAACAGATACTTGGTCAGACAAATATACTTTGCACGGCTACAACTTGCATTTTTTACTCAAGGACAATAATATAGTTTAAGAGTCATAATTAGAAGCAAAGCACTCATTGAAAACATGATTAACTTAGAATTCACGGAAGAAGAAAAGAACTCACTGTATTATGAAAGATTTCATCATCCCCATCCCCGGGTTCAACTGAAGATGTAAGTTCTTTGGTTAAAGAGTCAAAAGATACCGCACCAAAAAATTTGTCAGTTAGCAGGAATCTCGCCAAATACCTTATTAACCTATCTTCGAGATTATGAAGAAGGCGGAATAGAAAAATTAAAAGAAATCAACTTCTATCGCCCTAAAAGTGAATTAGAGTCTCAAAAAGAAACGCTCAAAAAATACTTCGAGAAAAATCCACCAGCCACAATAAATGAAGCTGTATATAGGATAGAAGAATTAACGGGAATAAAACGAAGTCCTACCCAAGTGAGAAAATTTTTAAAATCAATGGGAATGAAATGTTTAAAAGTAGGTTCTCTTCCTTCTAAAGCTGACCCAGATGAACAAGAGGACTACAAAGAAAAAAAGCTAGAACCCAGACTAAATGAGGCTAAAGAAGGAAAAAGGGCTGTTTTTTTTGTTGATGCCGCTCACTTCGTCATGGGAGCATTTCTCGGTTTTGTTTGGTGTTTTGAGAGACTTTTTGTTAAGTCACCGAGCGGGCGTAAACGCTTTAATGTTTTGGGAGCATTAAATGGGATAAACCATGAAGTTATTATGGTAACATATGACAATTATATTACAGCAACTCAAGTCTGTGAACTCTGGTCAAAAATAGCTGCTTTAGGACTAATAATTACCATCACTCTAGTATTAGATAATGCCCGCTATCAAAAATGTAAAGTTGTTGAGGAATTGGCTCTTTTTTGTCAATAGAGCTACTCTATTTGCCGTCTTATTCGCCTAATCTAAATTTAATTGAAAGGCTGTGGAAATTGGTAAAAAAGAAATGTTTGTATGGTAAATATTATGAAAACTTTTCTGACTTTTCTTCAGCTATTTATGAATGTCTGAATGATGCCCATATGAAACATAAAAAAGAACTGGATTCCTTGCTCACTCTACGATTTCAGAAGTTTAATAAATCTCAGATTATGAACGTCTAAAGTATAAATTAAAAAGCTTCTATCCGTCAATAACATCTTGACAGATCACTACATAGGGCTTGCTGAATAAATCTAAAAACCTTGTTGGATAAGGCTTTTAGACTTTTTTGACCTCAAAAAGTGCCGACCATTGGAGGGATCGGGGGTAAAATTCAGGTACTTTTTCCCTAAAAATTAGGTAACTGACTACCTCAAAATCGGTAAAACCCTACACCCCACACCCCACACCCTGCCCCCACCAACAAACTTTTTCAGCAGACCCTACATATCAGGAGAGGCAATAGGCACTCATGCAATAGGCAATAGGGGCAATAGATAATCAGTCTTTAATAACCAGATTTAGGATAATTTTCCTAATAGCTTTAATCGCGTTTGTCAAGCCCTTTTGAGTTATTGTTGATAATTCTTCACCAAATTCAAAATTAATAGCAGGAATAAATATTCCCCAGGCCCTGGGAGTTTGTTGATAAATTGCTTGAGTTAATGCTAATAAAGAAGCGGGACTTTCTGCATGACCTAAATTATTCCATTCGGTAACTGCTGCTAATTTTTCTATCCGGATATCGGTTTGATTAGATAATACCGCATCAACAAAAATAACTAGAGAAGCATCAGCTATATCGGCTGCTAACTCAGGAGTCAATTGATGGGTAGCGATGACTTGCACATTAGGCAAATTCTCCTCGGCAATAATTTCGGCTATTCTCACTCCCACTCCGTCATCATTTCTTAAAGTATTACCGTAACCGATGAGCAGTATTTTAAAATTATTCATGGTTAAATAGAGGAGACAGGAGTTGGAAACTTGACAGTAAGTAACTTTTCCCTAATCAGGTTAACTTGGTTCGGGATTTACTTGGTTGCCATGAAAGACGCTGTAAGCGGGAAAAATTAGTTGAAATACTATAAAAATCTTCGAGATGTTGTTTTAGTTGACGAATTGCCATACTACTATTGCGATTGTCGGCAATTTCTCCACAGAAAGAAACTAAATTTTCTAGGTTAAAGTCAGGAAAATATTGACTTTGATGGCGAGGGATATACTCTTGATTCTCTAGCCAATAAATATAGAGATTTTTCTGACGATACAACCAAATTTCAGGCACTTGATAAGGCAGATAATCATCCACATTCGAGTAACTGGTGACATCAATTTCTAATACTAAATCGGGAGGAGGATCATTTACCCAGTCAATTCTGGCTTTCCCTGCTATAGCCGGCCAATGGTCAATATAAAAACTATAATCTGGTTCAATACCACTTGTTTCTGGTAATTCCATGGTTACGGGAGTAAAAGCCTCGTACTCACGCCCCAGATAATCCAATAAGGTGATGATAATATTAGCAATTAAATGGGCATCACGTCCATGCTTAGGAAGTGGAGACATAAGCAAGACTTCTCCATTGTGATATTTGATTTTAGGCTGAGAATTGTCGCCCCTTTGCCGAGACAAAGTTTGATAATCTAGCCAAGTGGCAGGTAATCTCACTAAGGACCCCGCCGGTAGCTCGATTTTATCTAGTGAAACTAAGGCAAACATGGCGCAAGGTTGCAGGTAAATGATCAGAAACGCTGTAAAATAAGTATAGGATATCTTCGATGCTCTCGATGCACAGCTTAACCTAATCGATAAATTAACTGAGTCTGGTAAGAAAACTTAAGCCTTGATAGTAGTTTCTTGATGAGCCAAAAATTATGCTATCGACTAACACAGTTTCCCCCCATATTATTCCCCCTCTCAAAAATGGCGATAGATTAACTCGTCCTGAATTCGAGCGCCGTTATCAAGCAATGACACAGCTAAAAAAAGCTGAATTAATCGCAGGAGTTGTTTATATGGCAGCCGCGGTGAGAGCCAAAAACCACGGTAAACCCCACGCTAATATTATCGGTTGGTTAACTGCCTACGAAGTGGCGACACCGGGAGTAGAAACACTGGATAATACTACTGTGCGACTGGATGGGGATAATCAACCACAACCAGATGCTTTATTAAGAATAGAAACCGGTGGACAATCAAGCATTAGTGAAGATGATTATGTAGAAGGCGCGCCGGAATTAATCGTGGAAATTGCCGCTTCTACTGCTTCCTACGATTTACACGAAAAACTCAAAGTTTATCGTCGCCAGGGAGTGCAAGAGTATATTATCTGGCGAGTTTATGACGTTCAATTAGATTGGTTTGGTTTAACTGATGGGGAATATTTGCCCCTAGAATCAAATCAAAATAACATCTTTTGTTCTCAAGTATTTCCTGGATTATGGCTGAATAAAAATGCTTTATTATCGGGTAATTTAGCCGAAGTTTTGGCAGTGTTACAGCAAGGAATAGCTAGTGAAAAACACCAAAATTTTTGTCAAACTTTGGCTAATAAATAACCAGGATAAACTTGATTTTTTTCTTAGTTGCCTAGGGATGGCTCAGAAAGATTAGCTGATTTTTCTTGCCAATCTTGACCGATTTTAATCGTCACATCAGAAGCGAGATTCCCCGTACTTTCCACCAAAACTTCCCCGACACCAAGGCTATTATGCAGGGCAGCAGCCAGGGAATCATCCCCTTTTTGAGCAATAATTTTGGTAGTTTCTAGAATTGGCGATGAAGACTTAGAGACAAAAACATTTTCATAACCCAATGAGTGCAGATATCTGACTAGAGTTTGCACCGCTTCTGGATTATCGATGCTATCTTCCACAGCTATGCGAGTCGGTTGCGTGGTTTCCTCAATGTCAGCCATAAAAGAGCCGTGGTTAAAATGTTGAGCCACTAGCTCTTGAATTTTACTTTGATTGGGCAACCAATAACTGATCCCTTGCCGACCATCACCATTAAAGTCTCCTGGTAGCAGTAGCATTTGCACATCAGCGCGCTGAGTTTTGGAGGCAAAGCCAGCTAGGGCGAGTAACTCCTCTAAACTGAGATTAGTATCGATATGATTGCGGATAACCTCGATAATATCGGGAATTTTCAATAAAGTTGCTGGTTTTAGGGTTTGTTCTACTAAAGACCGCATTAATTGCTGTTGTCGTTGGATACGACCGATATCGCCGTTAGCATCGTAACGAAAACGGGCAAACTGGAGGAATTTCTCGCCGTTGAGGTGTTGTTCCCCTTTTTTCAGGTCAATGTAGAGGTGTTGACTAAAATCTTGATACTTCATGTCTTTGGGAACATATACCGTCACCCCCCCCAAAGCATCAATTAATTTTTCCACACCCTGCACATTAATGCGAATATAGCGATCGATAGCCACTCCGTCCAAAAGATGACTAACCGTTTCCGCCGTTAAAGCAGGTCCACCGAGGGCGTTAGCTTCATTGATTTTTTTCTCCCCGTAACCCTCGATATCGGTGCGGGTATCCCGGGGGATGGAAAGCATGGTTAACTTCTGTCTTTGGGGGTCAAAACGCAGTAACAGCATGGTATCGGTTAAACCATCCAAGGAATTAACCGGGGCATGATAACCCAGATCTGGGGTTTGTGCTTCCTTGACATCGGATGTCAACACTTTCGCGCCAACTACCAGAATATTAACGGGGCGGTTGAGGGCGGGAAGTTGCAGATTTTGATAGGATATCGCCTGCTGATTGTTAAAAGCGGCGGCTTCTTGGGGACTAAGAGCAGCTTGTCGCAAAGGTGTGGAGGAGAGAGACACAGCCAACATAGCCCCCGCCGTAGCGGAAACTAGGGCGCAGCCAGTTAAGCCTAGGGCTGTCAGGAACCATTTACCCGACAATCGCCGCTTTTTAACAGGTTTAGCTGCTAATTTGCTTGATTTTCCGCTTTTAAGCCTTGATTTCGTCTTATTAACCACAAATTGCCTCACACAGTCACTAATTATCTCCCTAAAACCATATTTTAAAGGGATGAACTATTTGTTTTCTCAGATACCCGGAAAAGATCATTAAACTAATCGGGTTTTTTAGAGAGTTAGCAGATAATATAGCAGAATTTTTCCTTATAGTTCTTCTGCATGGCAATTTTGTCGAAATATCTAGGGTTTGTTTCGTGGGAGTGGGGAATGGGGAAGTGGGAAGTGGGAAGTGGGAAGTGGGGAAGTGGGGAAATTGAACTAAAACCCCAAAACCCCAAAACCCCAAAACCCCAACCCCCAACACCTAAAACCTGTCTCGGAGTCTGGGAGTCTCCTATCTCCTCATTGGCTGATTTTTTTGTGCAGAAATAACTTTTGTGGTCGATTAAATAACCAATTGATCAACCAACCGTCGGTTTTTTGCAGACGATAACCGCTACTTGAGTACAGTGACTGGGCCGCTAGATTATTATCGAGAACATGGAGGGAAAGTTCCTCAAAACCCCATTCTCTAGCGATCTGTTCACACTTGAGCAGCAATCTCCGGGCCAGACCGGCACGCCGGCGATCGGGACTAACGGCTAAATTAGAGATATAAGGAATGGGAACAGCTAAAAAAGAACTGGATTTTAAGGCGATTTCCGCCGTAGCAACAATAATTTCCTGAGGACCCGTGACGGTGACGCTGGTTTGACTGACTACCAGACAGTGATAGTAAGGGGTATCGGCGCGCAATCGTCCCCGTAAGTCCTCGTAAATGCCTAATTTAAAGATAGGACGCAGAAAAGACCAATAATTGGCCGTGGGGAAAAAACTATCGGTGAGAATTTCCGCCAAGCTTTTGAGATCTTGGCTTTGGGCCAAACGCACCTCGACGGTAATGGCGGCATTGTCACCGGTCGCTTCCGAGTCGGAGGGATTAGACAATAGGTATGAGATAAAACAGGAGTCCACTTTAATCACAGGAGTCGGCAGGGAAGGTGGGGATGGCAGTCCTTATCTGGGAAAGGTAAATAGGGGTGGGATTTAGTTGGGAGAATCAAGCATCTATCTTAAGGAGAAGACCGCAATTTTTCAAGACTACTGAATCAAAATCTCATCCATTCTACTGCCTATAGCCCCAGTTGGGGGAAAGACCGCTATTTTTCGGTAATTTTTTTTGATCGCCGGGCCATGGTTAAGATGGGACGATGCCGGTCAGAACTAATTTCTTTCTTTTTGGGTCAATTAACTATATTCTTTAATCTAATCTATCCTCCTACCCCCTCTATGATCAAGGAAATTTCCGCCTATTTACAAGTGTTCCGCAGTCAAAAAATGGCGGCTTTGTTATTCTTAGGTTTCGCTTCTGGATTGCCCTTGTTGCTCACCAGTCGCACCCTGCAAGCTTGGATGACCACCGAAGAAGTTCCTCTGGAATCGATCGGTTTATTTAGTTTATTCGCTCTCCCCTACTCTCTCAAATTTCTTTGGTCTCCCTTACTCGATCGCTATGTTCCTCCTTTTCTTGGTCGTCGTCGCGGTTGGATTTTAATCGCTCAAATTTGTTTAACTTTAGCGATTGGTTTTATGGCCTTTCAACAACCAAAACAATCTTTGGAATTATTGGCAATTAATGCTCTACTGATCGCTTTTTTTAGTGCCAGCCAAGATATTGCCTACGATGCCTATCGCACAGATATTTTAGAAAAATGGGAGATGGGTGCTGGGGTAGCGATCGGGGTTTTAGGTTATCGTTTGGCTTTAATTTTAACCGGTTCGCTCGCTTTAATTTTAGCCGATCACTTTCCCTGGCCTCTCGTCTATCTTTTCCTAGCTGGATTGATGGCTTTAACGATTATTTGGTCTTTTTTCGCCCCAGCTACTCCCCCTAGAGATGATACTCCTCA
>Ga0209972_10004135_pt1 | contig 11054 bp, 13 predicted proteins | sample NOAtaG_7_FD_187302 | JGI IMG/M metagenome (GOLD analysis project Ga0209972, IMG submission 187302) | Freshwater lake microbial communities from Lake Erie, under a cyanobacterial bloom - NOAA_Erie_Diel1S_2200h metaG (SPAdes) (version 2) | ecosystem: Environmental > Aquatic > Freshwater > Lake ...
GAAGTATGATAGCAAATAAGTACCAGAAGCAGACATGGCAGAGAGTGCTCCGCTAGCAACTTTTGTAGTAGCTGCTGCAGAGATTGTGTAATTACTGTTGTTGATTAACAAAACAAACCCAGACTGACCGCTAGTAATGTTTGTAAAGGTTAGAGTAATGTTACCAGTTGGTGTGCAAGAGAAGTTGTTAGTTACATTCATGTCGAATGAACCATCGTTGTCAGTAGTTACAGTACCTCTCTGTGCGCCTGACCAAGTTTGATCAGCATCTAATGCACCCCAGTTAGTTAGTCCAATAAGATCGTCACCAGACTGTAACTCTTGTACAGTTGTTCCGTTTAACACCAAAGGATAGCGATTTGCCATTTTTTATCCTTACACTATAGATACTTGAATAGTTGATCCTGCACGGTTTGTAACAGGTAAATAACCGTTAGCTAGCGATACATCAGTAGTAGTTCCAGCACGAACTAAAATTTGTAATTTAGTTGGTATTGCTGCCCACTCAGTATCGTAGTCTGTATTTGTTTTTTTCTTTAATACTTGTCCTGTAGTACCACCAGCAACTACACCAGGGCCTGTCGGACCAGTTGGTCCAGTGGCTCCTGTGGGTCCAGTAGGTCCAGGTGGTCCAGTAGGTCCTGTGTCACCAGTAGGACCAGTTAATCCAGTAGGCCCAGTCGGGCCAGTTGGTCCAGGTGGGCCAGCAGGGCCTGTATCACCAGTTAATCCAGTTGGGCCAGTAGGTCCCGTAGGTCCAGTGGGGCCAGTTGGGCCAGGATCACCTTGAAGACCTTGTGGGCCAGTTGGTCCAGTAGGACCTGTTAAGCCTGTTGGGCCAGTTGGACCAGTATCGCCCTGTAATCCTTGTGGGCCAGTAGGACCAGTTGGGCCAGTTGGACCTGTAGGACCTGTATCACCTTGTAAGCCTTGTGGACCAGTTGGGCCAGTAGGGCCTGTTAAACCAGTGGGACCAGTCGGTCCAGGAGGGCCTGATGGGCCTGTAGAGCCTGTTGGACCAGTTGGCCCAGGTGGTCCTGAAGGACCTGTGTTGCCTTGAGGACCTGTGGGACCAGTCGGTCCAGTTGGGCCAGCAACACCTGTGGGACCTGTCGGGCCAGTAGGACCAGTTGGTCCAGTAGTACCATCAGGTATCCCAAGAGCAAGAGTTACTGTATTAGAATTATACGAAACAGTAGGAGTAGAGCCAGCAGCTAACTGGGTTACAGTAACATCTAACTCGGTAGTAAAATCAATAGTTGACTGTGCCGATGCCGCAGCAGCAGCCGCACTAGCAGAAGCAGCATTGGCAGCATTAACTGCTACGGACGAAGCATTAGCCGCATCTGCTGTAGCGTCACCAGGACCGCCAGGACCACGATAGATAGCCAAAATTTATCTCCGTTTAGTTTTGCTCAGTAGACTTCTTAAATCTACTTAGGAAAACTCCCCAAGCCTTGTGAGCCTGGGGAGGAGCTACGGTGCTATTAGAGCACTAAGCTATTAGTCAACGATCAGAGCTACTGCAGCGTCAGGACGAATCGTCTTAACACCGTACAGCGTATCAGCAGTCATCAGGTCAGCAAGGTACTCTTGCTTGTACTGGGTCTGCGAACGAACGCCCATCTGCTCAACCAGCGTGAAAGCATCACGATGGAAGAGACCAGCCAGACGCTTGCCAGACTCAGGAGTCGGAGCATTGCTGGAGATGTACACTTCGATACCGTACAGGTTACCAACACGACCATTACGGATGGTGTTACCAGCACCAGTCTCACCAGTAAAGGCTTGCTCGGTGTAACGTGCAGTACCCATTAGTTCGTTACGCAGAACAGGCGGGATGACAAATGCACGACCATCCATCGGCACATCAGCATCGTCCAGATACTGAATAGCTTGACGGAAGCCTAGGTCACCAAATTTACCTTCCGTAGCAGACACAGAACCGTCATAAGCGATCAGTGCGCCAGTAGAATCGGTAAACGTGAAGGTACGGCTGTTGGTGTAGTCCGTGCCATCGCCATCACCAATCGACTTAAACAGTGACCAGATGTCGGTATCAACCTGCACACCGAGTGAGTAGCCAGCATCATCCGTATAGAAACGGCGAAGCGAAGGCAGTGCCTGAACGGTCACGATGTCTTCGATCAAACGGCTGTACTCATAATGCTTGTCGATGCTGACGATAACTTCATCTTCAGTAGCAGCAATCAGGTTAACCTGAGAGCTAGCAACTTTAGCAGAAGCAGTACCACGAGTGGGCTTAGGAATGTGAACGGTGTCACCTTTCTTACCCTTAAAGTTCATCTTGTTCACGAGGTTAGCGAGAACCAGTGACTTCTTATAAGCAGCAACAATCTCGTCACTCCAAATCTCAGGAATAAACTTTGCTGCGGTTGTCGTTGTTACGTTATTAGTACCCAAAGGCATTTTAAATCTCCTAAATTAAGTTAAGTTTTACTTAACCCGTCCCTCTGCGTATGCTGCTAGAATTTCGTCTTGCAAAGCATAGTATCGGTCTGGGTCTTCCAATTGTAGTCGGATTAGATCCGCTCTTCGATACACCTTAGAAGAAGTAGGCGCTGCTGAATTAGAACCAACATCTACAGTAGCTGCTTTAACCGCTGCCTTTTGTGCTGCCTTAACTTCTGGAGCAGGAACAACAGGCTGTGCTGGTTTAGGTTTAACATAGTCCCAAGTGTTTAACAGTTCTGCTGCTGAATCATAATCTAAGTTTGCATCTGCTGCTGCGTACAACCTCAGACGAACTGGAGAGGCTTTAACCCACTCCGCAAACTCAGGATCAGATACAGTCTGCTGAAACCCAGGAAACTCTTGTTGCAACCTAGCTAATGTCTGCGCCCGTTTAATCTCTAAAGCCTGTTCTTTGGCTTCTTTAACTGCAGGGTGCTGTTCTACAGCTTTACTTACATACTTCTTCGGATCTTCAAAGAAATCGATCTCGTCTTCTTTTGCGGCAGGAACTTCTACCTGCTTTGTTTCGAGTTGTCGCTTAATCAGTTCGTCAGCCAGTTTCCGTACTTCACCAACTTCTTGGGCCTGTCTACCAATTAGCTTCTCAGCTTCCTGGTGCATCCTGATTATTTCATCAAGACTTTTGCCTTTGTATTTGGTAGGAACATTCTCTTCAACTGGAGCTTGTTCCTGTACGACTTCCTCTTGAGGTTGCTCAACAACTTCTTCTTGCTGAGTCTCTTGAGTAATATCAACTGCGCCTTCTACTACCTCTTCTTGCGATTCGACAATTTCTGCCACATTATCCTCCTGTCCACAATGGATTCTAGGAAATTAAAAATACCTACCGGATCAACTTTCGTTTTTCTTTTGATAGGCTCTTGCTGCTTCTTCGTGCTTTCTAGCCCATTTCTGAGCGGCTGAAGGAAACGCCCCTGTGAGGCCCTCCAAGCTGATTCTGGGTGACGAGATAATACGAGAAGCCTCATTGTGACAATGTGGGCACTCTATAGAGCGAACCTCATCATCAACCAATTTCTCACTTACATGGTCTTTCACACATCTAAACTCAAATATCCGCTTCATCGTGTCAACTCCTCGTAAGCATCCTCAGATGCCTCCTTGAGTTTAAAGATGAAGTTAAGGATGTCTAACTGTCCTTTAGCGTAGTACAGATCTTCTACGCTATTGCACCTATCTAGGTCCTTGGATACTTCCTCAACCTTACGCAGGTCCTCAACTAAGTCCTGCCAGCCTTTGGAAGTCATCATGTCAAACCTAGCCTCATAATAGGCTTGTAATTCTTTGTCCACAGTTTCTCCTTTTATCTAGGACTGTGTTGCTTTCACACAACAATATAGTTATTATACCACACTTTTAAGTATTTGTCAAGTATTTTACTGGACTTTTCGTTTCATCTGTGCTTCTACAATGTTTTCCTTAGTCTGGATTTCCCGCTCCTTCAGTATCAGGTCAGCCACCTTGACTCGGCGCTCAAACTCCCCTTGGGTGCTTCCATCCAGGTTATTGGAAGCTGCCTGGAGTACGTCTACCCGCAGCTTCTCAGGCATAAGTTGGGTCTCAACAGCAGTCTTCTGGGCCTTGGCTAGGCTCTCTTGGGCGTTAGCTTGGCTTTCCTGGGCCTTACCCTGAAGTTCAGCGATCTGGGCCTGCAGAAGAGCTATCTGAGCCTGCTGCTGCATCTGTGCCATCTGTTGTTGTTCTGGGTTAGGCTGTAACATCTGGTCAAGAGCCGATGCCAACTCCTCTTTATTGGACAGACTGGAGCCTTTTATAATACCTTTTAGTACTAAAGGCAGTACAGGACTGTCTGGGCCTAAGGTCTGTAGCAACCCAATGAATTGCTGCTGCTCGTACTCCCTAGCTACCATACCCAGGGTAGAGGCAGGGACAAAAGTAAAGTCCTTGCTGGGATAACGTTCTGGGTCAAACTGCATATACCGCACTGCAACCTTCCGAATCAATGGGATTAGGAAGTCATCTTGGAAGTTAATTAGTGCCTGCTTGTTCTTCTTGATGATGCTGCTCATCGCAAGGCTCATAGAAGCCCCACCAGCCTCTCCTTGAGCCACAGAACGAGTCATAGCCTGGCTGTCTAGCGTACCAGTAGCCTGCAGTAACATTACTTCAAATCGTTCTGCGGTCTGAATATTACCAGCATCAGTAGAACCGAACTTAAACGGGAACAGAATCTCGTTAGGATTGCCGTTAGTAAGCAGTGTCTTTCCAGGCTGAACCTTGTAGGACACACCACGAGGCAGTCTAGTAGCATCTGCCGCCATCATAGGGGCCGTAGTCAGTGCTAAAGAGTCCAGATGACTACGGAGTTGGGCATCAATAGCTTTTTGCATATTGTAGCCCTTCTGCACGGTTCCCATACCGACCAAGCGACCAGCAACCTTCTCAGGTGTGTAGGTCACAACAGGCCGATCCTTCATCATATAAGGGTTGGCTTCTGCTTTAAGAAGGTATTGTCCGTTACCGATAACAATAACAGCTTCTACAAGATCAGAATATTTGTCAGCATCGCTGTCTTCTGGGAATAAATCAGCTACTTCTCCACCTTCGTTTTCTAACTGCTCAAGATATTCACGAGGAACTAGGCCGTAGTAACGTAAGATACGTACTTTATCGTTTTCATAGAGCGTATCCAACTGGTTTGGCTCAAGAGCATTATCACTATACTCAGGACCAATATTAACTTTACGATAGATTCCACTCTCAATCCCCTGCACTACCTTAAACAGGCTGGTATATTCTTCAATAGCAACACCTAAAGCATCATCTACATTGTCGCTATTTGGGTCCCATAGGAAGTTACGTGGATGTACCGACTTAACAGGAACAACTACTCTATCTACTTCATTAACTCCAATGGCTGCACCTTGACCATTAGGCAGCGGCTGCATTGAAGGAATCAACTCAACCTGTGTTTTGACTTGGATTTCAGCTATACCAAGACCAAAAACCTCTGCATTACGGTTGATTTCAGCCCAAGTCTTGTCTGCTTTGGTCTTTTTTAGGTCTTCGTGCAGTTGCTTCTTGACAAGTTCGACATCAGTCTCGGTTCCAGTTTCGTCCACTGCATTGTCTTTTAGCTCGAAGAACTCTCCTCGACCAGTGGTAGCCTCCATAATCTCGGAGGTTTTGTTCTCTACCGCCTGTCGGATAGCAGGCGACACAATCTTAGAGCGCTCGGACTCACGAGTCTTGTCCTCATCAGACCAAATACCGTAGTAAAGACGCTCGTATTCGTCCCACTGATCTTCGTAGTTGGTGTCTCTATGCTCTCTCCACAAATCACACTGAGTTGTTACGAACTGAACTAACTCACGATCTGATTCTGTTACTGGATCTTCTTTGAACTCAGCCATTAGATTGTCCTTTCAATTGGCTCTCTGTACCGCAAATCATTGATATCCATTACTTCACCACGCATATCGATTGGGTTTCCCTTGTTGTCAGTTAACTGTGGAACAGTAACATTATATTTCTGTGACATGGGGTCTTGTGCTAGACTTTGCAGAAATGTAGTGCCTTTAGTTTTGTCTGTACTCTTCATTCCAACTGCCTTGGCTACTGCATGATATTTAGGTTCTGCGTAACGAAACGCTACGTTGCGTGCTTCTGCCTCACCAGCTAGGCGCATATATTTGTTAAATGCCTCTTCGACTTCTTTGTCAGAAGGCTGTGCGATATCTCGAAGGAACTGCTGGCGAGAACCGCCCTGAGAAAAGTTCTCAAACTTTTGCACAGCGTGTTGTGTCTCGTGCAGCAGGTCAGAAACAGCCCCGATAGGATCTCCATCGATCATACTGGCGCTATTCAGGTTTAAATCGACCTCTCCAGTCTTTAAGTTAAACCCACCAACTTCTGTTTCTTTACCTCTGTAGAAGTTAATTGGCGTATCTGCTAACTCAGGGTAGAACTGGAAAAACAAATCATGCTTAATCAGGTCAGAAGCAAGTATTGGTTGGTTTGGTTTTAGGTCTTCAAACGGAATCTTTAACTCAGCCTTGGAATCATCAATCTCGTACTTGATTCTGCCTTCTTCATCAAACCAGAATCCAGTCCTAGCCAGGATGTCTTCGTTAGACTGGCCTCGCTTAAACATATCGTTGGCAAGATTAAGAGACTTCATTGCTCTTTCTTGCTTTTCTGGGTCAAGAGTAGAAGTAAAGGTAGCCAGTCCTCTTGAGCCACCTACAATTTCTGGCATCATCAACTCAGGAGGTTTGTCTTCAAACTGAAATAGACCTCGTTTCATTCCAGACGAAGCAGCCTCCAACAGGTTGGCTGGTACTAATCCATCAAATAATCTAGCGATTGCCATATTAGTATCCTGAGATAGGGTCTAGTGCTTCGTACTCTTCTTCTTCAATAAGGTTAGTAAACTCTGTAACGCCAATTTGATCAATGTAAGCCAGTGCATCAATTAAGTCATCGTGGACCTGTAAATTAGGAAAGTTAAGTAACTGATCCACAAATTGCTTATTCCACTCTCCTCTAACTAACTTAATCCTTCCATGCTCGAAGCGTCCCTGCAAAGCCCAAACAATCCGGTCTGTCTTCTTCTTGTTCCCATGAGTGAGGTCTATCACTGACAGGAAATAGTTCTTCCTTCTCATCAAGTCTTGTAGGTACGGGAGTACGGCATTCTTTGCCATTCCTCGCTCTATACCTATTAAACGAACATCGTAACTTTTTGCTGTTTCTAAGATTCGATTTGCTGTTTCTTTGATGTCCCATCTACCAGCCACAATAGTATCTACATACCATCCGTCTTCACAAACCTTGACCACAGCAATCGCTGTTTCATCCAGGTTCTTCCTCTTGTTAGCAGCCTGCTTACTTACGTCTTCAAAGCCAGCCAAATCAACAGCGATGTAAAACTGACCGTCCCCAGGAGTATCATCGCTATCAACATACTTAATCCATTCGTCTTTGAAGAGGTCTGACTGGGCGGCTTCGAAACTAGCAAGGTATTCCTGTCTAAAACTGAAGGAAGACATGGACTTCTTTGCTGCCTCAATCTCTTTTGGATCAAGCAGCGGATTATCGAAGCTAGTGAAGTGAAAAGACACCCAATCTTCATCTTCTTCTCTTTGAGCCATCTGATACAACTCATAGAAGTGATTCCTTCCCTTTGGTGTACCAATGAACAGAGCGCCTCCCTTAACATCACTAAGGGCTGGTCTTAGGATCTGCTCGAACACCTGTGGCTTCATGTCTGCATACTCGTCAATCACGACATACGCTAGACCCACACCACGCATTGTATCTGGACGGTCAGATCCTTTAAGGTAGATCTTCCTGTCGTTTACTAAAGTTATGACAGCCGTATTCTCGTGTACGCTTTTGATAACTTCGTGACCAAGTTCTTTAAGAACCGACCACATAATGTCTTTAGCTTGCTGAAAGGTTGGAGCCACATAGAAGACATCCTTTTCTGTACTCTTTAATGCTTCAATGATGAGGGTCCAAGCAGCAAGACGAGACTTTCCAAATCTTCGTCCTGCAGCAACCACTTTAAAACGGTGACTATCATTAAATACCTCTGTCTGCTTAGGATGGAGTTCAACTCTGAGGTTCGCCATCAGAGGCCTCCATATCTATAACTTCATAACCAATCTCTTCAGTTTCCCTGGCAGCTATCTTAGGAGCACCAGTGGTAACAATCTGAACCTGAATTGCATTAGACCTGCCAGTCTTGTCTTTTTCAAAGTGACTCAAAGGTAGTAGCCTATCGATACACATCTTAAGACAAGCAACCTGATCCTTGTCTGTGTCGTCCATAGCCTTGCGGAGTACAGTCTCTATGACCTTCTCTCCGCTGGTGGACAGCAGTCGTGCATAAAACTCTTTGATTCTGGCAGCTTCACCTGGAGGTCTACCGACTACGCCTCTAGCTTTTTTTGCTAAAATCTCTTCTTTACGGGGTCTGCCACGTTTCCTTTTTACAGGGGACAGAGGTTCAGTGCTAGACACTAAATTCTCCTCTACATAATTCCTACATAGCTATGCAGTAGTAATGCATTAGGTATGTAGTAGATGTAACTTCTAAGTAAGACAGAAAAATAAATATTAATTATTATTCATAGTTACCGCTGATACATTGCTTAAGCGATCAACTGCACAGATCTACATAATGTTTTCTACTATGACACCTATTATAGCATATTTTTTAGAAAAAGTCAAGTAGTTTGTACAAGTTACTACTAAATTTCTGTACCTTTTTGTAGGCAGTTGTCCAGATTCTCCTACAATTTTGTAAGTCATTGATTTATAAAGGAAAACCTATGGTGGGAATTCAACCCTATTTTGCCCTATTTAGGCAAGTTTCCAGCTATTTTATCCCTATTTTGCCCTATCTTGTGTGTTGTAGGGTTCATAACGCAGCCGTTGTCTGTGTTACCCCCTCCCCCGTGTCTCTAAAATACGACAATTATGCACCAATGCGGTGCTGCAACATGGCACGATTCTTGCATAGGCAATATCTGTGCCAATAGTCTAGAGCTATCAAGGACTGTCTAGCGATAGAGAAAAAGTATTTGACATGGACCATATCACCATGCTAAAGCCTAGGCCACCACTGTATAAATATACATTAGGGTTTCCCCTAATTGATTGATGCAATGCACAAGCGTAATATCCACTCATCGCAGGGCAATAGTGCAATGCGATAAACCCTGGAGGTTTCAAATGTTCGCAGCAATCAAGAAAATGGTGCAAGGCAAGAAAACCCTGGACAAGCGTGGCGGTAGATTCCTTACAGTCTACCTAGGGAATGGCAAGTACAAAAACGGCAAAGTACTAAAGGCCGGATATCTTAGGACCAAAGTACAGTTAGCGCAAGGCGGGATAACCCTAGTATCTAATCGGAATATTGACCTGGTCGCCACTGATCACGAATTAATCAGGGTTTAAACTAGGTGACTAATCCAAGAGGATCTGCTAAGATCCTCTTCAGTTAGTCAATTAGTGGAGGTGCTATGCTGTCTCGTACTAGTAAACTAGGCTGTCTGTCCTGGTCACTGGAGGCATTCACTACGTGTCATGGGGCGCTTAACCCTGATGGCAGTATTGTTGATGCTTGCCAGGTATGCTATGCCAGAGGTGGGTTTTATCATATGCCTGATGCTAAGGCATTGCGGGATCGTAATCGTGAAGATTGGAAGTCTAGCGATTGGGTGTCTCGTATGGTCAAGGCATTGCAACGCCAAACGCATTTTCGATGGTTCGATTCTGGCGACATTGTATCAGTGCGCCTGGGCGAGAAGATCCTCGAGGTATGCAAAGCCACGCCACACGTGCGCCACTGGCTACCGACTAGGACCTATAAATTCGCTAAGTATAGGCCCATTATAGAGGCACTAGAGGCACTGCCGAATGTAGTAGTGCGTTATAGTAGCGATAGCATTAATGGGGCCACTGTAGAGGCTAAAAATAGCTCTACAATCGTGCCAAACGCTGGCGCTGGTATAGGCCACGAATGCCCTGCATATAAGCAAGGCGGGAAGTGTCTAGACTGTCGTGCGTGTTGGGCTAAGGACGTGCCTGTTATCTCGTATCCTTATCATGGGGCAAAGTCTAAGATCATTAAGATCCTGGCTGTAAAGTGAGTGCTAACTAACATGAAGAAAATATTAGTTGATTGGGTTGCAGGGTTATTGTTGACAATTGTCTATTTTATGCTAGTATTCATTGCAGGCACTAACTAGGAGCTATTGTGGATAAATTAATAGAGCTACAGGGTATCAAGATTTTTACCAAGCTAAACCTTACCGCTGATCATTGGGAATTTTATCACATTGCTGGCAGGGAAGAAGCAGCAGCCAATTTAAATCGGGATGTTGAAAAACACCTAGAGCAGCACGGCCCTAAAGATATTGGACAAGTACTGAAGACGTACAGAAAATGGGGAGCTACAGATTCTGAGGGCTACAATACTCTTGCCTGGATTCTGGATCAGCTAGGTATAGATTCTGACTTATACGTATAGGAATTATTATGTCATTGATTGGATTTCAGAAAGCTAATCCCAGGACCTATGAGTGGGAGCGCAGGGATTGTGTTGTACGTGCTAGTAGCATTGCTACTGGTATACCATATCCAGAAATGCACGCCAAGTATAAGGCCGCAGGCAGGCAGGATCGAAAAGGCACTTCAGTATTTTTAATTGCTGAAGTACTTGACTTTGAGCAGAGTATTGTGGCAGAATACAGGCATAATGCATGGACCCTCAAAAAGTTTTTGTCTATTTATAACAAGGGCAGATGGGTTATGTGCAATCGCAATCATGCATGGGCTGTCATTGATGGCGTAGTGCATGACCAGGGTGAGATTGGTAGTCGGACTAGAGTTTTATGGGCATGGAGGATTAAATAATGTTTACTAATGAGCTTAAAAAAGGTGATAAGGTTAGATTAGGTAACGGCTGGGATGCTATTATCTGGGATAACAAGAAGGGCGATATTCGCATGGCTGAGGTGCATGGATTCTTTACAGAGATTGGTAGTGTGTACTCACATGATATCATTGCTAAGTACACAGACTCA
>Ga0209972_10004136_pt1 | contig 11053 bp, 11 predicted proteins | sample NOAtaG_7_FD_187302 | JGI IMG/M metagenome (GOLD analysis project Ga0209972, IMG submission 187302) | Freshwater lake microbial communities from Lake Erie, under a cyanobacterial bloom - NOAA_Erie_Diel1S_2200h metaG (SPAdes) (version 2) | ecosystem: Environmental > Aquatic > Freshwater > Lake ...
AATCGTAGTTTTTATCTAAAACTGTGATCTTAGACTTACCAATTTGATTAGGATTTTGCTTTTTCATAACCATAAGTATACCATATTATACTGCCTGGTATACCTGAGAACGCCACTCTATGTTTTCTTTGACTGAATATTGGTAATCTCCAAACACAGACTCTATTTCATCATCAATAATTATTTTATTTGTTCCTGTATATATCTTATATATGTCTGATGGGTCTACTCCATAATAGCTAGTTTTTGCTATAAACAAAACGCCATCCCAAAGATATGATGGCCAGAAGCCCCAATCTAGAGTTAATGAGCCAAGGTTTTTAACCTTAAACCAAGGCCTTGTAATCTCATTTTGAACCTCTTGAAGATTAGTTGATTTGTAATAAGAAATATTATTATATGTCAGTGGTGCGGTTAGCCTAAGTGCCCCAGCAAAATTAGAAAATTCTTGAATATTTGCAAATCTTATACCAAGCATTGCCCACTCCTTTATGGTTAAAACTGGATCCTTTACAATTTTTCCATTTAGGTAAAACGCTATTCCATTTTCTAACTCTCCCCTAGAATTAATAGCGTATAGTTTTGCACGTTTTCCAGATGGATCACTTGCAGCAGCATATACACGAATGTAAGAGTTTTTACTCTGAATCTCGAAAAGCTGCATTGCCCCATATGGGAAAAAGTCTTCGTCAAACCTTAATGCCATTTGCATTGCTATAACTTTAAAATTATCTGATTTTGAATTATTTAGTGGTATGGAAATACCCCTATTTATCAATGGGTCATATCCGCCCCTTATGGTTATTCCACTATTTCTAGTTAAATATAAATAGGGAGTGCTTCCCTTATAAATAGAGAATGGATTTTGTTTTTTATATGTAAGATAGAACCCTTCTTTTCTATATGGATAAATGTCATTACCAAATCTAGTCCCAATGGATGTTGGCATGGTGTCAGAAAGTGCCATAGATGCATACTCTAGGGACTTAATAGAAATTGGAGTATTTTTAATATTTCTAGAAGATATTTCAATATGAGTAACAATAGCAAGATTATTAAAGGAAATTGACTGGGGTGGATAAATTATCATATTATCAACAACCTCATACTTTGTGTTTATCCAGTTTGACCCAGGTACAACAATTCCATTTTTAGGTGCAAGCTCTGTATTTGTAAATGTAGATAGTGATCTATTAGCCCCATTTTCAAGCAATTGAAATGTTATGTATGTTTTTACTATAGAATTTAGGGTGTCGTATTTATAGGTGCTTATAGATTTATTTTTTAAATCTTCATAATTTTGAAAACCAGTAAAAAGCTGATTATCTAAAGAATCATAGGTTCTTTGTATTGGATTGGCATATTCAGACTGTAGCTCTGCATATGTCCACGAACCCTCTTCTGTTTCCTGAACAAAAATAGATGGTGCTGGATAATTAATATTAAATTGGATAAAATCTAGGTCAAGCCTTGAGTCTCCACGTGAATCAGTAGTTTCTTTAGCAAAAAATGATAGAGGGATTTGATCTTGCCAAGATGAGTCTGCCTCAACCAATATCCCAAATCCAGATAAATCTTCTCCTGCAATTACTCCGTAGCTAGGTATGTGATTTTCTAAAATAGAATATGAGTATTGGCCAAGAGTTCCACCGTCATATAAGAATTGAAAAATAGCAGACTCTTGAACGTCTTCTCCAGCATCTGCCGTATTTGTATATAGCTCAGAGCCGTCAATGAATGTGTCAGCAAAGCTTAGGCCATCGGCAGCAAAAATAGAAGAAATTTTAGATAAATTCTTTAATGAACAAAAACCAATTTCATATATATTACCTAAAAATGTATTTGATAAATTTTTAGTTGAGCCAACGTAAATAGACATTGTGGTTAGTTTTCCAAAAAAGTCTGCGATCTTTTCACCGTAGTAGCTGGAGAATTTTTGGAGATCTATTCCAATAACTGCTTTTTCCCCAACACCATTTAAGTATTGTCTAGATTTTGATAATAATAATGAATAGTTTCCATTTTCCCACAACTTATAGTTAATGCTATCACTGTCTAGGGTTATTTCGAAAACATTTCCAGTTGCCCTATTCTCAATTGCAATCAGCGTTTGTTCTGTAGTTGGCGTTGAAATCTCTTTACAAATAATATAAAAAGCTTTTAGCTGCTCATTAGCTAAATTAAAATTTTCAAAAAATAGCTGGCCATTGGTTGAATTCCAACTACTATTTGGCCTAAACTTAATAAAGTTATCATTAATTTCATTTTGTGCATTTTCCAAATCTATAATCCACTCAGAGCTTGTTTTATTGCTAAACTTCGCTTCTGGGGCAGAGTATTGTGGAAATTCAATCGCATTTCCATTAATAGCCAAGTTGTCATAGGCACCCTGAACCCACTTCCCTAATGATGGATATTGATAGTTTTTGGCATACTTAGAAAATGGATAGTCAATAAAGACAGAACTTCCACTATAAGCATTATTAATATTTTCTGGAAACTCAACTCCTTGGCCATAAACAAATCTTCTTTTAGCTACCTGAAGTGGAACCCTATATCCATAAATAGCTATACCATCAATCTCAATTGGGGCCACATCGTCATATGACCAAAATCCTAGCCAATCATTATCTAAAATGATGCTTCCTGCTGTTTGGTTTTTTTCTGGGAAATCTACATTATCAACATTTATAAGTGTTTCACCTACCTGCTCTCCATTAATAAACAAACTAATTGAAGATGTGGAATACCTAATCTGAATTAGCATTGGCCTGTACCACTCTCCAATATAGTGCCTAATTAGGTAATCTCCAACCTTTAATATTATTGTTGATCCCTGAACATAAACTCCATCTGTTCCACGTATATTTCCAAAAATTCTTTTTTCTACTACTGAGTTACAATTAATTCTAGTCCAAAACTCAAAAGTGTAATCCTTATATTTGCCAGAATTATTTAAAAATCCTTGACCAGGAATTATTAATGATGGAATTGCCCCACCACTTTGTTGAATTATAGTACTGTTTGAGGCCCCAAAAACCATGGGAATTCCAGAATTTTTAGCAGATAATGCATTTTTTCTAACTAAATAATAGCCGTCAAGATCCTGCAGCCCATAGGCTTTTGCCTCAATTCCAAAAATATTTTCAGCATTGAATATGTTTGATGGCAATTCTACTGGAGTAATTCCTAAAGATGAGGCATTGAACTCTTCAGACCATTGTCCAAAAGATATACCATTAACTAAAAATTTATAGTTTGAAAGGTTGTCGCCATTAAAAAATTTAGCCTTAATTACTAGCCTGGCCGAAACATTGTCTGTTGGCATATTGAATGTTTCTGAAATAAAAATCCAATTATTAACTATCTCAGTTGAATAAAATTTTGTTTTTTCTACCAGCTCTCCACTAGACTCATCAAAATATTGATATCCAATTTCAAAACCAGAAATATAAGAGCTGTTAGTATAAACAAATGCACCTATAGCAAAAGTAGAAAGGTCTTCATTCAAAACATCAAAATTTATTAAATTTGGGCTAACTGCAGAAACATAAAAAGTATTCCCCGTTGCTGATGATGCCGAAACTCTAGAAACAAAGCTGTCTGGAAATGGTTCGTCTAATATAGAAGTAATATTTTCGACAGTTCCGTTCTCTGCATTCCATAAACGCAAATCTCTGTTTGTTTCGGATATAAGGGATACATAGTCTGCCTTGTCGTCAAGGGGCCAGAACGCTATTGGATGCTCAGAAAAAATCTTTTCGGCATATAAACTAGATGGAGTAGACATAAATCACCACCTATAGTTTACCACAAGTAGCCTACATATACTTACTATTTAAAATATGGCTAACCTCTAAGTGATTTACATTAAAATGTTTTGGCAATGAGGCTACCCACCGAATAGCCTCTGCCATATCTTCTGCAGTTAGGGCATAGTTCTTTTTCTCAATTTGAGTATCTATTGTTCCAGGGCATATTTCTGTAATTTTGATTCCATACTCAGGAAATTCCATTCTCATGGTATCAACTAGTGCCATCTCTCCTCTTTTTGCGTTAGTATAGTTGCCACCGCTTCTATATGGAATCTTACCAGATAAAGATGTTACAAAAATTATTGTTGGAGATTCTGATTTTTGAAGGCAGGGCACAAAAAGCTGAGATAGATACATCGGTCCTGCAACATTAATGTCATAGGCTATTCTGAAATTATCCATTGTTTCATTAATAATTTTAGTTGGACCAGATCCACCTCCTGCATTATTAACAAGAAGATCTAACGATATATTTTTATATTTTTCAGCAAAGTCCTGTATTTGGTCTTTACTTGTTATGTCTAACTGATATGTTTCAACAATATCTGACTCTAGTTTAGAGATTTTGGATAAATCTCTTGAAACAGCTATAACTTTATATCCGCTTTCTGATAAAAGCTTTACAGTTGCATATCCTACGCCTTTACTGGCACCAGTTACTATAGCAGTTTTCATAAATATAATCTTTGGCTAATACTTATTTTTAAGGTAGTGATCTTTTTCTTTTATAAATCCTACCAAAACGTATCTGATAGGCCCTTCTCCAACAAATTCCACTCCGTGTTCGTATTTTTCATTACCTGGGAAAATTAAAAGAGTTTTGGGCTTTGGTCTTAGTTTTAAACCAATATTTTTGAAAAATAACTCTCCATCGTTATAATCATCATTTATATAAATTATAGTTGCATATCTTATAGATGGATCTGTATGTTGATCTGTATGAGATTTTAGCTCTATTCCTGGTTGCATTCTTTGTATTGTTGCAAAACCACTCAGCATTAATGAATCATCGGCTTCTGCTATCATTGATGCCATCCGTTTATAAAAAATTCTATATTCTGGATACTGAGATACATTGAGATTTTTATCTACCCAATTTTGAGTAATTTCAAATTTGCCTTCGGCAACAAGATTATCTACGTCATCTCTGCCAAACTTTTCCATACAAAAATTCTTGAGATTTGACATATACTCTATTTCCCAATCAGCCTGAGAGGCTTGATTTATTTTTTCAAGCAAAAATTCTAGTTCATCGTCTGTTAAAAAATTTTCTATAGATGTTAACTCATCTGTTATTTCTTCAAAGACAACCCCTCTATCTTTTAATATTTCTCTTAGTCTATCTATCATTGCCAGGCTCTCCTATTTTATACTTATTGCCAGCTAAGTCAAGCTTATAACCTTCTTTAAGCAAATCTTGCCACTCTCTTCTTTCAATCTCTTGCTTTTCTCTAATCTGTCTCATTTCTTCTGCCCAGGCATCCCTAACTTCTTGTGGATAGGTATCTTCTTCACGGTCATCCCAGAATGAGCCTATTGTATATCTAACACCAGACTCAATTAATGTTACTTCATGCATGTTTTCAAATCCGCCATCAAAGGCTGCTAGCATACCAGCCTTTGGTGCAATCTCAATATTTTGCTTAGGAAACTTTAAAAGTCCTCCAGCAAAATCATCATTTAAATAAAGGAATGCAGCATATCTACTTCTTGCAAAGGGACCACTATTTCCATGCTCATCTGTATTATCTGAATGCACCCTTGCATATGCTCCTGGCTCCCACTTTTGCGTATGGTACCCTATTTGAACAACTGTCTTAGGATCTATGTCGTGAACAGATGCAACAGCATTAATAAAACCTTCTTTAATTTTTGAAAAAATATCTTCTGGCAATCCCTCTTCTATAATTTCTTTATCACCATCTTGTGGTAAAACAGAAGAATATGATTCATAAAAAGAGATTGGCATCCAAGCCATTGATCCATTTTTTTCAGATTTATCCAAAACTGCTATAATCTTAGAGCATTCTTCTGGTGTCAAGAAGGTTTCATAAACCACAAGATCTTTATTAAGCCTAACTTTGTTTTCTAGATTTACCATATGCTTTCCTATCAATAGTTAGTGGATCCAGTGTTGAGGAATCATATACTTATATCCACTTTTAACCAAATGAGCTGTGTGGTGGTATGGTGGTGATGGTGGGAATATAATAACACTACCAGCTTTTGGTTTTATAGCAAATGTATATGAGGATGGGTCAGCCAATGCGAAATCTTCGGCTGGGGTACCTCCACTAATAGGACCATTTGGATCTCTAATTGTAAAGGAAATTTCTCCACCTTCATAGTCGTCATTAAGATACATAACCAAAGAGTATTTTAGTCTTTCGTCACCCTCTTGCTGATCAAAATGTGCCCCCATAAAGGTTCCTGCCATATACTTTTTTACTGGCATAGCTGGGAATAACTTTGGTGGATCAAAATTTCCGTGGGCTTCTGCATAGTCTTTTGCTACTGCCTGAAATGCATTATTAATAAGGTCATAAATTTTATCGTTTACTGCAGCACCATCGAATTTAGCTATAGATGAAGGAATGATTGTTTTGTCTGTTCCATAAACATAGTGTTGACCGCTACAGGCTGCCCACTCTCCCCAGTCAGAGATTGCTTCTAGCTCTTTTATTAATCCATTTGGATCTTCTATTACATTTGTATAGTAAAATACCTTATCATACAAAATTTCTTTATTCATTTTATTCCTCCGTTTAAATTATACCACAGTTCATTATTTGTCATTATGCGACAAAATGGTCCAAAAGAATGGAACAGTATATCTAATTCCAGAGATAATTGGGGTTACCCCATGGATATAATTCATATCTCCTGGGAAAAAGTATGCAGCACCCCGTTTGGGCTTAAACTGAATATTTTGATTAGGAAAATACAACTCTCCACCCTCATAATCATCATTTATGTAAAATAATCCAGCTATGTCATAATATGGAAAGTCATTTGGCTTGCCAGCATCTGGCCCAGTATGCAACTCTTTATCTGCATGCGGCATTTGTAGCTGACCAGGAAGCCAACGAACCATTGCTGGGCTTGTAGGAAGAGCATCTACACCGAAAAACTTATCTACTTCAATCTTTAGCCTTGCAACCATGCCCTCAATAATTTCAGGAACTTTTGGATCTGTTTTTTGAATAGTTGGATATGTTGCAACACGATTATCCCAGTATCCAGAGTCATATATTACAGTACCATTTTCATTATAGTGTGTTTCAGTAATATCCCATTCAGTATTATTTCTAATAAAGTTATTTAAATAGACTAGCTCTTCTTCTGTCATAAAATTTTCTAAAGCTACAATATTATCTGCCGATGATCCAAAAAATCCAGACGGGGTAATTGATATCCTATCAACAACGTTTTTATTAGCTAGGTTTTCTATATTTTTATCAGTCATATTTTCTCCTTTCCCAAATATTATTTAAGTATACACCGCCATTTGGAACTCTGTATTTTTTCATATTTTCAAAATTATTTTTAACTATTTTTTCAGAAGATATGACCTCATGCTCTGACTCCCAATCTTCTCTTTTAAATGGTATCATTTGTGCATACGGCGTTCCTGCAGGTAAAATTCCAGTCCATCCTTCTTGAATAAAAAATGGAAATGTTCCTGGTAGATTGACTTTATCGTTATCAACAATTCCGCTGGTTGTAAGAAAAGGCAAGTCATATCTTCCAAATGGTTGAGAATATAAAACACTATACCCTTCTGGAACTGATACTGCCCAATCTGGCCACCAAGCAAAATGTTTTTTATAATATCCTTTTGGGTGTTCAAACTGTTGCATTGGTGGCCTTAAGTGAACAAAATCATGGTATTTTTGATCTATTACTTTTACAGAAATTTCATTACTATCATTAAGATAAAATTCAATATCGCAAGGGGTTTTATATGTGTATCCAGTTATAAAAATATCGTAAAGTGCTGGGCATGCCTTCCAAGTTGGAATTTTCCCTTTATCTGGAGCAACGGCATATTCTCCATTTGGTAGTTTTGCATATCTATCTGCATTTTTATACCATTCTGGTAAACTTTTAGAAATTGGTCCTGGAGCAGAATAGTCTTTTCCTGAAAGCCATGGCCTATTTGTTATAAATTTAATTTTTGGCATTATTTATAACCTTCATTACTATCTTTTTTGCTTCATGGTGTCCTACGGGGTCTCCATTATGATCAACGGCATCTCTATAAAAGTGCGTCCACTCCCCTCTTGAATTCTTATCTTGACTCACAGCACCACGATCACGCATTCTACTATTCCAAAGATTATCTTCATATGGTGGCCTGCCATTACGAACTTCTATTTCATATGACTGAATATCGACTAGTGATATTGGCAAAATAGCAGCCACTGGAGTTCCTGCAGGAATGGTAATTTCAATATTTGGCTCAGTTATCATCCATGCTATTGGCAAATCACCTGCTAATACAGAACTGCTAATTACTGTAGACATACATTGTGCACCACGAATAAACTGATTTGGAACTGGCATTGTTAAAAGACTTAAATTTTCATTATTTTCTTTTACAAATGTAAGATCTGTATAAAAACTAACAGTTCTGTTTCCACGATTTGGATGAGCATATTTAGATCCAGACAAGATTTTTACATGCTCATTTGTTGAATCATTTACCCCATCCCAAATAAATGTGATATCTTCTGGATAAGATATTCCCCAACCTAATCTATTTGACAAAGAAAGTGGAAAACATTGATATGCATGCCTGTCAAAAGTGATATCCATCCATTCACGGTGCATTGGCAATTGGTCTATTGATGCATAATTTCCAGAAGTATAAATAGTAACATTAGGCATTAATATCCCGTCTCCTGGTAAAACTCTGGACGATGATACTTATCAGAATAATCTAGCATTGTCACAATTGAGTATTTTGTTCCACTATGAACTGGCATAGCACGATGAGGATACATAAAATTAGATGGAAAAACAAACAGATCTCCAGCTTTTGGTTTTATGTTTAGGTTCTGTAGCCTAAAGTAAAGTTCTCCGCCCTCATAGTTATCATTAGGATATGCAACCAAAGACACTACACAATTATAAGAAAATCCATTGTCAGAGTGTTCTTGGAAGTGTTGACCTGGGCCATATTTTACATAATTCATAGCTTCCCAATATCTAAGCTCTCCAATATTATGAACTCTGCAGTAATGTTTTACAGCCTGCAATTGTCTAAAATATACGTCATCCCATAGTTCTTGAAGCTTTATGGATGCCTCGCTTTTATCATACTGGATGTCCGTTTTCTTATATTTAAAATCATAGCAGTCACGATACTCTGGCATCTTCATGCCGTATCCAACCATAGCTTCTGCATAATTATAATGATTTGTGGGATCATTTAATACAGATTCTAGCCTTTCAATAATGTTCATTGATTCTGGCAAGACATCTCTAAATAATAGAATTCCGCTACCCAAATCCTCTATTGATGACCAAGTTATTTCATCAATTTTATAAAAATTTTGTATTCTATTTTGAATATCTTCTTGTGCACTCATATTGAATCCTAATAGTATAGCTTATTCATATCTTCTTGGCGGTAATTAAAGTTTCTTAGTCCACCACGATTGTTGTAGTCAGTCATAATTACAATAGAATATTTAGTTCCAGCTATCATATCATTTGAAGCATGCTCATATATATAAGTAGAGGGAAATACCATAATATCTCCCTTTTTTGGCTTTAAGGTTAGATTAAATCTAGGGAAGTATAGCTCTCCACCTTCATAGTCATCATTAACATACGCAACTACTGATACGGTTGTAACATATGCTGGGCCATGATCGGCATGAATTTTAAAGTGTGTTCCTGGACCATCATATTTCACAAAATTAAATGCTTCAAAGAAATTAACCCCTACGCCCCAATACATACCATAGTCGTCAACGTTTGGTTTTATTGAGCGAAAAGCAATTTCATGCATATCATATAGGCTTGAATTATGATTATCTCTTGGCCCAAGATTATTTGAACTTACTTTAAAATCTAAACACTTTCGAGCCTCTTCAAGAACAGTGTCTGCCTCAGTTACTTTTGCACCCTGCCAAGAATACTTTGTTTGTCCATTAAGGTTATTTTCCAAAGTTTCAATAATATAATTGCAGGTTCTTTCATCAATTGCCTGATTATATATGTTAATGCCTAATGCTGGATTGGTGACTAAAACTCCACCTTGAGTAAATCTTTCTGGCATTCTGTTTGAATCTGTTTCTGATCTATCTTTTGTTAACCAATTATTTGTCATGGATAAATTATAGCACAAAGCCCAGAGACCATATCTCTGGGCTTTGTTTTATTATATTATCTTAGAAGAACTTGGATGCTCCAGCTCCACCTGGGAAGCTTGGGAAGAATGGTGGGAAGAATGGGAAGAATGGGAAGAATGGGAAAAATGGTGGGAAGAATGGGAAGAATGGGAAGTATGGGAAAAACGGCGGGAAGAATGGGAAGAATGGGAAGAATGGTGGGAAAAACGGCGGGAAGAATGGGAAGAATGGGGGGAAGAATGGACTAAATGTAGTAACGCTAGATGAGTTAGGAGAAAATGCACCGTCTCCATTAGCATTGCTTGCACGAACCTTATATGTCTGAGATGTTCCGCCTTCTTGAGTTACTGTAGCTGATGTAACGTTGGCAGCAACGTTTGCACTCTTGTTGTCGCTACTTTCCCAGCGATATCCAGTAATTGCACTACCACCATTGTTTGGAGCAGACCAAGAAATAGAATCTTGATTTACAACAGTTGAAGCAACTGTTGGAGCAGATGGTGTTCCAGGAACAGTAGTAATAGCAACAGTAGTTGAAGAAGAAGCAGCAGAGGTTCCAGCATTATTGGTTGCAGTAACTGTAATTGTATATGTTACTCCACCTACAAGACCTGTTACGGTAACTGGAGAAGATGCTCCCGTTCCAGTTCTTGTTGTTTGGCCTGAAGCTGTAGCTGTGGCTGTATAGGATGTTGCAGCTGGAGAATCGCCAGGCAAAGAAAAAGTAACTGTAGCAGCACCATCATTAAACGCTCTGCCAGTTCCAACGTTAGTAGCAGATACGCTTGTTGGTGCCTTTGGCTCTAGAAAGTCGTTTGATGCCTGTGACCTTCTACCAGGTCTTTTTCCTACTGCCATGTTCTATTTTCTCCTTAA
>Ga0209972_10004139_pt1 | contig 11045 bp, 9 predicted proteins | sample NOAtaG_7_FD_187302 | JGI IMG/M metagenome (GOLD analysis project Ga0209972, IMG submission 187302) | Freshwater lake microbial communities from Lake Erie, under a cyanobacterial bloom - NOAA_Erie_Diel1S_2200h metaG (SPAdes) (version 2) | ecosystem: Environmental > Aquatic > Freshwater > Lake ...
TATCGAACCTGACGCCAGCCTTCGTGCGCACCGGGACACACGGCCGCTCGCTGGTAGCAACGCGCGGCGAGCACGCGCTGTTCTCGCCGCACCGGATGAAGGTGCTGCGGCACATGGAGGCTGGCGGCGAGAAGGGCGTGCCGATGGAGGCGGTCGCGCGGGCCCTGGAGCGGACTCTGTCCGCGCGGCAGCCCCGCTTCCACGACTCGGTGGACGGGCTGGCGGCACGCCTGGCGCTGCTGCGCGTCTTGATGCCGCAGCGGATGTTCGAGGCGATCATGGTGCGCAACACCGCGCCCGGCTGGCCGGAAGCGGCCACGCGCTCACTGCCAAACCCGTCGAACCGGTCCGGTACGCTGACGCTGCAACCACCACGCCGTGAGCCGGACGGCACGCCTCTTCGACCCGCGCCGCAGGCCGGCATGCGCCGGCGTGGCCATCCTCACTGATCGACTGTTGGAGACCATCGATGCAACTGCCGTACAAGCTCATCCGCAACCTGCACCTGCTGGCATCGCCGTTCATCGGAGCCCTGGTGTACTCGGGGCCACTGCGCGCGAACGAAACATTCCTGGCCGTGGTGCAGTGGGGCGTGTTCCCGCTCATGGCCGCCGGCGGGCTCTTGCTGTGGCTCGGCCCGCGCCTGGCGCGGCGTGGCGCCGGGGCGTCGCGCTGACGCGCCTGACCGGGAGTATCCGGCCAAGTTCGCAAGGCGCTGCCAACGGTGGCCGCGCAGGCTGGGCGCAGGCGCCAGAACCCGGAACCCGGAACCCGGAACCCAGAACCCAGAACCCAGAACCCAGAACCCAGAACCCAGAACCGAAACGCATGGCCGCGGCGATGCCAGCAGCAGTGATAAAGTCATGGCTTCGCCGATTTGTTGATCCGCTTGCGGGCGTAGGGGGCCGAAAGCCGCCTGAAAAACTCCGCTAAAGAGATCCACGACCGCCTTGTCCTGGTCGTGCCCCACGGAACCCGACAAGTCGCGCGCTTGCCGGGTTTTTTGTTGCCGATCCGTGATGACATGACCAGCCCGCCGCGCTCCGTGGGGAGCGTGAAGCCACAGCCGTACGCCTTCAGCGACCCGCTGCCGCTGGCCAGCGGCGCCAGCCTGCGCGACTACAGCCTGATGGTCGAGACCTACGGCACGCTGAACGCAGACAAGTCCAACGCAGTGCTCGTGTGCCACGCGCTGAATGCCTCGCACCACGTCGCTGGCACCTATGCCGACGCGCCCAGAAACGTCGGCTGGTGGGACAACATGGTGGGCCCAGGCAAGCCGGTCGATACCGACCGTTTCTTCGTCGTCGGCGTCAACAACCTGGGTTCCTGCTTTGGCTCCACCGGCCCGATGTCGCTCGACCCCGCCAGCGGCAAGCCCTATGGCGCGCGCTTCCCGGTGGTGACGGTGGAAGACTGGGTCGACGCGCAGGCGCGGCTGGCCGACCGGCTGGGCATCGAACGCTTTGCCGCGGTGATGGGCGGCTCGCTCGGCGGCATGCAGGCGCTGTCGTGGGCGACCCGCTACCCGGAGCGCGTCGGCCACTGCGTGGCGATCGCCACCACGCCGCGGCTGAGCGCGCAGAACATTGCGTTCAACGACGTGGCGCGCACCGCGATCCAGAGCGACCCCGATTTTCACGGCGGCGACTACTACGCCTGGGGCGTGGTGCCCAAGCGCGGCCTGCGGGTGGCGCGGATGATCGGCCACATCACGTACCTGTCGGGCGATGACATGGCCGAGAAGTTCGGCCGTGCGCTGCGCGGTAAGGCCGAGCACGACGCCTATGCCTTCGGCTACGGCGTGGAGTTCGAGGTCGAGAGCTACCTGCGCTACCAGGGCGACAAGTTCTCCGAGTACTTCGATGCCAACACTTACCTTCTGATCACGCGCGCTCTCGACTACTTCGACCCGGCGCGCAACCACGGCGGCGATCTGGCGCGCGCGCTGGCGCCGGCCCAGTGCAAGTTCCTGCTGGCGAGCTTCTCGACCGACTGGCGCTTTCCGCCCGAGCGCTCGCGCGAGATCGTCGAGGCGCTGATCCGCAACCGCCGCGACGTGGTCTACGCCGAGATCGACGCGCCGCACGGCCACGACGCCTTCCTGCTCGACGACGTGCGCTACCACCGCGCGGTGGCGGCCTACTTCGACAACATCGGCCGCGAGGTTGGAGCATGAGCGGCGCCGCGACTTCCGCGCCGGCGGGCAGCACGGGCCGGCTGCGCACCGACCTCGACCTGATTGCGCAGTGGATCCGCCCCGGGTCGCAGGTGCTGGACCTGGGCTGCGGCGATGGCGAATTGCTCGCCCACTTGCGCGATTCGCGCGGCTGCCGGGGCTATGGCGTGGAGATTGCCGATCACCATGTGCATGCCTGCGTGCGCCAGCGCGTCAACGTGGTGCAGGCCAACCTCGACGCCGGCTTGCGCATGTTTGCCGACGGCATGTTCGACACCGTGGTGCTGTCGCAGACGCTGCAGGCCATGCACCGGGTCGAGGCCGTGCTGCGCGAGATGGTGCGTGTGGGCCGCGAGGGAATCGTCAGCTTTCCCAATTTCGGCCACTGGAAGCATGCGGTCAGCCTGCTGGCGGGACGCATGCCGGTGACCCGGCAGATTCCTTATCAGTGGTACGACACGCCCAACATCCACTTGTGCACGCCGAAGGACTTCGAGATCCTGGCCGCGCGGCTGGGGCTGCAGATCACCGACCGCGCACTGCTGGCCGAAGGCCGGCCCGTGACCGTGCTGCCGGCGCTGCGGGCGACTCTGGCCGTGTACCGCTTCGAGACGCGCTGAGAGCCCGCGAAAACATTGTCGCGAGCAGGCCGAGGTCGCGCCGAGTAGCCGACCCGTACAGAGTGGTACGGCGAGCAGCGCAGGCGCGAGATCGGGCCGTGCAGTGGTTTTTTGCACAGGCTCCGAGCCGCGCCCGCATCGCTGGCGCGGCGCCGTAGCGCATCGGGCGTGCTGAGGTGGTCTTCCCCGCCTGCTGCGCTGTCAACGCGTGCGCTCGAACCAGGCCAGCGCATAGGGCGGGACTTCGACGCGCCCTTGCGCCGCCACCGCCGGCACATCGGACAGCGCCGCCGGCCCGGTGATGCGTGCCAGCGGCGCGGCGGTCAACACGCGCCCGGCCGCGGCCTGCCAGCCGGCGCTGGCCAGATCGATGCGCGCGGTGGCGGCATCGGCGTTGACGATCACCATCCGCTCGACGGTGCCGCGCGTCAGCAGCCACGCGGCCACGCGGTCGGTGTCGGTCACGCCGGACAGTTCCGACTGCGCCAGGGCGCGCCCGCAGCGTCCGCCCGCCAGCGTGGCGGCTACGGCTGCCAGTGCGCGGCCTTGCGCAGTCAGCGCATAGGACTCGAACCCCGGCGCGGGCACGACATCCGGCGCGCGGCCCGGGTGAACGACCGTCTGCCACTGGCGGTTGCCGGTCAGCATGTGCGCGATCAGCAGCTCGACGCGTGCGTCTTCCAGCGCGCGCAGCGCGAACTGCGCCAAGAACAGGCCGTGCATCCAGGTGCCCACCAGCTCGGCGGCATCGGCGAAACTGACGTTGAATTCGGTGATCCACAACGACTTCGCCGGCGGCAGCACCGCCCACTGCGGCGTGGCGCGTGTGGCCCGCCAGTAGCGCGCCGCCGCGGTCCCGATGTCTGCCAGGTACGCCGCATCGGCGCGGCCCGCGCGGCCCGGAAGGCGCGGATAGAAGTGCAGCGCGAAGGCGTCGGCATGATCGGCGGCGCCGGCGGCGACGATGCGCTCGTTCCAGGTCCGCATGCGCGTGTCGTTGCCCGGATCGAGCTGGCCGGTCGCCAGGTCGATCCGCGGAGCAAACGCCGGCTGCGCCAGACGCGCCGCCGGAAATGCCGTGCGCACCTGCTGCGCCAGCGCACGCGCCGCGCCAACGTGGGACTCGGCATCGGGAAACACCGTCGCGTTGTTGGCGGTGCCTTCGACTTGCGCGAAGTACGGCTCGTTTCCCAGTTCGACCCGCGCGACCGCGACCCCGGCGGCGCGGCTGGCGGTGAGCCACGACAGCGTCTCGTCCGGACTGGCGGTGACCATGTTGGCCACCAGTAGCGGCGCGCCGCGCACGGCGCTCAGCAGCGAGGCGAAGAAGACCGGGGTGCCTTGCGTGAAGCTGCCGAAGCCCTGATACAGCGCAGGCGGCTGCAGCACCCGGTTGTCCCAGGTGCGGCAGGTCGAATAGCGGCACGGCTCGACCGGGCGTCCATTGAGCCAGTGGTGATAGTCGGACTCGGTGCCGCCCGGGTAGCGCAGCACCGGCGCGCCGAGCATGGCCACCGCGTCGAGCAACGCGCGGTCGTTGAACAGGCCCTCCCAGAACAGCACGTTGACGTTGTAGCCGACGGCAACCGATTCCAGCGAGCGCGTGGGCGCCGGGCAGACCGCATCCGCCGGGGGTTGCGGCGCAGGTGGCGGGGAGGCGGTGGCGGAACTGCCGCCGCCGCAGGCGGAGACGAGCAGTAGCGCGAACAGACCCAGCGCGAGCGCGAGACGATTCGCCGCAGGTGCTTGTGCCACGCAGGTTTCGGTACGCGCTGGCGCAGCGTCGCTGCCGGCGCCAGGGCGCAGCGCGTCCTCGGGGCGATCCGCTCGCAGTACCCAGCAGATGGCCGAGCGTCGGTGTGTCGTCGAAGGCATGGCGGCTGGCCCGGCCATGGGGCGCGGGGAACGAGCCGGGTGATCCTATCGCACCCCGATTCGTCCTGACTACGGGCCACCCGGCAGGCGCGCCTTGGAAGAAGGCCCAGACCACCTCGGCAAACTCGATATCGCGGTTCTGGACACCCGTGAGTAGGTTTGGGCTCACAAGGACGGTCTGGCTCGGGACTGTGTGGCCGGCGCCATCCAGCCGCCACCACTGCAGCGGGATCGGTCCGGCGTAGTCGAATCGGTTGCCCGGGCCGGCGTCCTTCTTGTTGCCGTCGATCACGGTCTGCGAAGGGCTCACGCCGCTCAGGCCGTTGATCTGCAGCCAGCGGTCGCGCGTGGCCTCGGCGGAGATCACCTGCCCGCGATTGCAGGCGCCGCCGACGTTGGCCACGCAGCCGCCGAGCCAGGGCATCTGCGTGTCGCCGGTGCCGTGCAGGATGAGGATCGGTAGCGGGCGGCTGGGTCCGGTGGTGCAGGGGCCGGGTTTGGGGTTTAGCGGCAGGCTGCCCGATCCAGTACCCACTGCGGCCACCAGATCGGCGCGGTTGAACGCGAACGCGTGCGTCATCTGCGCGCCATTGGAGCCGCCGGTCATGAACATGCGGGAGGTGGTCAGCCCGTACTCGGTGCGCACGCGCTCCACCAGCGCAGCCAGGAAGCCGACGTCGTCGGCGCCGCTGGAGGTGGTGTTGTCGGCGCGGCAATCGACCCAGCCCGGTTTGCCCTTGGGGTCTTTGGCGGGCAGCCCGCCGGGGTAGACCACGACGAAGCCCTCGCGGTCGGCCACGCTGCGAAACACCGACAGCGGATGCTGGCCCGAAGTGGCCACGTCCAGGCCTTTGCCGCCGCCGCCGTGCAGCACCAGCACCACGGCCTTTGGCGCGCCGCTCAGCGTGGCCGGAACATGAACCCGGTACTGGCGCCGTACGCCATTCACGGTGATCCGCTGATCGCTCAGCCCAACCGGATAAGGCGCCGAGACCTGCGGTGGAGACGGTGTTGGCGCGGCGGACGTGCCGCCTCCGGCAATCGGCAGGATTGAAGCTGCGAGCAGCAGCCGCCGCAGGCGTTTCATGTGGGCTTTCCCAACGGCTCGGAGCGTGACCCCAGGGTCGGTCCCGTGCCCGCGGCGGACCGGTGCAACGGAGGAGCGGCCAGCGTGATGAAGGGTCGCGCGCGCTGCTGCCAGCCCGGATGTTTCACCAGGTCGCTCCCGTGCATCCACGATCTGCCTCGGTAAGCCGCGGCGGTCGCCGGCACTTGGCCCAAGCCAGTTTGGACGGCTGGGGCTACGCGGGTTTGCGCAGTGCCCGCGCAAATCTTGCGTCCCTGATGAAACATCCGGGCTAGGGCAGCAGCCGGATTACCGCTGGGTTGGAAGTCAACGCGGACCTGATCAGCGGCGCAAGCGTCTGCTTGAGCACTTCCGACGGCTCGGTATTGCCCTGTTGCGGCTGGCGCGTCATCACGCAGGCCGCGTAGTTGCCATAGACATCGATCCACGGACCGAAGCCGAGCGCACCCGGGCTGGAGAAGCGCAACGTCGGATCGACGTCGCAGGCGCCGGCATTGCCCGGATTGCCGCACTCGCGGAAGTTGCAGAGCCCGTAGTGGTACATCGGGTCCGGCGTGAACTTCTGGTAGGGGCTCTTTACGATCACCGTGTTGGCCGTGAAGGCGTCGGCGCGCTGGGTGGCAATCAGGTTCTCGCTGATCAGGCGTGCGCCGCCGTACAGCCCTTTCCTGAGCAGCATGACCAGGAAACGCATGTACTCCTCGCCGCTGCAGCGGATGCCGCCATCGCCGCCGTCCAGCGCCGGGTTGGGTCCACCGAGGCTGTAGATTGAGGCGGAATCCCAGCCGAGCGGCACGCGCAGTGCGGCGTCGAAGATCTGCTGCCAGGACTTTCCTGTTGCCACCTCCGCCATGCGACCGGCCACGCGCAGATGGGTGGCGCCGTACCAGTAACGCGCCTTCGGCGGCGCCAGCACACCCGGTTTGCTCTGGCTGTCATGAATCCGCAGCACCGCCTCGGCCAGCGTGATGCTGGTCGCGGTGGCTTCGTCCACGTCGCCCTCCAGGCCGCTGGTGAACGACAGCAGGTCAGAAAGCGTGATTTGGCCTATCGGCCCGCTCCACGGTGCGCCGTTGCGGTCGACCAGCAGATCGCCCGTGCGGGTCGCCAGCGTCAGGGTGCCTTGCTGCACCAGCCGCAGGATGGTCGATCCGGTGACCCATTTGGTGGCCGAGGCGATGGGATTGCGCGTCTGCGCCGTGTAGCCGCCCGAGCTTCGCGAATAGACCACGCCAGCGGGTATTGCCACTTCGACCGTCAGGCCGTTGCCAAACGATGGGGCGGCCTTGTCGACGGCGGCGTCGACCGCAGCCCAGACACTGGACGGCGGTGGAGGTGGTGGCGGGGTGGGCGCGGGGGACGGCGCGGGGGACGGCGCGGCTGCGTCCGAACCCCCGCCGCAGGCGGCTAGCGCCGCGGAACTGGCGACGCCGAACAGCAGCCGACGACGCAACGGCTGCGGCGAGCCGGTGCCGGATGAGTTGCTGGTGAAGCGGGTGATCATCGTATGACTTCCTGGTGGGGACCATTGCAGTGTGTCCGCATTGGCAGCCGCCGCCCAGCGACCGAGTGTTGCGGTATGTAAGCCCGAAGTTGCGGCGCTGTGGCTTTGAATCGCCTTGGAGCGCCGTCACTGGCGTACGGGCGGTGCGATACCAATTGTCACATCTGGAACAGGTTCGGTTACGTCTGTTGCGGCGGCGATCCGCAAGACTGTCGACGCTGTCCGGCAATGCGGCGTCTTGTCCGTTCGAGAGTCGGACCGACGGATGTTGATTCAGCGCTGCCAGGTGCGGTTGGCGATCGCTTTCCAGTGGAGTTTCAGCATGAACGATGACTCAGGCGGGATTCTTTGCCAGGCACGCAAGCAGCTTGAATTGCGGCGACGGCTGACGATGGCGCTCGCCATGACGGCCACGCTGCCCGGACTGTCTGCATGCGGCGGCGGCTCGGACGTCGGGGCGCCCACGCCCGCGCCCACACCGCCGCCCCCGACGCCTCCCGCACCGCCGTTGGCAGGGGGCTTCGACCGCTATGTGAGCGCATTGCCGACCAGTGACCTGGTGCGCTCGTGGATTTCCACGATCTTCAACTTCGGGATTCGCCGCGTTGGCTACCCGGCCGACCCGCTGACCACCGACTTCGCCGCTTCGATGCTGGCGTCCATGGGCGTGCAGGTCAGCACCCAGGACGTACCGCTGAAGCGCTGGGACACGGTCGAAGGTCAGACCAGCGTGGAAGTATGCGTGGGCAACTCATGCGTCAAGTACGCAGCGTTTCCCACCGTCACCAGCCGTAAGACAACGACACGGCAGGGCGCGCTGGTCCGCTACCAGGACGCCAACACGTCGGTGACCGGCAAGGTGGTGTTGCTCGACTATCCGATGTCACGCTTTGCACCCGGTGCGCTGCAGAGTCGCGCCGACTGGGTCTACGACCCGGACAACGACATCAACAAGACCGTACATCCCAATTCGCGGCCACAGACCTCGAATGCCGGCAAGACGCTCGCCAGCATCCTGCTCAAGCAGCCGCTGGCGGTGATCGCTGCGCTCGACGACTTCATCGATACGCCGTACATCTATGGTGCGCACTCGGCCGCACCCTATGACCGCGATATACCCATCGTGTGGGTCAGTCCGTCGACGCGCCAGTCGATCGGCGCGCAACTGCAGGGCGCAAGCGCAAACGCGCAGGTCAGCGTGCTGTCGAGCGAGACCGCGGTCGTTTCCCGAAACGTGATCGGCCGGCTTGCCTCCGGCCGCACCGATCAGGTGGTGCTGATCGGCTCGCACCACGATGCGCCCTTCATGGGCGCCACCGAGGATGCGGCCGGTACTGCGCTGGTGCTGGCGCAGGCGGCCTACTGGTCCAAGGTGCCTGCGGCGGAGCGTCCTTTCGAGTTCCTGTTCCTGCTCAATGCCGGCCACATGCAGGTCAGCGCCGGCTGCGAAGCCTTCGTGGCGGCCAATGCGGCGCTACTGCCGCGCGTAGTGCTTGACGTACATCTGGAGACGCCCTGCCAGGAGTTCGACATCGACGCCAACGGCCAACTGGTCGATCTCGGTCGTGTCGAGCCACACTGGATCTACACCAGCCGCAATCCGACCTTGCAGGCGGCGCTGAAGGCCGCAATACAAGCCGAGGACTACCGGCGCACGATGATGGTGCCGCCAGAGGAGTTTGGTGACGGACCGCCAAGCGATGCCAAGGCCTTGTGGAAAGCCGGTGTGCCGGTCATGTCGCACATCTCAAACCCGGTGTACTACCTGAGCATCGCCGACACGCTCGACAAGGTGAATCCGGCCAGCCTCGACAAGGTCACTCGCTACGTGGCGCGCACGCTCTGGTCGCTGCAGGGAACAACGGCGGCGCAGATGCGTGCTGGCATCGTGCCGGGCTGAGAACGCCGGAGGCCGTCGCCGGGCCTGCGCGTCCGGCCAGTGCGGCACGGGTCTCGCCCGCTGAAGCGCCCCGAGCCGCAGCGGCGGCCGAGTCCGCTCAGGCTTGAGCGGTCGCGGCCACCCCGGTGCCTCCCCGCCGCGTCCAGGCGACCGCTATGACGACTTGCTCTGGCCGCGCTTTTGTTGCGACGCAGCCCGCTGCATAGCCTCTTTGCAGGGCGTCGACAACTGCTCCTTGTTTTCCGACAGGCACTTGCGGATGCGGCCGTCGCCGCGCTGCACGGACGCGCAGAACCGTTCCACGTCCGCCTTGCAGGCCTGTTGCGCAGCCCCCTTGGACGGTTCGGCGGCTGTAGCCGACGTGATTGCCAGAGCGCCGATGCCCAGCATCGCGCACGTTAAGCCCTTGATCATCATGCTCTCCTTGGTGAGGTTGGCCCATGGCGGCATGGGCGGGCCCCGGCTTGCGCCGCTGACGTCGGACCCTGACGACTTGCGCATCGGTCCTGCCGCCGCGGCCGCCTGCCGGTGGGGTCGCGCTCGCCAACGGCGCGCGGCGACCTGAAGCAAGCCCGGGGCAGCCGGCCGCTCCGGACCAGTCTGTCGTCGGTCATTGCGGGCTGGACGACGCAGAGGTGCCCGCCATCAGGCTGACGACCCGGAAGCCGTTCTTGGTTTCCTCGTCGGTGGGCGCCACATTGCGGACGAAGCGGTAGCCGAGTTGCGTGCCGCCGCTGTCGCCCGTGCTGTAGGACTCGCCGCGAACGGCAAAGGCGCCGCTGCGGACGGTTTCGGTCCACTCGCCGACGTTACCCATCTGGTCGAAGGTGCCCCACGGGCCTGGCGAGTTCTTGAAGTCGCCGACGTTGGTGCGCAGGAAGCCGGGCAGGCTGTAGGCGTTGTTCTGGAAGAAGTTGGCGTTGTTGCCGGGATCGGGCGTGAGCAACTGGTTGCTCGGGGTCGTATTGCTGCGCGTGCCGAACGACCAGTACTTGTTGGCCGCGGTGATGGTGGGGTCGAAGTAGGCCGCCTTGTACCACTCGTTCTCGGTGGGCAGCGCGAAACGGGCGCCGGGGCTGCGCGTCACCGCGAGCAAGGCCGTGTCGGTGGTGGCGCCGTCGAGCGTATAGGCGCCGCGCTCGGTGGTTGCGGGGCCCTGCGCGCCAATCGGCTGACCATTGTGGAGCCAGTTGACGAAGCGTGCTGCATCGCCCCAGCTGATGAAATTGATCGGGCGGTCGGCGTAGTCGGCGGCCACCGAGTAAGCGTAGTTGCCCGAGCTGCCCGTGCGCTGAATGCGCGGCCCGGTCGGCCAGGTCGACATGTCGCTCGAATTGGAGGCGTACAGGCCGTAGGGATCGGTGCGGGCAACGGCATTGAGGAAGGCGGTGTACTGGCCCGCGGTGACCTCGAAGGTGCCGATGGCGTAGCTGTAGCTGACGGCACCGTAGTCAGTGCGGGTATCGGCGGGGTTGCCGGGGCTCCCGACCTGCTGCATGGGCAGCGAGACGATCGCGCTGGTGCCGGGCAGGCGCGCCTTGAAGAAGGCCCAGACCACTTCGGCAAACTCGATGTCGCGGTTCTGGATGCCGCTCGTGGGGCTGGGGTTCACGAGCACGATTTGGCTGGGGGTCGCGTGACCGGCGCCATCGAGCCGCCACCACTGCATCGGTGTCGCTCCGGCATAGTCGAAGCGGTTGGCCGGGCCAGGGTCGCTCTTGTTGCCGTCGAGCACGGTCTGGGTCGGGCTGACGCCGGTCAGGCTGTTGATCTGCAGCCAGCGGTCGCGCGTGGCCTCGGCCGAGATCACGCGGCCGCGATTACAGGCGCCGCCCACGTTGGCCACGCAACCGCCGGCCCAGGGCATGGCGGGATCGCCG
>Ga0209972_10004141_pt1 | contig 11040 bp, 11 predicted proteins | sample NOAtaG_7_FD_187302 | JGI IMG/M metagenome (GOLD analysis project Ga0209972, IMG submission 187302) | Freshwater lake microbial communities from Lake Erie, under a cyanobacterial bloom - NOAA_Erie_Diel1S_2200h metaG (SPAdes) (version 2) | ecosystem: Environmental > Aquatic > Freshwater > Lake ...
TTTTAAGTACATTAGCTAACTCTACTTTAGATCTTTTAAAAAATGTAGGATTAGCTAAACAATATTTTACTACTTCTTCAAAGGTCATATGTATTTAAATTTATAATATTCATGTTCTGGAAGATCTACAAGTTCTAATTGTTTAACCCAAAGAAATTCAAATACATTAGTATTATCAATATCAAACTGAGTAATATAATATTCATTAGTTTGGTCATCTTGAAATGGACAAAATATAGAATATTCTGTATTACGTTGATTAACTATAATATTATATTGGTCTAAGGTTAAATATCCTATTTTCATTGTTATCTTCCTAGCATTAATATATAAGTTTGTATGATACTATTCATTTCAGTTACTTGTGCAACTGTCCAGTTTCCTAGAAAAAAGTAACTGATTCCTTGGATTCTTTGTGAAGCAGAAGATCCAGATTGCCCACCAAACATGTTTAAAGCTCCTGAGGCATTTGTTGTTCCAGCTGTGCCAGAACCCACGGAACTTCCATTTTTATATAAAGTTACAGCAGCACCAGTACCTCCACTAACCAGTGTATAATGTCCTATAGCATTAGTATTTGATACTGTAACAGCGGTTAAATTTCCTATTGCTACAACAGCATTATTACTAGCATTTCTAACATTTAAAGAATATCTTGATGCTGCTGCAACTGAAGCACCATATCCTATTTCATATCCCGTACTAGTAAAATCTTCAGAAACATAAACTCCATATAAGATTGCAGTAGTCCATACAGTAGTTGCTAAAGGAGCAGCAGGAGTAACATAAGAGGCTGCAGATGTTGCATCTAATCCAATAGTTGTGCTAAAATTAAATGTTCCAGATGATGTACCAAAAGTAGAACCAAGTCCTTTTAACTCACGTACTCTTCCTGAAATATTACTTCCAATAAAAGGATAAATTTGAGTAAGGTTTCCCCAAAGATTAGTAGAGCTATTTTGTAAAGCCGTAACCAGATACTGTAAAGCATTTAATTCTGTTGTTGTAAAAGTAGAAACACCAGGTACCTGTACATTTGACACAAATCTATTAACATTCCTATCGTAACTAGGATTAATGTAATAATCTGTACCTCTTGTACTGCCAAATGCTGTATCTAAAGTATCATTAAATTTTTGAAATATAGCATTAAGAGTAACAAGTTCTGCTTCTGTCATTGCTAAACCTACATACCATATAGAATATGACATAGCATTAGCAACACTTGTATTAGATAATTGTGCTGCTATTTGAGAAGTTCCTAAGTTAGACCCTTTTGATAAATTAGTTAATACTGTAAATTGATTAGAAAATGTAAATCCTGTTGTAGCACTGTCGCTAGTTACAGCCATAAATCTAGCATTAGCAGAGTTTAGAAATCCTGAACCACTAATTACTCCACTTGCTAAACGTATTGTACCTGTAGTTTGACCATCAGCTCTAAAAAATAAATGAGTAAGAGGAGAGGTAAAGTTAAGATCTGTTGCAAAACCATAATTTCCTACTGCTCCTGTACCACCTCCTGATGGTGTTCTTCCATATAAACCAAATGAGAAATCATTTACATTACCTAACAAAGTCATACTATATGCTGTTGAAAAACTAGCATTTTGACTAGCTGTTCCAGTAACACCATTAGCATTATGTATAACACTCCCTGCAAATAGTAAAGGATATTGTGATGGATCTTTTAAATTTATAGAATGTGCAGTTTGATTACCTCCTATAAAAGGATATAGTAACTGTATCTTATTCCATAAACCAGCAGATACTAAATCATTATAAAGAGTATTTATTGCAGTTATTTGCGTAATATCTGTTATTCCAGCTAATCCAATAAAAGATTGTACAACATCAGCAGCATTACCTGATGATCCTCTTTGGTTATTAGTAATACTTGATAATCTTCTATCAGGACTTGAGTGCAACATTATATTTCAAAATTTCTAGACATTACTAAAAATGTAACTATTCCTGATGCTACCGTATTTTCCATTGATGCTCTTAATTTCCAACCAGTAGGAACAGTTAAATAATAATTTTGATCTCTATCTAATAATCTAACTGTTAATTGATTACCATCAGAAGATTGTAATAATCTTAATGGATTAGCAGAAGTTCCACTTGTTCCTTGATTAGCTAAAATTAAATTAGATCCTGTTAATCTTTTTATTGGGATATTTATACCACTAGATATTTCATGCAAATAAATAGTAGCTCCTACAGATACATTATAAGTAGAAGTAATAATAATGTCATATACCCAAGCATCTTCAGTAGCTGGGGTAAATATATCTCTAATAGTAGTTGTATGACTAGCGTCAAATCTTGTTTGTTCTAATACTTGTTTATGAAGAAAATAAGCTGTAGTATTTTTTGCCATAGTTTTTTATTTTTATCCAGGAAAAGCTCCCATCCATGTCATACCTGCTGGTACTACTGTTAAATATGTATTAGTATCTAATGCAAATGTTCCTGCAGCAGTCATTACAACAAATGGAGTTCCTGTTGTCCAAGTAGGATAATTAAGTGTTCCCCAAGTTCCTACTGTCGGTATAGTTGGTTTATTTAATATTTCAGATAACCCACTTGTAGAATTCCAATCACTATTAACTTGAGCTGGAGGAATACTAGGAAAGTTTACCCAAGTTTTATCTCCTCTCCAGTACTGACTTGTGGTACCAGCTGTGATAGTTGGTTCTTTACCATTTAATGCAGTATTAAGATCTCCTTGACTAGATATTGTTCCAGTTATTAAACCCCAAGTAGCAGGACCACTAGGTCCACCTCCACTTCCTGCAGGTAAAATAACTTTAAAATAAATACTTCCAAATACTTCATTAGAATTAGATACAGAACCTAATATTACTGGAGTTGTAGGTGCAGTAGTTATTATATTACCAGTACCCCCTAAATAAAGTATTGTTGATGCATCTCCAAATTTATCAGTATTAATACCTTCAATAGTACCTTCTAATAATACTTCTCCATATTGAGATTCATTAATGTTATTTATTACATAACCAACAGGAAATTTAGTAATATTAGTATCTGCATAATTAGCTATATAACCTTTATTACCTTTAATTGTAACAATAGTTCCTGGCTGAAAATTACTATCAGTAGGATTATAAATAGTTATTTTTTGCCCTGTTACTTTCATATTATATTACAAGTGTCCAATTAGTAGTACTTTTATAAATATATAACCCTTCTGTTGCATCAGTACAATAAACCATTAACCCTACTGCAGGATTAACTATTGCATTCATTTGAGCATTAGTCATGCGTGGAGGTAAAAATCCTTGAGTAGTAGAAGTTAAATCTAATAATGAACTAGCATTAGGAGTTGTCGTTCCAATACCTACATTACCAGCACTTTTAATAGTCATCCTAGTAAATGGAACTCCTGAAGGATTACCTGTTCCAAATAGTATATCTTTAGTACCAGTACCAACATCTCTTGTTCTAATGTTTAGATTAACATCACTTTGAGGATATATTGTTGTAGTTTGAACTGTTGGAGCTATAAAAGATACAGATGCTACTGCAATACCAGTAACTGATAAATTTTGAGCTGGATTAGTATCTCCAATTCCAACATTACCATTACTTAGAATAGTCATTCTAGTTTGTTGGTCATCAGTTTGAAATTGAATTTTTGCTCCTGTTTTTGCAGTACCATAAAGCATAGTATTATTAGCAAAATTCCAAACATTAAATGCTCCATATCTATTTGAATTAGATCCATAAACTATTCCTGCATTTTGAGCATCGGGAGATAAAATACTTACATAAGTATGTGTACTATTTTCAAATACAGCTACTGTATTACCAGCAGGAGTACTATTAGTTGCTAATCCTAATCTAACATGTAATTTATGTGTAGTTCCTGTTAAACTACTTAATCCTATTCCTACTCTTCCATCTGCTGTAACTAAAAAAGGAGTTGCATCTGGATTTGTTTCATCTTCTACTCTAATAGCTTCCCCAGTTCCTAACTGTGTAACTCTTAATGCAGCATCTGTAGATGTTCTTTGAATAACATTGCTATTCTTCCATAATGAATTAACTTCATCATATACTAGCATATCACCATTAGTAGGACTAGTAAGTGATACATCATGTGTTTCTTTTAATTCAAATCCATTTTGAACTTTTACAAATATTTCTCCATTGTTTTGTTGTTTTCTTGTAACAACACCAATAAATACTAAATGTGCTGGAGCTGCTGGCTTATTTGCTAAACCAAATATAAGATTACCATCAGTACCTAACCATACGGGATCTGAAGCATTTGCTGATGAGGTATCTAAACCTGCAAGTAATCCTTCAGTTACTACAAATCCTTGAGCATTAGTATCTCCAGTAAATGCTAATAATCCCATTGTTTTACTAGAAGTTGTTTCTGTACTATTACTTGCTTTACTAACTATCATGTTAGTACCATCAGCAGATGATACATAAACTGCTTGACCTTTATTAATTGGTTCTCCAAGTTTAACTGTATGTTTTACAGAACTTGTATAATTTTCAATCCATTCTAAATCAAAATCTGCATTAGATGCTTTTGCTAATAAATCTCCTTGATTACCACCAGGAGGAATTAATTTTGATAATACTCTAGTGTGAACTTCAATTAAATAAAGAAGACGTTCTGTTTTAGTAGAATACGGGTTTGATTCTATAGCATAAAAGTATGGGGATGTATTAAACACCCCCACATTCTTTAATATTTTTTCTAATAGTATTTCAGACTTAGTCCCGTACATTACCTAATTATCAGTTTCATTAATTCGTAATTATAAACAGAAATATCTTTTGGTAAATCAGATTCTTTAAGAATTTTTAAATCTAAAGTACTTTCTTTTTTAAGTTCGTCGTTAACTTTAGAAAGTTGTTCTTTTCTTTCTGCAATGATTGCAGCATTATTTTCTTCTGCCTCCATTTTTTGCAATTCTTCTAATTGCTCGTTATCTAAAAACTTTTTAGCTTTGATAGAAAGAGTAATAAATTCTTCAGAAGGAACAGCCATATCTTCTACATACTGTAGATGATTTTTAATTACTTCTGAGTTACTTAAAACTACTTTGGCAAAGTCTAATCCTTTACATTCTTTGCTATCTTCAAAAGCTTTGTAAAGATTTAGAAACGCTTGGTTTGTTGCTGTGATTTCCATATATGTGTTATTAAAGGTTTACTTAGGTGTGTTAAATTGAGAGTTATAAATAGTACTTCCTAAACTACTTAAATTATTAGCAGTTAATGTATAATTTAATTTATCTCTTTCAGAGAAATTAAAATTAGTAATATCAGGACCATATCCTTTTACACTTACTATTTCTGTATATTGTATTTCATTTCCTGATGTTATTCGTCCTCCTATAATAGTTTTACTATTATGAGGCCAACTAGGAGTACAAGATCCATTAAGTCCTGTATAACCTGGTGATGTTAAACTTAATGGAGTTAATTTTGATATTGCAACATCTTCTTGAAATATGTTTTTATCAACAGCTGTTAAAAATTTTGCTCCTGTAGTAACAGTAGAAGGTACATCTTTTCCTGAAATAATTACTCCTCCTTGTCTATTTATAGTAAATGTTCCAGAATAATTATTATATACAACAGAGTGTCCATTAGGTAAATTTATTTTAGGGCCCATTCCCCCACTATAAGAAGTAGCAGTTCCAACAGCTTTACTATAATACATAGTTTGTGTAGTCATAGTTTTTGCTACAGGGTCTATTACAAGTAAATAAGTATTTCCATAAGGATTTCCTGGAGCACCAGATGTAGGTGGATTACTAGGAGTACAAGTAGGTACTACATATATTTTTAATGTATTAACATTATGATCTGCATCTCTAGGTTTTTCTAAAATTAAGTAACCACCTTCTAAAACTGTAGAGTCAAATCCACTTATATTTTGAATGTAATAATTAGGTTCTGATACTAATTCTCTTTCTGTTCCCCATTGGTTTTGATCTATATAAAATATTCTTCCTCTTCCTATTGTAGGAATCATAAATATTTTACCACTTGGATGAACTAGTACATCTCTAGATCTATTTAAATTTTTAAGGTATGTACCACCATATGCAATTTTGTATGCAGCTTCTAATCCTGTAGTAGGATATCCATTAGTATCTGTATAAGAAGTATTATTAGGATCTTTCCAAGTCATTGTAGTATTTCCTAATGGACTACTAGTTCCATAAAATGAAGAATAATAACTATCTTCTATTGTATCATTAGCTGCTAAAGTACTAGTAATAATTCTAAAACTTTTAGTACTTGCTGATCCTAATACATATATTTTATTATCAGTTCCTAATACAGCACAATTAATACTATTTGCAGCAATGGAAGTTACATTACTAGGTCTATATTGATCTGTAATTTTCCATTTTTCTGTTGCAGGATTAAAAACTACCCAATTAACTCCAGTATTAGGAGGAAAATAAATTAAACCATTAGTTGCTAATACTCCTGTATTAAAATTTACATCATTACCATTTCCTACAGGTATAGGTTGTTTTCCAAATCCATTGTCATCATTAGCAGTTCCATCTGGAGTTATATATGAAAAAGTAGCAGCACTCCAATTAGTAGTTCTAGTATTAGTAATACCAGGAATAACTTTTAAAAATGCACCATTATATCCTGTTCCACTAATTGTAGTAGTATCATGAATACTAATAGCATACATATTACCATTAGGAGCTAGTATTAATTTAGTAAAAACTCCTAAATTTGTTATCGTTCCTGTAGTAGTAACATTAGTTATTGCAGGGTATTGTATTATACTATATCCCCAAGTAGAAGCTTGTTGTGTTGTTAATGTAAACATTTAATTTATATTATGGAGTAACAGGAACTATTACATTAGTTATATCACCAAATAAATACCAAGTATTTAGTCCAGATTTAACTAAAGTAGCTGCACTATGTTGAGTTCTTAAATATCTCATACTATTTGCACTTTTTATAATAACATTAGCACTTGCTGGAGAAATTTGAACTTGGCCTGTACCTAATTGCATAATACTAACTTGGTATCCAACGTCAAAATTACTTAAATTTTCTGGGATAGTTAAAGTAAATGCATTTGCAGTATCTGTAGTAATAAACGCACCACAATCTGTAGTTAATGTAGTAGTTGCTTCAGTTCCTCCTATAGTTAAACCATTAGTACCTAATGCATGAGTAGCTAATAATGTCCACGTATTTGTAGAACCATTTAGTGTTCTAAAACCTCCAACTCCTGAAGCACCGTTAGCACCTGGAGGACCTTGTGCGCCTGATAAAGCTAATACTTCCCAACTAATTCCTAAATTACCAGAAGCATTAGGAGGTGAAGTTGTACTTCCTCCAGTTCCTATTTTAACATAAGAAGTTCCATTGTATTGAACTGCATCATTAACTGCATAAGCAGGAGATGGAGTTGCAGACCAAGATCCTTTCCAAGTTAATCCTGCAATATTAGCATTTTCTCCAGGAGGACCTTCAGGACCTTCTAATGATGCTAACCATTGTTCTGGACTTAAAGGAGTTTCACCTTCTGGTACTGTAGTTGTATATATTTCATAAGCTGATGCTCCACATACTGCTCCACAATCTGCTTGGGCTGCTCTAATGTATACAGTTTCACCACCTGTAACTTCTACATTATCATCATAAGTAATTCCACCATTAATACTGAATTCTACAGTACCGTCAGAATTAGCTAAAGAAAAAGGTTCTATACCCATAGGAATAGTTTTAATTATTATTTTTGTTATTGGATCTTGACTAGCACATATTGCATTTAAGTACGAAGTAAATATCTGCAAATGTGTGTTATCATTTAATTTACTTTCAGAGTTATAATCTAGATCAGTAACTCCAGTAAAAGGTTTTTGGTTATATATACAATCTAAACCTTCTGATGATACAGGGTCGTATTTAGATAATAAATATTTAATTATTACAGCTTTAGATAATTCAATTGGGTTGCATTCTACTCCTCCTATTAATTTATCATAATAAGAATCTCCTAAATTACCAATACATTCGTCTTTTTTAGACATGTATTCGTTGAAAGGTTTACCGTGTAAAAATTCTGGTATTTGTCCCATTAGCAATTACAATCACATGTTGAATCACAAAGTTCTACAGCTTTATTATATTTTTCTTGTGCTGCGGCAATATTTCCATTAGCGGCATCTACAACTGCACATCTAATCAAAATCAATATTTTTTCTATTTTTCTAATAGTATCGTGGCAATCACCACCTTCACAATTGCAATTAATTACAGGGTTTAAAAGATTAGCCATGCAGCAATCAATTGCACAAGTTCCTAAAACATAAGAAGCAGGAGTTTCTACTGCCTCTTCAATATTATCAATAAGTGTAAAGTTAAACAATCCATTAAAACTAGTAATTCCTTCAATAATTGCATCTAACTCTGTTGGAGTTTCATTTTGTCCATATAATAGATTAACTTCAGAGTTAGTTAAATTCTCAAAAGTAATTGTCATAGGACTTGAATACTGTGCAGTAGATTGAAATATTTGAGTAGTTGTATCTCCTTCTACTAAATATAAATTTGCAATATATCCTGTTTCTCCATCATATTCAGTAGCGTCCATAGATACTGAATTGCAATTTGGTGATACAGTTAAATTAGATCCTAATACACTCATTTTATTTTATTTATTACAAAGATATAAATAAAGACCCCACTTTTGTGAGGTCTTTATTTAATTAATTAAGATTAAGATTGTAAAGTAACATCTTCTACTCTATCTACGTCAGTTGCAATTGTAATTCCAAACGCAGTAGCAAAGTTAGCAGCTGTAGCAAGAGGAGTTGAAGAACTACCAAAATAAATTTTAATAGTATTCAATTCACCTGCACGAGCAATACCAGTATCTGCTGGATGACCATGTCTGTAAGAAATTTCCAACATATCATAAGCATATCCAGGTTGAGCATAATCAACTTGAGCTACAGGGAAATACATACGGTTAAAATTACCATAACGAGCACGTTGAGCTTTTTCATCAGAAATTGCTTGAACGTAATTACTAGTTGGTGTAAAACGAGTACCAGCAACTGTACCTACATTAGATCCTGCAGATCCATCAGAATAACTAACTGTAAGATCAAACTCTACTCCAATGTGACGAGCAGTCAAAGCTAAAGTACCAGCAGCAAGAGCATTGTAGTTAAAAATTGCATCTAATGTTTTGTTTTTATTAATTGCATTTTTAACATAGTCACAAGCAGCAGCTGCAGAAGCAGTATCAGGTCCAGCAGGAATTTCAATATTGAAAATCATACGACCTGCAGCAAAATTACCTACCAATGGGAAAGTTTTTTTACCAGCACTAGGAGCAGTACTACCAACTACATCCAAATTAGGATTAGAAGGATTAGCATAATACTCATAAGCAGTAGGAGCAGTGCGAACTGCAATACGTACCATTACATTTTCATTAGCAGCAATAGTACCTGGAGTCCAAGTTTGTATAGGACATGTTTGAACATCAGCAGCAAAACCATTATAGTTTATACGTACAATATCTGCAACATCAATGATAGGAGATGCAAGTATATTACCCAAAGTAGTTTGAGTAAGTTGAAATCTCTTAAGATCATTAATAGCAGTAACAGTGTAAGTGTTTGCAGCAATTGGACCAGCTGCAGCGTCAATATTCCAGATACCGAGTTTAGTACCAGTAACAGCAGTAGCTGATACATTGAAAGCAGTACCAGTCAACATTGCTATGTCATTGACTACAAATACTTGATTTAAATTTGAAGGTGCCATTTTTTTTAATTTTTTTAGGCGTTAAACATTATATTTATTTATTCGCTTTCAAATGTTTCCATTGATTGCGTGTTATACCGTTGGGATTCTATTCCCTCTAGTATGCTTTTAATTGTCATCTCTACAATCTCATCGTGTGTGTGAAATGGTAATTCACATCCAACTCCAAGGCTGTAAGAGATAGCAATTGGTTTCCTCAAATACTTAATTATTGCTTTTTCTGCAATAAACATATTTGAAGTATATATATCCAAATAACTTTCTTCTATGTTGTAGAACGGCAAGTCGTAATCTGTTTTATTAAATGGGTCATCTAATAAAGCATATATATCGTCATGCTGAGCAAATGTACAATAAGAAATTTTATTATACAAAGGAATTAAAGAGTTTGTTTTAAATTCTCTTTTAGTAACTTGTAAACTTTCAAATGTGTTATAGTAAACTGTAGTTGTCTGAGTAGGATCTAATGGATTATACCAAACAGCATACATACATTTTTCAAATTTAGGGTCTGCAGAATCTATGTAATTATCTAATGTGATATTAAATGGAATCTGCATATAAATATGATTAGAATCTACATTAGGAGATATATGTGTAGTTAACCCTGTAGAATTCTGTTCAGGTAATGCTAATACTGGATGAACATCATTAATGTAATTATTAGAATCAATAATATTATTAAATGAGTTTAATGTAGTAGTATTAATTTTAGTCCAAGTTAAATTTAAACTTTTAAATACATATACATCTTGTAATAAATATCCTGGATTAGGAGCAGTTAGATTTAACTTAGTATATTTTAAATCAGTTAGTAATTCTCTTTGTTCTGGAACATTAGTGCAAGAATATTTAACTCTAGCTCTTACAGATATAAGAAATAAATAATCTAATGGAAGAGTATATCTATCTACATACACATCTGTAGATTTAGCAGAATAAACTACTCCGTAATATTTAGTTTCATCTTCATGTTCTACAATTAATGATTTAAGATCATCAATTCTTTTTTGAGATTGTTCAAATCCTTTACCTTGACGATTAGATCTAGCATTAAATCGTTGCTTAACAAATCTTAATTGAGCTAAGTTTAACTCATGATCTATTTCTTCAGGTAATAAGTTGTCAACCTGGAAGGATGCAAGTTTTTGCACCCCCAGGTTAACAGCTATATGCATTTCATTTACAGTCATTATTTAACTTCTTTTAGTTGTGCACGCA
>Ga0209972_10004143_pt1 | contig 11039 bp, 10 predicted proteins | sample NOAtaG_7_FD_187302 | JGI IMG/M metagenome (GOLD analysis project Ga0209972, IMG submission 187302) | Freshwater lake microbial communities from Lake Erie, under a cyanobacterial bloom - NOAA_Erie_Diel1S_2200h metaG (SPAdes) (version 2) | ecosystem: Environmental > Aquatic > Freshwater > Lake ...
CCTTCTTCCCCTTTGCCACCATCGAGGCAATCGTACCGGAACAGGCAAGTTCGGCATCATCAGGATGGGCAGCGAAGACGAGGATGTCGGCGGACAATTTGAGTCTAGTATTTAGTGGTTAGTATTAAGTGCAAAGTGAAATTGGATAGTGTTTAGTGGTTAGTGGTTAGTGCAAAGTGAGGTTGTAAAGTAATTAGTATTAAGTGCAAAGTGAAATTGGAGAGTATTTAGTGCAAAGTAAAATTCCAGCATTGAGTACAAAGTAATAAGTGTTTAGTTTTTTGCCCATTTTCAATGCTTTACAAACCTAACTAAACACTGGTTACTAATTACTTAATACTATTCACTTACTTCTTCACCATCCTCAGCAGCTTCGCCACGGTGTCCCGCATTTCCTTGCGGTCCACAATGGCATCGAGGAAGCCATGCTCCAAAACGAATTCTGCACTCTGAAAACCTTCCGGCAAATCTTTACCGATGGTTTCCCGAACTACACGCGGACCGGCAAAGCCAATCAGGGCGCCGGGCTCGGCGATGTTGAAATCACCCAGCATAGCAAAGCTGGCCGTTACACCACCCGTCGTAGGATCGGTGAGAATGGAAATATAGGGAAGTCCGGCTGCTGACAGCAGGGCAAGCTGAGCCGAGGTTTTTGCCATCTGCATCAGACTGAAACCTGCTTCCATCATCCTGGCACCACCGGAGCGGGAAACCATGATGAACGGAGCGCCAATAGTTCTGGCTTCTGCTATACCACGGGCAATTTTCTCCCCCACAACCGAGCCCATGGAGCCGCCGATGAAGGAGAAATCCATGCAGGCAATCACCAGATTTTCTTCCATCAATTTGCCTTTCGCCACCTTTACAGCATCATTCATGCCCGTTTTGGCCATGCTTGCCTTCAGGCGGTCGGGATACTTTTTGGTATCCACAAACTCGAGCGGATCAGCCGATTGCAGCGTTCCGAAAAGCTCTTCAAAATCACCGTCGAAAATGATTCTGAAGTATTCCTCCGAACCAATGTGCTCATGGAAATTGCAATCCGGACAAGTGTAGGCATTGTCCCGGTGGGCCTTGGTAAGAATGACCGTTTTGCATTCGGGGCATTTGTACCAAAGGCCGTCGGGCGTTTCCCGTTTTAACTCGGTTGGGGTTACAATCCCCTTATTTTCCCTTACAAACCAGGGCATGAATTTTCTTTTTTAAGCAATGGTAATATCCTTGTTCAGGTAAACATCCTGAATGGCATTCAGGAGTTCGATGCCGTCCTTCATGGGCTTCTGGAAGGCCTTGCGACCGGAAATCAGACCCATACCTCCTGCACGCTTGTTTACAACAGCTGTCTTTACAGCATCCGCCATATCGGTTACGCCTTTGGAGTCACCGCCTGAGTTGATGAGACCGGCACGGCCCATGTAACAATTGACTACCTGATAACGGCAAAGGTCAATCGGATTATCGGTGGTGAGCTCGGTGTAAATTTTTTCGTCAAGCTTTCCATAAGAACTTCCTCCGGTATTCAGGGCCTTGTATCCGCCGTTGTTTTCCGGCAGTTTCTGCTTGATGATGTCCGCCTGAATGGTCACGCCCAGGTGGTTGGCCTGGCCGGTAAGGTCAGCCGATACATGGTAATCAACACCATCTTTTTTGAAGGCATTGTTCCGGATGTAGCACCAGAGAATGGTGGCCATACCGAGTGAATGCGCTTCTTCGAAAGCCTGAGCCACTTCCACAATCTGACGGGCTGAGTTTTCCGAACCGAAATAAATGGTAGCGCCTACTGCAACGGCGCCTAAATTCCATGCATCGCGCACAGAGCCGTACATGATCTGATCGGCTTTGTTCGGATAGGTCAGGAGCTCGTTATGGTTGATTTTTACAATGAAGGGAATTTTGTGGGCATACTGGCGTGATACCATAGCGAGGTTGCCGAAGGTGGTGGCCACCGCATTGCATCCGCCTTCAATGGCCAGTTCCATGATGTTGGAAGGATCGAAGTACATCGGATTTTTTGCGAATGAGGCACCTCCTGAGTGCTCGATACCCTGATCAATCGGAAGGATGGATGTGTAACCTGTTCCTGCCAGCCGGCCGGTATTGTAAATCTGACCCAGACTGCGGAGCACCTGAGGCGAACGGTTGGAATGCAGCCAGACTCTTTCCATGAAATCCGGACCGGGAAGATGAAGTTTGCTCTTGTCAACGGTCTTTGAAACATGACCCAGAAGATTTTTGCTGTCACTGCCCAGCAATTCCTCAATGCGGCTGAGGGATAGATTAGACATAATTCTTTGATTTTAGTAGGCCGCAAAATTGCGCTTTTTATCCGGAATGCGAAGCAGCAAGTTGAAAATTCAAAAGCAGAAAGGGACTTCACGGATTTGCCATTTTATATTTACCCCGAAGATGAAGGGGCGACCTCTATATAACACAGCAATAGGCCTATGGGAAGTGCTGCTTTTCCTGATTTCCATTTTTCATGAAAAGGCCGGGAAAATGCTGGCCGGCAGGCGAAATTCCCTTGCGTCCATCCGGAGTTGGCGTAAAAACAATCCTCAAAAAAAACTATACTGGTTTCATGCTGCCTCTGTCGGAGAATTCGAACAGGCACTTCCTGTGATAAGGCTTTTAAGGGAACAGATGCCTGAAGCCGGTATTGCTGTTTCCTTTTTCTCGCCCTCAGGGTACGAGGCAAAAGGAAACCACAGCCTGATTGACCTGGCCTTCTATCTGCCGGCCGATTTGCCTTCACGGATGAAAGAAACCGTGAGCAGCCTACGGGCGGAAATGCTCATTCTCGTAAAGTATGAGTTCTGGTACAATTTGCTTTCGGAATGCAGGACGGCAGGCATTCCGGTCATTTCCATCTGCTGCATTCTGAGGGAAAAAAGCCTGATAAATCCCTTTTACCGGGCCCATCTGAACAATACGCTTCCGCTCTTTCGCTTTTTGTTCGTTCAGAATGGTGAAACCGCCAGAATCCTGCAGGGCTTCGGAATCAATGCCTTTCAGATTGCAGGCGATACCCGGGTGGACAGGGTGCTGGAAATCCGGGATCAGAACCGCGAAATCGGCTGGATTCCGGAATGGAAAGGTGAACACAAATTACTGGTGGCAGGTTCTGCCTGGGGAGAAGACCTTGTATTTCTGAATGATTTCATCCGCCATGCCGTAATCGAGACCGACGGACTCTGGCGCATCCTGGTTGTGCCGCATGAAACAGGACCGGCTCACCTTCGGCACCTCACTGAAAGTTTGTCCCTGCCCTTCCGACTGTTTTCCGAATGGCAAAATATGAAGGATGATTGCGATGTACTGGTGCTGGATGCACAGGGCTTTTTATCTTCCACTTACCGCTATGCCGATGCAGCCTGGATTGGCGGCGGATTCAAAACAGGCTTACACAATACACTGGAAGCCGCAGTCTTCGGTATCCCGGTAGGCTTCGGGCCGGAATTTGAAAAATTTCAGGAAGCCATCGACCTGCAGAAAGCCGGCATTGCAGCCTCCTTTCCCTCCGCAGGTTCGGTCTGGGAATACTTTCAAAAAAGTACGGAGGAAGAAGCAAAGGAAGTCATAGCCCGGGCTTCGGAAAATTATTTTCAGAGCCAGAAGGGAGCATCTGAAACCATTTGCCTGTTTATTTTGTCTGAAAATGCCGGTCCGACCGGCTGAAATCGCCGGGATTTCGAAGGTGAACTAAACAAAGCGGCTGCACCTTGGTTTTTTGCGGGTGGACAGAAATTCCTCCGGAAAAGAAAAAAATCCAGATAACGAAAATCCCCGGATCAACCTCGTCTGGCTGAAACGGGACCTTCGGACGCAGGATCACCTTCCTCTTTTTGCGGCGGAGCAGGCAGGCCTTCCCTACCTGACCTTTTTTGCTTTTGAGCCTTCGGCATTTGACCATCCGGATGCAGCCCTGAGGCACTGGCAGTTTCAGTTTCACTCCATCCTGGAAATGCGGGAAATCCTCGCACCTTTTGGCAAAGAGCCGCTCATCCTTTATGCTGAAAACACAGAAATACTGGCATGGTTTCAGCAGCATTACCGGATTGAAAACATCTATTCCTACCAGGAAAGCGGAACCGAACGAACCTGGGAAAGAGACCGGGAAGTTGCCGCGATTTGCAGAAAAGCAGGCATCCGCTGGCATGAGTTCCAGCGTGACGGCATCATCCGTGGAATCAGGGAGCGAAAAGACTGGGAAAAGCGCTGGTTTGAATCCATGAAAATGCCTGTCATTAAAAATGAATACCACATTCAACCACCTCTTCCGACCATTCCTTCCTACCCCATTCCGGAACAACTCGAAGTAGAGCTCCGGCAATATCCGGCTGAATTCCAGCCGGCAGGAAGCAGGGCAGCAATCAAATACCTTCAAAGCTTCCTCTCAGAAAGAGGAAAATCCTATTTGAAGCACATCAGCAAACCAGTCCTGAGCCGGAAATCCTGTTCCCGGATTTCACCCTACCTGAGCTGGGGCAACCTGAGTTCAAGGCAGGTATTTCAGCTTGCTTCGGGATGGCCGGAAACTTCGGTTTCCCGCTCCAACCGGCAGCAGTTTCTAACCCGCCTGCGCTGGCGTTGCCATTTCATTCAGAAGTTTGAAACCGACTGCCGATACGAGTACCGTTGCATCAATCAGGGCTACGAACACATGGCGGAAGAATATCAAAACCAGCAGATGACGGAGGCCTGGAAGGAAGGAAAAACAGGTTACCCCTTGGTGGATGCCTGCATGCGATGCCTTAAAAAAACCGGCTGGATCAATTTCCGGATGCGCGCCATGCTGGTGAGTTTTCTGTGCCACCATCTTCGCCAGGACTGGCGAAGCGGCAGTCATCATCTGGCGCAATTGTTTCTGGATTATGAACCCGGCATCCATTTTCCCCAGTTTCAAATGCAGGCCGGGGTCACCGGCATCAACACCATCCGCATTTACAATCCGATCAAACAAAGTGAGGAGCATGACGCAGATGGCGATTTTATTCGCCAGTGGGTACCGGAATTAAAGAACCTGCCGGCCGGCCTGATTCACCGGCCCTTTCAGCTGACGGCCATGGAGCAGACACTTTATGGAATCAGGCTGGGTGAAGACTACCCCTTACCTGTTACCGACCCGGAAAAAGGGGCCGCAGAATCCCGGGAAGCTTTGTGGGGAATGAGAAAAAAGCCAGCGGTGAAAGAGGAAAACGCTTCGATTCTGAAACGCTTTACCAATCCGGGGAGGAGGAATTCCTGAGCAAAACCAACAGATTTATTATTTCAGCTACTTTGTACCGAGCTGCAAATATGGCAATACCGGAAAATGAGGGATGGAAAAGTATTGTATATCAGATAATAAAGACCTGAAAAACAATGCTTTTGTGAACCATACTGGATTCGAACCAGTGACCCCTACCCTGTCAAGGTAGTGCTCTAAACCAGCTGAGCTAATGATTCAGGTTTATGCCGCAAATGTAGGCCCTGTCCCGGATTTTCCATTTATTGCATCAAAAAATCTGAAGAAATGCTGGTCCGCATTGTGCAGCTGGAAATTCAACCGGAACACACCACACGCTTTCTGGAGCTTTATTCGGCTCATCAGGAGATGATTAGAGGAAATGAAGGCTGCGTTTCCCTGCAATTGCTTCAGTCGGATGAAAACCCGAATCACCTGGCCACCCTCAGTCACTGGACAGGGGAAGATGCACTCAACAGGTACCGCAACTCCGATTTTTTTCGCCAGCTTTGGAGCAATGTAAAACCGCTCTTCGCAGCAAAGGCCAAGGCATTTTCTTACCATGTGTGGGAAAAGCCAAATCATTAATAATAGCACAAGAATAACACCATGGCAAACCTAGAAGTCAATTTCGCCGGCATAAAATCACCCAACCCCTTCTGGCTGGCTTCCGCCCCTCCTACCAACAGCGGGTACCAGATTATGAAGGCCTTCGATGCCGGCTGGGGCGGTGCCGTCTGGAAAACGCTGGGCGTTCCGGTGGTGAATGTATCCAGCCGCTACGGCTCGGTGAATTACCGCGATACCCGCATGATGGGCTTTAATAACATCGAGCTCATCACCGACAGACCGCTTGCCGACAACCTTCGTGAGATCGAAGAGGTAAAAAAGCGCTTCCCGGATCACGCAGTGATTGCCTCGCTGATGGTCGAAAGCCGGGCAGAATGGCATCAGATTGTAAAAGATGCCGAAAACGCCGGCAGCGACGGCATCGAACTTAACTTCGGCTGTCCCCACGGCATGTGCGAACGCGGAATGGGTTCGGCCGTTGGCCAGGAACCTAAAGTACTGAAAACCATCGTCGAATGGGTAATGGAAGTGGCCAAAATTCCCGTCATCGTAAAACTCACACCCAACATCACCGACATTACCCGGCCAGCCCTTGCCGCGAAGGAAGGCGGTGCAGATGCCGTTTCCCTCATCAACACCATTCAGAGCATAGTGGGGCTGGATCTCGACAGCTTCGCCCCATACCCGGTGGTGGACGGACAGGGAACCAACGGCGGATACTGCGGTCCGGCCGTGAAACCCATCGCCCTCAACATGACCAAAAATGTGGCCCAGCATCCGGGTGTCAATCTGCCTATTTCCGGTATCGGAGGCGTAGAGACCTGGCGCGATGCGGTGGAATTCATTTTGCTGGGCGCAAGTACCGTGCAGGTTTGTACCGCCGTGATGCACTACGGATTCGGCATCATCCGCGAAATGAAAAAAGGTCTGGAGGAATACATGGACAGCAAGGGCTTTGAAACCATCGACCAGATGGTAGGCCGCGCCCTGCCGAATGTAAAGCACTGGGAAGACCTCAATCTGCACTACAAGGTCACTGCCAGCATCAACGAAGACAAGTGCATCGGTTGTCAGCTTTGCTACACCGCCTGTGAAGACGGTGCTCATCAGGCCATCGGACTCAGCGGCGATGCCGGCAACCGCAAACCGCACATCATCGAAGAAAACTGCGTGGGCTGCAATCTTTGTTCACTCGTTTGCCCGGTGGAAGACTGCATTACCATGGTTCGCACAGACGATGGCAGCAAACACAAAACCTGGAAAGAGCGCACCCTGGCCGGCGATGTTCCTGTCACCTTCGACGATGAAAGAGCCGGCGGCCGCGGCCACTGGGTACCCGAACCGCTCGATGCCTTAAAAACGCCGAAGCCAAAGCACTATGGAGTATAACAAATTCATTATCAATAAGCTATTTAATAATATCTCCTTCTGCTTCCTTTTTTTCGGACAGTACCTGGCAGCGCAGAACTACAATTCATGGTTTACTGGCAATCCGGTCGACAGTCTGGCATCACCTTCCGGCGGAATTTGCCTCATGGGCGGTGCTACGGAAGATGACAACGCCATGCGCTGGTTTCTTCAAAGAGCCAATGGCGGCGATGTGCTGGTCCTGCGCGCCAGCGGTTCCAACGGATACAATGATTACCTCTATTCTCAGTTGGGGGTTCAGGTAAATTCGGTGGAAACCATTCTTTGCAACAATGCATCATCAAGCTACGATCCATATGTGCTGTCCCGAATTGAAAAGGCAGAAGCCGTCTGGTTTGCAGGAGGAAATCAGTGGAATTACATCAGCTACTGGCGGAATACTCCGGTGGATAGTTTACTCAACAAGGCACTCCGGGAAAGAAGCATCGTCATCGGCGGCACCAGTGCCGGCATGGCTATTATGGGAGGTATGTATTTCTCAGCACAAAACGGAACAGTTACTTCCGCAAGTGCCATGACCAATCCCTACAATGCACAGGTTAGCATTGATTCAGCGGCCTTTCTGAAAAATCCTTATCTGGAAAATGTGATTACCGATACGCATTTTGATAACCCGGACCGTCGGGGAAGGCTCGCAACATTTCTTGCCCGGATAAGGCAGGATTATGGTCTGGAAGGCAAGGCAATTGCCTGCGAGGAATACACCGCCGTGTGCATTGACAGCGGAGGTACAGCACTGGTTTACGGGGGAGGCCCCGCCAGTAATGATAAGGCCTACTTCGTTCAGGTGAATTGCGCAATCGAGAACAATGTACCGGAAACATGCCAACCCGGAACTCCGCTTAGCTGGAACCAGAGTGGTAGTGCGCTGAAGGTACTCACCATACCCGGAATTCCCTCCGGCAACTTTGCCCTGAATCTGAAAAACTGGCAATCAGCACCGAATGTTAACTGGCAGGACTGGAGTGTCAGCAACGGGCAGCTTACAACCCTGGTCAGCGGTGCGCCGGATTGTAGTTTAATGGCAGCAAAAACGCCAGAAATTCCAGGTTCCCGGAGGCTGATCAGGGAGCCAGGTTCAAATAGATTCCGGCTGATGTTCCTTGCATCAGAACCTGGTAATTTCACTGTAAGAATGTTCAATTCCTGTGGCTTGGAAATACCTGTAAAAATAAGTAATGTCAACCGGGAAGAACTAATCATAGAGCCGCTCTGCAACATTCCGGGAGTTTTCACCCTGACTGCAATGCCGGAATCCGGATTGGTCTTCAGGCAAAAGATTTTCCTCCAGCCCTGATTACTTGTTCTCCTTCTTTCCCATGCCCCTCGCCATCGACATCTTCGTTCTCATTGTTCCCAAATCGATTCTTGAAACCAAATACCGCGGGGGCATTGCGCAGTTCAAAAAGGACTTCTTCAGAGGTAATGACACCGATATGGAAGACGGTGAATTGCTGGGAGTCGGCTACATGGATGCAGATGATGTAGATGTGGAAAAACTGATGGCGGCAGGACTCTCCTTTAACTGGACCGAACCATTTTCAGAAGACTTCGTCATTGTTTCCCGCTACGGCAATCCGCTTCTCTGGCCATGCAAATGGCTGATTCAGAACTCACTTCATGCCTGGCATGTGGATGCCAGCGAAAAAAATAAAAAACGAGCGGAAGAGGTCGGAAACATGACCATGGATCGAATTGTGGAATTGATAGACATAGACCAGAATCCACTGGGCACCATCTGGTTGCAGGATTGAGCAGACCGGAGTTGGAAATATCCGGAAACAATCGGGCAACTGAATTTCCCCCTGAGCCAGGGAGATGCCATCCGGCTCCCGTCATTGATCGTATTTCTCGAGACCTTGCGTGTTAAGCCGCTTCCATGGCCTTATATTTGCAGCCTCAAAAGCGAATTATGCCCAACATCGGACCCATACAGCTCCCCGAATTCCCGCTGCTGCTGGCACCCATGGAAGATGTGAGCGATCCGCCATTCCGTGCCGTGTGCAAGGAAAATGGTGCCGACCTCATGTACACCGAATTCATCTCTTCCGAAGGCCTCATCCGGGATGCTGCCAAAAGCATGCAGAAGCTGGATATCTTCGAATATGAGCGGCCCATCGGCATTCAGCTTTTCGGTTCCGATATTCAGAGCATGATCCGATCCGCAGAAATTTCCACCCAGGCAGGCCCCGACCTCATCGACATCAATTACGGTTGTCCGGTAAAACAGGTGGCCTGCAAAGGAGCCGGTGCTGCGCTGCTTCAGGATATTCCCAAAATGGTGCGCATGACCGAAGCCGTGGTAAAGGCCACCCATTTACCGGTAACGGTTAAAACCCGCCTCGGCTGGGACGACAATACCCGCAACATCGAAGAAGTGGCCGAACGCCTGCAGGACATTGGCATTCAGGCACTCACCATACATGGCCGCACCCGCGTACAGATGTACAAGGGCGAAGCAGACTGGACCCTCATCGGAAAAGTGCGGAATAATCCGCGGATTCAGATTCCCATTTTCGGAAACGGCGATATCGATAGTCCTGCAAAAGCACTCGAGTATAAAAACCGCTACGGCGTAGATGGTATCATGGCGGGCCGTGCCACCATTGGCTATCCCTGGTTTTTCAGGGAAGTCAAACATTTTCTCCGCACCGGTGAACTCCTGCCGCCGCCCACCATGGACGAGCGCGTGGATGTTTGCCTGCGTCACCTGGATTTCTCCGTGCGCTGGAAAGGACAGGGCCTCGGCATCGTTGAAATGCGCCGGCACTATGCCAATTATTTCAGGAACATCCCGGATTTTAAACCTTTCCGGATGAAGCTGGTTACAAGTCATGACTATGGTGAAATCCTGTCTACCCTTGATGAAGTGCGGAATACCTTTTCGCAGGCTGCCTGAATGAGTTCTATAACCAATTACCGGAAACTTCAGTTCCTCCTGCTGCTTTCCACCACCCTCATCTGGGGAACCTCCTTTATTCTCATTAAAAAAGCCTCGCAGGTTTTTCAGCCGCTGGAAGTCGGTAGTTTGCGCATCGTTGTGGGCTTCCTTTTCTTTCTTCCTGTATTCCTGCTCCAGAGAAAAAACCTCCCAAAAGGAATGGGCGCATGGATTCTGCTCTCAGGTCTGATGGGCAGCTTCTTTCCCAGCCTGCTTTTCGCCTGGGCAGGAAGTAAAATAGACAGCGCACTCTCCGGCATGCTCAATGCCGTTACACCCCTTTTTACCGTCCTGATCGGAATTGTTTTCTTTGGTCAGCGTTTTACGCGCATCCAGTGGATGGGTATAGGTTTCGGGTTGTCTGGTGCGCTGATGCTGGGACTTCTCAAAGCAAGCGGGATTGAACTGAATTTTTATGTACTCCCGGTCATTCTGGCCACCCTTTTCTATGCGCTCAATGTAAACCTGCTGAAATCGAAATTTTCACAGGTCCCTCCTCTGGTCCTTTCCTCTGCCACCATTGTGGCAGTTGGTCCGGCTGCTGCCGTTCTCCTTTTCGGCTTCACCGGTTTTACAGATAAATTAATGCACACTCCCGGCGCCTGGCAGGCCTTTGGCTATGTGGCAATTCTCGGTATTTTCAGTACTGCCATAGCACTGGTACTCTTCAACCGCCTGATACAAATCGCCGGTGCTCTGGTAGCAAGCTCAGTCACTTATCTGATGCCCATTGTTTCCGTTATCTGGGGTGTGGCAGACGGTGAAGATATGCACCCTTTCCGCCTGCTCGGGCTGGGCGGCATACTTGCCGGCGTTTACCTGGTGAATAGAAAAACTTCGAAAACGGCTGACTAAGTTTGTTTTATAGGGCGCCTT
>Ga0209972_10004144_pt1 | contig 11038 bp, 10 predicted proteins | sample NOAtaG_7_FD_187302 | JGI IMG/M metagenome (GOLD analysis project Ga0209972, IMG submission 187302) | Freshwater lake microbial communities from Lake Erie, under a cyanobacterial bloom - NOAA_Erie_Diel1S_2200h metaG (SPAdes) (version 2) | ecosystem: Environmental > Aquatic > Freshwater > Lake ...
ACAACAAACTTAAGAACATCATACAGTAGATATCTAAATCCAACCCAAATCTCAAAAATAAACAGCCTAATAAATGTCCATTAAAGACTATCGTCTAAAAACCAGCCTAATAAATGTCCATTACTCCGCTGTTTACCCTGCCTCGTTTTTTACCTATCGAAATATTCGTTCACGCAAAGAAAGTATTGCGGCTGGTTTTGTTTCCGGTGCGCTGATGACGATTCCATGGTTCCTCACCTACTTTGCTCTGTTATCTTACTATCCAAGTCAAGAGGTGCTTGCCTCAACGGTTCCTTGGCTTACAATGTTGGAGCCTTTTCATACTGTAATGATTGTCATTTTTGGAGTGGTGGTGGGCTGGACATTAGTTGAAACCGCCACAGGAATGATTCACGCTTTCATTCATCGCATTGAAAACGAAGTTGCCGAGCGAAGTGCTGAACCCATGAAAAAGATTCACAAGGCATATATTTCTACTGCCGCGTTAGTCGCTTCGCTAGTGCTCGCACAAGTCGGAATCATTGATCTGGTAGCGAAAGGGTATGAAATGATGGCTTATGCCATGATCGCTGTTTATGGGTTACCGCTCTTGTTCTATTCAAAAAGGCTGCTATTTAAATAATACACATGATTGCTGTAATGGCGATTGGTTCGCCAACCTTAAAAGTGGTGAAGGGTAATCTGGCAGAGGTGCTGAAGAATGAATAAGATTATCCCCTCAAATGATACGCCTTCGTCTTCGTAAAAGCTCTTAATCCAGCATGTGAAAGCGTAGCCCCAAAACCAGAATGTTGCCTTCCACTCCAGGGCAAGGCAGCACTTACACGATCGCAGCAATTCCAGTAGCCAGTGCCTGAATTAATTTGTTCTAAAATATTCTCTGCCCGCGATTGGTTGTTAGAATAGACTGCTGCGGTCAATCCGTATTCAGTATCCTTCATCAACTCAATAGCTTCATCATCACTCTTCACTTTCATGATGCCTATGATAGGGCCAAATGATTCTTCACGCATCATACTCATTTGATGAGTGGCATTGGTGATTACAGTTGGTTCGAAATAATATCCTGTACCGTCAATACGCTTTCCTCCCACCAGAACCTTGCTCCCCTTTTGAACGGCATCTTGAACCTGTGTTTCAAGAAAACTAAGTTGATCTTTTCTACTCAACGGACCAATGTAAACACCTGCCTCCGTTGGTTTTCCAATCTTCCATGATTTTACCTCTTTGATGAATTCATCAACGTATTGATCGTACACTTTTTCATTTACATAAATTCGTTCTACCGCACAGCAACTCTGGCCGTTGTTATAGAATGCTCCATCTGCCGTGCTGGCAGCAACTGCTTTTATGTCAGCAACATCATCAGCCACATACAATGGGTCTTTGCCTCCTAACTCCAGTTGGCAGGGCACCATCTTAGGCGCGACTTTCTCGTAAATGTATTTTCCGGTTTTGTAGGATCCGGTGAAAAAGTAACCATTAAATGGAAGCTCCAATAAAAGTTCACCTACACTTCTTGCGCCAACCGCAACATGAAACACATCGTTGGGTACACCAGCTTGCTTCAGAAGTCTTTCAATTTCCAGTCCCGTTAACGTAGAATATTCAGAAGGTTTATACATCACAGCATTTCCAGCCAACAAGGCGGGAACAAAAACATTTACGCCTACAAGGTAAGGATAGTTCCAGGCAGAAATGTTGCAAACAACTCCCAATGGTTCGTAGGAAATTCGTTCGGTCAAATTTCCTTCTTGGATCATTACCTCATCGGCTAGATACTTATCTGCATTGTCTGTCAGCCATTTGATTCTTGCTCGCGCTCCATTAATCTCATTGCGCGACTGCTGTAATGGTTTACCAACCTCAGACGTAAGGATAGACGCTAATGCCTCGACATTCTTCTCCAACAAATCAGAAAATGTCCGGAGAATTTCAATTCGTTTTGCCCGTGTAATTTTCTGCCAATCGACTTGGGCGACTTGCAGCAACTTGAATTTTTGATTGACAGAATCAGGTGAATCTTCCTGAATATCTCGAATAACTTCTTCTGTGGCCGGATTAACGATTTTCATTTCTGTGAATTATAAGCTTCGCACTTCATCTAGAAAACTCTTTTTGATACTTGCCGTCAATGGATTGGATTGATCGTTCATTCGCTCAGGATGCCATTGAACCAACATTAAATAGGATCGATTTTTAGGATCCGTTCGCTCCAAGCCTTCAACCACACCATCCTGTGAAAAACAATTGGCCACTAAACCAATACCCACGTGTTTCACCGACTGGTGATGGGCACTGTTCACTTCTCCTTCTACTTTCGAAGAAATTTGACTCATCTGACTATGTGGGTCGATGGTGATGGTGTGGTAGCGATCTCTACCTTCACCAAATTTGGAGTGGTTGAATTTTCCAAAAGAGGGGAGATCCGGAATCAACGTACCTCCAAAAAAAACATTGGTGATTTGCAGGCCGCGACAAATGCCCAACAAGGGAAGATTATTTTGTTGGGTATAATTAATTACACTTAAATCAAATTCATCTCTTCTCTCATCTACATCATCCGGATAACAAAATTTTAATAAATCTGTTCGGTTATAAAATCGCGGATGAACATCCTCTCCGCCCGTCAATAATACTCCGTGACATTTCTTTATTTCCTCGAAGTCGTTCAATACATAGCCCAACTTGATTACTTCCACATCTGCATCTTGGGATATCCAAGCCGCATACTTATCGTATTTACTGCAATCTCCAACGCCTATCGTTATCTTTTTCATTTTTTTAAAGCGCCCTCAAATACAATTGCTTGAAATCTTCTCTACTCACTGGTTTTGGATTATTAGGATGCGCAAAATCGGCAATGGCTAAGTCTGCCAATGTTTCGACATGCTCAGGCTTGACACCAATCGCGCTAAGCTTATGAGGGATATTGATTTTTGAATTCAGTTCAAACAAATAATCGACAACCGCTTTACCGGATTGTTCTTTCAATTCCAATGTACTGGCAATTCGTTTGAACTTATTTTCAAAGCCTTCGATGTTGAATTCCATCCCGTAAGGAATATTGACTGCATTCGCCAGACCATGATGTGTATCTAGAAGCGATGAGAGCGGATGAGCCAATGAATGCACTACGCCTAACCCTTTTTGAAAGGCGATGGCACCCATCAACGATGCAATCAACATTTTGCTGCGCGATTCGAGATCAGGTTTATTCACCACCGTTTCCAGCGATTGGTGAATCAGGGATATTCCTTCCAAGGCAATTCCCTCACACAAAGGGTGAGGCATTTTTGCTAGATACGCTTCCATGTTGTGAGTGAGCGCGTCCATGCCAGTAGCTGCGGTAATAAACGATGGAAGTTCCATTGTTAACAAAGGGTCGGCAAAAATAATTTTTGCCAGCAGCTTAGGTGAGAATAATATATTCTTCTGGTGTGTTACATCATCTGCAATGATCGCACTTCTTCCAACTTCGCTGCCTGTTCCTGCCGTGGTCGGAATGGTAATGAAATGGGGCACCTCATTCGTCACAAACACATCCCCTCCAATCAAATCGTCATACTTAAATAAATCCTCGCGGTGATTGATTCGCAAAAGAATGGCACGTGCGACATCGATAGCTGCCCCTCCGCCAATTCCAATGATGGAATCCCGCTTTGCCTCATCAAATACATCTGTGCCTTTGTACACGTCCGACTTCACTGGGTTTTTATGAATATCTGAAAACACTTCTACAGAAACGTACTTCGCCTTCAAACTCTCTACCATTTTTTTGAAGAATGGAAGTTGCGCTACCGTAGGATCAGTTACAACCAGCGGCTTTGATAAATTATTCTTAACGAGATAATCAGGTAGTTCATTGCTGGAACCGGCACCAAAACGGATGGTGGTTGGGAAGTTATATTGATAGATTTTATCGAAGATCATAATTCTTTGTTAACATTCTTTTATCTAATAGGATATCGCATTTTGCGACCTCCAATCTTGATTTTCATAGGTTAAAGGTTGAATAGATTAAGCGTGGTTGATTTGTTTTTTAGTTCACTGCGTGTCAAATAATCTCAAAATACCTTTTAACCTCCCAGTCTGTCACTGCTTTCAGATGTTGCCTCCACTCCCACTCGCGTGTTTGGGTAAAGTGTTCTACAAATTGCTGTCCCAAAATTTCTCTAGCCACAACTGACTGTTTCATCTTCTGAGTGGCTTCATGCAGATTTCCTGGCAAGACACCATTAGAAAAATCTTTATACCCATTGCCCACTGTAGCTGGTTGCTTTAATTTCAATTTTTTCTTGATTCCGTACAACCCAGAAGCCAGCGCAGCAGCCATCGCCAAATAAGGATTTACATCCGCACCTATAACTCTCGTCTCTAACCGACATGATTTACTTCCGCTCGCCAGCACACGTAAAGCAACTGTGCGATTATCAATTCCCCACGTCAATGTGGTGGGTGCCCAAGCGCCTTCTACCAATCGCTTGTAACTATTGATTGTTGGCGCATACATGGGAAGCAAATGTGGCAGACAAAACAATTGCCCTGCGATATAACTCTTCATAACTTCACTCATGTGATGCTTGTCTTTCTCATCATAAAAAAGATTCTTCTTCCCTGCTTTATCCCACAAACTCTGATGTACGTGTCCACCACAGCCGGGAAGAGACTCACTGATCTTCGCCATAAAGGTGGCCATGACGCCATGTTTATAAGCAATCTCTTTAACAGCCGTTTTGAATAATGTCGCGCGATCTGCTGCTTCAATCACACCTGCATACTGAATCGCGGCTTCTAAAACTCCTGGCCCCGTCTCGGTGTGAAGTCCTTCAATAGGCACACCAAACTTTTTTGGTAAATCAAACAAATCAGAGAAGAAAGGATTTTCTAAAGTAGTACGTAGAATAGAATACCCAAACATGCCCGGAGTAAGTGGCGTCAGGTCTTTATAATTTTTATCCTGCGCGCTTTGTGGTGTCTCTTGAAAATTAAACCATTCAAATTCTTGCGCAAAGAAGGGCGTAAATCCTTCTCGTTTGCCATCGGCATAAACTTTCTTCAGCAACTGACGCGGACAAACAAAAGCCGGATTTCCTTTCGCGTCCATAATCTCCCCGAGAAAAAAGGGAAGGCCGTTTTCCCAAGGAATTTTTCGAAACGTAGTGAAGTCAATTCGCGTAGGCGCATCAGGATAGCCGGAGTGCCAACCAGTGTATTGGCCATTATCGTAGGCAACATCATTCACATCCCATCCAAACGCCACAACACAAAACGTAGTAGCTCCATCCGTAAACGAAAGAAATTTCTCCGTTGAAATATATTTACCACGCAATACTCCATCAATATCAGCATAAGCAATTTTTACTTTCCCAGCTGGGTGATTTTTTACATACTTAAAAATTTCTTGTGTTGTCATTGCTTCTTAGAATTTCGTGAATTCCAACCTTTAAAGATGCCATAACTTACTCCAATAATCAAAAAATATAGGCCTGCTAATTTCAAATTAAAAATGGTCATTGCCACAAAAGAAAAAGAAGCAATGGCAAGAGCTACAAATGGAAAAATAGGATATAAAGGAACTAGAAATGGTCTTACCAGATCAGGCTCCTTAGTACGTAGTTCAACTAAAGATAACATAGAGATAATATACAGTGTCAATGCGCCAAATACAGCAATGGTAATAATCTCACCTGTCTTGCTTGTCAACAATGCCAATATGCCCAACCCCATATTTGCAAGCAATGCATTGGCTGGTGTTTTAAACTTTCTATGAACCTTACCTAAGAATGCTGGAGCATACCCAACTCGGCCAAATTCATAAGTCGACCGACCCGCTGCCAACATCAATCCATGAAAAGAAGCAATCAAACCAAAAATACCAACGATTAGTAAAAATCGAAAATTCAAAGAATTGGCATCAACTACTTGCGCTAAAGCCAACGGCAAAGGTGAATCGGAAATCGTTCCGTCAGATTTAAAAACAATGTCTTCCCAACCGGATACCCCGACTGAGCTAACAAATGTGACAAGGCACAAAAGGACAAGTGTTGCGATTGCAGAGCCAAAACCAACAAGAATAGTTCGCTTCGGATTAATTGCCTCCTCCGCCAAATTAGCAACTCCTTCGATTCCTAAGAAAAACCAAATGGCAAAAGGAATGGCTGCTAGCACACCTGCATAACCAAATGGAAATGTATTCTGGTGCAAGTGGCTAAGTTGAAATTTCGGGACTGTAAGCCCTGCAAAAAACAGCAACCCCATTACCGCAAGAATGGTAATCACTAATTCAAAAGTAGCAGCCACTTTTACGCCCGATATATTCAATACAACAAAAATCAAGTAGGCCAGAATGGAGAAAATCAATACCGATACATTGGGAAAGAAGATGTTACCATATGAACCGATCGCAAATGCGATAGCGGGTGGTGCAAAAATGAATTCGATGTTCTGCGCCATGCCGGTAATGAACCCAACATCTTTTCCGAAGGCGCGATTGGCATAGTCAAAAGCTCCGCCTGACTTTGGGATAGCACAAGCCAACTCGGTATAGCTAAATGTAAACGTGATGTAAAGAATGATGATAAAGAAAATGGCAATCGCCAGTCCAAGCGTGCCGCCTTTCTCCAAACCTAAATTCCACCCAAAATAGTTTCCGGAAATAACGTAGCCAACGCCTAAGCCCCACACCATCGCTGGCGTGAGTGAACGTTTGAGGTGAGGCTGTGACATGAAAGGCTTTGGGTAAAAGGGTTCAACCAAGGTAGCCAAAAATTCAAAGGCAAAAAAAGAAGGCTATTTACTCTTCTTGTCTTTAAATCCGTACGGACAATGCCGACAACCACTTTGACAGCAGTAGCCTCTTTTGAGATGAAAGGCTTCTGTAAAAACCATAAAGCCGTTTTCCATATAGAAATCTGGCGATTCATTCTTCTCAGAACCAGCGATTGCGTCCACTTTCGGATCAATTAGTCTCTTTGCCACCTGTCAAAAATTATACCTCACCCCAACTACATAATTTCTTTCTTGGGTAGTAAAGCCGTAAACGCCAATAAACTTTTCATTTAACAGATTATTAATTAATCCATAGATCGACAATTTTCTATCAAACAATTCCTGCGAAGCAGAAAGATTGATTAGGTCATAAGCATTTAGCTTTACTTCGCTGGCCATAAAATTTTCATCGTAATATAAGTCAGTTCGTGCGCCTGTATGCAAATAGGTGGCTGTGAGAAGCGTGCCCTTGCCGACCCGATAGGTCGCACCTGCACCCCACTTTTCTTTGGGTATGCGGTAGAAAGACTTCTCATTGTCGCTGCTTTGGCTTGTATAGTCTGCACGAAAGCTCAGTACTTTGTTAAAATGATAGACGCCATCCAAAGTAACACCGATCACTTTCCGGGTAGCGGCCAGATTTTCATAACGGGTGATGAAGCCGATGGTGTTTTGTTCATTTCGAAAAAAATTAACAGCACTAATGGAAAACTGGTTATGAGCAAGGCTCACTCCATATTCGTAGTTGACATTCTCTTCAGGTTTTAAATTTCTATTACCAAAAGGCGAATACAGTTGATATAAACTTGGTGTAACAAACGAAGACGAAACCGAGCCGAAAAATTTAAGTTTTGAATCCGCAGCAATATTTACAGTCCAGGATGGATTCAGATTATACAACAACTTGCTCCCGTATTCGCTGTGTGTATTCAATCGGGTGCCAATGTGTAGTTGCATTCCATTTTCGAAATCTAAAAATAAAGAAGTGTAAGGATCAACAATGATAAACCGGGTCGTGTCGATTGTGCTCACATTCTTCTCTCCGAATTTTAGTTGTTGAAAACTAACCCCACTCAATAGTTTGGCATAACCACTTAGCTGATGGGTATGAATTACTTCGGTAAAAAAATTTCTCCCATCGTAAGCGGTCGGATACAAACTGGTAAATTCTCGGTTGTTACTCAGCTGTTGGGCTGTTAATTGTACACTTCCGTTGGTGTAGGTATAATACCCTTTGAAACCAACACGGATTTGTGACTGCACCAGACTATTGCTTGCATCTTGAAAGGCTCCATCATCATACTTCGCATCCAGCCAATCGGTGCCGCCAAAAATATCCAGTTTAAATTTTGGACTGAATTGGTAGCCTACTTTTAAAAATCCGTTTCTTCGGGTTATTCCATCTTTATCAAAATTGCCAGCACCATTTTTTTCGGTGGCAGCAGAAAAACCTTCTGATGAAAAGTTGTTGGCGAGCACTTGAAAAGTAAGCTTATCAGCCTTTCCATTCAAGTTCAAATTTTGCCCAGAGCTATTCCAACTTCCTGTATTCAAATCAATACTCCCATGCAATCCCGCTTGATCCGCATTTTTTGTTTGTATGTTAATAACTGATGCTGCCGCACCCGATCCATAAAGTGTACTCAATCCACCTTGCAACACCTCTACATTTTTTAATTGATCGGTGGCTATGTAACGTAAATCATAAAACGCATCGATGCCCGATGGGTCATTCATAGGTATACCATCTACTAAAATCAACGTTTGTCGATTGCGCGCTCCACGCACATAATAATTAAGGTTAGAGCCGGGCGTCCCAAAATTTCCATCCACTTGTATGCCTGCAAGGTTGTTGAGCAAATCCGAAAAATTTATTCCTGGCTGGTCGCGTAGTTGCTGTTCACTCAAGCGCAAAATAAACTTGCTTGATTTTTCAATTGGCAATTCAAACTTGGTTCCTGTTACAACGACTTCTCTTAGCGTACGAACCGAATCTTCCACTTGCTGTGCCGATGCTTTATTTGGTGCCAGCCACCAAAGGACAATTAGAGTGATTGCCCAGACTTTTTTCTCTTTTTTCATTTTGAAAAAGTTTAAAGGTTTGAAAAAAGAGTAAAAGGCTGAAAATGAAACGATGACAATGCGCTGAAAGGAACCTGCAGTATCCTGACATTACATTCTTCAAATGAATCACAGTCGCTTTTTACCCGAAGCACTGATATTAATTGCATTTCGGCAGGTCTCCTGGCTCTCCACATTCGCTAACGCCTTCCCATCCGCCTAAGGCGGACAGTGGCTTAGATAGTTAGTTCATTACGTGGACTACAGTTGCGGGAACAGCCCCCGAATCGAACGGGATTCCCTTTTAATCTTCTGGTGATGTAACTCAACAGAAAAACCGCAATACGGGCGCAAACATAATAAATTCTGTAAACTTGTAGGATGAAAAAAGATTGGAGATTTGAGGTTTTAGGTTTGAGATTGGTGCTTACCTTGTGGTTTGCAGTTGGCAGTCTGCTTTCATGTAGCAGCAAAAAAGACTCGGCTACAAATCCAGAAAGCATTTCGCTTACAAAATATGCCGTTGGATTTAAAGTAACCCATGTTGGCAATTCTAAATTGGTAGAAGTCAAGCAACCCTATCAAAACGCTACATCAGGTTACCAATATTTACTAGTACCAAAAGGTGAAGACGTGCCCGCACACGATGAACAAACACAAGTAGTTACAGTGCCCATCGAAAATATAGTCTGCACTTCTACCACCCACATTCCTTTGCTCGACTATATCAACGAAACAGAAAAACTCATTGGCTTTCCCACCACGGACTATGTCAGTTCAGAGAAAATGAGAAAAAGAATTGATGCCGGCTTGGTAAAAGACCTGGGCATCGACAAAGGAATGAACATTGAAATGCTCTATACACTCAAACCATCACTTGTCATGGGCTACACGATGACCAAAGATTTAGGTCAACTAAAAAAAATCCAGGAGTTGGGCATTCCTGTGGTGATCAACGCTGAGTATTTAGAAAAACACCCACTCGGTCGTGCGGAGTGGATAAAGTTCATGGCGCTTTTCTTTGGAAAAGAAAGAGAAGCCGATTCCGTTTTCGCGGAAATTGAAAAAGAGTACTTCGCCACACAGCAATTGGTAAACGAAGTAAAAACTAAACCAACCGTATTCAGCGGCATTGTGTATGGCAATGTCTGGTTTATGCCCGGTGGCCAAAACTATGCAGCGAAACTTTTGAAAGATGCTGGCTGCGAGTATTTGTGGTCTGCCGATTCAACGAGTGGCTTTTTACAATTGAGCTTTGAATCTGTCTATGCCAAAGCAAAAGACGCGGACCTTTGGATCGGAGTTGGCTCGTTCAACAAACTAGCCGAAATCAAAGCTAACGAAGAAAGATACACGTTATTCAATGCCTTCAAAAAACAACAAGTCTATTCGTATGACGCTCGAAAGGGTGCCAAAGGCGGCAGCGAATTTTTAGAACTCGGCTACCTGCGTCCCGATTTGATTTTGAAAGACTTGGTGAAGATTGCGCATCCGGATTTGCTGGCTGATTATCAAATGTATTTTCATAAAAAATTGGAATAAGTCAATACCAAGAAAAAGACAGCAGCCTGTGGGAGATCTCTGTTTTTCACTGCTTCCAGCACTTGTTCGTCCGTTGCCAGCACTTCGGCAGGTTTCAATTTTCGGCTTAATTAAAGGAAGGTATCAAAAAGGTTACAGCCAACTGACGAATTGTTTAACTGAGGCTTGAAAAATTCAAGCAAAAAACAAACAAAAAGACCAAATTATAGATTGGGCAGCCGTTTCCTGTTCGTCTTGCAAATTGGAGCGGTTTCCTTCCCTAAAAAATTCGTATTATCGTATAAATTTGTTTGTTGATATTTTAATGATCGATTCTTTTATGAAACGTACTTTACAACTAGCTCTTCTTCTACTTCTGATTTCAGCGCTTCAGCCGGCAAACGGGCAAGTGGCTATTGGCACGGGTGCCTCAGCTCCAACTCCTAACCCAAATGCTGTTCTTTTGCTGGTAGGCAATGGTACCAATCAGGGATTGATAATACCGTCAGTTAAAAATAGCGACCTGCCAAGCTTTGGATCAGCTGGAATGGTCGTTTATATTAATCGTTTAGTAAAATAGTAAGGGTAATTTTTATGCGGCATATCTTACATGCTCTTCATGAAAATATTTTTGTACTTGTTTTTTGTTCTTTTTTCGCCCCATCATAAAACCCTCGACATTGAT
>Ga0209972_10004147_pt1 | contig 11030 bp, 8 predicted proteins | sample NOAtaG_7_FD_187302 | JGI IMG/M metagenome (GOLD analysis project Ga0209972, IMG submission 187302) | Freshwater lake microbial communities from Lake Erie, under a cyanobacterial bloom - NOAA_Erie_Diel1S_2200h metaG (SPAdes) (version 2) | ecosystem: Environmental > Aquatic > Freshwater > Lake ...
GCGGCGGTCGAACTGGCCCGGCTGGAGCGCGGCGAGGAGAAGGCCGCGATGACCCGATGCTTCGACATCCCAAAGAAACCGAAGCGCCCCACGAGCTCGACGAAGGGGTGATCCTCGGGGCCGTCGGTCGCACGCGCCGCGCGGAGGCACGTCTGCCCGCGCTGGTGGGCGAGCGCGAGTGCCGCGAGAGAGAGGAGAACCGGGAGACTGACTCGCAGCTCGTCCGGCTTCCGGTTGGGCCAGACGATGGTTCCGATCGGCCACTCGGCGCGCAGGTCGAAGACGAGCGTCGGCATCGAGGCCGCATCGATCGCCGCCTGGCCGCGCTCGAGCATCCCTCGGTACGAGCCGACGTGGTCGGCCAGGAGCCCGCCGATGCGCGGGATCGGCACGTCGACCGCATCGACGACGACCTCCGCGGGGCGGACCTGCTGGCTGCGGCCGAGCCGGAGCGGTGTTTGGTCGGGTTGGGTCGGAAAGAAGAAGCGCCCGGCGAGGTCGGCCGCGTGCTTGGGAGCGTAGCGGACGTCGACGAGGTGATCCTGCGGGCGGGCGAGGTACTGCGCGATGAGCGTCGTCGCGACGGTGAGCGTGCGGCGGCTGCCGCCGATCAGGGCGAAGACCACGGGCTTGTCACCGGCTTCGACGATCGCCGCGCGCGCCTCGGCGAGGGCAGCGTCGTAGAACGCTTCCGCGTCGCGCTCGTCCGCGTCGTCCTCGAGCGGCGCGCCCTCCGCGCCGACCGGCACCCGCACCCGCACCTGCCGGCGCGGGAGCACCGTGCGATCGAGCTCGCCGTGCAGCAGCGCGAGCCCGGCTCTGGGCGCGAGCAGTTCCTCGTCGAGGTAGCGCTGGCCCGCGGCGAACGCGACGAGACGCGCCGCGCGCACGCGCAGCCCTCGCCGCTCGTGCAGCGCCCAGACGAGGGAGACGAGGTGGGCGGGGTTCGATCCGATCGGCGCGAAGAGCACGACGTCGGTCGGGGGACGCGCTCCCTTCTTCGGCCCGCGTGGTGGGATGGGCTTGCGCTTCATGGGACGCGGGAAGCTTACCGATTCCTCCATGCGGAGGGATCGCAGCCCAGGATGGGTGACGTCGTACCAACACGAATGCGACGCGGAGGTGGATGATGTGGGTGCACACGAAGGATGGTTTCTACAGCGTGGTGCGGAAGCCGGGCGAGACGCGCTTGACGGTGCGGGCGCGCGCGGCTGCGGATCTCGAGCGGCTGCGCGACCGGCACTTGCCAGAGCTCGGTGAGGTGCAGGCGGGCGGCGGGACGGACTACCCGTACCGCGCGCGGGTCGACGAAGCGGCCTGGGTGCGGGCGCTCGCGTCGATCGTGGCCGACCTCGACTACGCGAACTTCAAGTCCGAGGTGGCGGCCTCACTCGGCGCGCCGCGGGCCGCGGTACTCGGTGAGGTCTGGACGGCACTGCAGGCCGTCTCGCGGATCGAGCGCGACGCCGCGCCTGCTGCCGCCGACGCCGACGCCGACACGTACGGCGGCGTGCTCGTCGACGACGCGGGCCGGGTCCTGCTCCGCGAGCCTCGCGGCCACTACGGCGGCTACACGTGGACCTTCGCGAAGGGACGCGGCGAGCGCGGCGAGCGCCCGGAGGCGGCCGCGCTGCGCGAGGTCCGCGAGGAGACCGGGATCGAAGCGCGCATCGTCGGACGGATCCCGGGCCGCTTCGCCGGGGACACGACGACGACGGTGTTCTTCCTCATGCAGCCGGTGCGGGACCACGGTGACTTCGACCGCGCCGAGACCTCCGCCGTCGCGTGGCTCGATCCCGACGAGGCCCGCGCGCGGATCGGCACCAGCCGCTCGAGCCGCGGCCGCGCGCGGGACCTCTCCGTGCTCGACAGCGCTCTCCGAGCGCGGCAAGCCAAGGGATCGCGATGATGGAGCAGAGCGAGATCGCCGTCGGCGCGGTCGTCGAACACGACACCCTCACCGCCTGGGGCCCCGGGAAAGTCGTGGGCCGCGATGCCCCGTATTTCTGGGTGTTCTTCCCCTACGACCGCGCCCCCACGGAGCACCTCACCGTGCGCAAGGCCAAGCGCTTTCTGCTCGCGGAGGCGAGGCGGTTCACGCTGCGGCCGGACCGCAGCGACGCACTGCTCGCGAATCTGCAGCCGGCGGAGCGACGGCAGGACGACTACGTGCTTCCCGAGGCCGGCTTCTCGCTCGAGGCGGCCCGGGTGAAGTTCCTGAACCTCTTCCCGGGTGGCTTCGCCGGGGAGGCGTACTTCGGCGACGCCAAGCGCGGCGAGCGGGCCTACAAGGTCGCCGCACACGAGCGCTTTGCCGCCGAGCTCGGCGGAGGACGCCTCGAGGCGCTGCTCGCCGCGGGCGACGTGGCCGAGGCCGCGCGGCGCGCGAAGTCGGTGGTAGGCGCCGTGAACCTGCTCTCCCCCTACGAGAGCATGGCCTTGGCGGACGCCCTGCAGGACGACGCCGGCGCAGGCGCGTACCTCGGTGCCCTGGCGCGTCTGCTCGCCGCACCGGAGTTGAATGCCGCGTCGTTCGAGGACTATCTCGCCGGGTTTCGGGCCCTGCGACAGGTCGGCGAGGCGCGCGTGCACTCGTGGGTCGTCTGCACGGCCCTTCCCTTCCTCGCCCAGCCGCATCGGTTCATGCACCTGAAGCCCAGCGAGACGAAGGCGGCGCAGCGACTCGGCTTCGACCTGCGCTACGACGCGATGCCGAACTGGACCACCTACGGGCAACTGCTCGCCTTTGCCGGCTGGCTGGCCGAACAGCTCACGGACCTCGGGTGCCGCGACATGATCGACGTGCAGTCCTTCGTCTTCGCCACCTGCGGGGGCTACGACCCGACACCGGAGAAGAAGGCGAAACACGGGGCGAAGGCGAAGCCCCCGAGCATGTAGCCGGTCGGCGCTGGAGCGCCGGGCGCTCCTCCAGGCAAACTGCGGCGTAGTGTGCAGGCCGAGGAACAGCGCATGAGCACTTCCCATCTGTTCGTCACCCGAGGGGATCTCACCCGCCTTCGAGCGGACATCGTGGTGATTCCCACCAGCACGGAGGCGCAGGGGACGGGCAAGACCATCTCCGCCGCCATGCAGCGGTGGGGCGTGGAGGCCATCAACGACCTGCTCCAGCGTGCTCGTCCGAACCTCACGGACGCGGCCGGTTCGGCCGCAGGCTCCATGCTTCGTGGGGTGCGTGAAGACGACCCGCGAGGTGTCGTGCTGGTCGCCACCGTCCAGAGCCAGACCGACGGCGCCATCGTGGAGCAGGCCGCGCGGAACGCGATCGCCGAGGCGCTTAGGCTGCTCGCGGCACCTGAGGTGGCCGGACGACCTCGCCTCGGTCCCAAGGGGCCCGGCGAGGCTTTCCCGGCACGGGCCCTCATCGCGATCGGCGCGCTCGGGACCGGTGAAGCGCGGGGAGAACAGCGCCGCGGGCTGGCGGCGGCGCAGGTCCGCGGCATCCGGCAGGCGCTCGACGATCGCAACCGGCACATGGTCGACGTCGACGTCGATGTGGTGCTGGTGGCGTGGGACGACGACCTGTGGGCGACGTTCGTGGAGGCCCGCGACGCTGCGCATCCGACGGAACTCGGCGACGAAGAAGCGGAGATCGTCCAAGCCATTCGGAGCGACGCGTGTGTGCTCTTCGTCGGCGCCGGTCTGTCCAGGGGCATGGGATTGCCGGACTGGCAGGAACTGACTACGCAGATGGGGCGCATCGGGCAGCCTGCAGGCCAGTCGGAAGAATACCCGAACGTCGCCGAGCACTATGTCCAACTCCATGGCGCCCAGGCCCATCACGCCCTGATACGGGACCTGTTCGGAGGCGAACGGTGGAGGAGCGCTCCCCTCTCGCTGGCGCACTATCTGCTGCTGCAGTTGCCGTTTCGCCACGTCGTCACGACGAACTACGACGGCCTGGTGGAGCACGCTCTCGACGCCCTGCGGCGCCCCGCACGCAAGGTCGTGCGGAATGACGAGGTCGCGCAAGCCGGTACCCGAGGCCTCACCACCGTCTTCAAGATCCACGGCGACGCCTCCGACCCCGAGGGCCTGCGGGAGGTGGTGCTCACGCGGACCGAGTACGATCGGTTCGAGACACGTCACCGGGCCAAGGCCGCGCTCCTCCAGGCGCTCCTCCTGAACCACCACTTCTTGTTCGTCGGCTACAGCCTGAGCGATCCGAACCTCAACACGATCCGCGGCGCGGTGCAGGCCATGCTCGCCGGCAGCCAGCGCAAGGCGTGGGTGACGCGCTTCCCCGAGGGGACCGCGCAGCCGGACGCGGCCCATCCACTGACGTGGATGGAGCAGCCGAGCGCGTGGGAGCTCTGGAGGATGCTGGACCGGATTGCCGCGCGGTGCGTCGACCTCTCGCGGAGCTACCTCGCCGACGGGCGCACCTCGGAGGGGACCTCCCTTCGAGAGCAGCTGCTCGCGGTGGGGAGGTCGCTGCACGACGAGATCCTGCACGGACGGGTCGCAGACCACGAGCGCTCTGCGCTCGCGACCACCCTCGCAGCGCTCGAAGCGCTTGGCTGGAGACCCGAGGAGGCAGGCTCGCGCTTCCTGCTCTGGCGGAGGCTCGCAGAGGACGCCGCCGACCCGCTCCATCGCAGCGAGTGGTGGTCCAATGCGCTCGCGTGCGCGCGCAACGAAGAGGAGGCGAGCGCCGCGAGGACGGGGCTGCTCCTGGCAAGGACGACCCACGACGCGGGGTAGACCCCCGGAGCGCCGCGGCTCACCAGCGCTTGAGGATCTCCACGAGGACGTCGTCGTCGACGAAGAGGTCGTCGACGTCCTCGGAGTCCACGATGGCGTCGCTGAGCTTCGAGGCGCGCGAGGAGAGCGAGCCGGGCGCCTCGAGGACGCGGGCGACGGCCTCGATGAGCTTCGCGCCGGGTTTCTTCACGCCGTCCGCGAGGGCGAGGCCGTCCTTCTCGACGAGCATCGCGATCAGCCGCAGAGCGCTCGCCTTGCCGGCCGCGCTCGCGGGGACGTCGATGGGCTCGGACTCGTCGTCCTCGTCCTCGTCGACCGCGAGGTCGGGCTCGTCCTCGAGCGTCTCCTCGTGGAGCGGGGGAAGGTCGTCGTCGATCGAGGACTCTTTCTTCGCCTTGGGCACGGGGTCGGGAGGTAGCGCGGGTTCTCGCAACGGGCCAGTTCTGCCTGGACACCTGGCCCCCGAACGCAAGCGGCGCCGCGGGACGAACCCGGGCGCCGCTCGCGGTGCGGTCCTCGTGGAGCGCTCAGCCGTTGCTCTTCTGCACCGGCCGGAACGGGTTGAGGAAGGCCACCAGGCTCGCGCTGTTGCGCGTCGACATCCACAGCCGGCCCTGACCGCTGAAGTGGCAGACGAGGCCCTCGCCCGAGGCGAAGAGGCCGCGCAGGCCGCCGAGGCGGGTGACGTTGTAGGTCAGGCCGCCGGTGAAGGCGACGACGTGGCCGGTGTCGCAGATGTAGCCGGCCGGGCCGACGTCGACGGCGTGGATGCCGCCGTAGGACGCGAAGAAGAGCGGCCCGGTGCCGGTCGCCTTGATGAGGACCGCGCCCATGCCGGAGAAGAAGCCCTTGGCCCCGCCCCAGCTCGAGTCGATCTGCACCGTCGGGGCCGCGCCGAGGTAGGCGCCGCTCTGCATCATGATGGGCGTGTAACCGTCCATGTTGATCGCCTCGACGTCCCCCTCGGGCGAGGGCGCGAAGAAGAGGCGCTGGCCGGGCGCGCTCGCCGTGAAGGTGTTCTGGAAGATGCTCTCACCGGACATCTTCCGCTTCAGCGCGGCCATCATGCCGCCCTGCATCGAGGTCTTCATGTCGACGGCGCTGTCGCGCGCCACCATCGCAGACGACTCGCACACCATCTGCTCGCCGGGGGCGTCGAAGGTGACCTGCACCATCGAGAAGTCGGGCTTTTCGAGAAGGTCGTAACGCATGTTCGCGGTGTCCTTTGGTCCTGGGGGTCTTCTCGAAGCTCAGCCCTTGCGGGGCGGAAGCATGCCGCCGACGTACTGGCCGTAGGCGATGGGGTTGCGGGACTGGATCCAGATGCGGCCCTGGCCCTGGAAGTGGCACACGAGGCCTTCGCCGGAGAGGAACGAGGCGATCCAGCCGCCGCCGCTCTTGCCGACCTTGTAGGTGAGGGTCGAGTCCCACGCGACGAGGTGCCCGGTGTCGATCACCAGGTTGCCGTCACAGTTCAGGCAGGTGATGCCGCCGAAGGAGCCGAACACGAGCTGGTTCGGGCCCTGCGCGCTCGCCTGCATGACGAAGGCGCCCTCGCCGGAGAAGAAGCCGCCGAAGCCCTGCAGGCGGGTCTCGATGTTCACGTTCGGCGTCGAGGCGATGAACGAGCTCGAGGTGAGGTGCAGGCCGGTGCCCGGCACCTCGACGACCTGCATGTCGCCGCACATCGCGTGCGCGAGCAGGACCTCGCCGGGGCCGCCGTTCGCGGTGAAGGTGTTGCGGAACCAGCTCTCGCCGGCGAGCGCGCGCTTGAGGCCGGCCATGAGCCCGCCGAGCAGGCCCCCGCCCGGCTTGTTCTGCATGCCGGTGGTCATCGAGACGTTCGTGGACATGCCCACGAGCGCGCCGGACTCGGCGAGGATCTGCTCGCCCGGGTTCAGGGCGACGCGCGCCATGGAGTGGGCGGGGCGGTAACCGATGTCGATCTGCATGGTCGAGGTCTCCTTCTACCGGTTCACTGAGGCAGGAGCGGCGAGAGCCACCCGACCAGGGAGTTGACGTTGCGGGACTGGATGTAGACGCGGCCGGTCCCGTTGAACTCGCAGACGAGGCCTTCTCCGCCGGCCATGAAGCCGAGCATGCCGCCGCCCGCGCTCTTCAGGTTGAACTGGAGCTGGCCCTCGTATCCAACGAGGTGGCCGTTGTCGATCATGAAGGGGCCGTTGATGTCGACCGCGGTCGTGCCGCCGTAGCTGTTGAACCAGAGGTCGCCGCTGCCGGTGACCTGCAGCATGAAGGCGCCCTCGCGCGCGAGGATCGACTTCAGGCCGCCGAACTTCATCTTCACGTCGATGTCGCCGACCGAGGCGAGGTAGGCGCCGCTCGAGAGGATGAGCGTCTCGCCCGGGTTGATGCGGCGGTGCGTGACCTCGCCGGCCATCTGCGGCGCGATCCACACGCTGCCCGGCGCGCTGCCGTGGAAGTGGTTCACGAAGAAGCTCTCGCCGCCCATCACCTTGCGGACGAAGGCGATGACGATGCCGATGAGCATGTCGAAGAAGCCCAGGGTCTTCTTCGTGCCCATCTTCACGTCCATCGTGAGGTGCGAGCTGCGGGCGACCATCGAGCCCGCCTCGGTGACGAGCGTCTGGCCGGGCTGGAGGTCGACGCGCAGCAGCGCGAAGGAGGGTCCGTGGGTGATCTCGTGGGCCACGCTCGCGGCGCTCGCGGTCGGCATCCCGCCCGCCATCGGCTGCATCTGCATCGTCGTCTCCTCGTGTGCGGTCCGCAGCACCCGATGTGCGGGCGCCCGACGCGGCCCGCTTCTATCAAGGTGCCCTGCGCTTTTCAACCGCGGGTCCAACCGGCCCCCCGGCCGCCGCGCGGCCGAGCCGGTCACGAAGACGCCGGGGGTGACGGGCGCTCGGCCCAGCGGCGCAGGCGCGATCTGCGCGCAGATCGGCGGGCGATCGGATCGCAGCTGGTCCCTTCGGGCGGCCTGGGGCTCGAAGTCCCCACCCCCACCGATAGCGGCTTTCTTGCGGCATATCCCCCACCCGTCGTAGGGTTCATGGCGTGACGCTACGTGACGAAGCCTCCAAGGTCATCGCTCGCGATACCGCCCGCGAGGCGGCCGGCGCATCCACCTTGGTACCCCGCCAGAACCATGATTTTGCTATGGATTTTGGCGCGTCGAGAGAACGTGCGCGGGGGTGCTTGACCGGAGGCCGCCGATTCCGTATCCAGGGGGTCCTTCCCCCAGCCGTGGGGGCTCCCCCCGCGGCTACCATCGACCCGTTGTGTGGTTCGGTGGGCTCGCTCCCGGACGACGAGGCGTCGTTCCGGGGCGGGTCGGGCGAGGGCGAGCACGGGTCCTTCGGACCGTGGGCGCGAGACGGCGGGCGCTTCGCACTCGGTTGCGGGGCCCCGGCGGTGGTCGGCCAGCGGTCGGGTGGCGGTCTGAGAGCAAGGCGGCGCAAGGCGTGCCCGGAGGTCGATGAGATCGGCCCGGAGCAGGTCTGGGGGCGTTTTGTCTCTCGGGGTGACTCGGGCGTGCGAGGACGAACCGGGCGACGAACGACGAACGAGCGAGCGAACCAGACCTCGGGAACCGGCTCCGCCGGGCCCGAGGCAGGGAGGAAACAGTGTCGGCAGAACTCCGTACCGTGACGAAGACCAGCAGCACCACGAGCGAGCGCCACTCCATCTCCGAGCGCGGCCTCGGCGTCACCCGCCGGTGGACCCGCGCGGGCGTCGACCCGCTCGACGAGGTGAGCTGGGAGCGGCGCGACAGCGTCATCACCAACCCCGACGGCTCGATCGTGTTCGAGATGCGGGGCGCGGAGATGCCCGAGAGCTGGTCGCAGCTCGCGACCGACATCGCGGTCTCGAAGTACTTCCGCAAGGCCGGCCTGAAGGGCGATCCGAAGAGGGGCGAGACCTCGGTCCGGCAGCTCGTCACCCGCGTGGCGCGGACCATCCGCGAGGCGGGCGAGCAGCAGGGCGGCTACTTCGCCTCGAAGGAGGACGCCGACGCGTTCGAGGGCGAGCTGACCCACCTGCTCGTGACGCAGAAGGCGGCGTTCAACTCGCCGGTGTGGTTCAACCTCGGCCTCTACCAGCGCTACGGCATCGAGGGCCAGGGCGGCAACTGGGCATGGGAGGAGCGCAAGGGCGAGGTCTTCGAGACCGCGAACGCCTACGAGCGCCCGCAGTGCTCGGCCTGCTTCATCCAGGCCGTCGACGACGACCTGATGAGCCTCTACGACCTCGTGAAGACCGAGGCGCGGCTCTTCAAGTACGGCTCGGGCACGGGCACGAACTTCAGCCGCATCCGCGGCCGTCAGGAGAAGCTCTCGGGCGGCGGCACGAGCTCGGGCCTGATGTCGTTCCTCGAGGTGCTCGACCGCGCCGCGGGCGCGACGAAGTCGGGCGGCACGACGCGCCGCGCGGCGAAGATGGTCTGCCTCGACATGGACCACCCCGAGATCGTCGACTTCATCCAGTGGAAGGTGAAGGAGGAGGCCAAGGCCCGCGCGCTCATCGCCGCCGGCTACTCGTCGGACTTCAACGGCGAGGCCTACCACACCGTCTCGGGCCAGAACTCGAACAACTCGGTCCGCGTGAACGACGAGTTCATGCGCGCGGTCGAGCAGAACGGCGAGTGGGAGACGAAGATGCGCACCACCGGCGAGGTGGTGGACACCCACAAGGCCCGCGAGATCTGGCGGATGATCGCCGACAGCGCGTGGCAGTGCGCCGACCCCGGCGTGCAGTACGACAGCACCATCAACGCCTGGCACACGTGCCCGAACAGCTCGCGCATCAACGCGAGCAACCCCTGCTCGGAGTACATGTTCCTCGACGACACGGCCTGCAACCTGTCGAGCATCAACCTGGTGAAGTTCCTCGACGAGAGCGGGAACTTCGACGTCGAGGGCTACCGCCACGCGATCCGCGTGATGTTCATGTCGCAGGAGATCCTGGTCGATCACTCGAGCTACCCGACCAAGACCATCGCGAAGAACAGCCACGACTACCGGCCCCTCGGCCTCGGCTACGCGAACCTCGGCACGCTGCTCATGCGCCTCGGCATCCCCTACGACTCGGACCAGGGCCGGGCGTGGTGCGCGGCGCTCACCTCGGTGCTCACCGGACACGCCTACCGGACCAGCGCGGAGATGGCGGCGACGAAGGGGCCCTTCCCCGGCTACCTGAAGAACCGCCAGCCGATGCTGCGGGTCATGGGCAAGCACCGCGACATGGCCTACCAGATCGATCGGCCCGGCTTCCCTGGCACGATCGGCCGCGGTGACTCGGGGGTCCCCGCCGACCTGCTCGGCGCAGCGCAGAAGGACTGGGACGTCGCGATCGAGTTCGGCGAGCTCTACGGCTACCGCAACGCGCAGGCGACGGTGCTCGCTCCGACCGGCACGATCGGTCTCTTGATGGACTGCGACACGACCGGCATCGAGCCGGACTTCGCGCTCGTGAAGTTCAAGAAGCTCGCCGGCGGCGGCTACTTCAAGATCGTCAACCAGAGCGTGCCCGAGGCGCTGCGGAACCTCGGCTACTCGCCGGCGCAGGTCACCGACATCCTCTGCTACGTCAGCGGGACGAACACGTTCACCGGCGCGCCCTACCTGAACCGGCAGATGCTGCTCGAGAAGGGCCTGACGGAGAGCGAGATCACGAAGGCCGAGAAGGCGCTGCCCGGCGTCTTCGACGCGGGCATGGCGCTCGGCGCGTGGGTGATCGGCACGACCGCCTACGAGCGGCTCGGCATCAAGCCCGACGTGTACAACAAGCCCGGCTTCCACCTGCTCAAGCACTTCGGCCTCACCAGCAAGCAGGTCGACGAGCTGAACGACGTGGTCATCGGCCGCATGACGATCGAGGGCGCGCCGCACCTGCGCTCCGAGCACCTGCCGGTCTTCGACTGCGCGAACCGGAACGGCAAGCACGGCAAGCGCTTCATCGAGCCGATGGCGCACGTGCGGATGATGGCGGCCGCGCAGCCCTTCCTCTCGGGCGCGATCAGCAAGACCGTGAACCTGCCGAACGACGCCTCCATCGAGGACGTCGAGCGGATCTACTACGAGGGCTGGAAGCTTGGTCTGAAGGCCGTCGCGCTCTACCGCGACGGGTGCAAGGCGAGCCAGCCGCTCTCGTCGGCGAAGAAGGACGACGACGACAAGGCGGAGAAGGCGGAGAAGCTCGCGGCGAAGACCGCGACGGCGACCGCGACGCCGGTGGTCGTGACCCCCGACCTCGTCACCGACGCGCCGCGCCACGCGGCCGCGCGCGAGGGTCTCGCGCCTCCGATGCACGTGCGCCACCGGTGACGA
>Ga0209972_10004149_pt1 | contig 11027 bp, 10 predicted proteins | sample NOAtaG_7_FD_187302 | JGI IMG/M metagenome (GOLD analysis project Ga0209972, IMG submission 187302) | Freshwater lake microbial communities from Lake Erie, under a cyanobacterial bloom - NOAA_Erie_Diel1S_2200h metaG (SPAdes) (version 2) | ecosystem: Environmental > Aquatic > Freshwater > Lake ...
CATCAACCGTCTTATAATCCCATTTGAATTCCTGGAAATCCAACCCATCAACGTACTCCAACACGCGTTGCATGGCAAAAGCCATATCCTCCAGAAACAACTGCGGATCGCGCTTATTGGGTTTCAAATGTATCTGACGTCTTTAAGAATACGCGCTTCAAGCATCGGCTTCAGACCGTTCCGGGTTACCAGGTCAACCTGGATTCCCAATGATTCCTCGAGAAACTTTTCGAGCGAAAAAAAACTCCAACCCACTGGTTTGGAGAATTCCACCAACAAATCCAGATCGCTGCCTTCGTGCTGTGAACCATGGGCAAAAGAACCAAAATAACCAATCCGACTCACGTTGTAGCGCTGCGCCAGTTCAGGCTTCAATGATCTGATTCTTGCTTCTACCTCGGCCCTGTTCAACACAAATGCAAGTTACTGTTTTTTTTATTTGCAAGGACCAACCGGCGGGTGGTTGAGCGCTCGCAGCGCCGTGCCCCTATCGCAGGTAGGGGCAGCGAAGAGCATGCCTGCCCCGACTTTTTCAGTCGGGGAAACCTTTCCTCTTCGACTCCGGACCCATAAAGACGCAGTGATTCCCGTGTCTCAGTTTTCCCGACCGATGGAGTCGGGACGGCTGCGCCGCGTAGTTACAGCCTTTTCTATATCCACCCAAGAAGATTGAGTGGATTCCATGTCCCGTTTTCGACTGGTCTCCGCTACGCTCCGACCGCTCAATCACCGGGCGGCAGTGATTCCCGTGTCCCGATTTTCCCGACTGAAAAAGTCGTGACGGCTGCGCCGCGTAATCACCGGGTTTTGACGGAGTTTACAACAGCGGTTCAGGGTCCGTTTCTTTATCCCGTCCGAAGCGCTCGCGGCGTTCGAGAACACCCTCGGCATTGAAGAATCGCCAGCGACCGGTTTTCTGGCCATCGCGGTACTTGCCTTTAACCTTCACCATGCCGTTTTCCCAGTACTCGAGGTACTTCCCGTGGAAAATATTGTCTTTCACTTCGGCAATGAACTTGAGTTGCCCATTGTCGTAATACTCGCGCATCACGTTGCCGTTGATATGTTCGATCATGAACTGATCCACATCGCTGAGACTGTCGAGTGCCTCCATGGAATCGACATCCAATGGCTGCAACTCCGGCACAATGAGGTCTTGTTCTCCCGGCTTGCGGAAATCGGCGCTGAAACGCGTGCGGAATCCGCCTTCCTCCGCCTTGAAATGGAAACCAATTTGCGGGAAACAGAGGATATAAGATCTGTTGTATTTGGCAGACTGCCACTTGGCCGGACTGAGCAATCCGCGCAAATCAGAGAAGTAGCGCGGCATATTCAGGTAGGCAAACACCGAACGCGTTTTGGAAAAGGTGGATGAAAAGGCCTGGAAATCGGTCTCTTTGTCCAGCGTTTGCCCGTTTACGTAATCGTCGATCGTTTGCAGCAGCGTGCGCGGATCGTCTGAGAAAACCACATAATCGCCCAGGAAGGTGTAGAAAGGCTTTTCAATCTTGCCGAACAATTTACCGAACAAGAGCCTGAACAATCCTTTGGCTTCCAGATAGCGCACTTCGTGGTCCTTGTACATGTAGTTCTTGAACTTAAGCGGGGTGCGGCGGCGGATCATCTTCTCGATATGGTCCAGGTTGCTCTTGGCGAGTTCCATGGTGCGGGGCCGGATGGCGATTACCTTATGAATTTTGCCGCCGATCACCCGGTCTTGCCTGTATTCCGCCATGGTCACTTCCCTGCCGATCCAGCTCAGGATATGGTCGTTGATCCGGATATTGAGCAGCCGTTCAACTGTTTTCTGGGATGCGGTAAACTGCTCGGCTGATTCGGCGTCCTGATCCATTACCTGCCGGAGGTTGCTGTAGAAGGCGGCGAAATCGCTGAAACCCATCGACAACATGAAGGCGGTATGCTTCGACAACACCTTTTCGGCTTCGGTTTCAGCGCTGCCGGAGCGTGAAAGGGCGCTGAGGTAGGTGGAAATGGAATCGTTGATATTGGTGCGGCCTTCGAAATCGATCCGGTCGCCTTCGAAATCGGCATGGGTGCCGGAGAAATACATAGACGACAACAGCTCGCGCGGAATGGAACCGGGTTCCATGTAGGCAGCCAGGTAGGCGGGCAGGCGTTCGTAATTCAGGAAGAAACGGCAGAGCCCTCCGGCCGGGGTTTCATTCAGCACCTGGGTGAAGTGCACATTGTTCTTTAGCTTCGGTTCTGCATATTCGGCCAGGCTCTTTTCAATAATTCCTTTGGTATAGCTGCAGAGCAGGCGGTTGGCCACGAAACAGAGGGTGAGGGTGGATTTATCGTTGGCATCGTAGAAACCATACAGGGTATGCTCGCCCACTTTTTCCTCGCTGAAGCGGAAGCCACCTTGTTTGAGCAGGCTCAGGATTCCGGTTCGGATGGGTTCGAGCTTGGCACCCTGCTGCATATCGGCGATGTAGAGAAAATCGTAATCTTTGGCTGAAGTCATGTGCGCCGAGATAATCAGGTTGCGCTTGCCAAAGGCCGAGAAAAGGGTTGCGTTATCGGCGATGATCGCATCGAGGCCATCGGCGAGTTTACCGATATCACCGAGTGGCGGGAAGCCTTTCAGGTGTTGCCACATATTGCTGGCGCTGAAGCTTCTCCATGCTTCGACGGGTTCATCGGTTTCGACAATGAATACGGCATCGGAGGGAACCATGCTGAATGCATCGGCGTCGATACCGGAGGCATTCCAGTATTTGTAGCCGAACCAGCCGGCGCCGCCGAGAAGGCCCAGCAAGGCAATCCAAAGCAATTTGCGTTTCATGGCGGCAAAATACATCAGCGGGGTGAAAGCCGGGTAAACGCCGTTGCTACACTCAGACCGCCCGTTGTTCAAAAGAAGCGGGGGTATTTATACGAAACCCCTGTCCCTTTACATTTGTTTAACAGCGACAGGTGCCAAACTTAAAACGCTTCGTATTATGTTTGCGCCCTTACAAGCAAAGAAAAATAACACCAGTTATGAGCACAACCGCTTCACAAAAAAAGAGTTCCGGTGATGGCCTGAAGAACCTCTTCGCCGGCGCTTCCATGTTGTTTGCCCTTTTGCTGGGCATCCTGATTTACGTATTCATCATGGGTGATCCCAAAAACTTTGAAGGGGGCGACCCGATCAAAGGCCATCCGCTTAACTTCCTCGGCATCATCCACAAAGGAGGTGTTGTAGTACCGATGCTGCTGGCAGTCAACCTGATCGTAATCATTTTCAGCATTGAACGGATAATCACCATTGCCAAGGCAAACGGCAAAGGCAATATTTCAGCTTTCGTAAAGAAAATCCAGGCGCTGTTGGGCGATAACCGCATCGACGAGGCCATCAACGCCTGCGATCAGCAGCGCGGATCGCTCGCCAATGTGGTGCGCGCCGGCCTGAACCGTTACAAGCTGGTTACCAAAGACGCCAGCATGGACAACGATTCCAAGGCAGCTGCTATCCAGAAAGAACTGGAAGAAGCAACTACACTGGAACTTCCCATGCTCAGCAAGAACCTGGTAATCATCTCTACCTGTGCATCTATCGGTACGCTGATCGGTCTGATCGGAACGGTATTCGGTATGATCAAGGCGTTTTCGGCACTGGCCAGCCAGGGTTCACCCGACACCGTAGCACTGGCGACCGGTATCTCTGAAGCACTGATCAACACGGCCTTCGGTATCATCGCGTCTACGCTGGCGATTGTAGCCTACAACTACTTCAGCAACCGGATTGATGGCATGACGTACAGCATAGATGAAGCCAGCTTCACTATCGTACAGAATTTCCATGCAAAACATTAATCGGAGCGTTTACCTTTTGTTTCACACAGGTATAAACTAACAGAAAAAGGCGATGCCGAAGATCAAAATGCCAAGGTCGAGTCCTTCACTGGACATGACCCCCATGGTTGACCTGGCGTTCCTGTTGGTTACCTTTTTCATGCTGACTGCGTCGTTCCGTCAGGTAGAACCGGTGGTGATTGAAGCCCCCAGTTCGATTGCGGAAGACTTGTTGCCGGAGAATGTAGTCCAGGTAACAATCGACAAAGACGGCAGGGCGTTCTTTGGAATGTCAGGCTTTGAAGTGAGGAAAAACACTTTGCGCCAGATTGCGGAAGAATTTTCGCTGAAACTCGACGAAGATCACTACCAGAAGTTTGCTGGTATGAACATGTTCGGAGTGGATACGCGTCAGCTTCCCCAATACCTCATGCTCAGCGAAAGCGAACGTGAGAATCTGGGCTCAAAAGGGATTCCTTATGATAGCACGAACAACCAGCTTAAAACGTGGATAGACCTGGGGCGCCGTGAGGCAGCCAAGGAATACCAGCGCCTGAAAGAGGAAGCCAAGGAGCGGAACCGACCCTTTAAAGACGACGGTCTCCGTTATGCCATCAAGGCAGACGGAAAAGCCCCGTACGACAAGGTGAAGGCGGTGATTCAGATTTTTAAGGATCTGAACATCTACAGGTTCAATATGATAACCAACGTTGAAGAGGAACCTAAAATCTAACCCTACACTATGGCTGAATTAAACGCCGGCGGCGGTGCCGGACATGGTAAACACGAAAAAAAGCGGGCCAAGAAGCTGAGCACCCGCGTAGATATGACCCCACTGGTCGATCTCGCGTTCCTGCTCCTCACCTTCTTCGTACTCACTGCAACCTTCAACAAGCCCAAGGTGATGGACCTGAACTTTCCTTATGACAAGGAAGACGCCAACGATGTGAAATCGGAAGTGCGGAACGGTATCACCCTGATTGCTTCCGGCAACGATAAGCTGTATTACTACTCAGGTGGGCTCGATAAAGACCCAAAACTCACTGAGATCAGCTACAAGGCGGATGGCTTGCGCAAACTGCTCCTCGAGCGGAATGCCGAAGTGGTGAGTCAGATTAAGGCGCTGGGCGAAAAGGCGCAAAAGACCAAAATGGCCGATACTACCTTTAAACGGGAAGTGGTTAAAATCCAGAGTTTCCCCGATGCACTGGTTGTTCTTATCAAAAACGACGACAAAGCCGTTTACAAGAACATCATTGACATTGTGGACGAGCTCAACATCACGAAAGTCGGAAGATTTGTCGTGGTGGATGAACTCGACCCCAAGGAGAAACTAATGCTGGAACAAATAAAAACCAACCCATAAAAACGTACCACTATGGCCACGAAAATGTTTGACAACTGGACCGATCCGCTGAGCGAAAGCCGGAACGAATTGGTCTTCGCCACCAGAAACCGCGAGTACGGTGCCTATGTACTGCGCCGTGGTTACCGGAAAACAATGATCATGGCAATGATCATTTCCGGGGCATTCTTCCTGCTCACCGCTGCAGCTCCGAAGATTCTGAGCTCGCTGAACAAGCAGGAAAAGAAGAAGAAGTTCCGGGTGGATAACATCGTGCTCGAAGCGCCCAAACCGCTGAAAGACGAGCCCGAGCCTCCACCGCCGCCACCACCGCCACAACAGGAACCTCCCAAAGTGGAAACCCAGAAGTTCGTGGTGCCTGTCATCAACGAGGAAGCCGTAGATCCGGAACCTCCGCCGGTGCAGCAGGAAATCAATACCAATATCGGTAAAGAAGACCAGGAAGGCGAAAAGGACAATACCCAGAGCATGAGCGGTTCCGGCGTCCCTACAGAAGCCGAACCCGAAGGTCCGCTCGAAGTGGTACAGGTGCAGGCCATGCCCAAAGGCGGTATCAACAAGTTCTATCAGTTCGTTCAGGAGAAATTTGAGTATCCCGAGCGCTGCCAGAGCGAAGGTATCAACGGCTATGTGCTCCTGAAGTTTGTGGTGGATGTGGATGGCAGCATCAGCGATGTGAAGCCCATCGAAACCACCGCCGACTGCCCGGAATTCACCAAAGAAGCCATCCGCGTGCTGCTCGCCGCTCCCAAGTGGACTCCCGCGCAGAACGGAGGCAAGCCGGTGAAGGCCTACCGCAAAATCCCAATCAAACTCGAAGTAGCGGAAGAAGACTATTAATCAACTTCCCTTCCCTCAAAACCCCTGCCCTGAAAAAGCAGGGGTTTTGTTTGAAAGGGCCGCCTGAAAATCTTCGCTGCACGAAACACAAATAAACCCATCGCATGCACCGACCTAAACCCAAACCGCGCAATCCACTGCTCCTCGCCCGCCGTATATCCGTTATGGCAGGCGCCTTGATGGGCTGTGTATTCTTCGGCATGGGCCTTGCCTTGCTCCTCTCCCGCGATTTTATCCCCGAAGCACAACCGCCCTACCGCGCCTACGCCGCATGGGTACTGCTCATCTGGGGCGGCTTTCGCCTGTTCCTCACCTACCTGCGCTTCCGCGCCCTGCAACAACAAACCCCAGACGATGAAATATAGCCTCCCGATCCTCCTGCTCTTCTTCGCTGCCTGCGGCGGTCAACCCCAGGTTCCGGTTGAACAAGATACCCCACTCGACGGCAGACTCGCCATGGCTTTCGAACCCGGCGACAGCCCCAGCCTGCAAGCCCAGGTTGATCTCTTCGAAGGCATCTACCGCGCTGCCGACATCCAACCCGTTTACATGGCACAAAACCGGATCATCGAATCGCTGCTCAACGACAGCATCCGCGTGGGGTTCATTCACCGTAACCTCAGCCCCGCCGAAGTGGCCATGTTTGAAAGCCAGGGCAAGAAACCGCGCGTTACCTTCCTCGGCCGTTCTGCTCTCGCACTCATCAGCGCACAAGGCAGTGCTGACAGCCTGACAGACCTCGATGCCCTCCGCGCCTCCTTCACAGGAGAGAATGGCAAATACCTCGTATTCGATCGCACCGGCAGCGCCGCCTTTACCCAGGTGCGCGATTCGGTCTGCGGCGGCGCCAAACCCGGATCACGCGTGGTGGCAGTCGGAAGCTATGCCGCTGTGGTGGATTACGTTACCAAAAACCCGGGCTCCATCGGCGTGATCGGCGCAAGCTGGCTGGCCGATATGACCAGCGAAACTTCCCGCAGCGTCTTCCGACGCGTGCAAACCGTACGCGTAAAAAATCAGGCCGACAGCCAATACTACAAACCCTTCTTCCGGCATATTTACCTCAATAAATATCCGCTCAGCTTCGGATTGTATGCGGTGAATACCCAGCATTACTCCGGACTTGGCACCGGATTCATCACCTTTATCGGCGGCGCCCAGGGCCAGCTCGCCCTCAAGAAAAGCGGATTCGCACCTGCCACCGAACAGGAGCGCCTCATCCAAATGCACCTCGGCCTTCCCGAAGAACTCAAAAGCAAACCCTGATATCGCATGGGTTGGCATAAGATTTGAACCATACCTATCAACACGCACTGTATACCATGAACAAGTATCTTATCACCGCGATGCTGGCCCTTGCCGCTCCTGCCATTCAGGCACAGAGTATAGAGCAGGCTGCCATCCTCACCCGCAACGAACAGTACGAAGACGCTGCCAAGGTGCTGAACGCCATGAAGTCGAAAAAGCCCAGCGCTGTGATCCATTACAGCGAAGGCTGGAACTTCCTCAAAGCCGACGAAATACCCGAAGCGCTGGCTGCTTTCGATGCCGCCTTCAAGCTTGGCCCCAAGACGCCGGAAGGATTGATCGGCATGGGCATCAAATTGCTCTGGGAGGGCAAGCACAACGAAGCCGAAGATTACTTCAGCCGCGGCTTGCTCGTTGCCAAGAAAAAGCGCATCCCCATGCTCAACAACATCGGCGAAGCATGGCTCACCGCTCCTAAGCGCAATCTCGATAAAGCACTTGGTTACCTGAGAATGGCGACCGATGGCGGCATCGCCAATCCGGAAGGCTATATCCTGCTCGGAGACGCGCTGTGGGCCCAAAATCCGGCCGACGCCAGCCAACCTGTTCAGAATTACCTGCTCGCTGAAGATTTCGGCGGCCGTAATGTGGTAGTTGCCATCACCCGCCAGGGCCGTGTTTGGACCAAAGCCCGCGTATTCGACCGCGCTGCTGAAGACTTCAACCGCGCCATCGCTGCCGACCCTGCCTACGCACCTGTATACCGCGAATTCGGCGATATGTACTACGCCAAAGGCGAAATCCAGCAAGCCCTCAAATACTACCGCGATTACCTGCAGCGCAACAGCACACCCGGTGCGCGCCGCAAGTTCATCAGCGCCCTCTACCTCGGCAAACAATACGATGAAGCCATCAAAGAAGGCGAAGCCCTGGTGGAGGAAAAACCCTTCGGCAATGTGTACGGACTCCTGGCCTATTGCTACGCTGAAAAACCCGGCAGCAATGCAGCCGACGCCAGCAAAGGCCTGATGTATTTCGACAAATACCTGAGCCTCAGCCCCGGCCGCGAAGCCAGTGCATTCGATCTTTACACCAAGTCTTCGCTGCTCGCCATCACCGGCGACACCGCCAGTGCGTGGAAAATCCGCGAGGAAGCGCTTTCCAAGGAAAACACCAAAGACGTATGGTACGACGAACTCGCTCAATGGTATTACAAGCGCAAAGCTTATACCGATGCCGCCCGTATTTACAGCCTCAAACGCCAGTTCGGCAAGAAATTCAGTGCCAACGACATGATCTACCTCGGCACGTCTTATTACTACAGCAAAGACTTAGTGAACGCCGACACCACCATGGCTGAAGTGCTCCAGCTCCTTCCCGATTACCAGTACGGCTGGCTGATCCGCGCCAAGAGCAACCTGGTGCTCGATACCTTCCAGCGCAACTGGGCCGCTCGTCCCTTCTTCGAAAAATGGATGGAAAAACTCAAGGTAGAAGAATCAGCCAACTACCGCAACGACCTCATCATCGCCAATTCTTACCTCGCCACTTACTGGAAATACCAGAACGACCTGCGCAAGGCCAAGGAATACTACTTGAAAGTACAGGCCCTCGATCCGAACAACGCCGAGGCCAAAGCCTTCCTCGAAAGCAAGGAAGCGCGGGAGTTGAAATGACAAAATGACCCTCAGCAGAAATGAATTCACGAAAAGGCAGGAACGAAATCCTGCCTTTTTCGTCTTATTTTGAAAGTATGTGGTGTTATCTCCTCATCGGACTGAGCTGGCTGGCTGCACAAAACCTTGCTGCCCAGGCTCCACAGCGCCTGCTCTTTGCTACCGAAGTGCAGGCCGATGCGGAATACATCACCTATGCCCTCGGGCCTGAATTCAGCGCCCCGCGGCGCCTCTGCCGCAACCTGCCCTATTGGTTTACAGACTACAGCGGCAAAGGCGACGGACTCGAAAAGCTCCGTTCGCTGCGCGGGGTACAAATGGCGCAGACCGATAAGAAAATCGAAAACCGCTTCGTGCCAGACGATACCTGGTTCATCAACCAGATCCACCTGCAACTGATCCAGGCACACAAAGCCTGGGATTATGCGCAAGACGGCGTCACAGCCCGCGGCGATACCCTCGTGGTGGCGATTATCGACACCGGAGCCGATACCCTGCACCCTGACCTCGTAAACAACCTCTGGATCAACCGCGGCGAAATACCCTGGAACGGCATCGACGACGACCAAAATGGTTATGTGGACGATTACCGCGGTTGGAATGCGATGGACGATAACCCGATCGTGGTCGATCGCTTCGACCTGGCCCGGCACGGAACCGGCGTTACCGGCATCGTGGGCGCTGAAGGCAATAACCGCCTCGGTGTGGCCGGCATCCTCTTCAATGTCAAGCTCATGCAGGTGGTTGGCAGCGGTGCATCCGAAAGCGATGTGCTCCGCGCCTTCGACTATGTGCTCACCCAGAAAAAACGCTGGATCAGCAGCGATGGAACAGAAGGCGCCATGGTGGTATCAGCCAATAACTCCTGGGGCATCGACCGCGGCCGACCAGCCGATGCGCCGCTCTGGTGCGCTTTCTACGACACGCTCGGTTATTACGGTATCCTCACCGCAGCGGCAACCGTGAACGGCGAAACCGATGTAGACCGCCTCGGCGATCTTCCCACCACCTGCCCCAGTCCGTACCTCATCGCCGTGAACAATGTCGATGCCAGCGACCGCTATTATTCTTCCGGCTTCGGAATCGACAATATCGATATCGCGGCGCCAGGCGAAGCCACCTTCACCACAGTAGCCCCGCCCGAAAACAATGTGCGTTTCGGGAAATACGACCAGTTCTCCGGCACCAGCGGCGCGTCTCCGCAAGTAGCCGCCGCCGTGGCCCTGCTCCTCTCCCATGCCTGCGACAGCTTCCTGGGCTTCTACGAAACGCAACCCAAGGCGGCCCTGCTCTACCTCCGCCTGATGATCCTGAACAGCGCCGACAAAAGCACTTCGCTCTATGGCCGCAATGCCACCGGCGGGCGCCTCAACCTGCTCCGTGCCTTGGCGCTCATGAACAGCTGGTGCAACAATGCCTGGTCGGTGGATGCGTTCCGCCAGGTGCCCCTGCAAATCCTGCAAAATGGCCGCGAACTGCGTTTCTGGTCGCCCGAAAAGGGAACCTTATACTGCTATCTCAGCGACGGAAGATTGTTCGCCAGCTTCCCCACCACAGCCGGGCAATGGCTCGACATCGATGCCCGCAGCTGGCCGGCCGGCGTCGTCCTCGCTTCATTCGAAGCACCCCGCAGCCGTGGTTTCAGCCGTGTGCTGATTCCATGATCAATCAGCGGAGCAACAAAAACGTACCGGTTCGCTGGTGCACCTGCCCGTAGATATCGCGGCAGAACATGTAGTACACGTATTGTTCCTGCGGACAAACCTTCGCTTCCGGTCCATAACGGCCATCCCAGCCTTCTTCCGACAAATTGGTTTCGTAGAGCTTCTCGCCCCAGCGTGAGTAAATGCGCAAGAAGTAACGCGCGGCGATATTCTCCAGCCCATGCACCCGGAACACCTCATTGAATCCATCGCCGTTGGGCGTGAACGCATTTGGGATATGTATGCGCACTTTTTCGGCCACCAAGAGGCGCAAATCGGCCGTATCGCGGCATCCGTAAGCGCTGATGGCAATGAGCCGAAAGGGATAATATCCGCCTTTGGGCACACGGAAGGATGTATTTACTTCTGAAGTGAGGAATTGCTGCTGCAGGA
>Ga0209972_10004154_pt1 | contig 11013 bp, 7 predicted proteins | sample NOAtaG_7_FD_187302 | JGI IMG/M metagenome (GOLD analysis project Ga0209972, IMG submission 187302) | Freshwater lake microbial communities from Lake Erie, under a cyanobacterial bloom - NOAA_Erie_Diel1S_2200h metaG (SPAdes) (version 2) | ecosystem: Environmental > Aquatic > Freshwater > Lake ...
AGTCGATCCCCGGCAGCGACGGCAGCACCACGCTCCGCCTCGTGCGCTGGGCCGCGCTCGACGGCCCGGTGACCCCGACGACGCTCGCGGCCCGCGTGTACGTCCCGACCGCGGATCCCGCCGAGCTGGTCTTCCCCGGATTCGTGGCGGTCTCCGAGGATGAGCAGCGCGCCGTCTTCGGCTACTCCACCACGCTCGGCGGCTTCGTCGGCGGCGTCGTCGACGTGGACACGGCGTCGATGACGTTCACCGAGACCTCCGCGCCCGGCAACTTCGACGCGGCGTTCGTGACGAACGACGCCTTCCTCGTCAATGGCCTCGGCTTCGACGGACTCGCCGGTCAGGCGCTCTACCGCGTTGATGCCGCAGGCGGTGCCGCCGCGGTGGGCGGGATGGGCGACGCGTCGGGCTCGGTCGCGCTCTGGGAGGAAGAGGGCCTCGTGGTCTTCGGCGGCTCGAGCTTCGGCGGCCCCTGGCCCGATGGCAGCACCGAGATCGGCTACGTCTTCTTCGTGCCCGCCGCCGATGTCCTCGCCGCCGCCGCGCCGATCGATGCGTATGCCGAAGCGCAGCGCCTCGTCCTGCCGGGTGCCTTCGAGCTGCTCGCGGGCGGCCGCCTCGCCGAGGTCGTGTATGGCGCCTCGGGCATCGACGGTCTCCGCGTCCACCCGCTCTCTTCGAGCGGCGGGACCGTGCGCGCAGCCGCCCCCGTCACGCTCACCACGGGCGGGACCTTCTTCGGCATCGGCGCGATCGAGGGCGATGCGCTCCTCGTGCATGCAGGCGGCGCCCTCCGCGTGCGGCTGCCCTGATGGCCACGGCTCTCTCGGCGTTCGACGACGAGCGGGACGACGAGCCCGAGGGAGCCAGCTCGCTCTACGTGCTGCCGGCCACCCGCGCGCCGGTCGCGGCGGTCTTCCTCCGCGTGCCGGGGCGCTGGTGGCACGTGCTGCGCTGGGATCTCTCGCGCGGCGTGCTCGAGCCCGGTGCATGGCTCCGCGGCACCCTCTATCCCCGGCGCACCGATCTGAGCCCGAACGGACGCCTCCTCTGTTATTTGCTCGCCAAGGATGGCAAGGGCGCCTGGATGGGCATGCAGGGTCGCCACATCTTCACCGCGGTCAGCAAGCTGCCGTGGGTGCAGGCGCTGTCGGCGTGGCCCGAGCCGGACACCGACACCGCGGGCCACCACTTCGTGCCGCCGCCACGGCTCGATCCCGGCCCGGTGCGCCACGGCGGTCCGGGTCCGCTCGGCCACGAGATCGGCCTCGCGCGCACGGTGCCTGCGCAGTACGCCGCCGAGCTGCGGCGCGGCTGGATCGAGCACCCCGACTGTCCGCCGCGTAGCCCCGACGACGACTGGGACGAGGAGCGTTCGGTCGTGCTCGCGAAGGAGCGGCCCGGTGGCGGCGCCCGCCTCGTGCTGGTGGACGAGGGCTGGGACCCCGACGCGCCCGGGGCGATCGATGGCCGTGCCCCGAGCTACCGGCTCGAGCGGGAAGGGAAGTCCGAGCAGCTCGACGAGGTCGTCTGGGCCGACTGGGACGCGAGCGGGCTGCTGCTCGTCGCGACCGACGCCTCCCGCCTCGAAGTCCGCGATGTGTCCCGCTCCGGCCCGCCGCTCTGGGAGCACGACCTCGGCCACCTCACGCACCATCCCCGCCCCGCCCCGGAGTGGGCCCAGCGCTGGTGAGCGTCCAGTCGCGCTTGACCGGAAACGCCGTCGCCGCCATACTCCGCCCCCTTTCCATCCAACCCCCTGGAAACGCGCGGGAATCCGCGCCAGAGCACGAAGTCACCATGGCCGTCACCGCCGAGCGAAAGACCGCTCTCGTTTCGAAGTTCCGCACCCACGAGACCGACACCGGCTCGCCCGAGGTCCAGATCGCGCTCCTCACCGAGCGCATCAACGGACTCACGGACCACTTCAAGACCCACGCCAAGGACTTCCACTCGCGCCGGGGTCTGCTCCAGCTCGTGAGCCAGCGCCGCCGCCTGCTCGACTACCTCCGCGGCAAGAGCATCGACCGATACCGCACGGTCATCGGTCAGCTCGGCATCCGCAAGTGAGACGCCGACGAGAGCGCGCACCGACCTGGTGACGCGCTCTCGTCGTTTCTGGCGTACGCCTCTCCATCCCCATCTACGGCCCATCCGATCCCGCGTCGGACCCCGACTCGAGCGCTCACCCGACCTGGGCCGAGCGCTGGAACCGAGGACCGAACGGACCGGGGGCCCCAACCCGCCGAAGCGTCGGCGAGGAGTCTCCATGGCAACCCAGTTCGTTCGTGAATCCGTCAAGGTCGGCGACAAGACCATCACCCTCGAGACCGGCCGCATCGCCAAGCAGGCGCATGGCTCGGTGCTCGTCACCAGCGGCGACAGCATCGTGCTCGTCACCGTCTGCGGCACCGCCGATCCGCGCCCCGGCATCGACTTCCTCCCGCTGAGCGTCGAGTACGTCGAGAAGACCTTCGCGGCCGGCAAGATCCCTGGCGGCTTCTTCAAGCGCGAGGGCAAGCTCCGCGACGCCGAGGTTCTCGTCTCGCGCCTCATCGACCGGCCCTGCCGCCCGCTCTTCCCGGACGGCTACCGCAACGACATCCAGATCATCGCCACGGTCCTCAGCTACGACCCCGAGGCGCCCACCGACGTCATGGCGCTCCTCGGCGCCTCGGCCGCCTGCCACCTCTCGCCCATCCCGTGGGCGGGCCCGATCGGCGGCCTCCGCGTCGGCCGCGTCGACGGCAAGTTCGTCGCGAACCCCGGCGCGAGCGAGATGGCGAAGTCCGACTGCGACCTCGTCATCGCCGCGAGCAAGGACGCCATCGTGATGGTCGAGGGCGAGGCCGAGGAGATGAGCGAAGCCGACCTCGTCGAGGCGCTCTGGTTCGGCAAGAACGCCATCCAGCCCGCCATCCGCCTCATCGAGGACATGCGCGCCGCGGTCGGCGCGACGAAGTGGACGTTCACCCCGCCCGCCAAGACCCCGAACCTCGCCGATCGCGTGGCCGAGGTCGCCGGTCCCGGCGCCAAGGCCGCGTGCAACGTGGCCGACAAGCACGAGCGCGGCGCGGCCTTCAAGAAGGTCCGCAAGGAGATGCTCGAGAAGCTCCTGCCCGAGCTCGGCGCGGACAAGGAGAAGGAGATCAAGGAGGCCTACGAGGACCTCAAGTACGTCACGATGCGCGAGCAGGTCCTGACGGACAAGAAGCGCGTCGACGGACGGGACTTCGTCACCGTCCGCCCGATCAGCATCGAGGCCGGCTTCCTTCCCCGCGTGCACGGCAGCGCGCTCTTCACCCGCGGTGAGACCCAGGGCATCGTCACGGCGACGCTCGGCACGAGCTCGGACGAGCAGCGCATCGAGTCGCTCGACGCGACCACGTTCAAGCGCTTCCTCCTCCACTACAACTTCCCCGCGTACTCCGTGGGTGAGGTGAAGCCGATGCGCGGTCCCGGCCGGCGCGAGATCGGCCACGGCAACCTCGCCGAGCGCTCGCTGGAGAAGATGGTCCCGAGCAAGGAGAAGTTCCCCTACACGATCCGCATCGTGTCGGAGATCACCGAGTCGAACGGCTCGAGCTCGATGGCCACCGTCTGCGGCGGAAGCCTCGCGATGATGGACGCGGGCATCCCGATCGCGGCGCCGGTCGCCGGCATCGCGATGGGCCTCATCGCCGAGGGCGACCGCTGGGCCGTCCTCACCGACATCCTCGGCGACGAGGACCACCTCGGCGACATGGACTTCAAGGTGTGCGGCACGACGAAGGGCGTCACCGGCATCCAGATGGACATCAAGATCCAGGGCCTCAGCCGCGAGATCGTCGAGAAGGCGCTCGCGCAGGCCAAGGACGGGCGCCTCCACATCCTCGAGAAGATGGTCGAGGCGCTGCCCGCCACGCGCCCCGAGCTGAGCAAGTACGCTCCGCGCATCACCAGCATCAAGGTGAAGCCCGACCAGATCCGCCTCGTCATCGGCCCCGGCGGCAAGACGATCAAGGGCATCGTCGAGCAGACCGGCGCGCAGGTCGACGTTCAGGACGACGGCACCGTGAACGTCGCGAGCTCCGATCCGGTGGCCGCCGAGAAGGCGATCGCGATCATCAAGGGCCTCACCGAGGAGCCCGAGGTCGGCCGCATCTACAAGGGCCTCGTCAAGCGCGTGGAGCCCTACGGTGCGTTCCTCGAGATCATGCCGGGCAAGGACGGCCTCTGCCACATCTCGGACTTCGACTGGGTCCGCGTGGAGCGCACCGAGGACATCATGAACCTCGGCGACACCCACGATGTGATGGTCACCAACATCGACGGCGAGGGCCGCGTGCGCCTCTCGCGCAAAGAGACCCTGCCCAAGCCGGAAGGCTACGTCGAGCCGCCGCCGCGCGAGCCGCGTGGGGATCGCGACGGTGGCGGCCGTGGCGATCGTGATCGCCGCGGTGGCCGCGACCGCGACCGCGATCGGCCCCGCCGCCGCGACTGAGCCCGCTCCGAGGTCGTGCCCCTCGTCCCGATAGCGCCCCGCGCCTTGCTCCGACTCGGCGGAGCAGGCGGGGACGCGCGCCGCCGGCGATGAGCTCGGGCATCCAGCGATGACCTTGCGCATCCAGCGCCTTCGTCCCTCCGCCCGTCTCCCGGTGCGCGCCACGCCGGGGGCGGCGGGCCTCGATCTGTGCGCCGACCTCGACGCGCCGCTCACCCTCGCGCCCGGGCAGCGCGTGCTCGTCCCGACCGGCCTCGCCATCGCCCTGCCGAGTGGGCACGAAGGTCAGGTGCGACCACGGAGCGGACTCGCGGTGAAGTACGGCGTCACGGTGATCAACGCGCCCGGCACCATCGACGAGGACTACCGCGGCGAGGTGAAGGTCGCGCTCGTGAACCTGGGCCAAGCGCCGTTCGTGATCGCGCCCGGCGAGCGGATCGCGCAGCTGGTCCTCGCGCGGGTCGAGCACCTGGCGGTGAGCGAGGTGGACGCGCTCGAGACGACCTCGCGCGGCGCGGGCGGCTTCGGCAGCACGGGCCGCTGAACGCACCCCGGGCGTCGAGCCCCGCGTGGTAGCCTCCCGGCGCGCGCATGACGTCCGACGCCACCGTCGTCACCGCCTCGACCTCCTCGCCGCTCCTGCGTGCCGGGGACGTGATTGGAGAGCGGTGGGAGATCCGCGCCGCGGTCGCGTCCGATGCGCTGTCCGCGACCTACCGCGGCATCGACCAGGAGACCGAGCACGGCGTGCTCGTGCGGGCGATTGCACCCGGTGCGCTCCGCGAGCGGGACGCGCAGCGGATCGCGGCCCGCCTCCGCACGCTCGTGGGCATGGGCGGTCCGACCCTCTCGCCGATCCGCGAGGTCGAGCAGGAGGGCGCCCGGGTGTTCGTCGTCGAGCGCCTGCCCGAGGGCGCGTCCTTCCGCTCGGTGCTCGACGCCCGGCGGACGAAGGGGCAGCTCTTCGAACCGGTCGAGCTCGTCCCACTGCTCGCCCACTTGCACGCGGCGCTCTCGGCGATCCAGGGGCCGTGGTTCCACGGCGATCTCCGTGCCGAGCGCCTCTACGTCGGCGCCGATCGGGTGCTGCTCACCGGCGGCTTCGCGCTCGCGGTGCTGCCGGGGGATCTCGTCACCGCCGCGCTCGGCGACGACCCTGTCCTGCGGCGCGAGCTCGCCCCGGAGGTCGCCGAAGGGCTCGCGGGCGCGAGCGCCGACCGCTGGTCCGTCGCGCGCATGATCGCCGAGGCGCTCACCGGTGCGCCGCACCCGGCCGACCCCAACGCGGCGCGGGCCCTCGGCGCCCTCGGGCCCGTGCTTCTCCGGTACCTCGCCCCCGACCCCGCGGCGCGCCCGGCCTCGCTCGAGCCGCTGCTCACCGCGCTCGCGGACGAGGCCCGTGCTCCCATCCCGCGCGTGCCGATCGAGTCCTTCTCGGCCGACGAGCCGCCGACCGAGGTCGATGCCACCGAGCTCGCCCACCGGCCGGATCCCGAGCTCGCGCGCGCGCTGCCCGTCGACGAGGAGGCCGGGCCGGGAGACACCGCGCGCTTCGAGGTCCTCGACGAGTCCGGGCACCTGCCGCCGCCGGCGGCGGCCCGTAAGGAAGGGGCGCCGCGCGACCTCTCGGGGATCGACCCGGCGCTCCTCGCTGCGGCCTCCAGGTCGGGCTCCAAGCCCGTCTCCCTCCACGCCTCTCCCGCTGCGGCGGGAGCGGCGGCCGCGCCGGCCAACGACCTCGATCCGCGGTTCGTGCGCGCTGCGCTCGGGGTCGCCATCGAGGAGCCGAGCTCCGCTCCCGAGGCCCCGCGGTCGGTTGCCGGGGCGACCGCTCCGAGCGCTGCCTCCGCGCCGCTGCCGGCGCCGCCGCGGAAAGGGGCGCCCCCGCGTGCGCTGCCGCCGCCGCCAGCGCGCAAGATCCCCGTCGCGGTGCCGCTTCCGGCGAAGAAGGCCGCAGGCGCGACCCAGGAGCTGAGCGCGAGCGAACTCGCGGCCATCGATGTGGACCCGCCTCGGCAGCCGCTCCGCTCGGGCACGCCACGCCCCGCAACCGAACCCGAGAGCACCGTCGTCGGGCCGCGGAGCGTCCATCCGGGCGCACTGGAGCGTCCGCAGCTCGGCGCCGGCACGGCGCCGGTGGTCGCAACGGTGCCCCGCCCCTCGGCGTCGGCCCCTTCTCGGGGGGCCGCGTCCGCTTCGCTGCCCGGACGGCAGCCAGCGGCTCCGCGCGCGCCGGCTCCCATCCCTGCGCCGGTGCCCCTCGGCGGACCGGGACCCGTAGCTCCGGCGCCGCTGCCTCGTCCGCTTCCCCAGCCGCTCGCTGCTCCGTCTCCGACGGTGCCGCGCCTGCAGCCCACGGTTGCGCCGCCACCCGACCCCGCGGCCGCACCGGTGGTCCGGCCATCGCCGGCGAAACCGGCACCGAGCGCGCCGCCTTCGAATCCCTTGCCCGGCGCCCATCGCGCGGTCCCCACGCGGTCCTCGCACTCCGCGCCGAGCCTGTCGGGGCCCCTCGTGATCGGCATCGCCACGGTCCTCGCGCTCTTCATCCTCGGCGCCGCCTTCTGGTACCGGCGCGCGCAGGAAGAAGCCGCCCGCGAGGAGCGCATCGAGGAGCGCCTCCGCGAGCTGCGGACCCCCTGACGCCGCGCTCGCTCGCTCGCCGCGACGGAACACGAACGGGCCGCCCACCTTCCAGCGAGCGGCCCGTCCTCGTCACGCCGTGTCGGCTCAGTAGCGGTAGTTCTCGGGCTTGAACGGACCCTCGGCCTTCACGCCGAGGTATTCCGCCTGGGGCTTGGTGAGGTTGGTGAGCTTCGCGCCGAGCTTGCCGAGGTGCAGGCGCGCGACCTTCTCGTCGAGCTGCTTGGGCAGCGTGTAGACCTTGCCGATCTCGTACTTGGTCGGCTCGGTGAAGAGCGCGATCTGCGCGAGGACCTGGTTCGAGAAGCTCGAGCTCATCACGAACGAGGGGTGGCCGGTGGCGCAGCCCAGGTTCACGAGCCGGCCGCGCGCGAGCACGATCAGCTTCTTGCCGTCGGGGAAGATGAAGTGGTCGACCTGCGGCTTGATGTTCTCCTCGCGCACGCCGCTCTTCGGGTCGGTCAGCGCGGCGATCTGGATCTCGCTGTCGAAGTGCCCGATGTTGCAGACGATCGCGTTGTTCTTCATCCGCTTCATGTGCTCGAGCGTGATGACGTCCGAGCAGCCGGTGGCGGTGACGAAGATGTCGGCGAGGCCGGCCACGTCGTCCATCGTGACGACCTGGTAGCCCTCCATGCAGGCCTGCAGCGCGCAGATCGGGTCGACCTCGGTGACCATGACGCGCGCGCCCTGGCTGCGGAGCGACTGCGCCGAGCCCTTGCCCACGTCGCCGTAGCCGCAGACGACCGCGATCTTGCCCGCGAGCATGACGTCGGTCGCGCGCATGATGCTGTCGACGAGCGAGTGCCGGCAGCCGTACAGGTTGTCGAACTTGCTCTTGGTGACCGAGTCGTTGACGTTGATCGCGCGGGTCTTCAGCGCGCCCTTCTTCTGCATCTCGTAGAGGCGGTGCACGCCGGTCGTGGTCTCCTCCGAGAGGCCGACGATCTGCGCGAGCAGGTGCGGGTACTTCTCGTGCACGAGCACGGTGAGGTCACCGCCGTCGTCGAGGATCATGTTCGGGCCCTCGCCGGTGGCGAAGCACTTGAGCTGCTGCTCGATGCACCACCAGTACTCCTCCTCGGTCTCGCCCTTCCACGCGAAGACCGGGATCCCCGCCGCCGCGATGGCCGCCGCCGCGTGATCCTGGGTGGAGAAGATGTTGCAGCTCGTCCAGGTGACGTCGGCCCCGAGATCCTTGAGGGTCTCGATGAGCACCGCGGTCTGGATGGTCATGTGCAGGCAGCCGGCGATGCGCGCGCCCTTCAGCGGCTGCTGGCTCTTGTACTCCTCGCGGATCGCCATGAGGCCGGGCATCTCGGTCTCGGCGATGTCGATCTCCTTGCGGCCGAAGGCGGCGAGAGAGATGTCCGCGACCTTGTACTTCGCGGTCTGGTTGGGCTTGCTGGTGCTGGCGGTCGTGGTGGTGGTCTGGGTCTGCATGACGGTCCTTGGGGGTGGGGTCCGAGGGCTTCGGGAGAACGGGTCGGGGGAGATCAAGCGCGCCGGGCGAAGAGCCCGTGCCAAGTCAGGTGCGCGTCGGGCGTCCCGCGCGCAGCGGGGAGGGGGTGCACGGCGGCGTCGCGGAGGCCCGCTTCGCCCGCGAGGCGCACCAGCTCGCTGGCCCCGAAGCCGAGCCAGAGGTCGGCCTGGCTCGTCGAGAGCCGCTCGTCGTCGTGCGGGACGTAGTCGATCACCACGAGCGCTCCGCCCGGCGCGAGGAGCGCCCCGAGCTGCGCGAGCGTGCGGGCGGGCCGGGGCGCGTGGTGCAGCACCCGCGAGGCGACGACCAGATCCGCCCCGCCGATGGCCGAGCGGAACGCGTCGTCGTCGAGGTCTCCCGCGCGCAGCTCGACGTTCCGGTAGCCGCGGGCGCTGCGCCGCGCCTCGGCGCGGGCGAGCTGCGCTTCGGACCGGTCGAAGGCGATGACCCGATCGAAGATCGGCGCGAGCAGATCGAGGAGGCGGCCGTCGCCCGTGCCGACGTCGATCGCGAGGCGGCGCGGCGCGACGAGCGGCGCGAGCGCGGCCAGGTAGGTCGGCAGCTCGGGCGCGAGCGCGTCCTCCGCGAGCGCCTCGCCGCCCTTGTTCGCGAAGAACGCCCGCGCGGCGTCGTCGCGCGCGCGCACCAGCTCCGCGGCCCGCGCGAGGCTGCCGTCGGTGCTCACGAGGTCTCGCCCGGCCCGGAGCGCGTCGGCGATCACCGCATCGCCTCCCGCGTCCGGCGCGAGACGCACGAAGACCCGTGTCCCCTGCTTGCGCTCGGCAAGGAGCAGCGCCCGGCGCAGCGCCGAGACGTGCCGCGAGACGTTCGGTTGCGGCTCCCCGAGCACCTCCGCGAGCTCGCCGACCGAGAGCTCGTCGGCTGCCGCCAGCGCGAGCAACCGCAGGCGGATGGGCTCGCCGAGCAATCGGTAGAGCTCCCAGCGGTCGCTGCTGTGAAAGGGCAGGGCGTCCACGACGGGCGGTGTATATGCGTCAATGCGCATGAACGCAAGTCCCATAAATGTGGGGAAAGGCGGCGGATGGCGTCGCTTGACAACGAGAACGGCTCTCATCAAGCTTGGCAACTGAGATTCGTTCTCTCCCGGAGGTTTCGATGTTTCGACGCGCTTCCCTCCTCGCTCTGGCCTGCTCGCTCGCAGGTTGCCCTGGGCCGGTCGCCCCGTCCGACGCGGGCTTGGACGCTGCGCCCTCCCCGGATGCGGGCCCCGACGCGCCGACCGTGACCCCGACCGACGCGGGCTCCGACGCGGGCGCTGCGCTGCCCCCGATCATCCGACCCGAGCCGCACACCGTCCCTGCGTCCGAGGCCGGACACGATCGGTACCTCGCCGTGGCCTTCGACAGCGACTCGTCGTTCTACGTCGCGGGTGTCGCCGCCGACGGGACCGACGCGGGCGCCGACTTCCGGGTCATCGTGCGTCACTTCGGCGCCGACGGGGAGCTCGACGCCGACTTCGGCGAGGCGGGGCTCTTCGAGCGGAACCTCGTCGCGGGCACGAACGGGGAGATCGTCCGTTCGATCGCGGTCGACTCGGAGGGGCGCATCGTCGTCGTGGGCACCGTCGAGGCCGAGGGCGCGGCCGACACGCGCGACCGGGATGCCTTCGCCCTCCGGGTGCTGCCGAGCGGCGTCATCGACCCCGCGTTCGCCGACGGCGGCGTCGCCATCCTCGACTTCAGTGAGGGCGTCGTGAGCGGCACCTCGTTCGTCGCCGATGCGGGCTTCGGGCTCGCGATCGACGAGGCCGATCGGGCCATCGTCCACGGGGCCGAGGTCCGCGCGGGCGGAGAGGACCTCGACTGGGTGGTCGCGCGCCTCACCGAGGCCGGGGAGCTGGACCCGACCTTTGCCGGCGACGGCACCTTCTCGCTCGACATCGGGAGCGCCTCCGCGAACGCGCGGCACATCGAGCGCTTCGGCGGCCGCATCCTGGCGAGCGGGTACACGACGCTCTCCGGCGGGGTGATCCAGCCGGTCGTCTTCGCGCTCACCGACGCGGGCGAGCTCGATCCGGCGTTTGGAGATGGAGGCATCTTCACCGAGGTCGTGCTCCCTGCGCAGACCGAGGTCTACGACGTCGCCCGCGTCGGCGATGCGCTCGTCACCTGTGGCTACGGCCGAGCGGACGGACCGGGCGACAACGACTTCCTCTCGCTGCGCCTCGACGCGTCCGGGGCGCTCGACCGCACCTATGGGGAGGACGGCGTCGCGCTCCTGACCGGCTTCGACTTCGGCGACAACGCGCGGAAGCTCGTCGCGCTGCCCGACGGCCGCACGCTGCACGTCGGGGCACTCCGCACGAGCGCGAGCGAGGCCGACGCCGCCCTGGTGATGTTCGGCCCGGACGGATCGATCGACACGACCTTCGACGGGGATGGCG